>Ga0233425_10003575_pt1 | contig 27924 bp, 28 predicted proteins | sample Watercolumn_Towu_2_FD_181712 | JGI IMG/M metagenome (GOLD analysis project Ga0233425, IMG submission 181712) | Freshwater microbial communities from Lake Towuti, South Sulawesi, Indonesia - Watercolumn_Towuti2014_140_MG | ecosystem: Environmental > Aquatic > Freshwater > Lake | place...
TTAGATCCATTTTGATGGTTGGTCTCACCGCATCTTTGGGACTATTGCCCGCATCCATAGCTCATGGCGTAGGGAGTCAGATTCAGAAACCTCTGGCCATTGTTGTTGTTGGCGGCATGATTATCGGGACCGGGATTATTTTGCTGGTCATGCCATTACTTTTACGGTTTGTTCGAATTGATGAATGACAAAGGAGTTATTATGGCCGAATTTATCCGGATAAAACATTATATCATCAACCTGGAGACCTTGACCTATATCCGGGTGGGTGAGACGACTGTTGATTTTGGATTGACCTTTCCCACCGAGAAACCGGGAGGGCAGAATTTCGTCCGCGTGGAAAAAGGGGTCGATCTTCAGGATTCGGAGTTTGAGGAAGTAAAAGACTTTGTGCTCCACCTCCCGGACCCCGACCGGGTCATAGTGGTTTAAGAAAAGGGGATCATCCAAAATAAAAAGGAGCATGATCCCCTCTTGATTATTTGGTCCAGGGTGGATAAAAAATGATCCTTAACCCGCAGCCGAGAAAGGTCTCCGGTTTCGGATCGCCCCAGAGGCCGGAACCGACCGTAGCATCGAGCTGCATGCGCTCACTCACAAAATAACGCACCCCGGTCTGGAAAGATCCTCCGGAAGAACCCGAATAGGGGTCGCCGTAATAGACCTCTCCTACAAAATGGAGGCCCTTGTAAAGACGGATCTGGGTACCCAGGCCTCAGGTGAGACCGTATCGCCACTCGCCTTCCGGCTTGGCATAGTTGACGCCCAGGTTGACGTGAATCATGACCTGCTCATTTTGCCCCAATGATTCGGTCAAGGCCAGATAGGTAAAGGAGGTCCAGGAAGGGTTGGCACAATTGCTTGACCATAAGGGGAGTTGACCCCAACCGCGACGGCCACCCCCGGATAGCCGTTAGGAGTCCCTTCGGTAAAGAGATATTTAAATTGACCCAGGGGGCCGGCCACCGAATTTCGTGCAAGCGAAGGGCGACGGAGCCTGCCCCGGACCCGATCCGAAAGAATCCAGGTTTAAGGAACTGGTTCCCGGTTTTCACCGGGACAACTTCTGGATACCGGCTTTCGCCGCATGACGGCTTTAAGCGCACTTCTAGAGATTACAACACAACCTCCAGAGGAGAAGGGTTTTTTTTCTTATTGACGAACAGGCGGCGTTAGTTCTTGGGTATAGCTAGGAGGCGTCTCTGTTCTTCTAAAGGTGGGGGGAACTCCTTTCTCAAAAGGACTGGTCAAGGTTTCATTAGAAGAAAGGGCGGGGGCTTCTTTGATGGAGGAGGGACCGGAGAGTGTTTTTACGGGTTCCAAAGACCGTTGGGAGGTCCCTTGTCCGGAGGTCGGGGTATCATACCACCTCCGGGGATCTGATCCGTAGGGAACGGTGGTATACTCGCTGTCCGAGGAATAATTGTTTCTTATGAAAGCATCCGTCTGGCCGCTTTGCTTTTGCCGAAGATAAGTTTCTTCATAAGGGCTGGTGAGCATGCCGGAGATTTCATACCCTCTTCCGGAACCTCCTCCCGTGTTCGTATCCAGTTGCGTATCATACCATCTTCCCGGAATGGTCCCATAGGGATTTACAAAATAATTATCTTGGCCAAGACCCTTTCGAAATTGAAAGAGATAGGGTCGGGTTAAATAATCCCGCTCATAAAGATAATAGCGAGGGTCCCTTTGACGGGTGGTCAACCCGTAGGGGTTTGAATAAAAGTTGGCTTCATGTTGGTAGGTTTCTTGAAATTTTTGTTGTTCCGGGGCCGCAACTCCGGGAGCGATATAAGGGTTGTAGGGATGGTAGGGATTGCCTCGTTGTCCATAGACCGACGATACCCCCCAAATCAAAAAAAAGGCCAACAGAAAAAATCCGATCTTTTTCATCCGGGGACCTCCTATCTCAAACCCATCCTAGGACAAGCTAATTAATTAAAATATATTAAAAATATACCATAATTCTCTCCAAAAAGCAATCCTCTTTCTTGCAACGGAAGGGAAGAGGAGAGGGGGAGGGCATGATCCCCCTTTTTTTCTCCTTGCTCGGGAGCTCATCCCACTCTATAATCATCTTGATCAATTATCTTCACATTACCATTACCAAATGTCTCTTATTACCTTAAGCACGGACTTCGGGCTCAATGATCCTTATGTGGGGGTGATGAAAGGGGTGATCCTGGGGATCAATCCCCAGGTCCGTTTAATCGACCTTTCTCATGCCTTATCGTATCACCGTCTTTCGCAGGCGGCCTTTATGCTCTATTCCGCCACTGATTATTTCCCCAAAGGGTCTGTTCATCTGGCTGTCGTGGATCCGGAAGTCGGGGGGGCCCGGCGGCTGATAACCTTTAAAGGAGGAGAACACTATTGGGTGGGTCCGGACAACGGTCTTTTGACCTTAGTGTTGAAAAAACACTCCCCTTCGAGGATAATCCACATCACCAATCCCTCCTTTTTTTTGAAGAAGCTTTCTTTTACCTTTCACGGCCGAGACATTTTGGCCCCGGTGGCCGCCCATTTAAGCCTGGGTATCCCCGTGGAGGAGATGGGCCCGGCTATCTCCGACCCGGTTTTACTGTCCATCCCAGAACCGGTCATTGGCGATAAAGAAATTATCGGAGAAGTCCTCTGGGCCGATCATTTTGGGAATCTAATCACTAATATTCCTCAGGAGGTTTTGGACACCTCTCGAACCCACCGGGCCTTGACCGTCTGGGTTAACTCCGAACCCATCCCCGAAATCTTCCGGACCTATTCTCAAGGCCCTCCCGGTCGATTGATGGCCTTGATCGGGAGCAGCGGTTATCTGGAAATTGCCTGCAATCTGGGAAGGGCCGACGAACAGGTCGGGTTTGATCCGATGCGGGGCCAAACAATCCGGATCACCTGCCCCTGAATTTTCTATAGAGGAGACCATGCAATCCCTCAACCTTCCACCAGAACCAAAATCGAAAAAATTGACCGTCGTTTTTCTCGTTTGTTTAGGAGTCTGGCTAATATTACTGGGCCTTTGGCTGAAGAAATCCTCTTATCAACCGGTTAAAACCCAAGGGTCGACTATCGCTTCAAATCCCATCCAACTCCAGAATTCGGAAAACTGGATGTCAATTTATGTAAATAATCAAAAAATCGGCTACACCCTGACCCGTCAGCAGCGTTCATCCCATGGATATACCATCACTCAGGATCTCTTTTTAAGGTTGAAGGCCCTGGGGGTTCCCCGTCAAATGCACCTCTCTTTGAGTTCAACCCTCACTGCTGATTTTCGTTTGAAAACATTCACTTTTAAAATGGTTTCAGGCTATCTGGAATTTTCTATTCAGGGGATCGTCGAAGGATTACGACTACGACTGACCAGTGATCTCCTGGGGCAACCGCAAACGACTGATCTGACTTTAAAAGAACCCATCCACCTCCCATTAACCCTCCCATATCAGGTCTATCGCGCCCGGATGAAACTGGGAGAACAGGCTACCTTTTCTCTTTTCGATCCCCTGATCATGGCCCCTTCACCGGTAACTATTACGGCCGGTCCGACGGAATCACTGACCATAGAGGATGAAGTGCGCTCGGCACAGAGATTTGAAATGCATTTTTTGAAAAACAAGATGACCGTCTGGATTGACCCTCAGGGACGTGTGTTGAAGGAGGAGGGATTGATGGGCTTTCGCCTGATCCATTCCACTCCGGAAAAGGCTCGGGTATTGGACAGCGGTGCCGGACCGGATCTGGCCGGAGAGATGTCCGTAAAGGTGCTGAACCCTCCGGACCCGAAAAAGATTAAAACATGGACCCTCCGCCTTTCCCCGCCTTTGGAGCGGATTCCCCAGACCGAGGGCCGGCAGAGTGCTCAGGGAAACCGCATTACCATAGTCCTGGAACCGCTTTCTCCCCTGGATTCCTATATGCTGCCCTACTCTAAAGGAGATTTGGGGTCTTATCTGGCCGATCATCCGGCCCTGACCTTGAAGGATCCGCGTCTGCAAAGGGCCTTGAACGAGGCCCTGGGCCAGGAGAAAGATGCCCAAAAGGCTGCTGTCCGCTTAAACAACTGGGTTTTCCGGACCATAAAAAAACAACCGACCCTGTCCTTCCCCAGGGCGGTGGAGGTCTTAGAACATCGTCAGGGGGATTGTAATGAACACGCCACCGTGTTATTGGCTTTGCTGAGGGCCTCCGGTATTCCCAGCCGCATGGCCCTGGGTCTTACCTTGATGCGGGACCGTTTTTATTATCATGCCTGGGTAGAGGCTTATCTGGGACGGCGATGGATCAGTCTGGACCCGACCTTCAACCAGGTCCCGGCGGATGCCTCTCATTTGAAACTGGCGGAGGGGTTGGAAGAAGGTCTGGTTTCCTTGCTTCCGATCATTGGAAAACTCACCATTGACATTGAATCGGTTAACTAAATGATAAAAATTAAAAACCTCACTAAGCACTATGGGCCGCTCACCGCGGTTAAGGACCTTTGTCTGGATGTTGCCCCCGGAGAAATTTTTGGATTTCTGGGACCGAATGGGGCCGGAAAGACAACCACGATAAAAATAATGGCCGGTATTCTAGCCCCGACGACCGGAGATGTGGAGTTGTGCGGCCTTTCCATTCTCAAAGAACCTTCTCGGGCCAAAGCCCTGACCGGTTATATCCCGGACCGTCCCTTTCTCTATGACAAGCTCACCGGAATAGAATTCCTCCATTTCGTCGCCGGTCTGTACGGCCTCCACCCCAAGGAGATTGATGGGGAGATAGAGAGCCGTCTTAATTTGTTTGACCTCTGGGACTGGCGGATGGAATTGATTGAAAGCTATTCGCACGGCATGAAACAGCGTCTGATCATCATTTCCGCTCTGCTCCACCATCCCCGGGTCTTGATCATTGATGAACCGATGGTCGGCCTCGACCCGAAAGGGGTTCGAATTGTCAAGCATCTCCTTAAAAAAGAAAGTGCCCAAGGGACAACGGTCTTTCTTTCCACCCACACCTTGGCCACGGCTCAGGAAATATGTGATCATCTCGGAATCATTCAAAAGGGGGCGTTGATCGCCGTGGGCTCCATAGATTCTTTTGCCCAAGAGGACCATTGGAAGGCCCAGGGTCTGGAATCCCTCTTCTTAAAATTGACCGGAGACCTGGAGGAGGACGGCCTTGACTAAGACGATCAGCCTGATTTTTTTTCTCCTTCGCCCCCGGCTCCTGGGTTTCCATAATCGTCTGCAACGCCTTCCCGGGACCCGTTGGAGGGTTGCATTGTTTGCCCTGTTGGGATCGGCTTTCTGGGGAGGCATCTTTTACGGTTTCTATCGGATCCTCAGCTATTTTTCGGGCATTCCGGGCTTCGGGGAGGTCTTGTCCCAGAAGATCCTTTCGATGATCCTGCTGACCTTCTTCACCCTCCTGATATACAGCCACTTGATTACCGCCTTGGCTAACTTTTTTCTTTCAAAAGACCTGGCTCTCATCCATGAATCCCCTGTGTCCAGGTTGATCCTCTTTTCGGCCCGGTATCTGGAAAGCCTCTTTGATGCCTCCTGGATGGTTATCCTCCTCAGCCTGCCCATCTTTTTCTGCTACGGGATCATCTTCAAGGCCCCCTTAGGATATTACCTGCTGCTGCCCTTTGTCTTTCTACCTTTCGTCTTCCTGGCCGGAAGCCTGGGTATCCTGATCACCCTCCTTTTGACGGCCTTTTTCCCGATCCGCCGGACTCGTGATCTTCTGGTCATTTTAAGCCTCCTCCTGGTGACCCTCTTATTCCTGATCTTTCGTCTGATGAGGCCGGAGCAGTTGGTTAATCCGGAACAATTATCCTCCCTGGTGGAATATCTGAATTCGCTCAGTGCTCAGGAATCTTCCTTTTTACCCAGTTCCTGGGTCAAAGAAATCTTCTGGGCATTGTTGAAGGGTGATTTATTACAGGCCTTTCTCCCTCTAGGGCTTATCTGGAGCAGCGCCGTCTTGCTCTTTATCGGCAATCTTCTTTTGGGCCAACGGTTTTTTTTCCATTCCTACTCTCGATCCCAGGAAGGGTCCTACAAAGGACTGCACATCAACCCCCGATTTGATGTCTGGTTGGGCCGTTTGCTGCCTTTATCGCCTGACTTGCGAGGACTTGTTTTGAAAGACCTTAAGGCCTTCTATAGGGACAAGACCCAATGGTCTCAGTTATTCATCCTTTTGGTGCTGATCATCGTTTATGTCTATAATTTCAGCGTCCTGCCCTTACATAAATCCCCGCTGCCGACCCTTTATTTGAAAAACATCATTTCTTTTTTAAATTTAGGATTGGCCGGGTTCGTTCTCTCTTCGGTAGCGGTGCGCTTTGTCTTCCCGGCGATCAGCGCCGAAGGACAGGCCTTCTGGATGATTCGCAGTTCCCCTCTACCCTTGAAGGCCTTTCTCCGTTACAAGTTCATTTTTTACTTTATCCCTCTGGTGATCCTTGCCGAGGTTTTGATCGTATTTACCAATCGACAATTAGGGGTCTCGGGGGCCATGCATTGGATTTCTTCCCTGACGATGTTCAGTCTGACCTTCGGTCTGGTCGGCCTGGCCGTCGGTCTGGGCGCCCTCTACCCCCGCCAAGGTTCGGAAAATCTGGGACAGATGGCCACCGGCTTTGGAGGATTCCTTTATATGCTTTGTTCTTTGGCCCTCATCGGCATCACGATTGTTTTGGAGGCCGGTCCGGTCTACCGAATGTTGATGGCCGACCTCCATTCGACGCCACTGGGCCTAGGGGGACGCTGGTGGATGATCGGCTCTCTGGGAGGAGTCGTCTTAATGCATATTGCCAGCGGGATCTGGGCCATGCGAAAAGGGAGAAGAAGTCTGGAAGAGATCTGAGGGGTTGGAGATTACACATTCGTTCATTGACTAATACCCGGTCTTGGTTTATGATTCCCCAAATTTATTCAGGCTTGAGGAGTCTATGTCTTTACGAACGCTGTTATTTATCCCTTGTTATCTGGTCCTGACCATCCTGTGCAGTATCCTGGCCATACTGGCTGCCTTGGTCGACCCGAGCGGGAATCGATCCCATGAGGTAGCTTCTTTCTGGGCTGCTTCAGCCCTCCTGCTGGCCGGTGTGCGGGTTAAAATATTCAACCTGGATCTAATCGATCCCAATCAGTCCTATATTTTTGCCGCCAATCATCAAAGCGCTTTTGATATCCTGGTCCTGCTGGGCAAGCTGAAGGTTCAATTTCGCTGGCTGGCCAAGGACTCTCTTTTTAAGATCCCCCTCTTCGGCTGGGCCATGAAAAGGACCGGCTATATCCCGATTAACCGGTCTAATCCCAAAGAGGCTTATCAAAGTCTCCTCGTGGCGGCGAAAAAAGTCAATGAAGGGACCTCGGTGGTTATCTTTCCCGAAGGGACCCGGCAGGAAACCGAATCCCTGGGTGATTTTAAAAAAGGCGGTTTTATCCTGGCCTTAAAATCGCAGAAACCCATTGTCCCTATCGGCATCCAGGGAAGCGCCCGGATCAAGCACAAAAAGGGACTGCGGATCAATCCCGGGACCGTCAATGTGGTATTAGGCGAACCTATTCCCACCGAAGGCTATCGAACCAAAGAAGCGGAGGTCCTGATGGAACGGGTCAAAAGGGCCATTGAGGAGAATCTGGCGTATGATGTGCTTAAAGCCCGAGTCTGAACGTTCAACCTCCAAAGGATAATCCATGGAACTTGAACAGACCATCCCGGTGTCCGAGACACTTCCTCCGTCCCCTGCTCTGGACATCATTCCTTTAGGCGGTTTAGGGGAGATCGGGTTAAATATGCTCCTGATTCAATACGAAGAGCATATTCTGATTATTGATGCCGGTCTGATGTTTCCGGAAGATTATATGCTGGGCATTGATATCGTCATTCCCGATTTCAGTTATCTTCTTAAGAATAAAGAACGTATTCTGGCCGTCATCCTGACCCACGGTCATGAGGATCACATCGGGGCTTTACCCTTTCTGCTGAGAGAAATGGCCCTCCCGGTGTATGGCTCGCGATTTACTTTGGAGCTGGTCAAGGAAAAATTAAAAGAGCATCATCTTCTGGGGCAGGCCGACCTCCGGACGATTTCGGCCAAAGAGTCCTTAACTTTGGGACCCTTTCAATTGGAATTCATCCGGGTCACCCACAGCATCCCCGACGGCATGGGCCTGGCGATTCAGACACCCTTGGGGACGCTCATTCATTCCGGGGATTTTAAAATTGACCAGACGCCCTTAGAAGGGGAAATCACTGATATCAACACCTTTGCCGCCTATGGGGCCAAAGGGGTCCTGGCTTTGATGTCGGATTCCACCAATGTGGAACGGGAGGGCTATACCCTCCCGGAAAAACGGATCGGGCAGACCCTGGACCAGATCATGCGGGAGTGCGAAGGCCGGGTGATTGTGGCCGTCTTTGCCTCCAATATCCACCGTATTCAGCAAATCGTCGATTCGGCGGTCCGTTATCAGCGTAAGGTGGCTTTTAACGGAAAAAGCATGGTCATCAACTGCCGGATCGCCCAGGAATTGGGTTACCTGACCATTCCCCCGGGGATGGAAATGCCTTTAGGGACTATGTTGCAGCTTCCCGATGACCAGGTCACTCTGATCACCACCGGCAGCCAGGCTGAGCCTATGTCATCGCTGACCCGTATCTCCAGGGACGATCATAAGCAGATCAAGATTAAAAAAGGAGATACGGTCATCCTCTCTTCCCGTTTTATCCCCGGCAATGAAAAGGCCATAGACAGCCTGATCAATAATCTCTATCGTTTTGGGGCCGAGGTGATTTATGAGAAGGTCTCGGAGATTCATGTTTCCGGCCATGCCAACCAGGAAGAATTAAAATTGATGCTCCACCTGACCCGGCCCCGATATTTCATCCCCATCCATGGGGAATACCGTCATCTGGTTAAGCATGCCCAATTAGCCGAAAAAATTGGCCTAACCAAAGAGAATCTGATCCTGGCCGAGAACGGACAGATTATTCGCTTTAATCCGGATGGCGGTCGGATCAGCGGAGAGGTGGAGGTGGGGAGGGTTTTTGTGGACGGGAAAGGCGTGGGAGATATTGGCTCTCTGCTTCTCCGGGACCGGCGCCATTTGTCCAATGAAGGACTGGTGGTGGTTCAAGTCGTCTTGAACAACCAGACCGGGGAACTCCTTTCCGGACCGGAGATTATCTCCCGGGGTTTTATTCCCGAAGAGGAATATCCCCATTTAATCCAGGAGGCTAAAGAACTGGTCCTGGAGATTTTGTATCTCCGGCAAAAAGAAGATATTAAAAACTGGCCGGAGATCCAGGAAGAGATCCGCAAAACACTGAAGCGCTTCTTTGACCGTTCCCTGGAACGGAGACCGGTCATATTGCCGTTGATTATTCCGATGTAATTAACAGGGTGCTGAAAAAGGCCCCGGGCTTCAGAATGAAGCTTTTCTTTGGTCGGCGAAGCCGACCAGCTACTGCGTTGCCCTCATCCCTCGTCATTGCGGCGTATTTCTATATGCGCCTCATTCCTCAGAATTTCTTCGCGCAAAGGGCAGCGCTTAGGCCCATCCCTTTGGGACGGGTCCCTAGTTTCGGGCGCCTTGTAGCCGATCGGGCCGCTCGACTTCGTCGAGCTTTTGAAAAGGCATCCCTGTGGATGCCGCAGGCCGATCTTAAAAAGGCTTCCTTTGGAAGCCCTGAACCTTTTTGAGCACCCTGTGGAAAAATGAGTTTTTCTGCAAACTGGTAATATATGCCTAAAGAAGAGACCTCTACCAGATCTATCTATTATGAAATCCTCGGACTGGCCTTGGGAGCCTTGGGGATCTTCCTTTTTTTAGGCCTGATTTCCCATAGCTCTTCTGATCCTTCCTTCGGATCTCCTCAGATGGCCGGTGCCCCTGTTAAAAACTGGGTGGGCACGGTGGGCTCCTATCTCTCCGATTTTTTGTATGAGTGGCTCGGCCTGGCCGCCTTCTGGTTGAGTTTTATCTTTTTTCAACTGACGATTTTCTCTTTCCGGAAAGGCCCCCATCCCTCTCCTTCCTGGTATGCCGCCGGCTATGTTCTGGTCATCTTCTCCTTTGCCGGATTGATCTCGAGCGGAGAGGAGAACTTCCAATACTTCGGTTGGAATTTCCCCTGGGGCGGGATCCTCGGTTATTTGATCTTTCACCGTCTGGAACTCCTTTTAAACCCGCCGGGGACTCATATCTTTTTACTCGTCCTCTTATTAACCGGGATTATCCTGATTACCCGGATTTCTCTGGCCCGGATCTGGGAGGTTATGCAGGTCTGGCTCTTCAGCCAGGGAAACCGGCTGCGGGATGCCCTTCAGAAGAAGGTGGAGCGAAAGCGGAAGGCCAAAACTCTTCGTCAAGAAATAGAAATTCAAAAGGAAAAAGAAACCCGGCCTCCCACGATTATCCAGAGTCCGGTAGTTAAGCCCGTTCCGCCTCCACCGAAGCCGGTGGCTCAACAGGAACAATTTGTCTTTATGAAAGATCCCGGAGATTTTGAGCTTCCGCCCCTGTCCCTCCTGGACAGCTATGAGAATAAGGATCAGGATGTCCAGCAGCAAAGCCTGATCATGAATTCCCGGCTTCTGGAAAAAAAATTGAAAGATTTCGGGGTGGATGGTCAGGTAACGGAGGTTTCTCCCGGGCCGGTGGTGACCATGTACGAGTTTGAACCGGCCCCTGGGGTTAAGATCAGCCGGATAACCGGTTTATCCGATGATCTGGCTATGGCCATGCGGGCGGTCAGTATCCGCATTGTGGCCCCTTTGCCGGGCAAGTCGGTCATCGGCATTGAAATTCCCAACAGCCAGAGGGAGACGGTGGGGTTGAAAGACATCCTCGCCTCTCAGGACTTTTCCGGGACCAAGTCGAAACTGACTCTGGCTTTGGGAAAGGATATCCTCGGCGTCCCGGTGGTCACCAATCTGGCCAAGATGCCCCATCTCCTGATCGCCGGGGCCACCGGGACCGGCAAGAGCGTCTGTCTGAATACCTTGATCAGCAGTATTCTTTTCAAGGCCAGACCGGAAGAGGTGCGTTTTTTCTTCATCGACCCCAAACGGATTGAGCTCTTGCCCTATGAGGGAATTCCCCATCTGCTCCATGAAGTGGTTACCGATGCCAAAATCGCCACCCGGGTCCTGCGCTGGGCCATCCGGGAGATGGAAGACCGCTACCAGAAAATGGCCGATAAAGGGGCCCGCAATATCGATTCCTATAACCAAAAATTATTGAAGGAGAAAAAGGGGCCTACCGGGAAGTATCCTGAAGAATGGCTGCCTTATGTGGTCATCGTCATTGATGAGCTGGCTGATCTGATGCTGGTGTCCTCACGGGATGTAGAGGAATACCTGACCCGCCTGGCCCAGATGGCCCGGGCCGCCGGTATTCATCTGTTGCTGGCCACCCAACGCCCTTCGGTGGATATCCTGACCGGAATCATCAAGGCCAATTTCCCGGCCCGCATTTCCTTTCAGGTTTCTTCGAAGACCGACTCCCGGACCATCCTCGATGCCAATGGGGCTGAGGCCCTCCTGGGGGCGGGGGATATGCTCTTTCTGCCTCCGGGGGTCTCCAAGCTCCAGCGTATTCACGGGGCCTTCGTCTCCGAGGCGGAGATTAAACGGCTGACCGATTTCCTCAAGGCCCAAAAACAGGCCGTTTACGATGAATCGCTTCTGGCCATGGAAGAGGTCGAACCGGCCGAAGCCGAGGGCGATATGGATGAAAAATACGAGGCGGCCGTGCAGATCGTCAAAGAGACCCGCCAGGTTTCCATCTCCATGATCCAGCGCAAACTACGGATCGGCTACAACCGGGCCGCCCGGCTGGTGGAAATCATGGAGCGGGAAGGGATCGTCAGCAGCGGGGAAGGGGGCCGTCCCCGGGAAGTGCTGATAAAAAATTTTTAAAGCAAAATCCCCAGACTCCCCGTTCAAAGTTAGAAATGAATTCATAGAGGCGATAAAGAAAGAAGCTATCAATAGCCAATTCAGGCAAGAGATATCGTCTGGACCTCATTATTAAATCAATTAAGGCTCATTAGGTCCACTCCCCACTTGCCCATCATAACTTTGTTCTTTTTCTCACTGTTTTTATTTCTCCTTGATCCCCAAATTCTTTTGCGTTATAGTTATATCCTGACAGAATTTCACCTAAACCGGTTAAACCGAAATCTTAAAGAGGATAAGAAAGATGAAAAAATCAGTGACAGCTTTAGTTGTTTGTTTTTTTCTAATAGGGATTATGGTTTCCAGCGGCAATGCTTCCTCTAAGGAAGAGGCGAAGGCCATGGTAGAAAAAGCCATTGCCTTTTATAAAGCCAATGGTAAGGAAAAGACCTTTGCCGAAGTAAACAATACAAAAGGCAAATTCACCAAAGGCGATCTTTATGTTTTCGTCTATGACATGACCGGGACCGTCCACGCCCATGGGGCCAACCTCAAGATGATCGGGAAGGATCTGTCCGACATCAAAGACCCGGATGGGAAGTCCTTTGTTAAAGAGCGAATCGAGCTGGCCAAGACGAAAGGCAAAGGCTGGCAGGATTATAAATTTACTAATCCAGTCACAAAAAAAGTCGAACAGAAAACGGCCTGGATCGAAAAGGTCGATGAATTTATTTTCGGCTGCGGGGCCTATAAATAAAGAAGACCTTCTTTGACTTTTTTTTAACAATATATGTCTGATGAAGAAAAAGGAGCTTCTTAGAAAAATGTCTGGAAGGTTTTTAGGTCAATGGCTGGTAATAGGATTGTTGAGCCTCTTCGGCCTCGGAAGTGCCTTGGCTGATGAGGCCTCGAATTTAGAATCCATTCTCTCCAACTTAAAAGAGCGCTTTGCTGCGGCCAAAACCTTCCAGGCCGATTATGTGCGAGACCTCATCCCCAAAATCGCCTCAACACTGCCCCCCGCCTCGATGCAGGCCGAAGGGAAACTCTCTTTCAGCTCTCCGAACAAATTGAGGATGGATCAGAAGAAACCCCGGCCGGAGCAGCTGATGTCAAACGGAGAAAAGGTCTGGTGGTATCTCCCGGAGGAAAAGGTGGTCAATGTCTATCACCAGAAAGATTATTCGGCCCAGATCAAGCCGATCATCGATTTTCTCTCCGGATTGGGGGGATGGGAGAACAATTTTACAGTCCGCCTGGATGGAAGCCTTCCGGAGGCCCCTTTTTATCAACTGCTTCTTAAACCATCATATCCCCAGCCGGACCTCCAGCAGATTCAGGTCCGTCTCTCCAAGACGACCTTTCTGCCTCTGGAATTTACCTTTCATAACCTTTTGGGAGACGGGACCCGCTTTCGGTTCAGCAAGGTTCAAACCGGGATTTCTTTATCCCCATCTTGGTTTGAATTTATCCGCCCCCAGGGGATACGGGTGGTTTCCCCTTCTCTTCCGTCTCTTCCCAAGAAATAGGCAGATAAAGAAACGTCATTTGCCGCGTGGGACCATCCTGGTAATAGCCGAGCATTCCTTTTAAAAAAGAGAGGTGGAGCTTCTCCTTTTCCTTGAGATAGGTAAACAGAAAGCCTATCTCAATCCGTTCCAGATCTTTTTGTTTTTGATGAAAGAATAATCCCCAGAGAAATTTGGAAATCTCCTTCCCTTTACCGTCTTCATAATATTCAAAGAGGCGGAAAAGCATCCCGTAATTTCGTTCCAATCCCTCCCAGTCGGCCGGCATCAGGGCCGGAAAATAGAAATGCTTCAGTCCCTTTCCGTCTTCGGCGTTACGAAAGAGGGGCCAGATCCGGGTTACCCGTTCGAAGCGATTCTCCTTTTTGTAATAGATCTGATGGTATTTACTGATGTAAAGAAATCGATTGAGGATTTCCTCCTGCAGATCATCTTCATCCTTTTGTTGGATAAAAATGGGCCAAAACAGGGAGATCTTTTCTTTTTGATCGACCTTGCGATAGGTGAACAAGGGCCAGAGTTTGAAGGCCTCCGTATTCTCTCCCCGGCCATACTGGAGGAAAGGCCAGGGAAAATCCACTTGAACATAATTGAAGTTTTTTTCGGAATAAAAATTAAAAAAGGGCCAGAGAACAATGGTCTTTTTTTCGGTGGGACTCTCTTCGGACAGATAGAAAGGAAAGAGGTAGAAATAGGTTTTGGGGCGATCGGTGTCCAAATATTTTTGTTGATAATGGCCAATGGGCCAGAGGAAAAACTTTTTGAGATAGGCCCCCTCTCCATCTTGTTGCTCTTCCCCGTAGAAGGGCCAAAAACGGAATCCCCGGCGCTGGCCGCCTTCGGTATGAGAAAAGATGGGCCAGAGAATATTATAGGTTTGGGTTTCTCCCTCCCGAATTCGGGTATAGATCGGCCAGAGCACGAACTGGATTTCATCCCGAATAAAACGACCGCGGAGTTCCCCCCCGAAAGGGAAGAACCCGCCGTAGGGCTTACCCTCTTTGTCCTTTCCCCAAAACACCAGGAAAAGATCCACATTTTCTTTTAATTCTTTTTTTTCATTATCCCCGGCCGGTTCAAAGGAAGAAAAGAAGGGGATGAAACGATATTCCTTCCCGGCAACCGTTTTTCGATAATGGCCCAAGGGATAGAGGTATTCCAGGTCTTCGGTCTGCTCTTTCAGGTTTTCGCGATAGGAAAAAAAAGGGCGGAGGGTCCATTCCCGCTCATCGGGACTTTCCACCTGAGAATAGAACGGACCGGCGGCGTCCAGACGACGGCTTTGATTCTCCGGATTGGTCTGGATATGAAAGAATGGAGCGACATTCTCCGGTTGAGCATTTGGGGGCAGATGAGCGCAGCCGGAGGCCAAGAAACAGCACGCAGCAATAAAAAATTGGATATTTGGGATCCGGAGATTCATCGGTTCATTCGTATAACGTTTGTCATTTGTTTTAGATATTGGCAACCGCTCAACGCTATACGCCGAACGTTTTCCCCCTATCGTATGATCGTCCCGATGACGGTCCCCAGGATACTCACCGGCACCTGTTCCTGAAGCCCTTCGGTTGCTTTGGTCACGCTGCGCAAGGTGTTTTTGGTTTCCTTGTACAGGCCGTCGTCATTGACTAATTTCCCCAGAGTTCCTTCCCCCTGGTTGATTTTCTTAACCGTTTGATTGAGATTGGCCATGGTTTCCTTGGCCTCTTTGTAAAGGGAATCGTCATTGACCAATTTCCCCAAGGTCCCTTCCCCAGAGTCGATCTTTTTAGCCATGTTTTGCAGACTGGTGATGGTCTTTTTGGTTTCATTGTAGAGTTCTTCATCTTTTATCAGTTTGCCGATGCTGCCCTGACCGCCTTGAATCTGAGAGACCGTATCCTTCAACCCGGCCATGGTCGTCCGCATATCCTGATACAAGGCGTCATCGCGGATCAATTTTCCCATGGTCCCCTCTCCTCGGGAAAGGCCCAAGGTCATGGTCCGGATATCCTCGGAAGTCCTTTTAATATTTAAAAAGGTTTCCTTAAGGTTGTTTTTCCCGGCGGGGGTACCCAGAACTTCCCCTAAATTTTTGGTTATGTCCGAGATATTATCCATAGCCGGCATGGCTTTGGCCAGGAGGTCATCCAATTCCATCGTCGAGCGGCTCCCGCCGATCAGGCCTTTTTCTTTCAGAAGCGTGGCTGTAGTCTTCCCGGAGGAAATTTCAATATATTTATCTCCTAAGACGCCTTGTGATTTGATGACGGCCTGAGCATCTTCATAGACGAGGACCCCTTTATTGATCGTCATCGTCACTTGAGCCCGTCCCTCTTTTAATTGGATTTCTTTGACCCGGCCGACCTCAATGCCGGCGATCTGAATCGGACTGTTTTTGACCAGGCCGGAAACCGAATCAAAGAGGACCGTTAATTCATATCCTTCCTTTGCCTTTACTTTCCCTTTGTTGACCCTCAGAGTCATATATCCGAGGATAATCAGGCCGATAAAGACAAATATGCCTACTTTGACCTCAATCCCGAAACTTTTTTTTTCCATCCTTCCTCCTTATCATTATTGGGTGTTTTGTCCTGGGAATCTGCCCAATATAAAATCCTGAACGATGTTATTGGTTGACCGGCTAAAGGCCTCCGGAGTCCCTTGTTCAATAATATTTCCCTCATAGAGCATGGCAATGTTATGGGCGATCCGGAAGACGCTTTGGATATCGTGGCTGATGACGACACAGGTCAACTGAAACCTGTTCTGGGTCTCGATAACCAAATGGTCGATCGCAGCCGTCATAATAGGGTCCAGACCCGTGGTCGGTTCGTCAAAAAGTAAGATGTCCGGTTCTAAGGCAATCGCCCTGGCCAGGGCCGCCCGTTTACGCATTCCGCCGCTTAATTCCGAGGGCATTTTATTTTCAACACCGGATAAACCGACCAGCCCCAGTTTTTCGATCACGGTGTTTTCAATGTCCTTTGAGGTCATCTGGCGATGCTCTCGGAGAGGAAAGGCGACGTTTTCCCCTATGGTCATGGAATCAAAAAGGGCTCCTTCCTGAAAAAGCATCCCAAACCGCTTGCGGATTCGGTATAGATCCCTCTCCCGGAGGCGATTGATTTCTTCTCCGTCAATCCAGATTTCCCCGCTGTCCGGCCGGATCAGTCCCATAATATGTTTTAAAAGGACACTTTTTCCGCCTCCGCTCCGACCGATAATAACGGTCGTCTGCCCGGTAGGGATAGTCAAATTGAGGTCCCGGAGGACAGGCTGATCTCGAAAGGATTTATTTACATTAACTAAATGAATCATCAAACCGTCTCAAAATTTTTCGGGCAAGGGGTCTCAGAAAAAGGTGTCGGCCCTTTCGATCCATGTCCCTATCTCTTATCTGAAAAGCAAAGACGTAATGACATAGGTGCCGATTAAAATGGAAACCGAGGTTATGACCACGGCCTCGGTGGTGGCCCGTCCCACTCCTTCGGCCCCTCCGGTGGTATAAAAGCCCTTATAGCATCCGATCAAGGTGAGGATTAATCCAAAAACAATCGACTTGACCATACCCTGAATTAAGTCGGAGATCTCGACCATCTTAACCATCTTGTTTATAAAAACACCTGAATTGATATTCAGCAGTACGACCCCGACCAAATAACTTCCGATGATACCTACTAGGATAGAGATGGCTGTCAATAAAGGGAGCATGAGAATTCCGGCCCAGATCCTGGGAACGACCAGGTATTGGATGGGGTTGACGGCCATCGTCTGCAAGGCATCGATCTGCTCGGTAATCCGCATGGTCCCTATTTCGGCCGCGATCGCCGACCCGGCCCGGGCATTGACCATCAGGGAGGTCATAACCGGGCCCATCTCCCTGGCCAGGGACAAGGCCACGATCCCACCCATCAAACTTTCGGCGCCGAATTTTCGAAGACCGTGAAAACTCTGCAGGGCCAGGACCATCCCGGCAAAGAGGCCGGTCAAGACAACGATAAAGAGGGATTTGACCCCTATAAACTCCATTTGTTTGATGACATTCCGGATTCGGTAGGGCGGGGTAAACGTCAAAAGGAGACTCCGGCAGAACATGATCAGGATACTCCCGAGTTCTTTCAGAAAGGCCAGAAATTTTTCTCCCAGGTGGAAGAATAGTCGATTAATCACGATGTCCCATTCTATAATAAAGAGATAACAACTCCTTACCTCATAATCAGCCTTCAAGGATAAGTCAAGAAAAATAAAAAAATCTGGCAAATTATCCGGCCTTTAGGCTGGCGGTCCACGATTGTATTTGCTATACTGATACGTTATAAATATAATTTCTACCAGGAGAAAGCAATGATAGGGGCCATAGCTGTGGATATACAGGGCGATTTCACCCAACTGATGAGCGGCGCCCTGGCTGTGCCGGGAACGAATCTGGATTATCTCCATAAGATCAATAAGGCCATAGAACAGCTGAAGAGTGCCGGGATTCCGGTCTGGGCTTCTCAAGATTGGCACCCGGAAGACCATATTTCTTTTTTCAGCAATCATCCCGGGAAAGCGGTTTTTGAAAAAATCATTTTTGATCATAAAGACCAGATCCTTTGGCCGCCCCATTGTGTCCAGGGGACGACTGGGGCTGATCTCTTGATCGATCCCGATTTATTCCAGGGCATCATTCTCAAAGGTCGGGATCCCCGATATGACAGTTATTCCTGCTTTCAGGACGATGGGGGACAGAAAACGGAATTGGATGGGATTGTCAAACAGCGGGGGATTAAAGAACTGATCGTTTTTGGAATCGCTACTGATTATTGCGTACGCTGGACCGCTCTGGATGGATTAAATCTGGGCTATAAGATCCTGGTTGTCAAAGCCTTATGCAGGGGTGTGGATCCGGAAACCTCTGCTCTGGCCCTGAAAGAAATTGAATCCAAAGGAGCCGTGATAATTGAAAATCTGGAGAGTTGGTTGGGAAGAGAGAGATAAAAAATCCCGGGTCTCGAGGAGCAATTCCACTGCGAAAACCAAGAGGCGCCCATGAAAGAAAAATGTGTCTTTGGCCATATCGTTCAGGGCCGGGCTGAGGCCCTTCTGATTCATGAGGATAAGATGCCTCTAGCCCTTCTGGATATTAATCCTTTGTCCGAAGGGCATTGTCTTGTTATCCCCAAAAGGCACGTCTCCTGGTGGCATGACCTGACGGAGGAAGAAACGGAGAGCCTGTTCAAGGTGGCCCGTCTGGTATCCGGAAGGATCATGAAGGCCTTTCAACCGGACTTTGTCTGTATGTATGCCCGGGGCCGCAGGATACCCCATACCCATATCTTTTTAATCCCCACCTATCAGGGCGATCCCCTGGATCGGTTTTTTAATGCCTTGGAGGGGTTTCAGGTGGCCCCGCAGGCATTAAATCGAATAAAACAGCCGAAACGGCTGAAACAGACCGCAGAGCGGCTGAAATGATAACCCTGTTTAATGATTATTTTCTTTAATAATTTTTCCTGGTAATTTAAAAAACTTGACAATTATTGTCTGACACTGTAAAAAAATAACTTTGCCAATTATTCAAACTAGGCGTTAAGGAAAAGAACAATGATTGAAGTTCGATTTCATGGTCGGGGCGGACAAGGAGCGGTCACGTCCGCCGAATTGATAGCTTTAGCGGCTATTGATGAAGGGCAGTTTGCCCAGGCTTTTCCCAGTTTTGGGCCGGAACGCCGGGGGGCCCCGGTAGTGGCTTTCTTACGGGTCAGTCCCTCACAGATCCGCATCCGTTCGAAGGTCTATCATCCGGACATTGTGGTCGTCCTGGATCCGACCCTGCTGGACATCGTCGATGTCTCCGCCGGATTGAAACCGAAAGGGCTCTTGGTCATCAATTCGGCCAAGTCCATGGAACAGATCCGCAAAGAGTATGGGTTTAAAGGACCTCTGGCAGTGGTCGATGCCAGTACAATTGCCATGGAGGAGATGAAAGTTCCTATTACCAACACGACTATGTTGGGGGCCCTAATCCGGGCCGGAAAGGTCGCTAGGTTGGAGTCCATGGACAACCCTCTGGCCCATCGATTTGGAAAGATTGCTGAACGAAACAAAAAGGCCATGCAACGGGCCTTTGATGAGACTCAGATTAAGGAGTAGTCCCGTGTCTAAAGTAGATGCCCTTCACCCCTGGAAAGAAGCCCCACTCGGTTGTGTCATTGAGGAGGCCGGAAATTCCCGGAAATTCAAAACCGGGGATTGGCGTTCTAAGATCCGACCGGTGACTGATCAGGAAAAATGCATAAAATGTGGGATGTGTTGGATTTTTTGCCCGGAAATGGCCTATAACCTTAGAGCAGATGGTTTTTATGACTGGATCAGTGAATACTGTAAGGGATGCGGGATCTGCGCCAAGGAATGTCCTAAAGAGGCCATCCAAATGATTGCGGAGGAAGAATAGTTATGGCCAGTCGAAAAGGCATGGAGGTTTCCATTGCCGTCAGTGAAGCGGTTAAATTGGCCAATGTGGATGTCATCTCGGCCTATCCGATAACCCCTCAAACCCATATAGTTGAACACCTCTCGGAATTGGTGGCCGACGGAGAGCTGACGGCGGCCTTTGTTCCCGTAGAATCGGAACATTCGGCCCTCAGTGCCGCTGTCGGAGCTGCGGCTGTGGGGGCCCGGGCCTATACCGCCACCGCCTCCCAAGGCCTGGCCCTGATGCATGAGATTATGTTCATCGCTTCCGGCCTGCGCCTGCCTATGGTGATGACGGTCGTCAATCGAGCCCTTTCGACCCCCATTAATATCTGGAACGATTTGAGCGATATTATGGCCGAACGGGACACGGGTTGGATTCAATTATTTGCCATTAACGGTCAGGAAGCCGTGGATCTGACTCTTCAGGCCTTTAAACTGGCCGAAGATCCCCGGGTCTTATTGCCGGTAGCGGTTAATCTGGACGGTTTTGTCTTGAGCCATGTCATCGAACCGGTGGAAATTCCTGATCAGGAAATGGTGGACCGCTTTTTACCGCCTTACAAACCCGGCATACGGCTGGATCCGGATAATCCGGTCTCAATGGGGGCCTTTGGAAGCCCGGAGGTTTTTACGGAAATCAAAAAACAGATCGACGAGGCCCTGATCGGTTCCCAAAAGGTGGCCGCTGAAGTTTGGAAGGATTTTGGGGCCATTTTTGGCCGGACCTATAAACCGGTTGAGTCCTATAAAACCAAAGGGGCGGAGACCTTATTGGTGACTATGGGCAGCATCAGCGAAACGGCCATGAGTGCAGTGGACCTTATGCGGGAAAAAGGGCAAAAGGTCGGATTGATTCACATCCGTTTATGGCGGCCTTTTCCTTTCAAAGAATTTTTCCAGGCCGTAAAGGAAGCCAAAGTCCTGGCGGTGGTCGACCGGGCTTTAGTCCCGGGAGGCGCCGGAGGACCGGTAGGTTTGGAAGTGAAAGCAGCCCTGTTTGATAAACCTGGAAGACCTTATGTGGCTGAATTTATTGCCGGGTTGGGTGGAAGGGATCTTACGGTGGAGATCTTTATGGAGATGGTAACCAAGGCCAACCGGTATGCCCAAACACAAAAAGAGTTACGTTACGAAATGATCGGGGTGCGAGAGAAATGATAGCCGAAGATTTGAAGGAATTTAAAAAATTTACGCCCAAGACCCTGCCGCAGGAAGAACCTTTGGTTTATGGCCACAGGGCTTGTCAAGGATGTGGAGAGGTACTGGCCTTGCGGATGGTGGCCAAGGCGATCGGAAGTCCCATGATTGCCGTTAGCGCCACCGGGTGCATGGAGATTATCTCCTCACCTTATCCTCAAACGGCCTGGGCTGTTCCCTGGATTCATGTGGCCTTTGAAAATGCTGCAGCCGTAGCTTCCGGGGTAGAGGCAGGGTTAAAGGCCCTGATGACCAAAGGGCGGATACCCGAAAAAAAGATTTCAGTAGTGGCTTTTGCCGGGGACGGCGGAACGGCTGATATCGGTTTTCAGGCCCTTTCCGGGGCGTTGGAGCGGGGCCATGACTTTGTCTATGTCTGTCTGGATAATGAAGCCTATATGAATACCGGTATCCAACGCTCCAGCTCCACACCTTTCGGGGCGACGACCACCACCTCGCCGGCCGGGAAATTATCTCCCGGTCAGAGGACCTGGAAAAAGAATCTTCCGGCGATTATGGCTGCTCATAACATCCCCTATGTGGCCACAGCTTCGCCGGCCTATTATTTGGATCTGATGAATAAAGCTAAAAAAGCCGCCCTGATTAAAGGGCCGGCTTTTCTGCATGTCTATTCTCCCTGCCCAACAGGCTGGCGGCATGGTACGGATCTGGCGATTGAAGTGAGCCGTTTGGTCGTCGAAACCAATATTTTCCCTCTTTTTGAAGTCATTGAGGGAAAATATGTGGTTCGTAAGAATACCAAGGTCAAACCGGTGGAAGAATATCTCAAGACTCAACGGAGATTCAGCCACTTGACCCCGGAATTGATCCAGACCATCCAGAAACGGGTTGATGCCGAATATGAACGGCTTTTAAAAATGGAAGCGAGTACCCAAGAAGCCGAAAAAAAAGAAGAAGCCCCAAAAGAATAATTGAAATAGGAGAAAAATTTAGCTATATTTCCCGCAAAGATTTGTGATGATTTTTATTCCCCGGTAGCTCAGTCGGTAGAGCGGGTGGCTGTTAACCACTTGGTCGGCGGTTCGAGTCCGTCCCGGGGAGCCAGAATAAATCAAAGGCCCGTACTTCGGGCCTTTTTTAATGGAGAATACTTGTGGGCGAATTAACACCATTCAAAGATCTGTCGATTAATTGGGAGATGGGACCGGCTGATGCCGTGGCTTGTTATCTGGAATGGGGAAATACCGGATACACCGGCCAGTATATCGATCCGGAAAAAGAATCCTATTTTTTTGCCATCGATACCTGGGCAGAGCCCTATCGGGTACGCCTGCAGAAGATGACCAAAGACGGCGCCGAGGGGCTTCTGGAAATCGAACTCCCTCGAAAATTCTGGACCTGTTGTAATCACGCCAAAGGCGTCTATCCCCTTCCGCCAGAGGTTGTCGAATGGCTTAAGACATTATTCTAAAGAAAAAATAACGTAACATTTAGGGCCCAGGTTCCCGAACGAAAGATTCTGAATATATTTCTTGTTGCAATTTTAAAAGTATGGTATACTTTTTTAATAAAAATTATGCCTTTAAAGAGCTCCCGGCCTTTTGGGTTACGATCTCTTTAGGGGAACCAACCTTTAAGGAGGTCTCATGTCAAATAAATTGTACGTCGGGAGTTTACCCTACTCGGTAAACGACGAATCCTTAGCTAAACTTTTTTCCTCTTTTGGGACCGTTACTTCGGCGAAAGTCATTACCAATCGAGAAACCGGGCAGAGTAAAGGTTTCGGATTCGTCGAAATGGCCAGCGAACAAGAAGCCACCGACGCGGTTAATAACCTGAATGGTACTCCCTTTGAAGGCCGGACCCTAACGGTATCCGTTGCCCGTCCTCAGGCACCGCGCGAAGGTGGCGGAGGTTTTCGCAGTGGTTCCGGTGGAAAAGGGAAGGGTGGCGGTCGAGGCGGAGGAGGAGGCCGAGGGGGTTCTCAAGGCCGCGGGGGACGTTGGTAGTCCCATCCCTCATCGATTTCCAAAATAATAAGTCTACAATTAGCCTGCTGACCGGCTAATCCGGCGGCAGGCTTTTTCATATTACGAGTAAAAAGTATCATCCAGAAAAGGAGTCATAATTTTTGTCTAAAGATGACTTGGCCAAATTTGAAGGGGTAGTGTCTAAGGCCACCGGCGGTGGAAACTATCTGGTCACCTTGGAGAGCGGCAATACGATTACCGCTAAATTATGCGGTACCATGAAGCGGTTCAAGATCAGGGTCATAGAGGGTGACAAGGTGACGGTAGGCGTATCCCTTTATGATCTTTCCCATGGATTAATTGTCTTTCGTCATAAATCCTAAACCAAAAATTTAAGGGTATGGGGTCGCCCTATTATTTTTAGCACCCGATCACAATGCCAGAGGCGAACCGCTGTCCTTAAATTCCCTCTTCCGTTTTTCCCCTTTTCAGTGTATCTTCCTTTTTTAAACGGAGAGTTATCCTATGAAATATTCAGAAGCCAAACAAGGGCGAATTTTTGTTATCCGTCTGGAAGACGGAGAAATACTCCACGAAACCATTGAACGATTTGCCGTTGATCAGGGAATTTATTCCGCTTTTATGATTATCCTGGGAGGGGTGGACCAGCAGAGCCGTCTGGTGGTCGGCCCGGAAGATGGTCGGGTCTCCCCGGTTATTCCCCTAACCCATGTCCTGCCGGATGTCCATGAGATCGCTGGAACCGGGACCTTATTCCCGGATGAAGAGGGGAAGCCGATGCTCCATATGCATGTGGCCGCCGGTCGCAAAGAGTCGACTATTACGGGGTGTGTGCGGACCGGGGTGAAAACCTGGCAAGTGGCCGAGATCATTCTAGTCGAACTTCTGGAGAGTTCCGCTGTCCGCAAGTTAGAACCGGCTTTGGGATTCAAACTGCTCCATCCATAACTTTAGCTCTTAAAGGAAATTAAATAGAACTGGAAAAGAAAAAAGATCTACGGTCTATGGTTTTCCTTAGACCTAGATCCTGCACCTAGATCCGTATATTTATGAAACAGATTCGTAATTTCAGCATCATTGCCCATATCGATCACGGGAAATCCACGCTGGCCGACCGTTTGATTCAATACACCGGCCTGGTGGATCAACGGGGGTTCCGGGACCAGATCCTGGACACCATGGATATCGAGCGGGAAAGGGGCATCACCATTAAAAGCAATACGATCACCCTGCCATATATCAGCAAAAGGGGGGACAATTTTGACCTGAACCTGATCGATACTCCGGGTCATGTCGATTTCTCCTACGAGGTTTCCAGGGCCTTGGCCTCCTGTGAAGGGGTCTTGCTTTTGATTGATGCCGCCCAGGGTGTGCAGGCCCAGACTTTGGCCAATATGTATGCCGCCGTGGAACAGGACTTGACCATTATTCCGGTGATCAATAAAATTGACCTTCCCTCGGCTGACATCGAACGGGTCAAAGAACAGATCGAGATTGATCTGGGTCTGGATTCGGATTCGGCCCTCCTCTGCTCGGCCAAAGAAGGGATAGGGATTGAAGAGATTTTAGAGGCTATTACCGAGAGGGTTCCCCCACCCAAAGGTGATCAAAAGGAGCCGTTGACGGCCTTGATCTTTGATGCCCATTATGATCCCTTTCGTGGGACTATTGTCAGTTGTCGCATCTTTAACGGATCGGTTCATCCCGGCGAGACCATCCGGCTCATGTCTAATAAGGCTGTTTATCTGGTGGAAGAGGTGGGTTTTTTTCGATTAAATAGGGAGCCACGGAAAGAACTTTCGGCCGGCGAAGTGGGCTATTTGATCGCCGGTATCAAAACGGTCAGCGATACCCGGATCGGAGACACAATTACCCTGGATGCCCATCCGGCCCCGGAACCCTTATATGGTTTCAAAGAGGTCAAGCCGGTGGTCTTCTCCTCCATCTATCCCATCTCCTCCGAAGATTACCATTCTCTGGCTGAGGCCCTGGAAAAATATAAGCTCAATGATGCTGCCCTGGTTTATCAAAAGGACTCGTCCGTGGCTTTGGGGCAGGGGTTTCGCTGTGGATTCTTAGGCCTGCTCCATCTGGAGATCGTTCAGGAGCGACTGGAACGGGAGTTTTATCAATCCATCATTATGACTGTGCCCAGTGTCCAATACCGCTATCACCTAAAAGACGGTCAGATGGTCGTGGTCGACAACCCCCAATATTATCCGGATCCAATGACGATCGATTCCTCGGAAGAACCCTATATCCGGGCAACGATCATGATACCGGACACCTATTTGGGCAATATTATGACCCTCTGCCGGGAGCGACGGGGTGTCAATCCCCAGATGCTCTATCCCTCACCGGGGCGGGTGGAATTGAAATATGACCTGCCCCTGGCTGAGGTCATCTATGATTTTTATGATAAGCTGAAAAGCCTGACACGGGGGTACGGCTCCTTTGATTATGAACTGATCGGTTATCAAACCAGTGACCTGGTCAAACTGGATATCCTGGTCAACGGCGAAAAGGTGGACGCCCTTTCCCTGATGGTCCATAAGGATCGCGCCCGGACCCGGGCCGTCCAGATCTGTGATCGTTTGAAAGAGGAGATCCCTCGCCAGATGTTCAAGATCCCTATTCAAGGGGCCGTCGGGGGGACGATCATCGCCCGCTCGACCATCTCGGCCTTTCGGAAGGATGTAACGGCGAAATGCTACGGCGGAGATATCACCCGGAAGCGGAAACTCTTGGAAAAGCAGAAAAAAGGCAAACAGCGGATGAAAATGGTCGGGTCGGTGGAGATCCCCCAGAGTGCTTTTGTGGCGGTCTTGAAAACGGATAATGACTGATTATAATAAGTAGTAATTGTCGCCTTACCAAAAATCAACCCAAAAGGAGATTATTATGAAAAAGGTCGTTGTCCTAATGATTGTTGGGATGTTTAGCCTCGCAGCTTTGGCCTTTGCGGCCGAAGAACTTAGGCCATCTCAGAAAGCCATGCAGGCTCGTTTGGGCTGGATGACGGACATGAAGGAAAACCTGGGGACAAAAAATTTTGAGGCTGTTAAGAAAGCATCCAGTGAAATGGCCGCCCAAACCAAGGTCATCGGCGATGGCCTCTCCAACCCCCTGGCCAAGGAGCTTACTCTGGCCATATCCGACCTTTCTTTAGATGTTTTAACGGCTGCGGTTAAAAAGGACGGAGAAACCGTCAAGGCCAAATTGGGTGAAATAAAGGGCAAATGTGACGAATGCCACGCCAAGATTCGCGATAAGAAATAGCCGGTTAATTGTTTCATAAATTCAAACGACCGGGAGTCGATTTCCCGGTCATTTCCCCTCTTACAGGTTTATTAATCTCCCTCCTGGGGGAAGGATCTCTAGTTTCCGGCCCTTTGTAAGCGGTCGGTTTTAGCGATCTTTAAGAAGACTTCCTTCGGAAGACTGTGACTTTTTTGAGCATCCTGATATAATTGATTGGTCTCCATCTTAATTGACAGAGCACTCGAGTTCCTCTTCTTTCCAGCTATACTCTTTGCTAGGGCACTGACCGTCGGGGGGCATCTCCCAACCGTTTGGAATGGTTGAATATCTCGATAGGTCCTTTAAAAAGGCACACTCTTGGCGGGATCTATTTATTAACAGATCACGGCAATCCCCCGGTGCTCCCGAATGCCCTTCCGTACAACAGAATACTGGTTTTATCGGATAGCAGTCCGGTTTGATTTCCACTTTGAGGTATCCTTCGTTTTCCACTGAGTTCACAAAAACTTTACAGAAAGAAAAAAATAACCCGGCAAATTAGAGCCAGAAAAAAACAGGATCCGTTTCACAATGGATTAGAAAAAGATGCCAAGAAAACGGCATCACGGAGCCTGAACTGAGATCCGGAAGTCGTCGAAGGGACGTGTCTGAATTAAGGAAAGAGATCTGTTTATATTTACTACGAAAATAGAGTTTGAGGCCAATCAAGGCCCTCCGATATTTTCATGTTTCGTGGTGCCACGCCCCCAAAGGCGGGGCATGGCGGCTTAAACCGGGAATTGGGAATTCCAATGGCCGAAATCGCTAGAGAAGTTGGGATTGGGACAACAGGTGTTGCCATGATTATTAAAAGAAGAGAAGAAAAAAATAAGTGAATTCAGTGGAGAACCCTTTTCGTCCTTTTCCACGCGGCAAGCCGCGGGCAATTTGACCCCTAAAGAGATTAAAAATTCGGAAATAACACCAAAGTCGATTATCCTTTTTTCTGTAGCAACTCCAGGATAACCCCGTCGGGACCCTCAAGAAAGGCTATACGCAAGGTGGGTGTGAGGTTTTTAGGTTCAACAGTGAAGTTTACCCCCTTTTTTTTGAGGTCATTGCAGAACCGGTCGAAATCATCCGGCACAGAAAAGCCGAAATGGTCATTTCCCCAGTGCAGACTATTTTTCTTTACTGGCTCTTCACCCGGTCTCCGGCCGCGAATGATGACGGTCATATCGTTAAAAACCACATAGAATTGAGGAGCCCCCAAAACTTCTTGGTTCAGAACGATTGTTCCACCCAATTTATTCGCATACCAGGTGGCCGCTTCCTGAGGATTTTCACTGATTAAATGGATATGATCAAACACCAGCCCAAATCTCGACATAGATTTTTCTCCTCCCCTTTAAACGACCATTTCCCCCTAATGCAGATGCCTCTCAATCACTTTTTAACATCCTCTGATAAACAAAATTCCGGATCAATTCCAGGATAATCTTTTATCTTTTGAATCAAACATGCCCAGTTCCGATTGAGTCTGACATTTTTCAGGTCCTATTACACACATTAGACATTGTTCAACCTAAGCGATCAGGCTTCACTGGATTCAGAGGCGCAGGCCAATACCGCATCGACTATCTGGGTATAGCCGGTACACCGGCACAGGTTC
>Ga0233425_10003576_pt1 | contig 27920 bp, 30 predicted proteins | sample Watercolumn_Towu_2_FD_181712 | JGI IMG/M metagenome (GOLD analysis project Ga0233425, IMG submission 181712) | Freshwater microbial communities from Lake Towuti, South Sulawesi, Indonesia - Watercolumn_Towuti2014_140_MG | ecosystem: Environmental > Aquatic > Freshwater > Lake | place...
CGCCTACAAAATCTTGTAAGCAAAGCCGTTACCAACGTAGAGACAGCGCTTGATGACCAGAGTTTACCAGCAAAAGATAAATTTGCTATTTCTGTAAAAATAATCGAAATGTGCAGTAACTATAGTTCTCGATTAAATGAAAATGTTAAAGCATTGCGTCTATTTGAAGAGCTTGGCTGGTAGTTTTCTGCAATGCCAAATACTTATTAAATCTTACGCAAAAAATTTAATACAAGGAAGGCTATATAAATACGAGACACTAATAAATGAAATGCAATAATACGCTCAAAAGGAATATGCGAATTCTATAGTATAATCCGCGAGAGAAAAAGAGGAATAGAAAAAATGGCTTTATTACTTTTATTAGCGTTTAACTGGTTCATTCTGTATCAACTGTTACAGGTACTTACAGATATTTTTTATCATCCGCATTATGTGCAACAATCTGCGCATGTTGTTCAAGCGCAAGCAGCACATCATATTTTGAACCATACTAACTTTTTAACGTTTTTTGGGCATTACCACGATTATATAAACATGGCTTTGGCTTTTTTAATCGTATGCGGATTAGCATTGTTGTTTAATTCAGGTGCGGGTGAATGGTTGCTAAGATTTATATTTGGAGCAAGAAAAGCCATTGAGAGAGAAAAGAACAGATTAGAGCCAATTATAAAAACAGTACAAGGCACTATAAACGACAAATTAAAACTAAAACCAATTGAAAACATTAGGCTCGAAATAATGGACGACCCTATGCCCGAAGCGGCAGCAATAGGAAAAAACACTTTAATTATTTCGCGTGCTTTATATGAAACAGCAAGTGATGAAGAAATAGCAGGAGTAATCGCGCACGAGTTAGCGCACTTACACAATGGCGATAGTAACAGGTTAGGGGTAGCGGTAGGAGTTAGTATCATTACGATAACTATTACTTGGCTGGCTGCATTAATAGCAACGCTCGCATTTGCAGTAAGTGCAATGTGTTCAAAAATGAAAGGAGAACATGCGGCTTTGTTTTTCATGTTTATAGGGTTTATTATAGGTGGATGTGCATGGATTTTCTTAATATTCGCAAAGGCAGGGAATTGGATATTAAATTTAATAATGTTATTTCAGGGGAGAAAAGAAGAGTACAAAGCGGATAAATTTGCTGCTCAAGCAGGTTTAGGAGCTGGTTTAGTATCATTCCTAGAGAAAATAAAAGATTTAAAAATGGCGGGAAAGCAACCGATTGGGAATCGCATGTATGCGACACATCCGCCCGTAATGTTAAGGATTGGGAAAATAGAAGAGTATTTGACGGATACGGAAAGCTAAAATGTTTTTTAACTGTATTTTATGTTGAAAGGAAGCTTATCTCTTAGTGTTTTAATGAATTTTAGCACAGTTGGAATGAAGCGCTGAAGTTCTGAAAGTTAGAAATTTTTGAAGTTAAACTATTTATTTGTGAGGTTTTAAATATGAAAACTCAAATGTTCGGGATTAGTAGTGGTGTGGACCCGCTATATAATGTTTCTAATGGTATCGTAGTTAGTAGCGATTATCAACGCTTTTTGCTATGTTCGCAAACGCATGCTAAATTACTAGGAAAACTTCATCCACTTGCGGGAGGAGTGGGATTTAAAGAGTTAGAAGCATTAAACCCGATCCATCCAGATTGTCCCAGCCCAGTAATACAAGGTAATGTCGATATCACTTCTTTCGAAAATTACAAGAAAGCACGGGGCAATGGAACTGATGACGATTCGCCAAACAGAGAGTTCCCGCATGATGGAGTTTATACTTGGGAGACTCCTGGTACGACAGAAGGAATTAGATTACGTTATACTGGAAGAGCTGGAGATGAAGCATGGATGAAAGAACGCGATCGAAATTATTTAGCACGTCTTTTTCTTATGGGAGCAAATACCGAGCAAGAAAAACAAGACTTAACTGAAAATAGAGAACGTGCAGAAAAAGCTGCACAAGAAGTTGAGTGTCTTAAACCCGAACAATTATCTCCATGGTTACGAAATTATTTTTCGCCGGCTGCAAGACTGACCCGTGAACAAAAAGCAATTGAAACAGGTAATGTAGATCAACTATACGAACAATTAAGTAAACATTTAAAATCGCAGAATACAACACAATTAGTATTCTTAAGAACAGGTGAGAATATAAGGCCTGAGGGAAGGATAATCATAACCATTGAAAGGATGGGAGTTCGAGAAATTACGGTTTTTACACAAGCATGGAAGAAAGGAATTGCCTTAACTCATATATGCTTTTGGGGGCTCGAATTGGGGTTAGAAGGGACACAGGTTTTAGCAGGTATTTTACAACATGACAGTAAGTTGAAAGACTTACATTTTACTTTCTGTGGGATTGGAGGAGAAGAAGGCGTTGTCGCACTTGCAGAAGCATTAAAAAGTAATGATACATTGGAAATCCTAAATTTTGGCGGTTGCGGTATAGCTGAGACTGGTACTGGAGGTAATGCCCTAGCTGAGATGCTTCATGTTAATTCTAGATTACAGACTGTTATAATAGATTCTACATCTATTACACCGTCTACAAAGTTACAATTAGAACGTCCAATCTTAGGATTAAAGCCTTTGCAAGATGGACGAGTAGTAATAGGTGAGTACGGTGGTACAATTAGAATTTATAATGAACAAACAAGAAAGACAGAAATAATCCCTAATTCTGATGGTTATAGTGAAGGATTAGCCATACTTCCAGACAGAAGGTTAGCTGCGGGATGTGATGGGAATAGAATGAAAATTTGGGATGCTCATCTTAAAGAAAGACCTTGTATATTACCTCAACATACGCGTATACGTGCACTCATTGCGCTTGACGATGGAAAATTAGTAGCGGGATATGACGAACAACCTTCAGCAGGAAGTGAAAACGTTGGTGAAATAAGAGTGTGGTTACCTCAAACAGATGGCTCATTTTCACCCGAACGTTATAAAGTTTTGCAAGGGCATACGTCTCACGTCATGGCTTTTACAGTAGTAAATAATTATTTAATTAGTGGTTCTTGTGATGGAAGGTTAATAATTTGGGATTTAGGTAATTATGAACGCGTTAATATAATAGAACATGCTCACAAAAGTTGGGTGCTTTCATTAGTTGCTTTACCTAACGGTCAGGTTGCAAGTGCCGGAAGAGATGATCCTCCTGATGAACACTTTATTAGAATTTGGGATAAATGTTGGGAAAAAGGTAGTCGTAACTGTGTTCGAGAATTTCCTGGACACAAAGGAGACACAAAAGGTGTTACTGTTTTGGGGTTAATGGAAGATACTTGGTTAGTGAGTGCGGATGGAACTGGTGTAATCAAAGTGTGGGATATTACTGATGGCAAATGTTGTTGGAGCATACAAGGACAGCCATCCCCTCGGGTAATGACAGTATTATCAAACCAAAGAGCAATTATTGGTTCACAGGATGGAAGAGTTGCTTTTTGGAGTTTCCCCTTAAGAACTGTAATGCGACAAAAACTAGTAGAATTAAGAGAAGCTCGGGCAAAAATACGAACATTAGAAGATACTGCGAAAATTGAAGAAAAGCGAGTTGCCCAACTAGAACAAGAATTAAAAACATCTGATGAGGCAAAACAAGTTTTAGAACGAACGTTAAGTGAAAAAGAGGTAAAATTAAGAGACTTAGAAGATATGTTAAGAGTTGAGAAAGAGCGCGCAGCAACAGAAAACGCTAGATTGTCCGCTGTAGTAACAGCAAGAGAAACAGAATATCATGGATTAGTGGAAACAAAAGGAAAGCTCGAAGAAACATTGCACATGACGGAAGAAAAAACAAGGACATTAGAAGAACGAGTAAAAGTTACTGGCGGTGAATTAGTGGCAATGAAACAAAAAGTTGAAGAATTAACGGATGTTGCTAAACAAAAGGATATGGAGTTACAAAGAATTCAAGCTGGAAAAGCTGATGTTTTATCGCGATTAGAAAACGCCCAAAAAGAGATAGAGGAATTGCGAGAAGAAGCAAGAAGATTGACGGCAGAAAGGCAGTCAGTTAGGGAAGGACAGGCAGGCGCAGCAAGTTCTTCATCGGATGAAATTGAGCAATTAGCTAATGATAGTATTCAAGGAGCGATAGATGGATTACCAGAAAAACATGGAGTTGAAATGCTTGTAGGGGTGTGTCATGGTGCGACCATGAGCGAAGGTAAGCGACAGAAATTGCATGGAGTTTTGTGTGAGCGAATAAGATCACATCACATTTCTTTTGAAGAAGGAGATGGTGGTACGAGAGCAAGAGCTGTATTAATACGAAATTTAAGTGAAGTGTTAAAAGGCTATATGGAAGATGATAAAAGGGCAAATCACGTACATTTCGTGCTTAAGGAAAGCGAAATTGCAGATCGTACAAAAAATGTGGGTTTAAGAGAAGCGCTTAATGGCGTTCTTGATTCTAGACCAAGGATGACAAGTTCATTTTTTGGCAGACCTAGCACACCACCACCGCCAGCACCAAATACTCAATCACCAGCGCCATAACCATAATGAAATAGCACAAAAAAACGCATCTTTTTTTAAGCAGCTATCCAAAATTTCTAAAAGTTTCCTCTCACATTCCTGCAAAGGATCGGGTAATTCTTTACTAAGTAATTCTATAGCTTTTCCTTCTGTTGCTTTCTTAGCTGAATCAGGAATTCTTAATCTTTCAGTATTAAAACAAAGCAAATTACCAAAAAATTTTGGAAACTAGATTCTATGCTGTGTTATCATAACGGAAAAATGTAGATTTTGAACCCCATACGGGGAATATCAGTTAACATCATAACCCAAGGTAACATTAGCTCTCCCCGCATGTCTTGCTGCTAAAATAATTTTTTCTACAATGCTCCGCAGCTGTCCTTTCGTAACTTCAGCTCTTATCGATAAATTCAATTGCTTATCTGCACCAAAATTAATATCAATAAAACCGGTTTTTTGCGCTATTTCCCTAAAATATTGCATAACCTCAAAATATATGCCTATAGAAAAAGAAAAAATCAACTTCATAAACTAGCTTCTCGGTTAAAATTATTATTAAGATCAAAATATTCAACATTTTGATTATATCTAATTTATACACTAAAAATATTAAGAAAAAATTAATCCTCTTCATTTTATTATTGTCTATTTTTTTGTTATTATCATGCCATTCTCAACTTTTGTAGCCGCGGACTTTAGTCCGCGTGAGATGGCTTGGTTTATTCGTATTTTTGCGCAGGCTAAAGCCGGCTACATGCACAACTAAAAAGTTGAGAATCGCGTTATTATCTCTTATCCTAATTGAGAGACATCCTATGAAAATAGAAATTCCTGATTTTAGCACGGGAAACGCTTAGTCGTCGGTGATGTAATGCTGGACCGCTACTGGTATGGCGATACTTCGCGCATTTCTCCTGAAGCGCCCGTGCCCGTAGTACATATCGGTAGCTCCAACGAAATCCCTGGAGGCGCAGCTAACGTTGCAATTAACATCAGTGCCCTTGAAGGCAATGTTACTTTATTGGGCATTGTTGGCGCAGACGAAGCAGGAGCAAATCTATACAAATACTTAAAACAAGCCAATGTCCAATGCTCGTTTTTAACCATTCCCGAATTGCCGACCATCAGCAAATTACGCGTAATCGGGCGTAATCAGCAATTAATTCGCCTTGATTTTGAGAAAAATCTGCAATTTGACGAACCATTATTACTCGATCTTTACCGCGACAAAATTGGCGCTGCTGATATTGTAATTTTATCTGACTACGGCAAAGGAACCCTGCGTTATGCACAAGAACTAATTAAAATCGCCAAAGCCCATAATATTCCAGTTATTGTCGACCCAAAAAATAAAGATTTTAACAGCTATCGCGGCGCAACCATTATTAAACCCAACATGAGCGAATTTGAAGCAATCGCCGGGCCTTGCCGCAATAACGAAGAATTAATTGCTAAAGCACGCGCCATAATTGATGAATACGATTTATATGCATTACTAATCTCTCGCGGTGCCAATGGCATGACCTTGGTTTGTAAAGACGCTGACGTCGAACATTTCCCAACGCGCGCACGTGAAGTTTATGATGTAACCGGCGCGGGTGATACGGTGATTGCAACCTTAGGCGCAGCTTTGGCCGCAGGTGAAGACTTAGAAGACGCCATCGTTCTTGCCAATGCCGCTGCAGGAATTGTCATTGGCAAATTAGGAACTGCCAGTGCTTCGACCGCGGAATTACGCCGCGCTTTACAACGCCGCCAGGATCCATGGGCAGGAATTTTAACTCAAGAACAATTATTGCAAGAAGTCGCTAACGCTCGCGCTGCAGGTGAAACTATCGTTATGACTAACGGCTGCTTCGATTTTATTCATGCAGGACATGTTTCCTACTTAGAAAGCGCTAAAGAATTAGGACGGCGCCTCATAATTGCTGTTAACGATGACAATTCCGTGCGGCGTTTAAAAGGATTAAATCGGCCGATTAATAACCTCGAACAACGCATGTTGGTTTTATCAGCGTTGCGCGCTGTTGATTGGGTTACATCTTTCTCTGAAGACACGCCGGAAAACTTAATCCGCGCGGTAAAACCAGATATTTTAGTCAAAGGCGGTGATTATAAAGTTGAAGAAATTGCCGGCGCAGAATATATTTTAAGCCACGGCGGCAGTGTGGAAATTCTTCCTTTTGAAGAAGGCTTTTCAACGACCGGCATGATTCAACGAATTAAAGAGGAAAAATAAACATGATCATTGTAACTGGTGGTGCGGGATTTATCGGCAGCAATTTAGTAAAAAAATTAAATTCACGTGGGCGCCAAGATATCTTGGTCGTTGATAATTTAATCAACGGATTTAAGTTTAAAAATTTAGCGAATTTATCCATTCTGGATTACTGCGATAAACAAGATTTTTTGGCAAAAGTTAAAGCCGAAGAAAAATTCGCTTCTAAAATTGACGTCATCTTTCATGAAGGCGCCTGTAGCGTAACGACGGAATGGAATGGCGAATACATGATGCGCAACAATTATGAATACAGCAAAATTTTATTGAACTATTGCTTAAAACGCCGTATTCCATTCATTTATGCCTCAAGTGCTGCAACTTATGGTTTAGAAAAAAAATTCATTGAATCTCCAGAATACGAAAAACCATTAAACGTCTATGGTTATTCTAAGCTATTATTTGACCAATATGTCCAGCGAATTCTACCCCGGGCGAAAAGCCAGATTGTTGGCCTGCGCTATTTCAACGTTTACGGACCTAATGAAGAACATAAAAAAAGCATGGCAAGTGTCGCTTTTCATTTAAGCCAACAATTAAAAACCGGTGATACCGTAAAATTATTTACGGGTTCCGACGGTTATGCAGATGGCGAACAAAGGCGCGATTTTGTGTATGTTGAAGACGTAGTAGACGTTAACCTATGGTTTGAGCAAAACCCTGATAAAAGCGGTATTTTTAATTGCGGAACGGGCAAAAGCCATACTTTCAACGATGTCGCCCGCGCGATTATTAATGCTTACAAAAAAGGACGCATCGAATACATTCCTTTCCCTGAAAACCTACGTAATAGCTACCAAAGCTTTACTGAGGCCGATTTAACTAAATTACGCGCTATCGGGTGCCAACAAAGCTTTAAATCACTGGAAGAAGGAATAAAATTATATTCTGATTATTTTATTTGAAAATTTCCCCGTTCCACAGCATCGGCAAAAATTCCGCGTAGGGCAAAATTAAAATTTCAGTCTTGCCAAATTTAATATTTCTCTTTGCCTGATCCAAAGAAACCACATAGGCTTTATCCGGACAATGTTCTTCACAAAAAGCTTTCAGTCCACGTAATTCTGTTTGATCTATAGCAGCTCCAATCTTTACTTCGATTGCTATATCATGTGATAAAACAAAATCAACTTCCAACCCAGTTTTGGTACGCCAAAATGCAATGGTGAAATCTAAATCATTAATGCCACGATAAGCGATTAATTCCATCAAAATAAAGTGTTCAAATGCGCGTCCCGCTTCGCTTCCCTTAAGTTCTAAAATAGTACGCTGGGTCAAGACTCCAGCCAAACCAACATCAAAAAGATAAAATTTAGGTGTCGCTGCAATAAGATCGCGTTTCTTTTTTTTGGCATAAGGCTCAACAAAATATCCGAGCAAGGTATCGACCAGAATTTCATAATAAGACTTCACAGTTTTAGCATCAATTGCACAGTCACGGGCGATATTGGCAAAATTCACCAGTTCGCCATTGCTAAATGCCAAAGTATCCAAAAACCGAGCAAAAACCGGCAAATTACGCGTCAATCCCTCAATTTGGATTTCTTGCATCAGGTAATCTTGCACGTATGCACGCAAGGACTTTTGGGGATTGGTTGACAGATAGTGCGAAGGAATTAATCCAGTATTTAATGCAGTCAATAGATTAAAATCAGGCACTTCCGGATAGACCAATGGGTAAAAAGAATAACGCCATGCCCGACCTCCAAGCAAATTGGCGGAGCTTCTTTTAAGCTTTCTGGCGCTAGAACCACACAAAATAAATTGTGCATTAGTATGCTCAATTAACCAATGGATTTCATCAAGCAAAGAAGGAATTTTTTGCACCTCGTCAACAATAATCGGATACTGTAATTCTAGATCAGATAAGGCAAGCACCTCTTCACGAAAAAGAGCTGGGCGTTTGCTATATTTCAGGTATAAATCTGTATCCAGCAAATCGTAATATACAGATTGAGAAAAGTGTTTTGCCAAATAAGTAGATTTACCCGTTTTTCTCGCGCCCCAAAAAAAAGCCGATTGTCTGGGTGGTAAATCCACTTTCAACCTGCGTTTATATTCTATTTCGGAGTTCATTCCCGAATAGTATCACTAAAACGGAATTTATTCCATAAAAAGATATTAATTTTTACAAGATTTTATCGTTGTTTTTATAGCCCATTGATTTTATTGGATTTTTTATTTGCATGGTTTCATTTTTTGGTTTCATTTTTTGGTTCGATATCAAAAATAGAGCCTTTTCGATTGCGCTGAAAATATGAGGAGAGAAATTGCGCGTATTTGTATATATACAAATAATTAATGTGGGGTTAGAATAAAAAAATGCGCAAAATAAATTTAACAAAAGGAATAGGATTATTAGAACTGATGCTTGTGATCATCATAATTACTTCCATAATTTTGGGCGCTACTAAATATTATCTAGTCACAAAAACCAGTATGCGCATCACTCAATCGCAAGAAATCATTAATAACGTCGCCCAAGCTGCATATAAATGGGCTGAAGGTCATACTAATTTTTCCAGTATTACTAACATTGGAATATTAGTTAACGCAGGTTTATTACCCTCCACATATGGAAACAATAACATCAGTCCATGGGAAGGAACTAACCCAAAAAACATCACTGTTGAACCAAACTGCGATGGCAAATGGATTGCCATTTCACTGGGAAATCTTCCTGGGACTAAAGCACAAAAAGCGTGCTCTATTTTAGTGGCAAAATACGGCAGCTGCCCTTCTGATGATGTTTGTTCCAGCTCCCTGGATTCTTGCGCTATCACTAATCCCACCTTCAGTGCATGCCTCTTCTTATTCAGGAGTCCATAAAATGACCAACCAACAAAAAGGCATCGGCTTACTAGAATTAATGTTAGCTTTAGCAATTATCGCAATGCTCATGGTTTCCGCAACGCGTTATTACAAACATACTCAAGTTATGCGCAAAGTACAAATTGCCGTTAGCAGCGTTCAAGCTCTATATGGCGCTAATGAGCGCTGGTTACAAGACGGTCATGCGGCAGCCACGTCGATTGATGATCTAATCAATGCCGCTTATTTACCTTCAGATTTTAAAGCCACCGCTAACCCTTGGGACGTAACGATTACATTTAGCGGGAATACCATTACTTTTTCAACAGTTCCAGCCGCCGATTGCGCAAACGCGAAAGCAAAAATCAGCAAATTTCCTTTTGTGGATACGAGCGGCACTACTTGTAAAGCAACCACAACAACACCGGGCGATATGGTGATTACGATTGGTAATGAAAGCGAGTCTTAACATGAAAACCAAAGGCATTGGCTTACTAGAATTAATGTTAGCTCTATCAATTATCGCAGTATTGCTGGTAGCAGCGACGCGTTATTTTAAATCAACTGATTCGTCGCGCAAAGTAAATGCTGCAGTTGATATTCTACAAGTAGTAATCAATGCCAGCGAAGATTGGCGAACGACTAATAATAATTATGCGGACATCAGTTTAGCTGCATTACAAAAACAAGGATTATTGCCTGGGAATACTGAATGGACAGAAAGCTCAGGTAATCCCTGGGGCGGCGGAATTAAAGTCACAACCAATGACAGCGGAAAAACAATTGCTTTGACTTTAACGCAAGTTCCGTTAAAAGAATGTAACTCTTTAAGTGATTTAATGCTAAAAAAAGGAGTAACTGCTCAAACTTGCACTAACTCAGAATATAACGGCAATTATTCCAGTTAATCAACTAAAATGAAGCACATGAATAAAACATTTAAACAAGGCGTTGGTTTATTAGAGCTAATGTTGGCAATCGCTATTATTAGCCTCTTAATGATATCCGCAATCCGCTATTTTAGTATCGTCAATCGATCAAACCGGGTCAATCAGGCCCTCACTGAGGTCAACGCCATCCGCGCTGCTGGTGAAAGATGGAAAGCGACGCACGACGATAACTATAAAACTCTTACCGCAGGAACAGAATTGAAAGACTTAGTTAATCGCGGTTTACTACCAGATATTTATGGATTGGATAGCGTTAAAAATCCTTGGGGAGGAACTATAACAGCAACTATGAATCCCGCTGATAATAGCCAACTCAACATCAAATTCTCTAATGTCACCAACCCCGATTGCACCAACTTCGTTAAAATCATCAAGAAAAATGGCTGTACTCCAACTCCGGCAGACACTTGCAATTCCTCATCCACATCAATCGACGTTACGGCATCGTGTTAATAACAAAATCTTCAATTATTCATGGTTTACTATATTGCGGTTTTTATTTAAAATATACAGTAACGCCGTAATAAAAATCATCATGCTCACATAAAACATCATTTCTTTTCCCGCACCAAACATCGCCCAAAAAGCGTATAACGCGGCTAAAAATGCCAGAGCCATATAAGACATATGTTTAATACGCGCATATTGGCCACGCTGTGTAAGAATAATTGACGCAATCGCCGTATAAAAATAAGCCATTAATGAAGTTACGGAAACGATGGTAATTAATAATTGAAATTGCTCAACCAAACTTGGACTCATCGTTGCTAATAGTGCCAATGTCATGCATATTCCGGTAATTATCATTCCCGCCGCAGGGACATTAGCGCGATTGCGTTTGGCAAATATTTGAGGAAAAAATTTATCGTCTGCAATCGCCATTGAAACATGTCCTTGCACTAAAATCCAACCATTAAGTCCGCCCAAACAAGAAATCACCACCCCTGCTGCCACCACAATTCCACCCCACCCACCAAACATCGCTTGCGCTGCCGCGGCAAATGGCGAAGAAGAATCGGCAATTACACCTGCGGGCAAAACTCCCATAATCGCACTCGCACTCACCAAATAAACCACTGCGGCAATTAGCGTCCCCAAAAGAGTCGCCAAAGGAATATCGCGTTTAGGATTATGCACTGCATCGGCAGGAACAGTTGCGGATTCTAATCCGACGAATGCCCAAAATATTAAAGTTGCCGCGTAAGAAAAAGCTGAAAAATTCGATTTATGCGTGACATTAAAGGCATGTGTAATGTAATCGGGATGAAAATAAAACCAGCCAAAAATTCCGATCAATAGTAACGGAATAAGCTTTAGAATTGTGGTAACTAGTTGGATTATGCCCACAAAATATACGCCACGAATATTAATCCAGGTAAATAACCAGATAAAAGCAATTGCCGCACTCGTGCTGGCCAAAGGATAAGCCAAAACCGGAAAGAAAAAACGCAAATAGCCGACTAAGGCCAATGCGACGCTACAATTTCCAAGCCAGACAGCAATCCAATAAATACAAGCCGTTTGAAAACCAATAAAATTGCCAAAACCTGCGCGCGCATAAGCATAAGGGCCGCCAGCTTTAGGAACTAACAAGCTCATTCGCGAAAACACTAAAGCCAATAATATTGCGCCGCTAATCGTAAAAATCCACGACAAAAGACTAATTGATCCTACCCTCGCTAAACTCGCCGGTAACATAAAAATTCCCGAACCAACCATATTGCCAGCAACCAAAGATGTTAAAGTAAACAAGCCTAATTTTTTTTGCATATCTCCTACCTTAGCGATAACCTGAATTATTACAAGCCCATTAATTACATGCTACCACGGTATTGTATTTAACCATTTTCTTTTATAGCATAAACTATTAAATAAATTTAACCAATAAAAACCCATATGCAGCAGCTAAATTCCGGATTTTCGTTAATTGAATTGCTAATCGTGATTGCTATTATCGGCATTCTTACAGGACTAACATATCCCAGTTATAACCATTATCTAACCACAACAAGGCGCAATTATGCCACGACTGCTCTAACCGACCTGGCCGCGCGCTTAGAGCAATATTATATCCAAAACAATTCTTATTCAGGCGCGACTTTATCAAGTTTGGGTATGAGTGATATAAATAAAAATTACTATCAATTAAAAATTGATCAGGCAACCGATGACCAATATACAATCAGCGCGAATCCCAAAGGAAAACAAGCCGAATACGATAGCGCATGCGGCGCTTTAATTTTAGATCAAGCAGGAAATAAAAGCATTACGGGAAGGGGAACTAGTCAAGAGTGTTGGCGGTAGTTTTTCTCTTGATAAATATATCAATTGCCAGCATCGCAGCACCAACACAAATCGCAGAATCCGCAAGATTAAATGCAGGATAATGCCAAATCCCAAAATAAAAATCGAGAAAGTCAATTACATATCCATAAACAACGCGATCAAAAACATTGCCCAAAGTTCCGCCTAAAATTAACGCTAAAGTAAACTGCAACCAACGATTGGCGGTAATTTGCAATTCCCAAAAAACCAGCAAACAAATAGCAACCATTCCAATAACTATAAATAACCAAGTATGCCAACTGCCTGCATCATTCAAAAAACTAAACGCAGCGCCCGTATTTTGTGTATAAAATAAATTGAAATTCGAAAAAACGCCTAACGGTAAATTAAGTACTAAATTTTTAGCAACTAAAATTTTGCTAACCCGATCAGCTGCAAAAATTACAATCGTAACTAATAACCAAAAATATTTGTTATACCAAAATTTCATACCCAAATAATAAATTACTTAATCAATCAAGGCACGCCGCTTCGCGGCGACCTTTCGCGATGGGGTTTCCAAAGGGGAGAATCGCGATTCTCCCCTTTGGCTGTTGGTGCGAATTCACTTCGCACCAACATTGAAATTCCTAAAGTTAAATGCTCACTTATCCTATGAAAACGAGTCAGTCGATAAGCCGGGTTCTGTACAAAACGTTGCCGTTTTGAGCAATCATTTATCTAGGATGTATGTCACCATCCACCTCAAGCGACCTACCCGAATCTCAGCGTGGGCACGCTTTGCAAGCTTAAAGCTTAGCAGAGATCCCTATTTGGTCTTGCTCCAAGAGGGGTTTACCCTGCCATTGCTGTTACCAGCAATGCGGTGCGCTCTTACCGCACCTTTTCACCCTTATCCCGCACCCAAATCACTCTGGTTACTTTAAGTTGTTCAAGTACTTTTTTACAAAGTAAATATTCAACTCACTTAAAAACCATAAAACAATTTAGGTGCGGGACGGTATATTTTCTGTGGCACTTTCCGTAGGCTCGCGCCTCCCAGACGTTATCTGGCCCTTCGCCCATGGAGCCCGGACTTTCCTCCAGCTAAAGGGGTCAAGTCCTTACAACCGACAACGAGTAAATCTAGACTAGAATTAAGGAGATATTACTCGTTGTCGGTTGTAAGGACTTGACCCCTTATACCGGCGACTGCCTGACTGACTCAATTAAAAGCATAGCAAAATAATCGCAATAAGACCATGCAAATAAAAAATATAGTAAAATCAATGATATAAAAAAATGACATCATGAAGATGCAGCAGCCACTAACGAACACGGCAATTCACTCGTTAAATAATGAATCCCAAGAACATTAAGAATATCTATTCTTAGCCCTTCATCAATACCTAATTGACACAAATAATTCTCGTCCAGCACTGTTTTATCTCCTTTAGGCATTTCACCTGATTTTATTCTGCGCAAATTTTCCAGAAATTCATTTGGCGTATTTCCATTTAAAACTTTTTCTGGTACAGCAAAATAAAAATTTCTTTTCCCTACTCCCTTACCAACTTTTCCATTACCTATCTCAACCGGCATAAATCCCGCGTTTAAAAAAGCCATAATTACCTGATTGCGCTGTATTGTTGAATAAAAACCATCAATATTTAAAGATAAACATATGTATCCCGTCAAACGCCCTGCAACTAAATTATGTTTAAAACTACAGGTTATCATCTCCTCGCCACTAACACGCCTGAAAATTTTCGTAATTGCTGTGGCAAATTGCATTAAATTGCTATTTACCAAACACTCCATCCATTCAACTTTATATTTTCCCACTGTGGAATTTTCAGATACAGTGCCATCAAAATCATCCTCATATACACAACAACAGCACAATAATTTTTCAAGGCACGCCGCTTCGCGGCGACCTTTCGCGATGGGGTTTCCAAAGGGGAGAATCGCGATTCTCCCCTTTGGCTGTTGGTGCGAATTCACTTTGCACCAACATTGAAATTCCTAAAGTTTAAATATGTTTCGCATAAATTTGTCTCTTTAACTCTCCAAACGCTATAAGTATATTTTTGCCGGCAAGTATATGCAAATTCACTAAATACACATTAAATATGGCTTAAATATTTAAATTAACATATAATAAGTTCTTACAACCACCAACGAATAATAATATAATAATTTGTTGTTGGTTGTAAGAACTTGATCCCATATTCAACTTAAAACGGTAAATTATTATGCCTGAAGCAGAAATCACTCAAGACACCATCACTATCGTTGGTCATCATTTAAGCGATGAAGATATAAGAAAGCGCATCCAAGAAGGTAAACATAATTTTTTAGCAATGGATTTGCAGGGCGCATTACTTAACAAATTAGGACCAGTAGAAAACTTAAATTTTGCCAAAGCTAATTTGACCAACGCTGACTGCCGCACAGAATTTAATTACACCACTCTCGATCCAACTGAAGCCTTCGCCGATACTTATATTCACGGAGCTGCTTTTTGCGGAGCTAAAAACGGCAATTTACGGCATTTGCTCGCTCGTAGTATTGTTTCCCCAAAAGAATACAAACCCCACGTTCACTTTGAAGCGCTTGACTCGAAAACCCAACATTGGATTGCCGATAAAACCCTGCCCACACAAGATGAAACTTTTCGCGCACTAATAAACGAATACCTTCAGGAAAATTCAAAATTACTTCCTTTTGCCCTGTTTTCTGTTAAAGGACGTTACACAACTTTAGTTAGCTTATACATGCGTAACAATCCAGACGGAACTTTATCAGAATTTATCGACTATTTAAAAACAAGCGGCGCAACTCTAGATCCAACCAAACCACTTTTTATCCTTTTAGAATTTGTTCATGAATGGCATACCGTAAGACAAGAATCCCCCGTAAATAAACTCCTCCCACCCATGACATCAGGATCGCAAGATCAACCAGTCGGCAAACCTCCCGCGACTCATTTATTGGTATGGATGGTTGCCTGTGATTTTTGGCAAAGAATAATGGATAAAATCAAAAATTGGCTTGCCGTAGAACCAACCGAACCGGATGAAGAAGGATAAGCCTAGAAGTTTGTTTGACTATCTTTTTTATTTGTATTAATAATTTCTTAAGGCTATTTTTTTATCTGGTATATAAGGAATTGTTCTTGGCTATTATGCGGCAAATTTTGGTTGCATTCGCATCTTCAAGTACGAGCAGTTATATACCCAAAGTACTTCAAGAAGCGTATATGCTAGAAACACATGATAATTCTGGCAAACAGCTTCCTTTCAACAAAATACGAAATACCTCGATAAAATGGCAGAAGCAACCGCAGCTTATATTGGGAAAACACTACTTGGAACCGATCCCGCCACAAGTAACTGCGGAACCACCATTAGACCTCACGCAAGAATCAAACTGCTTAATACTACTTAACAACTTAGCAGCTTTCGGTGGACCTGGAATACGTTCATCGGAAGGAGTTGATTATCGACTCCTACAAAGTGATCCGAATATCACCACAGCTGCTAAATCAATCGCAGCTTTTGTAAGAGCCATGAAAACATTCATCGCCAATTTAAAAACCGCTAGCCCATTTGCATTACTTATTGATCAAAACCATGAAGAACCTCAAATGGAAATACTTAAAAAACTTATACATGGAGCTAATAAATTTATGGCCGCAAGAGATTCGCTATTAGTGGATGATAGACATCCTTTGACTTGGAATACAATAGAACATGCGGTAGAAACCAGAGAAATGCCAGAACTCACTCCCTTTGTTAGTTAGAGATAGGGCTTAACCCTCTGTACACGATAAGAAGAGGTGTCAAATCTTGGCAAAAGACATTATTTACTGTTTTTTCTATTCGTTGTATACTTTGCGTGGGCTCCCGCCTGTGGCTACAAAAGTTAAAAATAACGTATGTTTCATGTCTTTTGCCAAGACTTGACACCTAATTTGAGAACCAACATGACTCGTAAAAATTATTTATTAGATATGGACGGAGTTTTGGTCCGTGGAAAAATTCCTGTTCCCGGAGCCGATAAATTTATTGAAACGCTTAACGAACGTGGTTTTGAATATTTGGTATTTACCAATAACCCACTTTATACCCAAAGAGATTTGGCGCATCGCCTACAAACGATCGGCTTAAACATTCCCGAAAAAAGAATTTTCACTTCGGCAATGGCAACCGCACGCTTTTTAAAATTCCAACATCCCGACGGCAAAGCCTTTGTAATCGGCGAAAGCGGCTTAACGCAAGCGCTTTATGAAGTAAATTACGTCATCACCGACATCAATCCTGATTACGTGGTCTTGGGTGAAACTTTTACTTACAGCATTGAGCAAATCACTAAAGCCATTCGCTTAATCGCGGGCGGCGCTTTATTTATCGCCACCAACCCTGATCCCGTTGGTTCAGAACACGAAGGACTAGTTCCTGCTTGCGGCGCTTTGGCGGCATTACTAGAAAAAACTACGGGACGCGCGCCATTTTTCGTGGGCAAACCTAATCCAATTATGATGCGCTACGCGCTTAACTATCTTGGAATGCATTCAACCAATACCGTAATGATTGGCGATCGCATGGATACTGATATTGTTTCGGGAATCATGAGTGGTCTGGAAACGATTTTAGTAATGACCGGCGTTAGCAAGCGCGAAGACATTTATAACTTCCCCTATCGGCCAACACAAATTATAGAATCTATCAAAGACGTGAAATTGGCGGAATAGACCGACGTCACTTGAAGTGACGCTGGCATATACCGCTCGCACTTGGAGATGCGATTTATTTGCCGGCGGTATTGTAGGGGCACAATATCTTGTGCCCGTTTTTAATGCGGGTTCAAAATATTGAACCCCTACAATTCTTCGGTAGATTTCGCAACTTGAAGTGCTTTGGGTATAGATATCAGGTCTTAATTAATTCAACGTAAAATAAAAACTTATTATTGCATTGTATCCCATTTGTGCTACAATGCATTCAGAGAGCTAATTATGTTAAACAAATTAAACTACAAAAACGACAATACCATTCGCGTACGAGTTAACACCACATTAAAAGATCAAGCTGAAATCGTCTTACATCGCTTGGGATTCAGTGTTTCAGAAGCGGTTAAAATATATTTAGCGCAAATTGTTCTCCACGATGGCTTACCTTTTGCGGTTAGAATTCCCAATGGAACTACGGCGAAAACCTTGGCGGCAACTGATCGCGGTAAAAATTTGCGAAAAGCAAAGAATGTTAGAGAAATATTCGCTCGTGCGGGCTTTTGATGTTAACTATTTATTACACTAAACAATTTCTAAAAGAACTAAAATTAGCCGGTAAACGCGGCAAAAACCTCAAGAAATTAGAAACTATCATGGATATGCTTGTTAATGAAAAGGTTCTTGAACGACGTTATCGCGAACATATTTTAGTCGGCCAATATCAATCACGTAAGGAGTGCCATATTGAATCTGATTGGTTACTGATTTATAAAATCGAAAACGGCTGCATTATTTTTGAACGCACTGGAACACATGCCGATTTATTTAAATAAGGTTCTTTTCCAAAATACATTGGAACCTGACGTCAGGTCTTAACTAATCTAATCTTAGCCGCTTTGCGCTTCCCTACTTGATAGATGTGAGTTGTGCCTTGGTTGATAGTAAAATTTTCATCGGTTATTTTTTGTCCGTCAATTTTTACGGCGTTTTGCTTGATCATGCGCCGCGCATCGGAAACGCTCGCAACCAGGGACGCTTGCTTTAAAAGATGAATCAAACTAATTTGTGCACTCGTAATTGTAATTGCGATTTCATCTAAATCATCCGGAATGGCGTTTTTCTGGAATCGCTGCACAAAATCCGCATAAGCTTTCTCTGCTGCGTCTTTCCCATGAAAGCGCGTAACAATTTCTTGCGCTAATTTTACCTTGAAATCACGAGGATTTTCCTCACTCTTACGCCAACTCATAATTTCGTCCGCGGGATAAAAGCTCAACAAATCAAAATATCTCCACATCAAATCGTCTGCAATCGACATGAGTTTACCAAACATCTCTTGTGGAGTGTCGTTGATCCCCACGTAATTCCCGAGCGATTTCGACATTTTATTGACGCCATCCAATCCTTCCAATAACGGCATAGTTAAAATCACTTGCGGTTTTTGATTGAAATGCTTTTGCAGCTCACGGCCCATCAACAAATTAAATTTTTGGTCCGTGCCACCTAATTCCACATCAGCCTTGATCGCCACGGAATCATATCCCTGTAATAACGGATACAAAAATTCATGAATCGCAATCGGTTGTTTAGCTAAATAGCGCTTTTCAAAGTCATCACGCTCCAACATGCGTGCGACGGTATAAGTCGCGGCCAATTTAATCAAATCAGCCGCCGAAAAAGACTCCAACCAAGCAGAATTAAATACGATCTTGGTTTTTTTGGCGTCCAAAATTTTAAAAACCTGAGTTTCATAAGTCTTGGCGTTAATTAAAATCTCTTCTTTGCTCAAGGGCGGGCGCGTAGCATTACGCCCCGTAGGATCGCCAATCATCGCTGTAAAATCTCCGATCACAAAAATAATCTCATGCCCCAATTCCTGAAATTGTTTTAATTTATTAATCAAAACTGTATGTCCTAAGTGCAAATCCGGAGCAGTAGGATCAAAACCCGCTTTGATGCGCAAAGGGCGATTTTCGGCTAATAACTTTTTTAATTCGTCTTCTAATAAAATCTCTACCGCACCGCGTTTAATGGTTTCCCAGGCTGTTGTCATTTTTCTGCCTCAATTTGTTATAACCAAGTGATAAATTTAACATATTTTGCAAGTATCGTCTATGCCCTAAAAAATTTAGATTTTTATCTAGAATAAAAACCCAACTATCACTAAAATAATACCCATTCCTTTAACCTAACCAGAGAAACAACCATGGCAAAATTACACTTCTATTATTCAGCGATGAATGCTGGTAAAAGCACGATTTTATTACAATCGAGCTATAACTATAACGAACGCGGCATGGACACTTTGTTGTTCATACCCGCACTCGATACCCGCTTTGGCAAAAGTAAAGTCGCGTCTAGAATAGGTTTAGAAGCGCACGCTTTTGCGTTTGATAAAAACTATGACCTTTACAAACACGCAAAAGAAGAAATTGCTAAAAACCCCAATATTAAATGCGTGCTAATCGATGAGGCACAATTCCTTACCAAAAAACAAGTGCACGAGCTTGCGGAAATTGCTGATGACCTGGACATTCCGGTACTCGCTTACGGTTTGCGTACCGATTTTATGGGCGAACCGTTCGAAGGCAGTAAATACTTGCTTGCCATCGCAGATCTTTTGATCGAAATCAAAACCATCTGCCATTGCGGCAAAAAGGCCACCATGAACATCCGCATGGACGAAAAAGGCAAAGCCTTACGCGCAGGCGAACAGGTGCAAATTGGCGGTAACGAATGTTACATCGCCGTATGCCGTAAACATCACAAAGAAGGCAAGACTAGATCGTAAAATTGATATTGTAGAAAAATTAAAAACGGGTTCAAAATATTGAACCCCTACAATTCTTCGACAGACTTCACCTCTTCAAGTACGAGCGATATCTACACCACCGGTTTAAGCTCTATTTCCCGAAATGATGCTTCGGGTAAAGAACTGCGCTGTTTGGCAAAAAAACAACAACTATTACTTACGGAAGCCTTTGTGCCCCCGGTGTTTGGCAGCACAATACCCCTCCCCTCACAAGCATCGCTAAGCCTTTGCGCCACAACTGCCTCCTCTTCATTAGCATGCTTAGCCTTAAGCCCGTCAAGATAAATACGATACGTTTCCAATGCCTGAAAAAAAGCCTCATCTGTAATCACCACCAATATTTTCTTAAGTTTACTGCGCAAATGAACATAACGATTAGAACGAAAAATCTTCTTCCTTAAGGGATGATTTTCTAAATACTTTTGCATTGCGTATTTTGCTTGTACGCCATTTTGCGTTAAATTACAAAAATCAATTAACTTTACTCGATAATCCAAACCATCATTATCAGCACGATTTTTACTTAAATAATCGACTATTTCTAATAATCGCAAAAACAAAAGCAATTGCGCATTTTTGGTATTTTCCATAAGGAAAGTTCTTACCCCTCTGCACAAATCATCAAGATTATTGCCTAAAATTTTTGCTGCTAAATAATTTATTTCGCGCTTTTTTAGAGTATTTTTCGCAAATAAATCTAGCTCCACAACCAAAGAAGAACCATACCAGGCCGACACTCCCTTGTATAAATCAACTAAATGCTCGGCTGCATGAGGATCGCCTAACGACAATGCCGTCTTATAACAATCTTCAGCTGCATTAAATTTTTTAGGCACGCAATCACCTTTTTCATACAATTCTCCCAAATGAGTAAAAGCACAGCTTTCACCGAGCTCCGCAGCTTCCATATAATACTGTAATGCCAACTCCTGATTGCGCGCTGTTTTCGCCCCGCTCTTGTAGTATTTCCCCAATTTATCCAATGCGCGTGAATTATGCAATTTAGCTGCATTTTCATAGTGCTCTAAAGCCAGCTTGCTATCTTCAGAAACGCCCGTACCACATTCACACATCACGCCCAAATAATAATATGCCTCACCTTCGCCTAAATTGGCCGCTTGAGTAAAATATTCCCGCGCTGCGGTAAAATCACGCAATACACCAAAACCGCGCAAACACCAACAACCCAAATTATATGCCGCCAAAGCTTTCTCGCTACTAGAAGCTACTGTGCTGTTTAAAACTTTCTTACAACCATTAACTAATTGAGCAAAATTTAATCCATCAATTTCACCCCGTTCATATAATACGCTTAACATTTGACTGGCAAAAACCCGGTGTTTTGCCGCGCGCTCAAAACAGCTAAGCGCATCGACAAAATTCTTGCGGTCATCCTCCAAATTGTAATAAAGAATAATTCCTTTCAGCAACAAAGCATCAGGACTTCCCATAAGCAAAGCATGATTTAAATCGGCTTTGACTGTCGCAATCTCCTCTGCTGAAGGTTTAGCATAAGCCCAATATTTAATTATAGCGCTTGCATTTAGCCAATCTCCTTGCAAAAAACGCCGGCTATTAGAAACAAAATCGAATAACATAATTCCCCCCTGGTTTTTTTATTATTAGGAGGGAAAATTATGGCGCATTTTTTTTAAAAAAAATAACCCGTGTTTTTTACTGTAGTGTTTTTTCCTTTATATAAATAATAAAATGCTTGAGCAAACGTTCAGACGTGACCATGCAAAAAATATTTCTTTTAAAATCAATGAGTTATATTTTTTATCAAATGGCGAAACACATTGAGTGGTCCCATTGCAGTTCTTATAACATTTAAATACTGGTTTTGTAGCTACAAATATACTACAATATATAAAGTTCAAAATAGAGAGATAAAAAATGGCTACCAGAACATCAATTGTAAGAGCAAGAGTAAAGCCTAATATTAAAATAGGCGCACAAAAAGTGCTCGACCGATTAGGGCTTAGTATTTCCGATAGCATTAATTTGTTATTAGTACAAATACAAATAAAACAAGCGCTACCTTTCGACATAGAAGTACCTAACGCAACAACCCGCAAAACCTTAGACGAATGCGAACAAAATATCGGTTTAAATAAATGCAAAAATAAAAGCGACTTTTATAAACAACTGGGGATCTAGACTTTGTTACAAATCGAATACAGCAATGCTTTTAAGAAGGATTTAAAATTACTGCGAAAACGAGGAAAAGATATTAATAAATTTAAAACAGTCGCAGATTTTCTGATCAACGAGCAACCACTACCACAAAAATATAGAGATCATTCATTGCTAGGCAATTACATTAAACACAGAGAATTCTATATTGAACCAGATTGGTTATTGATATACAGGGTCATTGATGGCACTATTATATTTGAAAAAACAGGAACCCATTCCGACTTATTTTAACTAATCAAAAATTACCTGGCCGGCACCTCAAACCGTTGCTTATCTTCCAACCTCATCGCCGTCAAACTACCTCCCCAAACGCAACCGGTGTCAAGCGCATAAACATTGGCTGCGCTTTTCCCCTCTAACGCCGCCCAATGCCCATAAATAATATCAACATCTTTACAGCAACGTCCCGGCACTCGAAACCAGGGCAGATAATCCTTTGGTCCAGTTTTTCTCTGACAAGTAAAATCTAATTCACCTTGGAGACTACAAAAACGCATACGTGTCAAGGCATTTATAATAAAACGAAATCGTTCAAGACCCTGCAAATCATCGTACCAGAGATGCGGCTCATCGCCGTACATATGTTGAAAAAATTCACGAGTTCCCTTCTGCAAATTCTGTTCAGCCTCGGCGGCCAAAGCCCGCGCTTGAATTAAACTCCATTGTGGTGGAATTCCCGCATGCACTATAACCGCATTAAACTTTTGATCATGAAACAATAAATGCCGTGTTTTAAGCCACTGGATCAAGCTGGCACAATCGGACGCGTGTAATACTTCGTGCAAATCTTTAGACTCAATATTAGTAGCCTGATAATACAGCGCCAATAAATGTAAATCATGATTACCCAAAACAACAATTGTATTAGGCAATTGTTTAACCAAACGCAATACCGCCAAAGAATTAGGGCCACGACCAACCAGATCACCCGTAAAATACAGGTAATCTGCTCGGTCATCAAATTTAATTAGTTGCAACAATGCCCGCAATGCATCATAGCATCCATGAACATCGCCGATACAGTAAGTTGACATATTACTCTTTGAAACTTAGATCTTCAAAATCCCATCTACTTAACTGCCGATACTCACCAACAGTAATCTCATCTAAAGATAATTTTTCTATTGGAGGAATTAGATTAATCCCCCGATTTTTTCCCACTATTGATTCTATTTTAGCTATAGTCTCATCTATATTTTGAAGATAATTTTCATCTCTATAATATACTGGAGAAATAAGCACATATAAACGCAATTTATACACTCCTCCTGGCGGCAAGTCACAATCCATCGGATCCAATCGACAAAATACCCCTTCGATATCTTCTGAATGCTTCTTCAATAATTTTCTTATACGTTTTTTATCGCCTTCGAGACGCCTATTAAATTCATCGGGAAAAGCACTTCTCAGATAACGACGTATTACCCAGTCGATGAGATCTTGAAGTTTATTCCCATCTGTAATAAAAAATTTATCCGGGTTCAAGTTGACTAAACACGAACGCCTCACCCAATACCGGTCTTTTGCCAAACATTCAAAACACACCTTATCGTCGCCTTCACTTTCCGTTCTTAAATTAAAATGAAGTCTACGCGTGCTTTTTCCTTTGGTAAAACTGCTATCTAAATCTTTTATTTCCCTAATATAAAGCAATTCCACATTAGGCTCTAATTCGAAGTTTATATACCGCTCGCACTTGAAGATGCGAATGTTTCATCGCCACGATGATAAGTCAGTAGCATATTGTGCACCGATTATTGTTTTGACGCTCGCGCGAAGTTAATTCGCACGAGCGCTTAAGGAGGGAGAATCGCGATTCTCCCCCCTTAAGAATCTCCCCATCGCGCAAGGAAGCTGTTTGCCAGAATTATTATGTGTTTCTAGCAATGTTCGCTTCTTGAAGTGCTTTGGGTATATACACCACATCACAACTTTGGCTAATTACAATATACCGCCCTTCATAGGGTAACGTCTTACTTGTGTATAATTCACTACGGTTATCAACTAACAAAATAGCTCCTTGGCGCCAACCTCTAGCTTTAATTTTAATAGCTGTATCTTTACCAAACGTATCACATGCCATACCAATATCGTCCGAAAGTTTTAATTCGCTGTCCTAGTCATACTACGTAAGCGCAAATTTAATTCCTCCTGACTCAAAGGTTTAAACCCATGCTGGCTTAACAAAGCTTCGCGTTTTCCCCGCTCTTGCTTTTCTTTCCTCATGATAGCTTCAATTTTGTATAAAACATCCGCAATCAATTTCTCATCTAATTGTTGTTCACTTAATAAATCAAACAATGATTTGTCCGCATTAACAGCTCTATATAGATAACTCCGCATTCTTCCTAAACCATTATCCCTCCACCTACAGCATAGCCGATAAATAACATCTAATCTCTTCCTCTTGCTCTTACTTGGTTCATTATCTCTATGAAGCCATGCATAAATTGTCGGCCTCTTTACCGATAAAATATAAGCAATCTCAGAAATATTTAAACCTATGTCATCTCGCAAAAATTCTATTTCATCACTAACTAATAAAATTTCTGGGCACGGTAAAACACGCTGCTCACTTGACCGCAATTTTATAATAATAAGCGTAACACCAATATACGTACGTATACTTTCTTCCCCGGAAGCGTCTTTCAAACTATATTTTTCACTTAATTTTGTAAAATTACCAGAAGAAGTACTATACCGCGATTCATACCTTTTGATTGGCAAATCGTAATAACTATAATTATTATAATTTTGGCTATTACTGTAACTATTATGGCTAAAGAACATAACTACCTCTTTTATGACCAATCTTGAACCGCTTTCTTAGTAATTGCGCTATAAAAAACTTCATCAACTACTTCATGCAAATCATCAAACGCGGCAATAATATTGTCCACCGCGAAATCTTTATATGGCAGCAATTGTTGTTCGATAAAGTGATCGATATCTAAAATTAAAAAATCATCCTTAGGTTGTTTCTCTTGAGGAAATGATAGTATCCCGGCAGTTTGCGCCAAATCCAATGGCACCAGATTATTGACATCAGTTCTCAAAATATCTTTACCCACATAAGTAGACTGAATCTTTATCGTCGAGCCTTGCTTAAATTCCTGTATTTTTTCTGTTTTTGTTAAAAATTTATTTACATAAAGTTCAAGTTCATTAGTTGGCAAAGGAAACCCCAAGAACTCTTTTTTTAAATAATCGTCTATATCATTTTGCACTACATTAACATATCTTAAACCCAGGCGTTTATACGAAGAAATCTTGAGTTTCTCATTAAACTTGTTTAAAACCCCTTTTATAATTTCAATTATATCAACAAAGCCCTTATATCTATTGGTGTGTACTATAATAATATTGCTATCAAATAATATGCCGGTACTGGCTTCCTTATCTAAAAAATGCCACTGTTGGTTTACGAAATCAGTTATCGTTTTTGTTGGTAATTCTATATGGCACTGCACATTAACTGATTTATATTCAGGAAAATCTTGCCGAAAAACCTCTTGTAATTGCGGAACAAAGTCCGCAATTGCCGCAATCGGACTTATATTAACTTGCGCTAACATGTAAGTTAGAGGCGATTTCTTTAATTGTCTTTGCATTAATTCACCTATAAAATCTTACACATAATCTTACACTAAAAATATATAACTGCCAATTTATTTTAAAAAAATATATAATCCTAAAAACGGCATTTAAAAAATATGGTAAACTTCTATCCATTTGAAATATAACGACAAGTAGGAACAAATAGATAAAAGAGAAGCTAACCCCAAGGGTGAAGAAAGAAATAAACAGATATCGACTAAGTTAGGTTTAATTTCCGTAGATACTTTTGGAGGAAGGGTACACGTTAAGTGGGATGATCAAACGGCAGTAACACCTTTTGGACAGATGGCGTTTTTCATTGAATTTTTGCGAACTGGAGGGATATTTGAAGATTGGGTTAGGCGATGTCCGTTAAGGTACAGCAGCCCGAATGCGCCGAGGAAACGCGATGTGCTCGATACGATTTTATTATCGGTTTTAGCGGGACACACGCGTTATTCGCACATTACAACGATCCGTTGCGATAATGTCAATCCTGCTTTATTGGGAATGGAGAAAATAATCAGCGAAGACGCGGCACGCCGAGCATTGAGAAATAATCTCGAAGAAGATGAGGGAGTTGAGTGGTCACAAGACTCATTAAAGAAAACTTACTATCCAATACTAAGCGAGCCATGGATTTTAGATGTTGACACGACAATCAAGCTGTTATACGGCAAGCAAGAAGGAGCGGTAGTTGGTTATAATCCAAAGAAACCTGGTAGACCATCGCATTCATATCACTCTTACATGATAGCAAATATTCGCATGATTCTTGACGTAGAAGTACATGCTGGCAATGAAACTGCGAGTAAATATGGAGCGCCAAGATTGTGGTCGCTTGTAAATAATTTGCCGAAAGGCTACTGGCCGAAATTTATCCGAGGCGATAATAATTTTGGCACAGATGGTATCATGAGGGAAGCTGAAGTGATGGGGATAAAATATTTATTTAAATTAAGGCAAACAAGGAATGTGAAAAAGCTGATAAATTATTGCATGTTAAAAAATCATGAGTGGATTTATGCGGGGCAAGGTTGGGAAGGGATAGAATCTCAAATTCAGCTTACTGGCTGGAAAAAATCAAGAAGAGTAATTATTTTGCGGAAACAAGTAGCTAAAGAAGTTGCGGTACTAACTAAAGAAAAAGATTCAAGACAGCTGGAGCTGCAATTTGTTGAAGTAGAAGGAAAGATGCAAGTTTATGAATATGGAGTTATGGTTACAACATTGGAAGACGAAATTTATACTATTGCTCAACATTATCGAGATCGTGCTGATAGTGAAAACAATTTTGATGAGTTAAAGAATCAGTGGGGATGGTGCGGTTTTACAACACATGATCTCAAGCGTAGTCAGATAATGGCGAGAATAATTGCATTAATTTACAATTGGTGGTTGTTATTTACTCGGTTAATTACGCCCACCAAACACACTGAGGCGTTAACCAGTCGACCGTTGTTATTACATGCTGTTGGGAAACAAACGCAACATGCCAATAGTAAAACACTAGTGATAACTAGCGCACATGCTGATGCGCCAGAAATTCATCAACGTTTAAGCAAACTCTCGCATTTTTTTAAACGTTTAAATTTAAATGCGGAGCAGTTGTCAGTTAGTGAAAGATGGATACGCATTTTAAGTCTTGCTTTTGTGAAATATCTTGGCGGAAGGATACTGAAGCCGCCAAATTTGCTGACTGTTGTTGCCTAAAATTTAGAAAGTGGTGAGCGAAAAGTTCTTAATTTTGGTGAGAAGAATGGGGTTCAACTGCAGAATTTAGGAT
>Ga0233425_10003577_pt1 | contig 27917 bp, 23 predicted proteins | sample Watercolumn_Towu_2_FD_181712 | JGI IMG/M metagenome (GOLD analysis project Ga0233425, IMG submission 181712) | Freshwater microbial communities from Lake Towuti, South Sulawesi, Indonesia - Watercolumn_Towuti2014_140_MG | ecosystem: Environmental > Aquatic > Freshwater > Lake | place...
CTGAATTATTTAATCCATAACTCCAATTCCCCATGGTATCCAACGTGAAACTACCATGTTGCGCGCCGCCCGTTTGTGCAATGAAACTCGATTCCCCAGTGTCGGGATCGCTCACTGTCAGAGTACCCGATACTGTGCCAGGAGCGACATCTTCTTGAACTGCTCCTGTATCAACACCACCAATCAGAGCGGCATCATTTACTCCTTGGATCGTAACAGTAACAGTGGCTGTACTAAAGCCTCCGTGTCCGTCAGAAATGGTGTAGTTAAAACTATCTGTTCCTGTTTGGGCAGCACCTAAATAATCAAAGGCAGTGCCTGGATTATAAGTGATGATACCATTCACTAATTGAACCGTCCCTAGAGTAACCGTTCCATCCACAGAAACCACTGACAACGTATCCGTTGGGTTTGGATCTGTATCGTTGGCGGTAAGAACACTTGAAGAAAAACTAATGGGTGTATTTTCAGAGGTTGAAATGGTGTCTGGATTTGCTGTGGGTGAATAATTTACTGGAAGGAAAGTAACTGTTAATCCTGTTTGAGCAATTCCACCTCTTCCATCGTCCACTTGAACAGTGAGTGGAAAAACTTCTCCTGAAAGATAATTAATGGAACTGGGATTAACAAAAAACAATTCGCCGGTGGATGAGTTAATTCCAAAAATACCTTGGGAATTTCCTCCCACAATGGAATAACTTAAAACGTCATTATCAGGATCGGTTCCTACAACATTCCCAAAAATATATCCTGAACTAACAGAAGTTGAAAAAGTATAACTATTCGCAAAAATTGTTGGCATTTGATCGGGAGAAGGTGGAGGCAAAGGTATAGGATTTCCTGGAGTCACATCGGGAGGTGCTGAATTAACGGGAGGAGTATTTCCTCCAGAAGGTGGTGTTGGGTTCGAGGATGGATTATTTGGTAAGATGGTTGGAGTTGGGTTCCCGGTGGGACTTGTGACTTGTACATTTGTGGGAGTTATGTTTGGGTTTACATAAATACTTTTGGGAAGCTCTAAATGATTTGCATCCACTAATAAATCACTCACTAACACTTTAATATTAGTGAGTTGGCTTTCTTTTTCTCCAGGATTGTTATTAAGAAGCTCTCCAGAAGTTACTTCTACTTCTTTTGAAAAGACACCTTTTCCTACACTAAAAGTCCAAGACTGCATGGTAGCCCCTAAGGCCACACTGGTAAGACTGGTTGTTAAGAAAAGACCTGTTACATAACTAGTAATCACAGGAGGGATTATCATCCCCGCCGGACTGACTAGCACTAACTCAACATCGGGATCCTCTCCCTCTCCCCTTTCTCCTCTTTCATATTTTTGAGTAACAATGTCTTTATTGCGTCGTCGCCTAAATATGAATGCCACAACACTCACCTTTTTGATATTTAATACAATTACAGAAATCCACCCAAACCAACAATTTAAAATCCTTTTCTAAAGTATAGACAAAGCTATTAAAGGAGTTTAATTAAAGGTTTCTTAAACCCTAAGTTGTTAAAAATAGGGGAATTTACAATCGCTGAGACTCTCGTAAAGCCTCGTGAGAAGTTTTATAAACAGGCCCAATAAGATATTGAAGCACTGTAATTTTATCCGTAGCAATGGTGACCGTGGCTTGCATACCAGGGTAGATAGGTAATTTTTTATTTTGATTTCGTTGATCGATTAAGTAATTCTTATTAGTGGTCACTGTAACTCTATAATAACTTTTTTCGTGGCCATTTTCGTTAGACTGTAAAGTATCCGCACTGATATAATCTACTTTCCCTATTAAGGAACCATAAATGGCATAATCATAAGCCGTAATCTTCACCGTGGCTTCATCTCCCGATTTAATAAAACCAATGTCTCTTGGGCTAATTTCAACTTCCACTTGTAACTTATCTTTTAAGGGCACAATTTCCATAATGTTTTTACCTGGCTCAATCACCTGACCAAGGGTAGACACTTCAATGTTTTTAACAATGCCATCCACAGGAGAAACCAGTAAAGTTCGTTGCAAACGATCTTTTGAGCCCTCAATTCCTTTTTCTAAAATGGCAAGATCCGCCAACATGTTTTTCAAGTTTTTATAGGCATCATCTTTATACTTTTCTTTTTCTTCTGTAATAGATCCTTGTAAATCGTTAGACTGCCTTTCTGCTCTTAATAATTCTAATTCAGACATTACTTGCTCTTTCACTAAGGGCCTCGTGATATTTAATTCTTTTTGAGAAAGCTCATAACTTTTTTGAAGAATCGCAATGGTAGAATCCAAGCTTTGTTTTCTTGATTTAAAAATTTCAGTTTCGCTTTGCACAAGCTCCGGGGCATCTTTTCTTACAATGTCTGGAAAATTAATATCATTGGCTTCCGCGATTTCTGCTTGATAACGAGCAATGGTGGCCAGTAATGTTAAGTATTTTGCATAATCTTCATTATAAACCGCTTTAAATCGAGTATCGTCTAATTTTAATAAGGGTTGCCCTTTTTTAACAACGTCTCCTTCTTGGACGTAAATTTCACTCACAATCCCGCCATCTAAATTTTGAATTACTTGCACTTGTTTTGAAGGGATTACTTTTCCCTGCCCCGAGGTGTTTTGTTCTATTTTCGAAAAAGAAGCCCAAATTAAAAAAACAAAAATCAAAGCAAGCGCCACATACAAAAAGACGTTTGCTTTTTTAGGAGTGTCAATCAATAAAGCTTTTTTACTGTCTGAGATAAAATCAATATCTTCTAATTCCATCCCATACAATTTTTCCATGCTTTTTAAATGTTTTTTGCGCGCTTCTAACAAATCATCTTTTATTTTTTGAATCGTGGATTTATGCTCTACTTTTTTTTCTTCATTTTTTTCTAAATACTCATCATCAAAAGAAGGCTCTTGATTTTCTTCTTTCTCATTCTCTAAAAACTCATCTTTTTCATCATCTTTAGGATTCATGTTCTTGACTCGCTGTATTTGATTTTAATTTTTCTAAAATCACTTCTTTTGGACCTTGAGCTACCACCATTCCTTTATCAATAACAATTAACTTATCTACTAAAGTCAGCAATGATAGTCGATGAGCACTCATTACAAGTGTTTTATCCTTTACGTATTCTTTTAGATTTTCTATCACTTTTTTTTCTGTATTAAAATCCATGGCGCCGGTAGGTTCGTCCAACAAGAGAATAGGAGGCTCCCCAAGATAAGCACGGGCTAACATTACACATTGTCGTTGCCCCCCAGAAAGACTTCCTCCCCGTTCATCAATGAGCATGTGATATCCCTCTTGATGTCTTTTTGCAAATTCATCTACACAGGCAATTTCGGCAGTTTTTAAAATGGTATTGTCATCCATCCATGGGTGTTTTAAGGCAATATTATCTCTTAAAGAACCATAGAAAAGAGTGAAGTCTTGTAAAAAACAACCCATGTTTCTTCGCACATCTGCGGGATCGATTTGCTGTAAATCAATTCCATCAATGCGAATGTTTCCTTGTTGAGGTCTATATAATCCAAGGATCAAACGTTGAATGGTGGTTTTTCCAGAACCGCTACTTCCTATGAGTGCTACCTTTTCACCTGCTGCAATTTTAAAAGAAACATTATGCAAAACAGGATAGGCACTTAAAGGATACGCAAAGGTAACATTTTCAAATTCTATGTCTCCTTTTAATTTAGGACGAGCAATGTATTTTTTATCTTCTTCTCGTTCACTGGGTAAGTTCATTAAATGATCTAATCCCTTCAGTGCTAAATTAGTTTGTTGTAATTTAATAAGAATATGTGTGATTTGTGCCAATGGTGCCAATACTCGGCCTGCGATCAAAGTGGATGCGATCAAAGCACCAACAGTGATGCTTCCATCATAAACAAGATAAACACCCAAGAAAACAATAGCCACTGTAATAAACTGTTGTAAGAAAGAAGTAATGCTAACGGCAATGAGTGCGTGAAATCTTGAATCTTGAGACGCTCTATAAGTAAGACCAATGAATTTTTCCCAACGTCTTTGCATGGCTCCTTCTGCCACCATGCTTTTTAAAGTTTCAATCCCTGAAATAGACTCAATTAAAACTGCATTTTTCTGTTTAGCCCCCACATATGCTTTTTTCGTAGCGTTTCTTACGGGGATTTCTATTAAAAGGCTCATGATCACTACGATAGGAATAGCGGCTAAAGGAATATAAGCTAAAGGCCCCCCAATAATATAAATCACTAAAATAAATAAAAATACGAAGGGTAAGTCCACAAAACACACCAAAGTGGCGGAAGTAAAAAATTCTCGAATTCCTTCAAACTCTAATAACTCATTTGCAAAAGCCCCTGAAGAGCTAGGCTTTGACTCCATTTGTACAGAAAGTACTTTATTAAATAAGTTACTTGCTAATAAAACATCTGTCTTTTTAGCAGCAAGATCAATAAAGTGTCCCCTTAATACTTTCATTACAAAATCAAAGAGTAAAATAACAAAAATCCCTGTGGCTAAGACCCATAAGGTAGAAAAGGTATTATTTGGAATCACGTTGTTATAAACCAACATAACAAAGATAGGTGTGGCTAAAGCAAAACAGTTAATTAGAAAAGCAGCCATCAACACTCGATAAAAAATTTTCCGATACTGAAACATCGTCCCCCAAAACCAAGAACCACCTAATAGTTTTGGAGTCTCTTCCGTACGTTTTTCAAAATTCACTTGTTTCTTTAATAAAATAGTGTACCCAGCATAATCTCTTTCAAGGGCTTCCAAGGAAATTTGTTCTACGGAAACATCTTCTTCTGGATAAACCACTTCTGCTTTTCCATTCTCAAATAATTTGGTTAAAAGACAAGAGCGATTGTTTTTTAAAATAAGGACCACTGGCAAAGTAAGAGAAGAAATGCGATTTAAAGGACGCTCCACAATTTTACTAAGATATCCGATGCGCTCTGCAGCACGGATAAAAAGTTGTGGTGTAAGCTTTCCATCCACTAAAGGTAACCCTGCCACCAAGGTATTGGCTGCATAAGGCTCTTGATTTAATTTTGTTAGAATAACAAGACATCCTAATAGGGAATCTTCAAAATGAAGATCTTCCTGTCCTAACACTCCGCTTTCTTGAGTCATAATATCCCTTCTTTCCCAAGATGAATCTTAATAATCTATAGCACATTCTCAAGAAAATGCGGCTAATTCCTTTATTTTTATATGGAATTTTTTATACAATGGAAATACATTTCATTGATGGCATCGATAGTTATGGAGAAAAGTTATTGTTTTTGCTGATAAAAATCATAAAGAGGTCCTCCTTTAAAAGGAGGGTAACCCGTTCCAAAAATTAACCCTGCATCGATCAAATCTGCATCAGCCACGATGTTTTCTTCTAAACAAGCTTTTGCTTCTTTTAAAAAAGGTGCCATCAAACGATGAGAAAGATTTTCTGGAATTTGAATTTTTTTAGAAAATGACGGTTTCTTGACGCGCCCTTGGGAATAAGAATAAAAACCTTGCCCTGTTTTTCTTCCTAAATGATTTTCAGACACTAATTTTTTTAATTGATTGATAACATTCTCCGGTGCTTTCCTTGGTAGATGCTGAGCCACTGATAAGGCAATATCAATTCCCACTGTATCCATCAATTCAATAGGACCCATGGGCATCCCAAAGGCTTCCGCCGCTTCATCAATGGCTTTTAAGGGAACTCCTTCTTCCACTAAAGCCCCTGCTTCTAATAAATAAGCAGATAGAACTCGATTCACTAAAAAAGCAGGAGCGCTTTTCACAAGAAGAGGTAACTTTCCTAAGCGATGCACAAAGGCCATGGCTTCTTGAAGCACTTGTTCAGAGGTTTTTATACTGCGAACCACTTCCACCAAGGGCATTTTTTCCACGGGATTAAAAAAATGAATTCCCACTAAGCGCTCTGGATTTTCCATCACTCCATGGATATCTTCAATTAATAAGCTAGAGGTGTTCGTAGCCAATAAAGCCTTTGGCTTTGCTTTCTTCTCAATGTATTTCCACAAATTTTGTTTTGCTGACAAATCTTCATAAATGGCTTCGATGATCACATCCGCAGTGAAGATCCCATCCCCAGAAACACAGGGAATGAGTCTATCCATGGCATTGCGAATCAACACAGAATCTTTTAATTTTTTTTGAAATAATTTGTAAGCCCGCTTGATGGCCGGTGCAATTTGTGCAATGGAACGATCTTGCAAAGTCACTCTAAATCCCTGAAGGGCACACCATGCAGCAATATCTCCCCCCATCACTCCAGCACCCATTACGTGAATTCGTTGTACCTCTGGGGAAAGAGAATAAGTAACATTTTTCAATCTCTCTTGTAATTGAAAGACACGAGCTAAATTTCTTGCCGTGGGAGTCAATAATAAATACCCCACTGAGTTTGCTTCCTTAAGAAATGGTTTTTCTCCTTCAATACCACACTCCAACCAATTTTCCACAATGGCATAAGGGGCAGGATAATGCTCTGAAGAAATCTTTTTTCTTAATTTTTTTCGAAGCATGGAAGCCACTAGAGGACGAAGGAAAGAAATATTAAGCATTTGCTGCCATAAGGCTGGTTTTTTTAAAGGAGGCTGATGTTTAATAAAATAAGAAGCGGCTCGCTTCATTTGTCGTCGAGGAACTACTTCATTCACTAAACCTAGTTTTTTCCCTATTTTTGCTGACACTGTTCTGCCTGTTAACATGAGATCCATTGCAGATAAGGAACCAATGAGTTGAGGTAAGCGAATAGTGCCTCCCCATCCTGGATGGATCCCTAACATGACTTCCGGTAAACCTAAGCGAGTGGAAGGGCTGTCCTCCGCAATGCGGTAACGGCAAGCAAGGGCCAATTCTAACCCCCCTCCTAAACAGAATCCATGAATCAATGCCACGGTGGGAATGGGTAACATGGCTAACTTATCAAAAATTTTTTGCCCCATCCGGATTAAATCCACCGCCTGATTAACATCTTTAATACGGGAAAATTCTTTAATATCGGCTCCCGCAATAAAACCGTTTTCTTTCTTTGAAAAAATAATAAGACCCTCTAAATTTTCATAGATAAGAGAATCCAAAATATGATTCAATTCCTCCATCACGCTGGCATTTAAAGAATTCGCTTTTGCATCTGCCCGATTGATGGCTAGCCATAATATTTGATCTTTTAACTCAAGTTCCCAATGCTGATATCTTTGTTCCATCATTCCATTCACTCTTTTATTTTTTTATCCATGGATTCTACTAAAATAGCGCCTCCCTGCCCTCCTCCAATGCAAAGTGCTGCAATCCCTCTTTTTCCTTCTTTTCGTTTCAATATTTCTAATAAATGTAAAACAAGACGAGCACCACTGGCACCCACGGGATGCCCCATGGCAATGGCGCCTCCATCTATATTTAAACGAGCTTCATCCATGACCGCTGCGAGAGAATCATCATTCCAATGTTCGCGAAGATAATCTTTATCTTGAAATGCTTTCACACAAGCTAACACTTGTGCGGAAAAAGCTTCGTTAATTTCCCAGTAATCAATATCCTGGAAAGACAAGTGATTCTCTTTTAATAAAGGCAATGTGGCATGCACAGGACCCAATCCCATTTCCCTTGGATCCAGTCCCGCCCAATGAACATCCACTAAAACACCTAAAACCGGTAAATTCATTTCTTCTACGGCTTTTTGACTGGCCAACAATAATAAAGCCGCTCCATCGGTCACTTGACTACTATTCCCTGCTGTCACAACACCATAGGTTTTATCAAAGAAAGGTTTTAATGTGGCGAGACGCTCTACGTTCGTATTTTTACGCACTCCATCATCCGTATCATAATAACGTCCATCTCCGGCTACAATGGGAATAATTTCTTGTTCATACTCTTTCTCAGAAAAAGATTTCAAATATCGCTCATGACTCTGAACTGAAAAAGTATCCATGGCTAAACGAGAAATTTCAAAACGAAATGCTAAATTCTCCGCAGTTTGTCCCATACTAATACCATACATGGGATCATTCAAACCATTCAAAAGAGAAATAATGGGTTTTAAAAATTTTAGACGGAAATTTTTTAATACTAACAAATGCTGGAAAAAATTTTTTGCCCCCATCCAAGTACCCAGCCAAGCGGCCATCTCTGGTTGAAATAATAAGGGAGCATGACTCATGGCTTCCGTGCCACCTGCTAACACTAAATCAGCTTTACCCAAACGAATATCTTTCATGGCGCTATCAATGGCTTGTAAGCCAGAAGCACAATTACGTTGTACCGTATAAGCGGGGGTTGTTAAAGGACATCCTAAACGAAGAGCAATTAAACGAGCCACGTTGGTTTCATCCGGGTTAGACATGACAGAACCTATCACCACCTCATCTAAAGAATGAGGATAAAGTCCTTGTCTATCTAAAAGAGCTTGTCCTGCTTTTACTGCTAAATCAGAGGCAGAAAAAGGACCTGGAACTCCTCGAGCTTTTAAAAAAGGAGTTCTCGCACCATCAACAACGTAGACTAGGCCATGACTTTCGCTATTTTCTCTATGCATTCTTGATGCTTCCTTGCTAACTCTTCATCAGTAAAATCATCCACTGCAATTGCTTTATTAATGGCTTCTGCAGTTTGACTCATTAAGTCAATTTCTTCTTTCGTTAAAAATTCTTTTTCTGAGGCTATTTTCAATTGTTCCTCTAAGGGTAAATTCAGTGAAATATGATTTTCTTTTAAGATTTTTTTCAATTTTCTTTCCACTGCTGCGGAGGCTAAAACCGCTCTAAAAGCATATTCAATACATCCTGTGGGATCTTCCATTCCTTTTCCTAAGAAAATGGTTTTAAGAAATTCTTTTCTAAAATCACTAAGATGAATCATGGGTTCTATAATTTCCAAAGACAAGGCATCTTTTGGCTGATGACCGTAACTGTTCCCCCATGGAAATAAGATCCGTTTTAAAATGGCCCCTACCCAAGAAAGGGGAAAGTTATTCAAAAATTCATTGAAAGCAATTTGAATGTGGTACAAACAATATTGTAAGCACCATGTTGCCATATTAAGGTGTTCTTCTGTATTTCCTTGCTCTCTTGCATAACGAAGTACAGCAGATCCCATGTATAAATAACTTAAAACATCCCCTAATCGCGCAGATAAACGTTCTCGACGTTTTAAATCGCCTCCCAATATCATCATGGCAATGTCAGTGACACAGGCAAGAGAAGTACTCATTCGAGTCAATTGACGATAATATTGAGGTAATGCTTGTTTTTCTGGGGCTTGAATAAAGCGTCCCCCCGTTAATCCGTACCAAAACGCTTTTACAAAATTACTCACGGCAAAACCAATATGAGAACATAACAAGGAATCAAAACTATCTAATGCTTTTTTCTCATCTTCTTGATGAGCCGCTGCAATTTCATCTTGAATAAAGGGATGACAACGCACCACCCCTTGTCCAAACACAATTAAGTTTCGAGTTAAAATATTGGCCCCCTCCACTGTAATGGATACGGGGATCCCTTGATGCGCATATCCTAGATAATTACTAGGCCCGTATTGAACTGCCCGGCCTCCATGGACATCTAAGGCATGATCCAACACTTCTCGAGCTAATTCGGTGGTATGGTATTTTGTTAAAGCGGAAGCAATGGCGGGTTTCACGCCCAAATCCACGGCAGAAGCCGTCATGGTTCGAGTGGCTTCTATTAAATAAGCTTTCCCCGCAATATTGGCTAGAGCTTCTTGAACTCCTTCAAAGGAGGCGATGGATGTTTTAAATTGTTTTCTAATTCGCGCATAAGCACCCGTCATGGCATAGGATAAAGTGGCTGCAGCAGTGCTAAGGGCCGGTAAGGAAATAGAACGCCCGATGGAAAGACAAGCCATTAACATTTTCCATCCCTGCCCCACTTGGGTTTCTCCACCAATGATAAATTCCATGGGAATAAATACATCTTTTCCTCGAGTAGGACCATTCATGAAAGCAAGCCCTGCAGGAAAATGTCTTAACCCTGTTTCCACACCCGGGTGATTGGTGGGAACAAGACATAGAGTAATGCCTAAATCTTCTTTTCCTCCAAGTAAGCCTTGAGGATCATACATTTTAAAAGCGAGCCCTAAAAGAGTCGCAACAGGGGCTAAGGTAATATAGCGTTTATCCCAAGTGAGTCGAAACCCTAACACTTCTTTTCCTTTATACGTCCCTTTACATACAATGCCTTTGTCAGGAATAGCGCCCGCATCACTTCCTGCGAGAGGACCCGTTAAACCAAAACAAGGGATGTCTTCTCCAGAGGCTAAGCGAGGTAGATAATAATCTTTTTGTTCTTGAGTTCCATAATGATAAACCAATTCAGCAGGCCCCAGAGAATTAGGAACCATCACTGTTACGGCGGTGGAAAGGCTGCGAGAAGATATTTTTGCAATCACGGAGGAATGGGCATAGGCAGAAAATCCACGGCCCCCATATTTTTTATCAATACACAATCCAAAAAATCGTTCCTTACGTAGATAATCCCAGATTTCTTGAGGAATTTCTCGACTTTCTTCAATTTCAAATGCATGTAATTTGGCGCAGAGGGTTTCCACAGGACCTTCAATAAAAGCTTTTTCTTCTGGTGTTAAAGTGGGTTTTTTAAAATTGGAAAGCACACTCCAATCTGGATTTCCTTGGAATAATTCTTTTTCCCACCAGGTGTCTCCTGCATCAATGGCTTCTTGTTCGGTGCGACTCATGGGGGGTAATTTGCTTTTAAAATAAGAAAGCACTGGAGCAGTAAATACTTTTTTTCTAAGAACCGGGAAATTAAACAGCACCGCACTTGCGAGATAAATTAACCAAATGGGTGTTAGTATAAACCAAGACAAAACACTTAAGGCGGAGAACAGAATGAGCATGCCGCCCATAATACTGGTCCAAAGGATGGGTTTCATTCGATAAAAAGCACATCCACCTGCAATGGCCAATAAGACAATCAATTCAATTAAGGCTAACATAACACTCCCTACTATTTATATTTAACTAAATAAAAATACATACCTCTCTAAAATATAAACTATAATTTAAGAATAATCTTTTTCCCTTTCTTTGTGCCTATTTTTTATCAAATTTATTTTCTTTTTGTTCGATGACGTAGATTTCTTTTCATTGGTAAAAAAGTAAACCAATCTTCTTGTACAATGGGATGAAAATAATCTGCCTCTTCTTTTAATAGCTGAGACGTGGTTTGTACAATAGCGGCAATTTCCACCCGAACCCCCTCGGTTTTTAAATGCCTTAAGAGCTCAATATAATCGGAATCCCCAGACATAATAATGATGGTATCCACCTTGCTAGCCAACTGCATTGCGTTAATGGATAAGGGAATGTCTGCACTTTTATGACAAGGCCGCACAGAACCATGATAACGTTGATGAAGACGTTCCGCTAATTTTGAAGAAATTTGTAATCCCTCTCGAAAATAAATTAAACGATTTAAAGCGCGATTGGCAATTAAACGAGGAATCAATTTATCGAAATTTAACATCGCGTTTTCATCACCACACTGCTCGTGAATACTACGTTCAATGTTATTTCCATCCACTAAAACAGCGACTGATTGTCCAATAACAACATCGGAAGGGGGCATTTGAGCCATTACATATCTTCTCCTAAAAATAAATCCGGTAACAAATCTGTTTCCTCTTCCACAGCGTAAGAAGAAAAATCCTTCACTCCCTGGGCACGTAAAAAATCTTCATCAATATAAAAATTTCCCGTATGGATCTTTGAATCACTAGTTAAAATCCCATAAGCTGCATCCGCCATAATGGCTGGCTTTCGGCTGTGTTTCCAAAATTCCTCGGGGAAATGCACTTTAATGGCCATGGTGGCAATAATGGTTTTTGGCCACAGAGAATTAACTCCCACTCCTTGAGCTTTATATTCTTCCGCCAATCCAAGAGTACACATACTCATTCCATACTTCGACATGGTATAAGCAAGATGTCCTCTAAACCATTTAGGAGCCAAATTAATGGGAGGAGATAAGGTTAAAATATGAGGATTTTTTGCTTTGACTAAATGAGGTAAACAAGCTTGAGACATGGCGAAAGTAGCACGCACATTCACATCAAACATCAAATCAAAACGACGCATGGGTGTTTGTTCTGTGGGAGTTAATTGAATGGCGCTGGCATTATTAATAAGAATGTCAATTCCCCCAAACTGCTCTATGACTCGTTCCACAGCATAATGAATATCTTGTTCATTCCGAACATCCAGTCGAATGGGAAAGGGGATCCCGCCTGCTGCCTCCACTTCTTCTGCCACAGAACTCAAAGTGCCGGGTAAAGTGGCATGGGCTTTTTCAGTTTTTCCTGTAATCACAATGATGGCGCCATCTCGAGCACATTTCAGAGCGATTTCTCTTCCAATCCCTCGTGTTGCACCGGTAATAAAAATTACTTTCTTACTGAGTGAAGACATGAAATATCCTTGGCCGTCTATATGGTTCCAAAAGATATTACCTTAATTTCCCACGCCCTGTCACCGTGTTTTCTTCATATAAAAAAGAAGGCTTCATCTCTTGAGTCTCTTCTTGTTGTTCTTTCTGCCAAAAAGCAGAACTCCATTGATTGAGCTTATACACATGTTCAAAAAGCATCAAAGCCACGCTTGAAAATAAAACCATCCAAATCAACACCTGAAAAAAAATCATGCCACTTTCCTTGCTTCTTATTTTTGAAAACATTTTATTCTTTTCCCAAAGAGGACTTCTGTTCTTTCCCCACTAAAAACCAAGCTGTCCAGTTTTCAGCATCTTCTTTCTTTTTAAAAGAAGAATTCATGCTGTCTAATAATAAAGATATTTTTAATAAGGAACCTTGAAAGCCTCCAGAACTTTTGAAAAAAGTCCCTTGTAAATCCCTCACTCCTGGAATTAATTCTTGGGAAGGTTCTGAAATTTTTTTTTCAAATAACCCTGGGGTTTTTCCACCGCCTATATAAAAGAAATCTTCTTCATAAGCAGGCACGTTCCCTGTTTTTGAAGAAAAATACCGAACTTCTATGGCTTTCGTATGTGGCTTCATCTCTTTTTGAATAAAAAAAGGTAATTCTTTATCATTTTTGTCCAATATTTTTATTTCATCTTCACTTACATCATCCCCTACTTTTCTTAACTCTTGATGGAATAAAGCAAATGCAAACTCCCTACGATATTGAAGGAGAAGCCTCGAATGAATTCTCTTCACCGTATTTTCCACTGAAAAAAATAAATGATTTAACATTAATAATAAAAAACTGCTGATTAACAGAGCCAACATAAACTCTATTAAAGTGGTGGCATGGCAATATGAAATTCTTTCCCTTTTCATCTCTTATGCTCCAAACCGAAAGACTGAGGTTTTGGATCTTCCCAAAGAATACGGATTTCCGGGTTCTTTTCTTTTAAAGAAAACATCACCTTTCCCTTTGGCAATAAAAGTCCTACCTCTTTTTCCCAAAGAGGCAATTCAGAAAATTGCTTTGCCTTCATGAGATGATATCCATTAAACCATTCCATTTGAGCCATGGCTCTCCATAAGTTTTTTTGGCTAGCATGATCAATGAAATGTAAAAGACGAAAAGTTCCCAACAAACCCACGCTAAAGATAAAAAGGGTAAGCATCACTTCCAAGAGGGAAATTCCTAATTTTTTCTTAAGGCCATTCATCATGATTTCTGTTTTTGAAAGGTTTCCAAGAGAGGTTTTATGAGGATAGTAAATCTTTAGTATGGGATGAGTTATTTTCATTAACAAGTTTTTTTGTTAGACTGGCCTTTCTCTTAACAACTTTACCGAGGAGAAAACTTCATGTTTAAGTCCAGATATGTGGCCAAATTCCCTGATGCCAGGGGATTCATTCCTTATTCCGATGAGGAAAACCATGTCTGGTATCGACTCTATGAACGCCAGCAAAGAATCATTAAAGACTATGCTTGTGATACCTTTCTTGAAGGATTAGACCTTTTAAAATTTCCAGAAGATCGAGTTCCTCAAGTAAAAGAAATTAATCATACCCTGGGAAATATCACTGGTTGGGGAGTGCACCCCGTGCACGCCATCATTCCTGCAGAAGAATTTTTTACCCTTCTTTCCCAGAAAAAATTCCCCGCTGCCAATTTTATTAGATCGCCAGAAGAATTTGATTACGTTACAGAACCTGATATTTTTCATGAATACTTTGGACATTTACCCATGCTCACTTGTCAAACTTATGCTGACTTTATGGAGCATTATGGAAAAATAGCCCTCGCTTCCACAGAAATAGAACGACATTACCTCGCTCGTTTATATTGGTTTACAGTGGAATTTGGCTTAATACAAACTGCGGGTAAAGTTAAAAATTATGGTGGAGGTATTTTATCTTCCCCTTCCGAAGCCATTTACGCAGTGGATAGCGAAATCCCTGAAAGACGTCCATTTCAAGATGGGCTTTCTGCTTTGCGTACTCCTTACCGCATCGATATTCTTCAACCTATTTACTACATACTGAATTCTTTTTCAGATTTGTATGACTTACTCCGTGATCCTTCTCATTTACTACGCCTCGTGGGGAAAGCCATCACCCTTGGAGACTATGCCCCCACTTTCCCTCCTGTGGAAGATTCTTCACAACCTGAAGATGCTTTATGTTAACTGTAAAATGGAGATCAGAATGAATAAAAAATCCCTCGATACAAAAAAATGTCTTGCATGCGAAGGCGGAGTTGACGCACTCACTCCCATGGAAGCAGAGGTTTTATTAAAACAATTAGAACCGGGTTGGCATTTAAATGAAAAGGCTACGGAAATTCAACGTACTTTTAATTTTAAAAATTATTATGAAACCATGGCCTTTGTGAATGCCATCGCATGGATGGCTCATGAAGAAAATCATCATCCAGATTTAAGTGTTCACTATAATCACTGTGTCGTAAAATACAACACTCATGCCATTCAGGGGTTGTCGGAAAATGATTTTATTTGCGCGGCAAAAATAGATAAATTATTTTCTTAGCTTTTTTCAGACACCCCTTCTCTTTTATAAAAAGAGAAGGGGTCCGATTTCCTTTAGTGCATGTCCACGAACAATTGATTCATGCGTTGCACAAACATGGCGGGATCTTCTAAAGTTCCACCTTCTGCTAATACGGCTTGATCAAACAATACTTCGCTTAAATCTTTAAACCGTTGGTTTTCACCTTCTTTTTGTAATCTTAACACGAGGGGATGTTCTGGGTTTAATTCAAGAATCGGTTTGCTAGTGGGAATTTCCTGCCCCGCTGCTTTTAAAATTCGTTGAATATTCATCCCTAAGTCTTGTTCATCTGCCACAATACACGAAGGAGAATTGGTTAAACGATGAGTGACTCTCACCTCTTTTACTTTGTCTGTTAAAACAGTTTTTACTTTTTCTAGCACTTGGGAAAATTCTTCTTGGGTTTGTTTTTGACGTTCTTGTTCCATTTCCGTATCTAACTCACCAAGATTTAAATCCCCTCGTGTTACGGACACTAACTGCTTTCCTTGATATTCATTCAAATGAGCCACAAACCATTCATCCACCCGTTCATGAAGCAACAATACTTCGATTCCTTTTTTTCTGAAAATTTCTAAATGAGGACTGTGTCTCGCAGCATTGAATCCATCCGCAGTAATATAATAAATCTTATCTTGTCCTTCTTGCATTCGAGCCACATAATCATTAAAAGAAATGGCTTGGGTTTCTTTATCGTCAAAGGTAGAACTAAATCGAAATAATTCACTGAGCTTCTCTCGATTCGCAAAATCCTCCACAAATCCTTCTTTAAGAACGGCTCCAAGCTCTTTCCAAAAAGCTTGATAAGATTCCTTATCCTCCTTAGCCATTTTTTCCAACATGTCTAAAACGCGCTTTGTAGTGGCGTTGCGAATGGCTTCAATGGTTTTATTATTTTGTAACAATTCCCGAGAAATATTTAAGGGTAAATCATTAGAATCAATCACCCCTTTCACAAAACGCAGGTACAAAGGCAGCAATTGTTCCGCATTATCCATAATAAATACTCGCTGAACATACAGCTTCAATCCTCGGGGTTTATCTCGGTTCCATAGATCAAAGGGAGCCACTTTAGGAATATACAACAAGCTGGTATATTCTAGCTTTCCCTCAATGCGATGATGAGCCCAGAGTAAGGGATCTTGGAAGTCATGGGAAATATGCTTATAAAATTCCTTATACTCTTCATCCGTAATATTCGTTTTTGGCAACGTCCATAAGGCTTTTGCTTTATTCACTGGTTTATATTCAATGGGTTTTCCGGCTTTTTGATCTTCTTCACTTTGCCACTCTTCCATGAGCACAGGAAAAGAAATGTGATCGGAATATTTTGTAATAATATTTCTTAAGCGCCAATCATCTAAAAATTCAGATTCCTCTTCCTTAAGATGTAAAGTAATGGAAGTTCCTCTTTGCTCACGATGAATGGAATCCATATCATATTCCCCCTCTCCCGCAGATTCCCAACGAACCCCTTCGGAAGGAGGAGAACCGGCTCGGCGAGTTTCCACCACCACCTTATCTGCTACAATGAAACTGGAATAAAATCCAACTCCAAATTGACCAATCAATTGACTTTCCTTTGCTTTTTCTTTGCCAAGAGCCATTAAAAATTCTCGAGTTCCAGAGCGGGCAATGGTTCCCAAATTATCAATCACCTCTTGTCGAGACATTCCAATCCCATTATCTTCAATGGTGATGGTTTTCGCTTCTTTATTAAGTTTCACGTAAATTTTTAAATCGGGATCCGACTCATAAAGATCATGATTTGAGAGGGCTTCAAATCTTAATTTATCTTCCGCATCGGAGGCGTTAGAAATTAATTCTCGTAAAAAAATTTCTTTATTACTGTACAAGGCATGGGTCACTAAACGTAATAATTGTTTTACTTCTGCTTGAAAGCCGAAAGTTTGTTTCATGGATTTACTCCTTCCTATATGGTTTATTTTAAGACAAATTCTTATAGCCCCACTAAATGGTGACATTCCTTTAAATTTCAAGAGGCTGACTTGTATGGATTTCATGGTGAGGCTATACTGCTCATGCATTCCAAGGTTTTAAGGACGAATACCATGAATTATCATTCCCTACCCACCCAAATTTTAAAAGACACTTACGATTATTATCATGCAGGGGAGTTACCTCTTGTGGTTCATTTAGATGATCCTGCCACGGATGTTCTTTTAGATTTTAAACATACAAAAGCCTTATACGTCACCTCAGAAACCAGCATTTTAGAAGCCAGCCATGAAATGACCGTAGGAAACGTACACATTTTATTAGTCACGGATGAACTCCAGCGAGTGATAGGGGTTGTGAGTTCTGAAGATATTTTAGGGGAAAAGCCCGTTAAAATTATCCAAGAAAAAAACATTATGTATAAAGAAGTGAAAGTAAACATGGTAATGACACATTATACTCACATGATCAGCGTTGCCATGAATGATGTAAAAAAAGCGAAAGTAGGACATATCATTCAGACTTTGCAAGATGCAAGACAATACCACGCCCTTGTGATAGAAGAAAATCCCATAACGGAAGAACCCTTCATACGAGGAATTTTTTCCCTCACACAAATTAGCCGCCAATTAGATTTTAACCTCAGCCCCCATGAATTATTCACCGCAAATTTAGTTCAGTTGCAAGAATAAGCCTGGCTCAAAGCTTCCTTCATTTGATGAAGGGCTTTCTTCACTTTGCTTTCCTCTAAGGCATAGCAAATTCGTAATATATTCTGCCCCGCATCTTTCTTTTCATAAAAAGAATGTCCAGGCACTGTGGCTACTTTTGCATGGTTTAATAAAAATTCCGCTGCATATACATCATTTTTTAAACCTAATTTTTGAATGTCTGCCATTAAGTAATAAGCTCCTTGAGGAGAAGTAAGCTCAAACCCTAAAGCCCGTAATGCCTCCACCACTTCATCTCTTTTTACAAGATACTGATGAGCTAGATTTTTATAATAAGAATCATCTAAGGCTAAAGCAGATAATCCCGCATGCTGTAGGGGCGTAGGAGGACATACGTAAATTAAATCTTGTAGCAAAGACATTTTTTCAATCACGGAGGCAGGACCATGGGCATATCCCAAACGCCACCCTGTCATATTATAGGTTTTTGAAAAACCCGAGAGGGTAATGGTTCGCTCAAAATGATCCTCTAGGGACGCAATGGAAACATGATGATGTCCAGGATAAGTAATGTATTCATAAATTTCATCGGTAATGATTGCTAAATTATTTTCTCTTGCTAAATCTCCTAGCGTCGATAACTCTTCTTTTGTAAATACTTTTCCCGTGGGATTATTAGGAGTACAAATCACCATGCATCGAGTTTTTTTTGTAATGACTTTCCGTACTGCGTCTATATTCACATCAAAGGTTTTTAAATCAATGGGAACTGTTTTAATGCTCATACCATATAGCTGGAGTAAATGTTGATGATATCCGTAAAAAGGCTCAAAAAGAATAACCTCGTCTCCAGGATTTAGTAAAGCTAAAATAGCTGTAACAAAACCACCCGTGGCCCCATGGGTCACCATGATTTCTGTTTCTGGATTGACAGAAATTCCATTAAAACTTTTTATTTTTTTTGATAAGGCATTTCTTAAACTTTCAATACCATTGTAAGGAGAGTAAAGACTTTTATCTTCTCGAATGGCTGAATAGGCCCCTTCTTTAATGGGATCCACGATGGGAATGTCGCAAACTCCCTGACCTAAATTAATTCCATCAATGGCTGCACAACGAACACTGGCAGAACGAATCCCTGATTGTTTTAAACATTTCGATCGATCACTTAACTTTAACATGAAAGTTCCTCCTCAATTTTTTGATGTTCTCCCAAAGAAAAATCCACTTCGTAAAGATGCTCGAGAATTAATTGCAAATTTCGACGGCCTCGAAACTCATTAACATCTAAACGATAAGCCGTTTGAATGTGGGAGGCTCGGTGATTGGGCCAACATTTTAAATCAACGTTGAATGCAATGGCATCAATCCATTTTTCATTTTCCTCAGGAAAGGACAAAACAAGTTTTAAATGTTTCCCTCCCACTAAACGCTGATCAATGATTTTAAAAACTCCATCAAACACAGGTTCTGGAAAAGATTGCCCCCATGGTTCCGCTTCCTTTATCATTTCTGCAAAAGATAAATTAAATTCTCCCTGAGTTAAATTTCCATCTGAATAAATAACATGGATTCCCATCTCTTCATTAAAATGCTGATTAACTTCCTCTTCGAAAACTTTTTGAAATTTCTTAAAATCTTTTTCTTTTAAGGTTAATCCTGCTGCCATGGCATGCCCTCCAAAGCGATGAATCAAATCAGGATATAGGGCTGCTATATTTTGCAAACAATCACGAATATGAATGCCGGAAATAGAGCGAGCAGAACCTTTTAAAAGGTCTTCCTCAGCTCTTGCAAAAGCAATCACTGGACGGTGGTACTTTTCCTTAATCCGAGAGGCCACAATCCCAATGACCCCTTGATGCCAAGATTCTTGAAATAAACAAATTCCAGAGGGTATGTTTTCTCCTAAAGAAAATTGTGTCATTTCATAAAAAGCTTCTTGAGACATTTGAGTTTCAATTTGACGACGTGTTTCATTTAATTGATCTAACTGGCTCGCTAATTCCATGGCTTCTGACAAAGACTCGCTAAGCAAACACACGATCCCCAAAGACATATCATCTAAGCGACCTGCTGCATTTAAACGGGGTGCCACCGCAAACCCTAAATCCTGAGCGAACACTTTACTAAAATCTCGTTGAGCCATCTTCAGTAAAGCTTGGATCCCTGGACGAGCGCGGCTTGTTTGAATACGCTTTAGTCCATGATGAACTAAAATTCGATTATTTTTATCTAAAGGCACTAAGTCTGCCACCGTACCCAAAGCCACTAAATCTAAATACTGCCCTAAATGAGGTTCTTTCAATTCTTTTTCTTCGAACCATTTTTCTTGACGTAGAAAGTCTCTCACCGCTAACATCACGTAAAAAATAACACCCACTCCCGCTAAACATTTACTGGGAAAAGCACAATGGGGTTGATTGGGATTTACAATGGCATCTGCCAAAGGTAATTCGTGGGCAGGTAAATGATGATCCGTAATCACCACCTTGATGCCCGCTTCTTTTGCTTTTAAAACTCCGGCAAAATTAGAAATCCCATTATCCACGGTAATGATTAAATCCGGCTTCCATGAACTTGCGTGGACTACAATTTCTGGCGTTAAGCCATAACCATCCACAAAGCGATTAGGCACCACGAAATGAACCTGTGAAGCACCCAACTTTTTTAACGCCGATACTGCCAATGCGGTACTGGTAGCCCCGTCCGCATCAAAATCACCTACGATGAGAATGCGCTCTTCCTTCATAATGGCATGACCCAATATGACCGCTGCCTCATGGATCCCTTTTAAAGTATGGAAAGGTAACAGTGCTGTTAATTCCTTTTCTAACTCTAATTCATGGGTAACGCCTCGGGCTGCATAAATCCGTTGTAAAATAGGATGCATCGTTTCTTGAAAAGAATAAGATCCTTTAAGAATACGCCGTTGAATCACTGGAGTCGTCATTTGAGAATTTCTAAGGATTGTCGTTTATCAAACGCTTCTAGGGCTAACTGAATTAGTCGATCTAACAATTTAGAATAAGAAAGTCCCGAAGCTTCCCACATTCTTGGATACATACTAATGTTCGTAAATCCAGGAATGGTATTTAACTCATTAATTAACACTTTTCCTTCTTTTGTTAAGAACAAATCCACCCGAGCCATTCCTTCGCACTCTAAAGCTTGAAAAGCTTGTATGGATAAGGTTTGCACGGCCTTCACTTGTGAAGGTTCTAATTTTGCAGGGGCTTCTAAAACTGCACCATGAGCATCAATGTATTTTGCCTCATAAGTATAAAACTCGTGATTCAAAATAATTTCTCCTGGAAGAGAGGCTACGGGAGAATCATTTCCTAATACAGAACATTCAATTTCACGCCCTTCAATGGCGGTTTCAACTAAAATTTTAGTGTCATAGCGAAAGGCTAATTCAATGGCATCTTGTAATTCTTCTTTTGAATGGACCTTACTCACCCCCACAGAAGATCCCATATTAGCTGGCTTTACGAAACAAGGAAGCCCCACTTCCTGCAACAAAGAAGAATAATCCACGGTGAGCAAGTCTCTTTTATAAATTGTTACAAAATGAGGAATGGGCAATCCTGCTTGTTGTAAAATACGTTTCATATAATCTTTATCCATGCACAAAGCAGAAGATAAAATACCAGCTCCTACAAAAGGAACTTGAGCCAAACGAAATAAACCTTGAATGGTTCCATCCTCTCCATTAGGACCATGCATCACGGGAAATGCCACATCAAAAGAAAAATTCTTTTTGGAATGATTTAAACTGGTTAATTGTTTTGAGCCATCACTACATAACAAGACGGGTTCATGCCCCTCTCCAACCACTTCAATCACCGAGGGATTCAAAAGAGCCTGGGTAGAATTCTCTAAAAACCAATGACCTTTTCTATCTAGTCCCACTAACAACACTTCATATTTTTCTTTATCTAAGGCTTCCACCACATTTCTTGCGGATTGCATGGAAACCTCATGTTCGGGAGAAGCGCCTCCAAAAAAAACCGCCACCCGTAATTTATTCATCATGATGAATATCCTTCATTTAGTAAATTCACTAACACGTGATAATAAATATCACATAATTGTTCTAACTCTTTAACATTCACACACTCATTCACTTGATGAATGCTTTCATTCACAGGGCCTATTTCCGCCACTCGTGCACCCGTGGCTGCAATATATCGCCCATCGGAAGTTCCTCCTTCCATATTAAATCGAGGAGTTTTTCCCGTGACTTCATAAATGGCTTGTTCACAAGCCTTTAAGAAGTTTTTATCCGTGGTTAAATAAGGTAATCCAGATAAATTCCAATGAAGAGTGTATGAAAAAGAATATTTTCTTAAAATATCTTCAATTCGTGTTTGAATACTCTCTGGTGTGGAATGGGGAGAATAACGAAGATTAAACAATACATCCATTTCTCCAGGAATCACATTCCCTGCACCCGTGCCTCCATGAATATTAGAAATTTGTAAGGTAGTGGCAGGAAATCCCTCCCCCCCATCATCCCATTTTAAATGAACGATTTCTGCAATGGCGTCCGCCGCTGCATGAATGGGATTATGAGCCAATTGGGGATAAGCTACATGACCTTGCTTCCCAAGGATTTTTAAAGTACCCGTTAAAGAACCACGACGACCATATTTAACCGCATCTCCCACTTGGGCATTACTAGATGCTTCCCCCACAATACAAAAATGAATGGATTCATTTTGTTTTTCTAAGGCCTTTAAAACGAAAGGAGTTCCCTCATCAGATTCAGCACCCTCTTCGGCACTCGTGATCAAAAAACCAATGCTTCCTTTATGAGAAGGATAATCTTCAATAAAACGTTCTGCGGCAATCACCATGGCAGCCAATCCACTTTTCATATCTGCTGCCCCTCTTCCATATAACATCCCATCTCGCAAAGTGGGAACAAAGGGGGGAGATTGCCAAGCCTCTAGAGGACCCGGAGGAACAACATCCGTATGCCCTGCAAAAACAAACAAGGGATTTCCCTCCCCTCGTTTTGCCCATAAATTACTAATATCTCCATTGGGCATGGAAGTGCATTGAAACCCCTTTTCGGTGAGACGTTTTGACAATAAAATCTGACATCCTAAATCTTGAGGTGTGATGGAGGGAATCGCAATTAATTCTTTGAGTAAGTCTAATACTTGGGACATGTTGAATGAAAAACCTTAAGAATCTTGATGGAGAGGGAGTATAACAAAAATTCTAATTCTCCCCAATGACTAACCTAACCCCATTTTGAAATAAAGCTATCTTTACCACCATTCACATGTTCCAATGCCGTAATGGCTTCTTCTGAAGTTCCACATAAGTGATAGGCATATTTATCTTCTTCCCGCACAAAGCCTTCCTGGATCATATGGGGGATCAGTACATTCACTAAACCATCCCAATAATTAAAGGCATTGAGTAATACAATTCCTTTATTGTGCAACCCCACTTGACGCCAGGTTAAAATTTCAAAGGCTTCATCAAGGGTCCCGAAACCTCCTGGTAAAATAATAAAGCCATCGGATAAGTCAAACATTTTACACTTCCGCTCATGCATACTTTTTACCACATGGAGTTCTGTAATTTCTCGGCGAGTTCCCTCATATTCAAAAAGAAATTCTGTCATCACCCCAACGGCTCGGCCCCCTGCTTTTAAACAGGCATCGGAGATTAAGCCCATGAGACCCACACCCCCTCCTCCAAAAATGAGAGTGATGTCTTTTTTTGCTAATAAGGTGCCTAATTCCACAGCAACATCTTTATAACGCTGATCCACTGTATTAGAAGAGCCACAATATACACAAATAGAATTCATTTTAGTCATAGACACACATCCTTATGTCCTTGTATTTTTTAAAAAAAGTCCACGTAAACCGTCCCTTAAAGATAAATGTTAGCATATCATCACGGCAAGAGATAAAACAGGAGTCTTTAAAGACGTTGCCAGAAACCACTACTACTTTGTTTAAATATCTACCCCAAATAAATTCAAACATCCAGTACTGCTTTTAATTTATTTAGCATACTTGCGTGCTTAGTTTTCTCCATCTTACGAACGTTGATCAGCTTCCATTGCAGCGCAGGCAATTGTTCCAAATGATCAAACGGCATCAAACTGTAATTGGGTTCTCCTTGTTTTACAGATAATAAAAAACATCGCTCATTACTCGTTAATGTTTGATTGATATCTGTCACTAATTGCTCTCTCACTTGCATCAATTGATCATAAGTAATGGGATCAAGGGTCATCCCAACAAATTCGTTCTGAAATACTGAAACCTGATCTAAATAATTTGGCTGTAATAATTCAACCATCGGCCTTGGGCCACATGCTAAATACACAATGAAAGCTGACCTAATCCTGTCAGTAATGCCCTCATACTGATACAGTAGATAAATATCAAATAAATCTCTAGGATGCTGGCGATCTAATGCCGCACAAATCTTCCCCGCATATAAATCTTCAAAAGAAAGCATTTGAATTTCACCAACAGCGATACCCAATAACTCTTGGGCTTTAGGTAATAACGCCCTGTATTCGGATGGATATATACTGCCCCTTAACACTTCATTGGGCTCGATCTTTATTCGTTCTGCCTGTCCCACAATAAGCTTTTGCAATTGCTGGTTTTTAGCTCGTTTCTGATTAACCAGAACGTCACGATTATGTCGCTCAATGTCAGCTTGAATGCGTAATAATGCCGCCTCAATATTTTCCAATGATACTTTGCGGTTTTGTAAAGGCAGGTAAGTTAAATCAATATCGATGGATAAACGAGGTAGATCTCTAACAAACAAATTGATAGCGGTTCCACCTTTTAAAGCAAATGCTTTTTCTTTATTAACCGATATCAGTAAACGCGCCAATAAGCGTACCTGTTGCAAATAATCATTATGGTAATAATTCGTCGTCTTCATAATAACCCTCGTGAGTACCAAGCTTGATTGGCAGGGATAATTGATAACGTGGATAATAATAACCGCCCTTACCTATGGTCAGCTTATTCATCCCTAATGTTAATTTCTCAAAGTTCAGACTACTCCACCAGGGATGCTCTTCATGTTCAGATAACGCTAAAAATAAACGCTTAGTCTTGATAGAGGTACAGTGTTCCAATAACGTCTGCAATAATGCGGGTCGTAACGTCATCATGCCTTCCATTAAAAATTGAGCTTGTTCCAATGAAAAATAATTTGGAACTAGATTAAGATACTCCAATACAGCTCGCTCTGATACTGAGATGATTAACTCATAGTTATTGATAGTAAATGGCATCAGCCCTAATTGATCATCATCAAACAAAGCACGCGTAAGATAATGAATATTGTGCTGTTTCTCAAAATTCTGGGCAAACCATTGAGGCAATTTGCGTTTTTCTTCAGAAGACTTTAATAACCATATTGGTTGACCTTTACTCTGAGCTACATATTGTCGATAGCCCTGTAATTCTAGTGCTGTTTGAGCCCCCACATAAACTTCAAACTTGAGCTGGCTTTGTAGCGCGTAAACAGCGCCTGTCCATTCAAGCGTATCGCCTGCAAGCTGATATGCTCCTTGGCCTACCCGCTCTATCCAACCACTACGGCAATACTGCTGCGCTAAAAAACGATTTGCGCCCTGTGCATCCAGCCATCGCTGTGTTCCAACAACCCCTCTTGGCCAATTTTGGATAAGTTGGTTTATTTTAGTCTTAGATCGAGTAGTCATGCTACTCATTGTAGCGTTTTTTAAAACTATCTCAAGGAAAAGTTTATAGAAAAGTAGAATTGAGTATTTTTAATACTCAATTCTACTTTTCTATAAACTAAATCCTAAGTTAACCTCTATCAGAAAGTATGACAAAAACCAAATTTACTTTATCACAATGCGATTGCCAAAATAGTATTGGGACTGAAAAACGTTATATTTTTCTAGCTCTTTTTCAGAAGGGGGAGCTGATCCCCATTTTTTTGATGGCCTTAAACCAAATTTCCTTTTAAGATTTGCTAAATATTCAGCATTTTTAATAGATGCTATCACCGGATCAATGACAGGTACCTGCAGTTCTTTTTCTATTTTTAGATAAAAACCAGTTTCTATGGTGCACCCTAGAATGAGAGGCTCTGCCTTATCAAATTCAATGGCCGCTTTGCCAGCTTTTCACTATAACCATACTCAGTAATTGATTTTTTTATTTGATTCATCCATTTTTGTTTTCCAATAATCACTGAAAACTGGTTTGATACAGTTAATGCAATTTCTATTGAAGAATGACAAGGCGCAATCACAATCATATCACCCGATATTTCTCGTGCATCATACAGCGCAGTATCATAAAAACAACCAATCACTAAGGCATCAAAATTTTCAGTTGCTGCTTGTCGAACTGCTTTAATAAGATCAGCAGTCACTAAGGCTTGGTAAGTTCTTATGAGAAACTCTTTCCTTTGGTTTAAAACTACGGGTCAGTTCCTTGTGAGCCGTAAAGAAACGAAAATATAATCTTTAAATAGCTTAGATAAGTAAGGATGTTTCATGGTTATGATGTCGTAAATAGTTTGAATCACCCCTGGATAAATTAAAATGTTAAATCCTTTTTGATTGAGGATTGCGAAGATAGCAAGTTCTTCAATAAGATATTTATAAGCACATTGTTTAAAATTATTATCCAAAGCAGATTCTACGTCCAACACACGAGAAAGATAATACTCTGAAAAATTTAAAATAGATTCTCTAAAACTCATATTAGTTTCAAATAAATTCCAAATATTTTCATAGTAAATATGAAAATATTCTTCTTTTTCAATCACTGATGAAAATAAGAAATTTAATCTAAATGATTTTTCAAAATCATTCATATAAGAAATATAATGTTGTGTTAAATTTTTGCTATGCTCTAATGCGAGATTTTTTGCTTCATTTTCATTACATCGGTATTTTATCATTGCCGTATATTTATAGAGACTATCGCCAATCATTAAATTAATGACCGTTAATCCACGTCGATTAAGGAAATCAAATATTGCGGATATTTTATTCCCTGTACTGGCAGGAGTAGCAATACTAATACCAAGGATAGAGTTCGTATTAGTGATGTTCAGTTCATTTTGAGAAATTATTGGACATATTTTTTGTATTTCGACTCGATTTCTATTGTGTATTATTCGTTGTTCAATCATTGAGATATCCAAAATTGTCTCTCTTAATATCAGATGATGTGAATGAAATAAGCTCCACAATATTGCAGAAAATATTTTTCATTGGTAGGCACGAGTGGGATCGAACCACCGACCACCACCATGTCAAGGTGGTGCTCTACCACTGAGCTACGTGCCTTTAAGGGTTGCTAAGTTAGCACCAGCCCTTCCTTCAGGTCAAGTATCAAAAAATTGGATGTCAAATCACAATGGGCTCATTTGCCGATTAGAACGCTTACCCAGTCTCGTCATACTACTTATTTTTATCCTATGCAGCCTACCCAGTTGCGAAATGAGTGCTCTGACAGCGTTTGTGAGAGCTTTAATCCTATGTTTTCGGTGTCGCTACGATTTGTGTTATTTTGAGCATCGCATCAAAACCGATTATTCTTGCAATTCGGCGGATAGAGAAAGTGGACCATTATGATAATTATCGATGGTTTGATAAGGAGAGACTCAATGATTAGAAAATTAGAGGCTATATACCATTTAAAAAGCTCTGTTCATCACATTAAATACTACTTTAGAGAACAACCATGACACACCGATGGAAACAAACAATCACTATCAACAGTGATACCGCATGTAAACTTATAGAAGGGCAACATCATTTCGATGTTAGCACAATCAGCCTTCTTGATGAAGGATGGGATAATGTAGTTTATCTTGTCAACGAAAACTTGATTTTCAGGTTTCCACGAAGAGAGATCAGTGTTATTTACATGGAGAATGAAATAACCTTATTACCCTTCATTGCAACACATTTATCATTTCCACTTTCATCGCCCCAGTGGGTTGGCCAACCATCCGATGCATATCCTTATCCATTTTCTGGATATAAAATAATACCTGGGAAACCATTATGCGATGCTACTCAAACACTGATTCAGGATAAAGATGTTGCATCCATGCTTGCTGGTTGGCTCAAGGAGCTACATTCCATAAAAGTCACTGATGATTACGCGGCTCTCATCAAGGGCGACCAAACATGGCGACTCGATGTAGTTAACCGGATCTCAAGATGCAAAGAATTTATCACTCGCTATGAAGAGTATTTTGTACAAGCTGGATTTCAAAAATCATTACTGCTCACTG
>Ga0233425_10003578_pt1 | contig 27899 bp, 27 predicted proteins | sample Watercolumn_Towu_2_FD_181712 | JGI IMG/M metagenome (GOLD analysis project Ga0233425, IMG submission 181712) | Freshwater microbial communities from Lake Towuti, South Sulawesi, Indonesia - Watercolumn_Towuti2014_140_MG | ecosystem: Environmental > Aquatic > Freshwater > Lake | place...
ATGAGCGCGGCCTGGTGTGGAGCGAGGCGCAGGCGCAGGCGGCCGACGAATGGGGAGACAGCCTGGCGGCGCTCAAGTTGAGCCTGGGGGCCTTCGTCCGGGAAGCGGTTGTGCCGACGATGGAGGCTCTGCAGCCGATCGCCGACAGCATGGGACGGATCATCGGTGAAACGGCTCGCTGGGTCGGTGAGCACGAGACCGCCGCCAAGGTCATCGGCACGGCGGCCATCACGATCGGCGCCGCCCTGGGCGTGGGCGGGCCCATCCTGATGGCGCTGGGGCCACTCATGAACGGGATCCGGATCGTATCGGGCTGGTTCGGCGGCATGGGGATCGCCGCCACGGAGGCCGGCACGGCGTCGGTGGTGGCGAGCGAACGGGCGGCTCTGGCCCTGAATGCCGAGACGGCAGCGGCCGAACGAGCGGCCGCGGCGTATGTGAGCAAGGGCGCCGCGGCGGCGGGCGGCGGGGCCGCCGGCGCGGGCGGGATCGGGGCCGGGGCGGCCGCCGGCGCAGCGGGGATCCCCGCGGGGGCCGCCGTGGGCGCCGGGGTCGCGATCGGCGCGGGGATCCTGGGAACCCTGAAGATCGGGCAGCTGGCGCTGCGGCAGCGGGACTATCGGCGGGACCTGGAAGCCGCGAAGACGCCGGAGGAGCGGGCGACCCGGAACTGGCAGGAGATGCGGTGGCTGCTGAACGATCCGGCCGGCTCGTTCCTGATCGGCGGCCGCCGGCGGGAGCGGTTGCGGGAGGCGATGGAGGTGGAGAGTCAGGTCGCCTTCGGCCGCAGCAGCGCCGAGGTGGAGGCGCTGCTGGCCCAATGGGAGCAGGAGGAGCGCGAGGGCCGCATCCGGACGGCTGTGAACGAGCGGAGGCAGAAAGCGGGCCTGCCTACCCCGCCCCCCTCGCCGAAACGGCCGGGCGGCGGGATGCTGCCGCTGTGGACGCCGGAGGTCGGGGCGGTGAAAGACAGGCTGCTGCAGCCGGTGTTGGGGGAGCGCGGGGACCTGAGCGGGGTGCGGGCCAAGGGCCCCGCGACGGAGGGCGCGGGCGGGCGGCAGCGGGTCGACGTGAACGTGCGCGTGACCGGCAGCCCCGAGATGATGCGGGAGCTGCTGAGGAGCCCCGAGGGGCGACGGGCGTTCGAGGATCAGCTCCGCGAGACGGGGCTGCGGGCGGCGTATGCGCCGTGAGCCGGAGGACGGGGGCAGCGGAAGATGGACGAGCGCCGCGATCTGCAGGGCCTGACGGTGAAGACGCAAGCGGGCTTCGAGGCCGTGGCCCCGAAGGGCGGGCTGCCGCGGGGGGACGGGCGGAACCTCGAGGTGTGGGTCCGCTATCGCGAGTACCCCATGTTCGCGGTGGTCGTGCCCCAGGAGGCAACGTCCGAGGAGGTAGAGGCTGCCATGCTGCTGCGGTGTGAGGCACTCGAGGCGCAGGAGGCGGAGCAGCAGGCTGAGGCTCGGGCGGCGATAGACGCGGAGTTCGCGGACCTCCAGCAGGCCTTCGCGGACCTGAGGGCCGGGAAGGTGACGACCGCGGCAGTGAAGGCGAGGCTGGGAGACAAGCTGGGGTTGAGCGTCGCGGCAGCGTCGGTCAAGATCGCCGGGGAGGGGGTGATCGCGGATGTCGATTGAGTACTGGGACCCGACCTACGGAGGCGGCGGCAACAACGGGGACTGGGCGACGCCCTGGGTCTCATTCGACAATGCGAGCACGAACGCGGGCGCTGGTGGCGAGACGCGGCTCAAGGGGGCCGCCAAGACGACCCTGGCCGGGACGGCGACGATCACGAACGGGAGCACGAGCGTAGTCTTCACGAACAGCCAAGCGGGTGTCCTGGCGGCGGGTGGAGGGGACTGGATCTTCTGCGCGGGTTTGGTCGGGCCGGATGGGGAGGAGATCGGCACGTGGATGCTGACCGCCAGCTACACGGACGGGACCAAGACGGCGGTTCTCGTCCGCACCCCGTACTTCCCGACGCAGGCTGGGGTCACGGTCTACAAGGCGGGCGGGGTCGTGACGCTCTCCGCCTCGATGACGACGCAAGCCGCGAACCAGACCCACTCGGTGGGCTGGACGGCGGACGGTGTGCAGGGCGGGATGAACGTCATCGTGCAGGATGGGACGCGCTCGAACCTCGTCGTCGCGCACTCCGGTCTGCTCGATGTGAGCGTCGGGGAACTGTGCCTCGGGCACGCGAGTGGATTGAGTACTGGGTCTACCGGGATCAACTGTGCCACGGCGAACGTGGCGTTCCGGGTCAAGGGAACGCTACACGTAGCGCACGGCGGATCGACAAGTTATGCGGTAATCGCTTCCATCTACAGCACCATCGAGCTCTTCTTGGATGAGGTCCGGTCGGCGCACGGCGCAGGGTATTGTGTCGTTGCGTCGTTTGGTCGGATCGTCGTTCGCCGGGTCGTGGTGCTAACCAATGCAGTCTATACAAGTACATCTTTTAGTGCAGGTGCAGAGGGGCAAGGGGTTTGTGGGGTGCTGCTGACATACGGCGGCGGCGCCACCCGCCACCTGAGCGCTCTGGTGGGGCATGTGTGGATCGGCTCCGCGTATCTCCGGGGCCAGAGCGCCTCATATCCTCCGGCAGCCGTAGCGGGCGGAGGCCTCTGGTTCGGCAGCTTGTCGTCGCTGACGCAGGCGGGGGCCGACAACCCGTTGACGCCGACCGGAAACTGCGAGATCGGCAACCCGCCAGACCATACTCAGGTGCCGTGGATACTGAGTCAGAACACCTGTGGCACCGTGCAGAAGGCGACGGGCAACAAGGCGGGGGCGAGCGGGTTCAGCTACAAGCTGAATCCGGGCTCCCCGTACCTTGCGGTCCATGTTCCCCTCAAGCGCCCGCTGGCCGCGGGCGCGACTCTCACGGTGAAGTTCTACGCGGTCTACACGGGCACGGCGGGGGACGCGCCGCCGTGCTTCGTGCGCGCCCTGGAGCCTAACGGCCTGACGGTCGCGGACACGGCGTTCACGCCGAACCGCTCGGCCAACACGCCGGGGGGAGTCCCGGATGGCTGGGCTGACGCGAGTCAGCACAGCATTGCCCTGGGTAGCGTAGCGGCGGAGAACGCCTCGGTTGTCATCGGCATCTGGTGCCGGGACAACGCTGCCGGGGACGCGGTGCTCTACCTCTCAGAGGATGCGGCGAGCCCTGGAATTCTGGTGGCCTCTTGATGGCACAGACTGACTATGGGGAACTCACGTACCACGGGCTCGACTGCTGGGTCTACGACGAGGCGGAGGCCGGCATCGCCGGCGAGGACTTCGGCGAGGGGGACTGGCACGGGCTGGCGGTGCTGGCCTATGCGGTGGAGACCGCCGCGTTGAGGCTGTTTAGCGAGCTGCGCCGGCGAGCGTTCGGCGGGCCGGCCATGCCGCAGCGGCATTGAGTCGTGAGCACCGAGCACACGGTGAGGCCATGCTCAAGAACACGGCGGCACAGGTGATCGAGTTCGCGCCCCGAGACAGCTCCGGCCTGTTGGCGCCCGGGTGCGGGGCCACGCTGAGTCTGTACGTGGCGAAGGACGGCGGCGCTCTGACGGCCGCCGCGGGTGTGCTGAGCGAGAAGCAGATCGGCGATCCGGCGACCGATACCGGCCTCCTGAAGTATGTGCCGACCCAGGCCGAGACCAACTGCGACGCGCTGACCCTCTTCTGGCAGGATACCGGCGACGCGGTCGACGACTATCTGAGCCTCGAGACCAACCCGGGCTGGACGGCCACGCGGGCGGGGTATCTGGACGTGCCGGTGAGCAGCGTGGGCCTGGGGGCGGGGGCGAATGCGGTCACGATCACGGTGGATGACGGGACCGATCCCCTGGCCGGGGCGACGGTGGCGATCCGCGCGAGCGCGGGCGGCGCGAACGTGTATCGGGTGGTGACCGATACCCTGGGCGAGGTTACGGTCAACCTGGATGACGGCACCTACTACGTGCAGTGCAGCCTGGTCGGGTACAGCCACGTCGAAGAGAGCCTGGCCGTCAACGCCAACCCGCAGAGCGCGACCGTGAGCATGGCGGGGATCAGCGTGCCGGCGCCGGACAATCCGGACCTGGTGCGCCTGTACCTGGTGCAGCGGACGGCGGATGGTGAGTTCCTGGACGGCAACCCGTTCACCCTGCGGCTGAACACGGACTGTCTCGATGCGGCAGGGGAGGTCGTGCCGCGGCAGCTGACGGCGACGGATGACGTGAACAACGGCTACTGCTACGCGGATGTGTACCCGACCGAGAGCCTGACCCGGGTGGACGGGGGCAGCGCGGCGATCACGTACCTGGTGCGAACGGCCCTGGGGGCGACGACGGAGATCGAGGTGGAGGCGAGCCCGAGCGTGCAGGACCTGAGTGGGCTGCTGCATCCCTGAGGTGTGCTGATGCGCGCAGATGAACGGGCGCTGGTAGAGTGCGAGCGGCGCTGCGAAGAGAAGCGCGCCGACATCTATGCGCGTCTGACGGCGCTGGAGGTCAACATGGGCCGGGTTACCTTGCAGACCGGGCTGGTGATCGGCATTCTGGCGTTCGTCGGCAGCGCCCTGGCGTCGGCGGCGATCGCGGCGGTGCAGCAGGCGCTGGGTAGCGGGTGAGGACGGCATGGAGCGTGTCGGAGCAGCCACCGCCAACAGGGGACAGTCCATGCGGTCCCGCGAAGCGGGACCTTGGACAGTCCCCACGGCGCCACCGCGCGTAGAACGCGCGTAGAGCCATTCTGTGGGGATGAGGGGGTCGGTTGGCCCTCCTGACCCACATCGAGGCTCGGAGGGGCTCCAGGGGGCTCACAGGGGGCAAGTTTGTGAGAGGGTGCGGTTGGGTGTCCAGGCCGGGCGGCGGCTGAGTGGGCTGCCCCCCACTCGCACCGGAGGAGCCGGCGGCCGGCCTGCAGACCCGATCGACAAAGCGATGGAACGATGGCTCTCTCCCCAGGCCACTCACTGGACTTTGACGGGGCAACCGGCAGCGTTGTCGCCGTCACCGCCACCACCGACGCCGACGGGCGGGGGTCGATCAGCTACGGCGGGGAGACCTTCAGCTTTCGCGCGCTGAAGGCGACGGTGGATGAGACCGAGTACCCCCTGGTGGCGACGGCTGACCCCGTGTTCCGCGTCGGCGTCGTGCAGCAGGCCGCAGACCCCACCCTCTTCTGCATGGTCCTGGACGACGGCCCGGCCCCCTGGGGCTGGGGGCGGTCGGTGGTCGGGATCGGCGGCGCCTGGGCCGTGGCCTCCGAGTTCGCCGCCGAGGACTCCGTGGTGTTCACGATGGGCTGGGCGCCGGGGGAGATCACGATCAAAAAGGGCGGGGTGCTGGAGGCGAGCGTGTATACCGACCTCGTGCTGACCTACGCGACGAGGGACGGGGCGCACGTCGCCTGGCGGCAGCCCGCGTACCCGAGCAAGGCGTGGGCGACTTGGGGCGCGGCACCCGGGCGCTTCCAGACAGACGTGAACGGGGTCCTGTGGGAAGTCTCCACTGGAGTTCCGCAACCGATCATCGTACCGCGCGGGTTCGGGGCGCTCGGCTACCGCTCGGCGGTGACGGACGGCTGGACCGACTGCCCCGCGGCGGAGCGCCTGCTGACGGGCGCGGAGGTCTGGTACCTCGGGTTCCACCGGGCGGTGACGGAAGGGGCCGCGCTCGTCGTCGATACGCAGGCGACGGTCAACGTGACCGGACCGGCCAACGCCGACGTGCAGTTCTGCTGGGAGGACGGCGTCTATCGCAGCGCCGGCCTGGGGACCCTGAATGGCTCAGGAGAGGGGACGTTCACGGTCGCGCTCGGGCGCTACAGCATCCGGGTCTCGACGTCAGACCGCACGAAGGGCCTGCCGCGCTCCGCGTACCTGGACGTGATCGACCCGGGCGGGAGTTACGACGTCGACTTCGGCAGTTCGTGGACTGAGGTGGGCAGCCCCGCCGACCCCGAGGTCCAGGGGGTCATCTACCTGTACGGCTCGACGCCCGCGGCGGGACTGACCATCTACGGCACCAAGAACACCACGCCACCGTACCCGACGCCGATCACCTGGGATAACCTGGGGACGACGGGGGCGGACGGGTCCTTCGGGCCCATCGACACGACCGATTACGTGGCTCTCGTAGTGCAAGATGGTACCTACGGGTGGGCCGGGTACTCGAAGGAGGACCCCAATCCGGAGGTCTACGGGTGGTGGGACAGCGTGATCGCCGCCTCCACCGGCGCCTGCCGGGGGGCCGGCCCTGCGGGGCTCATCGGCGCGGAGGGGGTGCTCCCCTGGGGTAACGGGGGCGCGCACAACAACCTCCAGACGCTGTTCCAGGCGGCCTACCTGGAGTGCAACGAGACGGGCGAGCCGTTCTGGCTGCACCCCACCGACAGCGAGTTCGGGCAGCACACCGACCCGCTGCGCTACCAGTACTACACCCCCTTCCCTCCGCAGTACACCAGCGATCTTGTCACGTTGACCTACGACTTCTACGACGCGGATGGAACGCTGCTGTGGGGCAACAAGGGGCCGGGGCACAACGCGGGCTCCGCCTCCCCGCATGGTACGATGTGCATAGGACAGACGGTTTACGGGATCGTCGGCGGGAAGATCGCGGGCAACCTGATCGAGGCCTCGCGCGGGAACCTCGTGACCGTGGACAACCTCCGCGAGGCGGCGCGCATGGGCCTGGAGACGGGCCGCTTCGCTCAGCCGCTGGAAGCGCGCGCGGACTCGGCGACGGCGGCGCCGAGCACGAAGCCCACGACGTGGACCGCCGCCGAGTGCCCGTACTGCGGAGGGCCGGCGTGGAGCGAACCGGATGGCGGCGGTTACCTGCGGGGGTACTGCATCCCCTGCGCCGCGAACGGGTATCTCGTCGACTGCCGCACCTACTTCCTCACGCAGACCCTCTCGGCGCTCGGTGACTGGACGACGCGCTGCGTCCGGAACACGACCTCGGGCGCGCACACCGACAAGCGCATCGCCGGCTGGCCGCGCCCCGCCGAATACTACGAGACCGACGGATACCTCGTGGACCCGTGGGCGGACGGGCTGCCGCGGTGGGTGGCGGTCCACCTCGTGCTCGGGAGTCTCGCGGGCGGGACGTTCACGGACGGCGAGAGCGTCGCAGACGCCGAAACCCGCGTCGGCGACACCCTCGGACCGGTGCAGCTGAAGCTGCTGCTGACCGCTGACTACACCGGCACGGGGCGCGTGGTGACGGTGACGGCGACGAACGCCTACACCGGAGCCGCCGACGCGCTGACCGCCCGCGTGCCGGCGGGGGCCAGGGCGGGGGACCTCGTGTTCCTGAGATGGAGCCCCCACGACGCCTACCCCGGCGCGCGGAACTGGTACACCGATGTCACCGACGCCGAGGAGGTCTCCGGCGACGGCTACCTCGCCTGCCAGATCGTCAACGACGGCCCTTCGTGGCGGAGCTCGACCGGCTGCCTCGTGACCCGTCACGCCCACAGCCCGTGGGCCTGCGACGTTCGGTTGCGCGGCCCGCGGCCGTGGCTGGATCGGGACCCGATCGGGCGGGTGTGGCTGGTGGCCGAACGGCACGGGCGGGTCCTCTGCTGGTGGAGCAGCCATCCGGACCTGGGCTGGAGCGGCCCGTGGGCGGTGACCGATGACCAGGGATGGAGCAACCCGACCGTCGCGACCCGCGCGGACGGCTGCCCGATCGTGAGCGCGACGCGGGCGGACGGGCGGACGGTGCTGTTCGTGACGCGGGACGACGGAGCGCATTGGGAGGCGGTGACAGGTGACGGGTGACAGGTGACAGGTGACAGGTAACAGGAACGGCGGGACCGGATGTTCCGGTCACCTGTGACCTGTGACCTGTAACCTGTAGTTTGGAGGTGGCGCCGGTGGCGGCGCTCGGCAGCGATCTCGTGAACGGAGTGGTGATCGACCAGGACGGGACGCTCTACTGCGCCGGCCAGGCGGAGGGCTGGGTGTGGTGTGAGCACAGCCTGGATGGGGGGCTGACCCAGGCGACCTGGATCTCGGGCGGGACGCGGCGGGCGATCTGCGAGGCGGCGGACGACGCGGCGCCGGGGCTGGAGGCCCTGCCGAGCGGGGAGCTGATCGCGGTGGTGGCCCTGGACGACCTGCTGAGGATCTGGAGCAGCCGCGATGCCGGCGAGCATTGGGAGGGGTTGGGGGCGCTATGACGGAGCTTCCGGTCGTGGCGATCGAGAGGGCGGGCGTTGCGCGGCGGGGAGGGGGCCAGTGAACGTGCGCCCAGAGGGCCGTCTCGTGTTCGACAACCCGGACGCCGCGGGCATGATCGACCTGCGGGGGTTCGGCTGCGACTGGACGTTTGAGGCCCGGCGGCAGGAGGCGGCCCTCTCCCCCACCTCATGGGCGCCGGAGTGGATCCACGAGGGGACGGAGATCGTGCCCGGGCTGAACGTCCTGACCCTGCGCGGCCAGGCGCCGCCGGCGGCCATGAGCCTGAGCGGAGTGACCATCGGGCTGGGCGACGGGTACTGGGGCGTGCGGGTGCCGGCCTGGCAGCCGCGGGCGGCGTGGCTGGCGTTCGTGGACGGCCGCGCGGGGCAGAACGGGTGGTGCACGAGCACGGGGATCGTGCAGCCGCGGCTGTGCGTGCGGTTCATCGATTACCTGCCGACCGCCGCGTGGACGGGCCAGAGCAGCAGCGGCATCAACCTCCTGGGCGACGGCAGCGAGGAGCACGGCTACAGCCTGTTCCTGCCGGTGCAATCGACGGAGTACAAGTTCCCGCGCCTGTATCGCGGACAGCCCGGGGCGTGGACGCTGGTGGACGAGTTCGAGCGCGCGGACGCGGCGGCGGAGATGATCGGTTGGCAGGCGCGGGGGACGGAGGTGTGGATCGAGGAGTGCGACGGGCAGCTCGTGATCCGGTTCGGCGGGATCGCCGAGCCGTGGGTCTACCAGCCGGAGAGCGGCTGCGAGCCGCTGGCGGGCCCCTGGAACGTGGCCTTCGAGGCCCACATCGGCCTGGTGAACGTCGCGGAGATCGCCTACCCGACCTCCGGCGTGTGCACGGCGGCGCACTACATCGACCTGCCGGCGGACTGCAACCCCCTGCCCGGGCAGGTGATCGCCGAGGAGACGTTTGGCGGGCCGGCCAGCAGCGTGGTATGGCTGACGAATGGCGGGCAGATCAAGCCGGAGGTGACGCTACAGACGGCGGACGTGCACCAACGGCCGATCGTGCGGGTGGTGCACGAGTTTCACGAGGCCACGCTGACGTCCAGGCCGATGGACACGCCGATCGACACCGAGACGCGGAAAGCCACGTTGATCGCCGGCGGCCTGGACCCGGCGGAGCTGGTGGGGTTGCGCTGGCGGCGCAACCTGTGGCGGGACTGGCAGTTCCGCGCGCTGATCCGGGACCCGCACGAGTATTGGGAGGGCGCGCTGAAGCCGAACATGCCGGTGACGGTCCACGCCGGCTGGGACGGCAGCCTGACCGAGCTGATGACCGCGTACCTGACGCGGCCGAAACCGATCCGCCAGCCGGCCCCCTCCCCTACCCTGTTCGACCTGGAGTGCCGAGACTACATCACGGCCCGCCTGGCCGGGAAGAAGTTCCTGCTGGAAACCTGCAGCCCGGAGGGGTGGGACCTGGGCGCCTGGGCCGAGTGGCAGATCGTCCGCGCGGGGTGCGGGCTGAGCACGAGCTTCCCCAGCGGGACGATCGTGACCCAACAGAGCCTCGGGGAGATCGCCTGGCGGCGCGGGGCGACGGACGATCTGGTGACGGCCCTGGACGAGGTGTTCGCGGCCCACGGCTGGGCGCCGCTGGCGATCGACGCCGATAATACGATCTGGAGCGGGCCCGAGCCGGCCTACAGCGGGACGCCCGACTTCACCCTGGACGAGAGCACCGCCAGCGGGGACGACATCATCGTGGGGCTGGACGTGGAGCTCGAGGACGCCGAGTTCCGGAACATGGTCGCGGGCGAGAGCGAGGCCGGCCTGATCCGGACCTGGGCGGAGGGCTGGAACGACCCCGATGACCCGGACTTCGTGGGCGATGACTGGTGGCACGCCGAGCGGCGCGGCGGGGACTCGGCGAACGCGCTGGCGGCGTGGGCGCAAGAGGAGCTGAGGCGGCGGCTGCAGACGCGCCAGGTGCTGACCTGGACGCGGCTGGCGGCGCCGGCGGACGTGTGGCCCGGGGCGTATGTGGAGGTGACCGTCGATCACCTGGCCGTGCCCGCGGGCACCATCATGCGGGTGGTGAGCGACGAGGGGGAGCTGAGGCCGGGGCGGCTCGAGGGCTGGGCAACGTATGTCTGTGAGCGCGTCGATACGGGCTAACGGCCTTCGACGCCACCGCTGCCGGTCCCGCACATGCGGGAGTGCCGGCGCTCCCGGCGGCGCGGCAGGATGAGGTGACTGCAGGCGATGCAACCGTACTGGACGGATGGCGAGCGGGAGGTTCGGCAGGGCGACGCCTGGGCGTTGGCGGGGCAGCTCGCGCCGACGTCCGTGGACTGCCTCGTGACCAGCCCGCCGTACTGGGGGCTTCGCGACTACGGCGTTGAGGGGCAGTGCGGCCTGGAGGCGCACCCGCAGGAGTGGCTGGAGAAGATGGTGGACCTGTTCGTGCGGCTGCGTCCGGCGCTGAAGCCCACGGCAACGCTGTGGGTGAACCTGGGGGATACCTACGGGTTCAGCGGCAAGGGCCAGGGCAAGGAGCGGTCACCCGGCTTCGACCAGTGGAAGCAGGCCACCAACAGGGGCACCATCGGGGTTGAGGCGCCTGACTGGAACCGCATTCGAGACGGATGGGTGCGCCCGAAGCAGCTTCTGATGCTCCCGGAGCGGTTCGCCATCACAATGCAGGACGCGGGGTTCCTGCTCCGCAACAAGGTGATCTGGGCGAAGCCTAACGCGATGCCCTCCAGTGCGCGGGACCGGCTGACCACGAAGCATGAGACGGTGTTCTTCTTCACGCTCGGGCCGAAGTACTACTTCGACCTGGAGGCGGTGAGGGTGCCATTGGCCCAGGCGTCGGTAACGCGACTGAGCCAGCCGACCTTCGATGACCAGACCGGCGGACCGAAGGACGGGATCAACCCGAACCGCTCCGCGCGCAAGGCGCTGGTGAACCTACAGAAGCGATACCCGAACGGGCCAGGAGGGTCGCCGCTGCATCGAGGATCGCCGGATGGAGAGAGCCACGGCGGCCAGGAGCGAGAGAGCAATCCCTATGGAGGCGCGAACCCCGGGGATTTCTGGATGATCCCGCCCGCTCCGTTCCCCGAGGCGCACTTCGCGACGTTCCCGCCGCAGCTCGTGGAGCGGCCCCTGAAGGCGGGCTGCCCGCGGGAGGTGTGCGTGGAGTGCGGGAAGCCGAATGTGAGGGAGGTCGTCGCCTACGGCGGGGCCATCGGACGGTCCTGGCATGGGCACGAGTCTGATTTGCGGGTCGGCGCGGGGCAGGCTGCGTGCCTTGCAGAACGGCGGGACTCCCAGGGCCGGGCATACCGGAGAGAGACCCTCGGCTGGCGACCTACCTGCGACTGCGAGGCGCCCTTCGTGCCGGGCCTGGTGCTCGACCCGTTCCTGGGTAGCGGCACGACGCTCTGTGTCGCGAAGGAGCTGGGCCTGCGCGGGATCGGCTTCGAGCTGAACCCGACGTACTGCGCGATGGCCGCCCGGCGGATCGCGGACTGGCGGAGGCCGAAGGCGATGGTCACCGCCGAAGCCAACGGCCAGGCTACCCTCTTCGACGCCACCGCTGCCGGTCCCGCACATGCGGGAGTGCCGGCGCTCCCGGAGGCGGCGTGCTCAGTGTTCACTGCTGAGGTGGAGGAGGTAGCGGCAGGATGAGTCGACTGCGGGCGATCGGCAGACTGTGGAGGGGGCGCGGCGCGGGGGCGCCCGGAGAGCGGATTGCGCTCGGGTCTCCGAACATGGCGGAGGTGGGCCTCTTCGACATGAGCTACTTCGACGACTGCACTTTCGCTGATGACCAGGTCGACGGGCATTTCGACGGGAGCTACTTCGACCACTGCTACTTCGTAAACGAGCCGGACCTGTCGGCGCGGTTCGACCTGGACTGCTTCGACGAACGCTGCTTCGGGGAGTGAGGAACATGGCCTACAAGGAGTTTGACGGCAAGTTCGTGCCCACCGGCGCGACCAAGGTCGGGAGCACGGCGTTCGACAACGTGTTCGACGGACTGCAGGCGGAGCTGGAGGAGCGGATGGAGGCGGCGGGGCTGAACGGGATCGAGAGCGGCTGCGCGCTGAGCATCAGCACGACCAATATCTCGATCGCGACGGGCGTGCTGTGGGTCGAGGGCCGGCGCTTTGAGCCGGCGCCCAGCACGATCGCGTTCACCGCGGGCGACGGCAACAACACCTACTACCTCTATGTCGATCCGACCGACACCGGGAGCCCGTACAAGAAGTCGACGTCGGATCCCGGAGCCGGGTACCTCGTGCTAGGCACGGTGGCCTGGAACGGGTCGGACACGCTCTCCAGCCTGGTCGACTACAGCGTGACGGGGATGGAGGCGTGGGAGTTTCACGCCCAGGTCGTGGGGGCGGTGAGCGCCGACACCATCGGCTTCTGCATCCTGCCGTTCAACGTGTGGATCGAGAGCGTGTCGGCGAGCCTGGAGAACTGCGGCACGGCCGCCGGTCCAAGTTACATCGACGTGCACGGCGGCGCCGGCGGGAGCGAGGCGACCATCTTCACCACGCAGAGCCGGCGGCCCACGATCGCCCACGACGGCACCGATGGCGCGGTCTACACCAGCGGCGTTCCGGACGGCACGCGGAAGTTCACGGCGGGGCAGAAGCTGCTGGTGATCGTGGATGCCGCGAGCACCAACGCGGCGGACCTGGCGGTCGTGGTGAAAGGCAGGAGGTACAACTGAGGCGGGAGTTTGGGAGTGTAGGAGTCTTGGAGTTTGGGAGCGCGGCCCGGGCGAGGTTGCCCGGGCCGCGTTGCTTATGGGAAGCGCTCAGGGCTGAGAAAGGAGCATGTCGGCATAAGACTGAACGGACAGGCAGTAGACCCCGATGGCGATGGCGGTGGAGAGCAGCCACGCGCCGGTGACGATCCAGAAGATCAGGGGCGGTGTACGGGGGCGCGGATCGGTCGGCATGAGGGGCCTCCGTGGAATGCGTTCACGGGCGAGCCGCCCGTGCTACCCGGAGGGTTCGCCCGCGGGTGTGCGGGTTCCTGCCGGCGCGCGAACGACGGCATGATGCGACGGCGTTACAGCGTTATGACGTCATAGCGGTGTAACCCCGTCGGCATTCCGGCAAGAAGGAGGGTGGGCGCGGACGAGGAAACGGGTGGGCGAGGTGCGACAATGGGACAGGGACAGAATGGGACAGGCGCCCGGGTGAGCCTCAGCGAGGCGGCCCGGCGGGCGCGCGTGAGCCGGAAAACCCTGCGACGCTGGGAGCTCGCCGGAACGCTCTCCGTGGACCGTAGCGGCCCGCAACCGCGTGTGGACATTGCGGAGCTGCTGCGGTTAGGGGTCCTGGACAGGGTGGGCGCGGACATGGGACATGCTGGGCAGATGTCCCAGGATGTCCCTGGGCAGGTGGGCGCGACGGCGGAGGCGAGCGAGCTGGCGGCGCTGCGCGCCGAACGGGATCGGCTGCAGGACGAGGTGCGGTGGCTGCGCGGACGCATCGAGCACCTGGAGGGCACAATCGGTCAGCTCGCGCTGCCGGCGGCCAGGGCGGAGACGCCGGCGCCGAGCTCGCCGGACAGCCGCGGCCGCTGGGCGCGCTGGTGGGGATGGTTTGTGGGGCGGAAAGAGGGGAGTTGACAATTGGTGCCGAAGTGCGCTATGGTGCGCGGGATGGAGTGGCTGGAAGGAGGTGATCGAGGTGACGCATGTGACTGACATCGAGCCCCTGCTGACCGTCGCCGACCTCGCGAGGTGGCTGCGGAAGCACGAGAACCAGATCCGACGGATGGCCGGCGACGGAACCATGCCTGCCTTACGGATCGGTGAAACCTGGCGTTTCGACCGGCGCGAGATCGAGCGTTGGCTCCGGGGCGAGGGGCCGGCGCGGACGGAGGAGACAGACTGAAGCCCACGGGCGCGATCCGTGGGCTTCGTCACTACTGGGGTGTCAGGCAGGCGGACAGCATGGCCTTGACACTCACAACGGAGACGTCGGGCGCCGGACTGGGGCTCTGGCACTCTGGCGCTCACGACGGGCATAGTGTAGACGTTCCCCTCGTGAGTGTCAAGAGCCCCCAACGATGTGAGACGTGAGACATGAGACCGGCCGTTGCCGTGCGTGCCCAGTGCTGAGTGCTCAGTGCCGCCGTACCGCGTTACCCTGGGAGGGGCGATGACGGCCTCGCGCAAGCCCCCCGAACCGGAACGGGAAGAGGGACGGAACGGGTACGTGAAGGTTCCGCGGGCCGTGCTGTTTCGCACGAGCCTGTCGGCGGAGGCGCGCATCGTGTACGCGAAGCTGCTGGAACATGCCCGGGGCGGCGCCGAGTGTTGGCCGCGCCAGGACGTACTGGCCGCCGAGCTGGCGATGTCGCGGCGCAGCCTCGAGCGCCGCATCGCCGAACTCGTGAGTGCCGGGCTCGTGGAATGGGAACGCAAAGGGCGCGGACACCCGAGCGTGTATCGGCTCGCAGTGACCGTTCCCGATCTGTTTGACCCGCCAACAGTGGCGGGTCAAACGAAGCCGCGCGAGACACTTGACCCGCCAACGGTGGCGGATCAAACGAAGCCGCGCGAAGCACTTGACCCGCCAACGGTGGCGGCAGAACGACGTAGAAGTACGTCGTTACGTCTTGAGGACAGTAGAAGTTCTCCTCCTCCTCGTCGTTGTCGGTCGTCGTTGACGTTGCCGTTGCGCGACGGCGAGGAGGAAATGGCCCGCGCTTCGCGCGACACGGCGACGGACGAACTGCAACGGCTCGGGATGGACCCACAGACTGCTCGCGACGTGGCCAGTCAGTATGACGAAGCTACCATCGCCGAGGCGTGCCGCCGCCTACGGGAACGGCGTCCACCACCACGGCATGTGGTGGGTTGGCTGAAGCGGACCCTCAAGAGCGTGCACGTCGCGAACACCGAGTGTGCTCAGCCGACAGCCGAGGAACGCCAGGCGCAACGCACGGCCGCGCGGCTCGCGGAGCAGAAGCGGATGGATCGGGAGCGCGCGGCGGAGCTGCGGCGGACGTGGGAGAGGCTGAGCGCCGCGAAACGCCGGAGCCTGATCGCCGAGGCGCGCCGACGTATGCCGGCGCTTCAGGGGCGACCGGATGACCATCGGCTCGTGGTCGCGGCGGCCATCAACGTCCTGGGGGAGTGAGGGGGCGAGGGGGCGCGGGAGGAGGGTACTGGGAAAACAGAAGGGGCGGTGGACGCGAATGCATCTTATGTTAACTACACAGGTTGGACACAGGGGAAACCGGAGGGAACGGGGCGCGGCGGGGCTGATAGGGGGCACAGCGGGGCTGGCAGGGGGCGCGGCGGGGAGACGGGGCGCCGGGCGAGGCGCGGGACCGGGCGAGTGAAGATGTGAACGCTGAGCGCCGGCGAGGCCGGCGGAAGGGGGTGAGCGGACGGGCGAGAGGGGAGGTTGTGGCGGATCGACACAGATCGCCACACGCGCGAGGGGGGAGCCCGGTCCGAAAATCAGGGGCCGGGCGGGAGGGGTGAGGAGAGGGGGGAGGGGGTCACACGCGGGCGCGGCGGCAACACGAACCGGGAGGTGAGGGCGTGAGCGGGTATCCGTACCGGGTGAGGATCGAGTTCTGGGACCATGTGAGTGAGACGTGGGGCAGGCGGCCGTTATGGGTGAGTCAGTGGGACGCCGGGCAGAGCCATGTGCTGCACTTGCGGAAGGTAGCGGCGGCGTTTCGACAACTGGCGGCGGCGCGGAGCTGCGCGTTCGATGTCCTACAGCGAATTGAGCGCCAAGCAAGACAGGGTGAGCGCGCCCGGGCGGTGATCGAACGCGGCGTGCGAGTGATCCTGGACCTCGAGGTCTGTGAGCTCGCGGCGCCGGCCGAGATCACGGGCGGCGGGCAGATCGAGCCGGTCTGTCACCCGGCGTGAGCGAGGGCAGACAACGAACAGGGAGGTGAGGGCGTTGGCGATACGGCTGGTGCTGGTGGAGGCGGAGCAGGCGGACGAGGTGGAGGCCTTGGGGCGCGCGGTCGAGCGCGTGATCCTGGCGGCGCGGGGTGAGGAGGGGTTGGGCGGCGAGCGGTTCGCGATCACGGGACTGGGGCGAGCGGCGATCGGGGACGGGGCGCCGGCGGAGGTGAAGGCCCTGGGCGACGGCGGCGAGGTGGCGGACCCTCCGCTGCCTGGCGTGGAGGCGGTGCACGATTACCGGGGGATGCCGATGGAGGTGGGAGAAATCACGACGACGGCGGACGACGAGGTGTGGATGGCGGCCGATGCGGAGGCGGGTGAAACGGCACGTACGGTAACGCCGAGGAGGAACGTGAGGCGCGACGCGGACCGTCGCGCCGCGGCGGCGGCGGACGGACCGTTCGTGTGCGAGGTGGAGAACTGCGGCCGGAGCTTCGGATCGACGAAGGGGCTGGGGCGGCACCGGCGGGCCGCGCATGGGATCGCCGGCAGCAGCGCGGCGGCGGTGTATCGGCAGGACCGGCAGCAGCGCGGCGGCGCGACGCGGATCGAGCGCGATGGGTTGGCGGTCGATCCGGAGGGGCGGGTCGAGTGCGCGGTCTGTGGGAAACGGATGCCGGCGAGGGGGTACGGGAAACACATGCGCTCCCACGAGGTACAGGGGGAGAGCGCGGGAGCGTTGGCGAGGGCGACGGTCGGGCCGCGCCACCGGCCGCGGACCCGGATCTATGACGGGGTGCCGGCTTCGCTGGCGAGGAAGGCGAGCGTGTTGAGTCCGTCTCTGTTGGATAGCGGAACGGTCGGCGGGACGACGGGAGGGGATGAACAGGATGGAGACGACTGACGGAGGGACGGGGCGCGGCGGGGCGCGGCGGCGGTTGATGGAGGCGTTGGTGGATGCGCTGATCTGTGGGTTGTTGCTCGGGGTCCTGGTCGGCGGGGTGACGGTGGAGCTGTGGCATTGGTGGCGGTGAGGGCGGCTGCACCGAACCGAATGAGCACTGAGCACCGCGCGGAAGGGGGGAGCGAGACGTGAAGCGGAGCGCGAAGGTCGGAGGCCGACACGCGAGCGATCCCGGCCCAACGGGATCGGGACGACCCCCGACCTATCCCGCTCTTCGCGGTCAACAACCGAGACTCCTGCCGGGTGGAGCTGCGTCGGCTGGGGTGAGCCGATTCGCCGGGCCGAAGATTGCCACGGCCGCTCGCGCGCGGGTGGCCGAACAGGGGGAGGGCGGCCACGTGACATGCGAACGTGTTGCGCCGCTAAGAGCAGAGCGGTTGATGGGCACCTCGGAGTTCGCGCGCCGCTTGGGCGTGCATCCGAACACCGTCTATCGCTGGGTCCAGGAGGGGCGGGTGCGCCCGCTGCAGGTTGGCCGCCGATGGCGGTTCGGGCCGTCGCAGATCGCCGAGGCGTGCGGTATCGAGCACTCAGCACGGAGCACTGAGCAGCGAGCATGAGCGGCAAGGGCAGGCGAGCGCGTCGAGACGGCGTAACGGCCTGCGACGCCACCGCTGCCGGCAAGGGTGCCGGCGCTCCCGGCGGCTGGACGTCGATCCCGCTGCCGCTCGAGCTGGGGGAGGACGCGGGCCGCCCGGCCGCGGTGGAGAACGTCGCCGCGGCCGGGCAGCTCGCCCGGAGGGACGAGGGCGAGCTGCGGGAGCGGATGCGCCGGGCGGAGGAGGAGCAGCGGCGGCAGGCGGAGCGCCGCCGCGAGATCCAACGGGCGAACCTGCAGCCCGACCAGGCGCCGGTCCGGCACGGGGTGCACGCGCGACCGGGCGCCTACATGCTGTGCGATCGGTGCCCGATCCGGGAGCAGTGCGAGGAGTACGAGCCGGGCGAACGCTGCGGGCCCGAGCAGGAGTATGTCGAGCGGCGGACCCGCGAGCTGTACGCGGTCGAGTGGATCGAGCCGCAGCTCGATGGGCCCACGGTGAAGTTCCTGGTGTGGCTGGAGGTGCGGATGGAACGGGCCGCGCGCTACATCGGGATGCGGGGCGAGATCGAGGGCGGGGCGTACCTGCCCGTCGCGAAGGACGTGCAGGGGCTGCACAACAGTTGGCTGCGGACGCTGGAGAAGCTGGGCTTGACCCCCGAGCGGCGCAAGGCCATGAGCGAGACCGGCCAGGCGGGCTTCGGCGATCTCGCGGCGGCGCTGCTGGGGATTGCACGGGAACGGGCCGGGGAGCCGGAGGGCGGGGGCGCGGAGGTGGTGGAGGCGGAGTTCACGGTGACGGGTGAGACGGGCGACGGGCTGAACGACGAGGACGCGCCGCGCACGCCGCGGCACGAAGAGGGCGCGGGTCTGGGAGACGACGCGGAACCCGCGACGGAGCCTGAAGGAGGCTGGGGAGATGAAGGGCCTGCCGACAACGAGGATCCCCTACGCGACACACGCCTGGGGGATCGCGACGGGCTGTAGCGAGGGGCTGCCCTGTGCCGATCGGTGCTGGGCCAAAGCCGATGCGGCGCGCCTGGCCAACAACCCCCGCGAGGAGATCGCGCGGCGGTATCGGGGGTTGGTGGCGCCCGCCGGGGAGAGCAGCTGCCGGCCTTACGAACGAGCGGAGCCGGAGGGGCGCTGGGCGTGGACCGGACGCATCAACGAGTTCCCCGAGTTCCTCGAGGCGCCGGGTCGGCTGCGCGATCCGGCGGTGATCTTTGTGGGGACTCATACGGACCTGGGGTTGGTGAGCACGGAGCTGAAGTGCAGGATCTGGGGCGCGATGGAGGGCTGCCCCCGGCATGAGTTCCTGGTGGTCACGAAGCGGTGGTATTGGCTCTCCAAGGCCGTCGTAGTGTGGAGTGGCCGCGAGGTTTGGGGCGCGCTGCCGAACGTGACGGTGTGCCTGTCGTGCAGCACGCAGGAGCAGTTGGATGCGGAGATGACGCGGGCAGGCGGAGAGTTCCACTATGCCTGGCGCGGCCGCCTCGCGGCGTTCCTCGAGCCGCAGCTCGAGCCCATCGACATCCGGCGGTGGGTGCGCCGGCTGGACTGGGTCGTGCAGGGCTGCGAGAGTCTCGGACGGGGGACGCCGGGGAGGCCGTTCGCGGAGACGTGGGCCTGGGAGACCTTGCGCGCCTGCCGAGACGCGGGCGTGCCCTACTGGCTGAAGCAGATTCCGGGGTGGTGGTGCAGCAAGTGTCGGGAGTGGACCCTCACGCAGAAGGGCTGTCCCGAATGTTGCGGGCGGCAAGCACTCCGGTTGATCCACGCCCCGAGGCTGGACGCGTACCGGGACTGGCAGCAGGCGCCGGAGCGGATCGCGAACATCCTCGAGGCGCGCGGAAAGCGGTTAGAGGGGCAGCCATGATCGTCGCCCAGCCCGACCCGTCCCCCTCTCCGGCACGGAGGGGGGACGGCAGGCCGGGTGAGGGCAGGAGGTGAGGGAGCGATGGCGACGCAGCAGCTGAGCCTGCCGTTTGAGAGCGGGCTGAGGCTCGAGCGGGAGAGCAGTCCCGAGCGAGAGGTGCGACTCTATGAGTGGCTGGCCTCGCGGCCCGCGCCAGGGCAGATCCTGACCCGGGCCGTGAGCCTCCGCCAGCCGTGGCTGCGGCTCATCACGCTCGGGCTGAAGACGTGGGAGTTCCGGACGCGGCCTCACGGTCGACCGGACTGGACGATCGCGCTGCACGCGAGCAAGAAGGTGGACCCGGACTGGCGCGCCATCCTGCGCCACTGGCACGCGCCCGGTGAGACGATGGGTCCCATCGCGGCGATCTGCGCGGTGGCCACGCTGGGCCGCTGCGTGCCCCTGGGTCCGCTCTCGCAAGATCCGGAGCGCCACCGGGTTCCTGATCGACACCCCGGCCGACCGCCGGACGAGTGGAGCGGATTCGCGTGGGAGCTGCTGGACATGCGCCCGATCGATCCGCCGCTCGAGTGCGGCGGGCAGCTCGGGGTCTGGGTCCTGCGGCCGCAGCAGAGGGAGGAGCTGCTGAGGCGGGTGAGGGTGTAAGACGGCAACGGCTGGGAGTCTGGGAGTTTGGGAGTTGCGGACCGATCTGAACGGAGGGAGACGGAAATGGAACGCGGGCATTATGCGGACGCACAGTCGACCGTGCTGGCGATCGGCCATCGGTTGTTGGACACCCCCCTCGAGGACCTGATCGCGGCCCTCGATAACGGTGAGCATCGCGGGGTCTTTACCGATAAACCGGAGGAGGAGGATGTGGGCCGCAAGGTGGTGCGGGAGCTGAGCGTTGCGCTGCAGCCGGTCCGGGAGATCGCGCGGCGCGAGCTTGGACCGTCCCGGAGGTGAGCGATGGGCGTGAGCGAGGCGCAGATCAAGCGGTGGTCGGTGGACCCGGCGGCGTTTGCCGAGGAAGTGCTGTGGGCCGTGCGGCCCGATACCGGGCGGCTCGGGCCGCTGCAGCTCGAGCCGCAACAGAGTGCGTGGCTGCGCGCAGCGGCCGCGCGCGATGACCGCGGGCACTTTCGGCGGCGGGTGTGTGTCGCCAGCTGGCCGAAGCGCGAGGGCAAGACGATGCTCGCCGGGCTGTACGGCTGTTGGCGCGGCGTGACCATGCAGCGCCAGAACATCGGGGTGCTCGCGAACAGCGAGCGCCAGGCGCAGAGCAACGTGTTCGCCGAGCTGAGCGGGTTCTTCCGGAACTCGCCGATGCTGAAGGGCCTGGTGCCGGAGTCGGACTTCCAGACCCGGGTGCTGCGGGTGCCCGGGCTACACAACAAACTCGAGTGCTACCCCGCGAACTTCCGGACGATCCAGGGCACCGAGTTCCACGTGCTGCTGACCGACGAGCTGCACGCGGCGGAGGACCGCGGGCGGGCCTTCACGTACGCCGCCCAGCAGACCGAGAGCCGCGACGCCCAGGTCGTCATCGCGAGTCAGGCCGGCGAGAACGTGGAGGCCAATGCGCTGTGGCGCTACTACCAGGCCTGGCAGCAGGACCCGGAGGGGCACATCCTGTTCGACTATCGGCAGGATCCGGTGACCCCGTGGGCGCGGCGGCTGGCGCGACTCGCGCAGCGCGAGCTGCTGCCGGCGGAGTACGATCGCCTGTGGCGGAACTGCTGGGGGGCCCTGGGCCAGAAGCTCTTTCGCGCCGAGGACGTGGAGGCGGCGGCGCGGGACTTCGAGCCGCCGCGCTCGCGGGAGGCATGGCGGGCCCTCCAGGAGGCGCTGGGGATCGCCGGACGACCGCTGGCGTATGGCGCGGGATTGGACCGGGCCGGCGTGAGCCGCGAGGGCGACCGGACGGTGTGGACGGATGTGGTGCAGGTTGAAACGGCGACCACAGACCACAGACCACAGACCGCAGACTCGGCGGATGACGATCCAAGTCTGAAGTCTGAGATCCGGAGTCCGGGGTCGCCGTTGATCCTGGTCGCGGACTGTGAGACGTTGCCGACCGGCAGCGAGGCCGAGGTGTTGGACAAGGCCCGCCGCAGCCGCGCGATCTATGGCGGCGGCCCGGTGGTGATGGAGTACTACGGCTGCAGCGATCTGTACGGGAAGGTGGCGGAGGCGCGGCTCGAGCACCCGACGCCTCAGGCGCAGCAGGCGATGTTCAACCGCGCCTACCGCGCCCTGCGCGAGCGGCGGATGATCCTGCCGGCGCGGGCCGGAACCAGCCCGACTGACGGGACGCCCGGGCTGCTGAAGGCGGAGCTGCTGAACCTGGAGTATGAGATGGGCACGACGCTGCCCAGGTTCGGGACGCAGTCGGGACATGACGACCATCCCTACAGCCTGGCCTGGGCGATGATCGCCGCGGCGGAAGCCGCGGGCAGCCCGGTGTTCGTGCAGGAGCTGGGGGCGGCCGAGAGGGCGGAGGAGCGGACGGCGGCGGAGATCCGCCGGCTGCAGCTGGCGGGCAGGAGCGAGGCCTTGTGGGGGGAGGACGGCGAGGAGTAGGCGCCGCCATAGCCTCCGGTCTCGGTGAACGTCAACGGAAGGGAGCACGAACGTGAACCTGTGGGCGGTGTACGACGGGCAGGGCGGGCTGATGCTGGCGGCGCCGGAGACGGAGGTGAGCGGGGAGGCGGGCGACTGCCTGTTTTGGCGGCTCTCGAGCCGGGATCGGCTCAAGCTGGGGCCCGCTGACGACGAGTTGGAGGTGTGTGAGGAGTGCAAGGGGGAGGGCAACGTGGTCTGCCTTGAATGCGATGGCCGGGGTTGCGGCGAGTGCGAGCGCGAGGGCGTGGTGACCTGCGGGGAGTGCGAGGGGCTCGGGATGTGGCCGAGGCCCTATGAGCCGTGGAAGCCCATCGAGGTGGCGCCGGTGCGGCTGGAGGGGGTGCCGGAGGACCTGGCGGCGACGCTGTGCGCCGCGTACTGGGAGACGGGCTACATGGCCGATCGGCTGCGGGCGGCCTGGTGGACAGAGCCGTACCGGCGGGCCGAGCGATGAAAGCGCCTCGGAGGTCAGCATTTTTCACCAAACACCACCATGTTCCACCACTGCGCTTGACGCACCGGGGGGAGGCCGCGTAAAAGCGGGGAGACATCTCCCTGTTGGTGGCGCGGTTCAGGCAGGCGGACGGTCGGTCGCAGGGCCCAGGGGAAGCGCGAGCCCCGACGGCCCAGGAGCTCTGAAGCTGCGGTGGGGAATGACCCGATACCCCAATCGGGCCCACCCTCCCCGCCGCAGCCGGGGCTCGATGAATGTGGCACCGCCGTCCCGGCGGTGAACCGAGAGCGGCATTCACCGGCGAGACGCCGGTGCCACGAATATGGTCGCGCGGAGACGCTGTGCTCAGGTGGCCCTCGTGGCTACGGCAGGCGCCCCCGCCCCCGGCTGAAGCCGGGGTGTTCTTTGGTCCCCAGCACACCGCCGTGCCGTTGGCCCCCCCGAGCAACCCCGAGGAGTGGTATCGCAGATCGACCTGGGCGCACGTCGGCGTGAAGCGCGTCGCACAATCCGTCGCCGCCATCCCCTGGATCGTGGAGGAGAAGCGGGGCGGACTGTGGCGCGAGCCGGACGACCACGCGCTCGCGCGACTGCTGGGGTATGTCAACGCGCGGGACAACCTCTACACGCTGAAGTGGGGCACGGCCAGCTCGCTCATCCTGCGCGGCAGCGCCTACTGGCAGATGGCGGGCGGCGGCCAACCGGCGGCGCTGTTCCCCCTGCCGGCGCACCTCACCCGGCCCCAGCCGTCCGAGGGGAATGGGCAGCTGCAGGGCTTCGTGTACTTCCCGCGGGGGGAGGGCACGCGCGGCCTTGTGTACGCGGCGGACGAGGTGCTCCACTTCCGGCAGTGGGACCCGCTGGACCCCTGGTTCGGGCAGGGCGATTGCGTAGCGGCGGAGACGGAGCTGAACCAGGCATGGCAGGCGGGCAGCCTGGTGAATGCGATCCTGCGCGCCGGCGGCCTGCAAGGGATCTTCACGGCCGACCGCGCGGTGGACGACCCGGACGAGAAGCGGCTGACCGCCTGGGCCCGCAAGCTGGCGGCGAAGTTTCGGGGCGACCGGATCACCGTCATCGGCAACAACCTGAAGTGGCAGGAAGTCGGGCAGCAGGTCAACGAGACGATCGTGAAGGACGTGCCGGAGAGCACGCGCCGCGCGACCCTGGCGGTGTTCGGGACGCCGCCCACGATGGCGGGCATCGGCGAGCGCGCGAGCTATGCCCAGGCGCGGGTCGAAGCCAAGGTGATGTACGAGACGGTCGTGATCCCCCTGGACACGCTGCTGCTGGCCACCGTGAACGACGGGCTCGTGCGGAAGTTCGGCGACCCCTCGCGGCTGAGGGTGCGCCACAGCGTCGATCACATCTCGTGGCTGCAGGACGACCTGATGACGCGCGTGGAGGCGGCCGCGAAGTTCGTGAGCGGCCTGCTCGGCACGCCCAACGAGGCCCGGGCGCAGTTCCTCTCGCTGGCGCCGCGACCCGGCGGCGACGTGATCCTGGGGCCGATCAGCACGGTGGTCATTCAGGATGCGCGGGGGCAGGGGAACACCGTGGAGACGGTGACGGGGGGGGGTCGGGAGAACGGCAACCGACAGCTGCAACATGGGACAGTCCATGCGCTCCCGCCGGTGCGGGAGCTTGGACCGTCCCGGCGGCGGTTCGGCGCGGAGGCCAGGGTCGCCATCCACCGCGGGTACAACCGCCGGCGCGACACGCAGGCGGAGGAACTCGCGAAGCAGATCGGCGGGTGGTACGAGACGCTGGGGCAGCAGATGATCGAGCGGATCGAGGCGGACGGGGACCTCGCGCGGCGCGCGCGCGTCCGGCAGCCGCAGGTGTCGGCCCTGGTGTTCGACGTGGCCGAGGCGACGGCGGCGCTGGAGGACATCGTGGCGCCGGCGCTGGCGCAGCTGTATGCGGAGAGCGGCGCGGCCGAGCTGGAGACGGTCGGCGTCGACGTGAACTTCGACCTGGACAACCCCCGGGCGCGCGAGCTGCTGAGGGCCCGGCAGCAGGAGCTGCAGACGGTCGCCCGAGGGGCTGAGCAGCGCGTGCGGGAGAGCCTGGACGAGGGCCTGGCCCAGGGCGAGACGGTGGAGGAGCTGACGGCTCGGGTGGAGGCCTGGACGGAGGCCGGCCGCGAGGCGTATGCCGTGACCACTGCGCGGACCGAGACCGGCATTGTGATGAACGAGGCGGCCCGCGAGGCCGATCGGCAGGCGGGAGCGAGCGGGTTTGAGTGGCTGGCGATCGTGGACGACCGCACGCGCGACAGCCACGCCGAGATGGACGGCGTGACGCGCGGGATGGACGAACCGTTCGAGGTCGACGGCCACGAGTGTGACGGCCCGGGCGATCCGGCGCTGCCGCCGGAGGAGATCTGCAACTGCCGCTGCACCACGGCGGCGGTGTTCGGGTCGTGAGGGGCCATGCCGCCGCCGGAGGGAGGGACAGAATGGGACGGGACCTGAGGATGCCGACCGAGGAGGAGTATCGGGCCCACGGGGCGGCGCCGTTCGCTCACATGCGCGCGACGGCGTTCACGCCGCTGGCCCTGGACGAGGCGGAGCACACGATCGACATGATGGTGAGCACCGGCCAGTGGGCGCGGGACGGGCAGCGCATTCTGCCCCAGGCCTGGCAGCGGAACCTGGGCACCTATCTGGAGAATCCGCAGGTCACTTGGGCCCATAGCTGGTGGGAGCCGGGGATCGGCCTATGCCGCGACGCGCAGGTGCGGGACAACGGCTTGTGGGCGCGCCTGTGGTTCGACGTGGATGACGAGGAGATCGCGCGCATCTGGCAGGCCATCCGCACGACCAGGGTGCGTTGTGCGAGCGTGAGCTGGGATGGCGAAATGGCATACACCTACCCGCGCAAGATCGGCGACAACAATGAGTTCGGTGAGTGGGTGGAGCGCGCCGACGGGAGCCTGGGGTGGGAGTGGCGCGACAACATCACCCTGATGGAGATCGCGATGGTGCCGATCCCGAGCGATACGGGCGCCAACACGACCCTGAGTCGGATGCTCGGGATCGCCTCGCCCCCTACCCACTCTCCTGAACGGCAGCTCGCGCACGAGCTGCCTGGGAGAGGGGGGACGGAGGCGGAGGTGCTGGAGTATCTCGGCCGGCTGAACGGGGCGGCCGAGTGGCTGCGGAACTGGACCCGACACGTCGCGAAAGGCGGGGGAGCCCCCTCCCCCGCAGTGATCGAGCAGGCGCTGAGCCCTCTCGGCGACCTGATCGAGATCGCGGCCGGCCGGACGGGCGAGGCCCGGGCGTTGAGCGCCGATAACCGGGCCCTGGTGGACGGAGCGGTGGAGGCCTTGCAGCGATTGGCGGGGAGAGGCGAGGAGGAGGGACGGGCGTTCACGGCTGCCACCCCGGCCGGTCCCGCACATGCGGGAGTGCCCGGCGCTCCCGGTGGCGACCACGGGCAGACCCTCGATGGGTTGCTCGCCAACATCGAAGAGCAGCGCGCGGAGGCCGCTCTGCGCGCGGTAGGGATGAGATCATGAACGAGACACCGACGGCGGTGCAGGCGTTTCGGCGGGAGCTGGTGGGGGGGCTGGAGGATCCCGGGGTCAGGAACGCCCTGATGGGCTGGTACCAGGCGATGGATGACAACGCCCGGCGCGAGTGGATGCGCCAGGCGTTGGAGCACGAGTTCGACGAGAAGCTGCTGCCCAAGATCGAGGCCCTGGTTCAGGAGCGGGCGGCGCGCCAGCTGGCGGAGGCGCAGTACGTGCCGCCGGACCGCCGGGCGCTGCGCTACATGGAGCAGCCGCTGAGCGAGCGGCAGCTGAAGTATCCGGCGGACGGCGACGAGCTGATCCTCCGGCAGCAGCAGCTGCACGACGATCTATACTTCCTGAGCGAGCTGAGCCCGCGCGGGATCCGCGCGAACGTCATCCGGCGCTACCTGGAGTGGATCGACGCGCCGGATCACATCCGCGCAGCCCTCACCTCCACCACGTCCGGCGCCGCGAGCCAGTGGGTGCCGACGATCCTGAGCGCGGACTTCTACACGCTCATTCAGGGGCAGCTCGCCGTCGCGGCGCTGTTCCCCGAGTTCGAGATGGTCGGGGGCACGGTGGACGTGCCCACCGCCCTGACCCGCACGCGGCCCTACCTGAAGACGGAGGGGTCAGCGGTCACCGAGGACAGCACGCTCGCCTCCGGCAAGGTGACCTTCGCCGCCAAGACGCTGGGCGCGTTCCGGGACTTCACCCGGGAGCTGGACGAGGACTCGATGCTGACGATCCTCCCGCTCCTGCGGGACGCCCTGGGCGGGTCGATCGCGTACGGCATCGACCTGGTGATGCTGGACGGGGACACCACCGCCACCCACATGGACACCGACATCGAGGCCCTGGGGGCGAGCGACTGCCGGACGGCGTGGATCGGGCTGCGGAAGAAGGCGCTGACCAACACCGGCGCCAACGCGGACCTCTCGACCTGGAACCTGGACGCCTTCAACGCGATCCCGGCCGCGATGGGGAAGTACGCGAACCCGAGCGAGCTGGCGATCATCGTGGGCAACAAGGTCTTCTGGAAGCACCTGCCCACGACGATCGACAACTCCACGAACAAGAACAGCGTGTTCCTCCCCGGCACGTTCGGCGGCAGCATGGGCCCGGTCGTCAACGGGTTCACGGGCATCCGCCTGATGGGCGCGCCGATCGTCTACGCGCCGCTGCTGCGCGAGGACGTGGACGCCACCGGCGTCAACGGCGCCTCGGGCAACACCTACACCTACCTGGTCGTGGTGAACGTCCGCGCCTGGCGCCGGGGCACCCGGCGCGAGGTGACGGTGCAGTACGCGGACAGCGATGCGGCCTCGATCAAGGCGGGCACGGCGACGGTGGCGGCGAGCTGGCGCGGGACGGCCATGCACATGGAGGGGTCGGGCCTGACGACCGCGATCGGCTACAAGATGAGCTGAGGGACCGTCTGGTCTTGGGTCTCGCGTCTCTGGATTGACGGCATGGCCGGAACGCGGGGCCCAAGACCTCAGACCAGAGACCCCAGACTGGAGCGAAGCGACGATGGCAGCCACGAGCAACCTGACGTTCTTCGTGAGCGGGAACCTCGGCCACGACGCGGGGGTAGGGTCGGACGGCTGCCTGATCGGCGCCCTGACGGCCACCGACCCCGATGACGGCCTGCTGAAGTCCGCGGCGCTTGATCCGCTGTGCCTCGCGGAGGACAAGAGCGGCGACACCTACACCAGCTACACCACGCAGATCGCGGAGGCCACGGCGGATGACGTGACCTGCCTGCCGGCGACGCCCGCGGTGAACGATGCGCTGTATCTCGGCCACGCCACGCTGCAGTTCAAGCAGGCCGATCTGCAGATCACCACCCAGGGCGTCGGCACGTGGACCATCACGTGGGAGTACAGCAAGAACGACG
>Ga0233425_10003579_pt1 | contig 27890 bp, 29 predicted proteins | sample Watercolumn_Towu_2_FD_181712 | JGI IMG/M metagenome (GOLD analysis project Ga0233425, IMG submission 181712) | Freshwater microbial communities from Lake Towuti, South Sulawesi, Indonesia - Watercolumn_Towuti2014_140_MG | ecosystem: Environmental > Aquatic > Freshwater > Lake | place...
GATGATACGACAATGGAAGCGCTACCCATTGTGAAGTATCGGCAACGCCGTACAGGCGGGGTAATAAGTCCTTTACTTGCAAACCTCTCGTTGCACTTTACGCTTGATGTGTGGCTATCCAAGCACTACCCACAGGTGAACTTTGTGAGATACGCAGATGATGTAGTGGTACACTGTACAAGCGAACCCGGAGTTGTTTTATCACTGGAAAATGGGATATTGTTAAAGCGTATCAAGAATAACACGAGCCGTATGACGGGAGACTGTCACGTATGGTTCTGTGAGAGGCTTGGGGGTGAAACTCCCCCTTGCCTACTCGGCGACTTTGCGGTGAACTATTACTAAACCCTTTCATACGGATAAAAGAGTTTTTTGTATTCATCCTGTGCAAAACGGTCTGTCATTCCGGCGATGTAGTCACAAATTCCTTGATACAGACCTGCTTCTTCTATCCACTGTTGATATTCAGCGGGGAGTTGTTTGGGATTTTTGATAAAGGCGACAAAAAGTTCTTCCAGGAACCGCTTCGCCTTATCCGACATCCGCGCCACCCGATAATGCTGATACACGTTTTTAAAGAGGAATTCCTGAAGTTTCTTTTTCTGCTCAGACAGCGCAGGAGAAAAGGACACGATCAGGCCGGGATGATTTCTGACGTCCTTAACGGTTTTAATACCTTCACGCTTTAGTCTGGACAGGGTGTTTTCTAATAAATCTGTGACTTCTATATTGATCAGGGTTCTGACCGTTTGAGCGATTAATATGTCATGATTATTAATCACATATTTTTGTTTCACCTTTTTTTGCGTTTCCCGCCACAAGTCAACCGCCTGCAAATCAGAGTCTGTAATAATGCCTGCCTTCAGGCTGTCATCCAGGTCGTGGTTATCATAGGCAATGGAGTCGGCCTTGTCCACAATCTGTGCTTCCAGCAGAGGCCTTTCATCAATATTGTATTCCGTTGTGGTAGATGTGTGGTCGTAAGGAGAAATGTGTTTTACAATGGATTCCTTGACTTCCCACGATAAATTCAGTCCTGGAAAATTTGGGTATTTCTGCTCAAGGATGTCAACGACGCGCAGTCCGTGCAGATTGTGCTCGAATCCTCCGTGTCCCTCCATCAGCTTTTTCAAGGCATCCTCTCCCGAATGGCCAAAGGGGGTGTGACCCAAATCATGGGCGAGCGCAATGGCTTCTGCAAGGTCTTCGTTGAGATTCAGGGCGCGGGCTATGCTGCGGGCAATTTGCGATACTTCTATGGTATGGGTTAATCGGGTGCGGTAATAATCCCCTTCGTGATTCACAAAGACCTGGGTTTTATACTCTAAACGTCGGAAGGCAGTGGAGTGGATAATGCGGTCCCGGTCCCGCTGATAGATACTGCGATATCGGTGCTCCTCCTCCGGGTATTTCCTCCCCCTGGAATCCTTGCTTTTCATGGCATAAGGGGCAAGCTCTCGTTCTTCTCTGTCGTTGATTTCCTGTCTTGTTAACATTATAAATGTTTTTTGAATTCATTATAAAGGTCTTCCAGGGATTGGGGAATGACCTTTATATCAGAAACAACGGGCATAAAGTTCGTGTCACCGTTCCAGCGCGGGACGATGTGGAGGTGGAAATGGCCGACAAGTCCAGCCCCAGCGGACTTTCCTAAATTAATGCCGAGATTAAAACCCTCGGGTTTCATTATTTTTGTGAGGAGTTCTTTCATGTCTCTCGTCAGTTCCATAATTTCAAGCATTTCCTGCCTGGATAGGTCGGAAATGTCTGCCTTATGTTTGTTGGGCACGACCATGAGATGCCCGCTGTTGTATGGAAATTTGTTGAGGATACAGAAACACTCTTTTCCTCTATGCACTACGAGGTGTTTTTCGTCTTGAGTGTTCTGGACTGCGTTACAGAGAAAGCAGTCGTTCTCTTTCGGATGTTCCTGGATATACGTGATGCGCCAGGGCGCCCAAAGGTTTTGCATTGTTTGATTACCTTAACAGAGATTGATTTACGATGTATGAAGTACGATTTACGATTTTAAATCCAAAATTCCGAATTCCAAATCCGAAATCCGAAATCCGAAATCCGAAATCGTAAATAAAAATAGGGTATTATCTACATCCGGTGCATGTCGTGGCAGTACAGCTGCCGCAGCCCCCGGAACTGTCCTGAGAGGCGGTGTCGTTTACGCTGCCACCTACAGACATCCCAAACACAGAAAATATCTTGTGGATATGGTCGCTCTGGCAGGACGGGCAAAATAACTTTTTCCGTTCCCTTGCGCTCCGAAAATATTCGTCAAATTTTGTGTTGCACTGATTACATTCGAATTCATATATCGGCATAGTATGTATCCTCAAATATTACAACTCGTTTCACCGCAAAGACGTAAGAACGCAAAGGTTAAAAAAACTGAAAGATAAATTAGGCTTTCGGCAACTTACAAATGCAAATTTTCCCTCCCTTGACGGGAGGGACTAAGGGAGGGTGAGCAGCTTGTTTCTTTTACCCCCACCTAGCCTCCCCCTTGATGGGGGAGGAACTATTTGTTTGAAAATTCCTGTGCCTTAAATTATAAACACGAAGCTTACACACTTTTCTTTAAGCCTTCCTTTGCGACCTTTGCGTCTTTGCGGTGACTTCTTGTTTGTTTACGGTAAATAAGCCAGGGGGTTAATAGGCTTATCTTTTACATATATTTTGAAATTGATTTCAGTGGGGTTGCCTGTGCTTGCCTGGTTGATATTCGCTATGGGCTGTCCCTGTTCTACATAGCTGCCTTCTCCCACCGCGGGATTATTACGACATCCGTAAATGGTACGACAGCCTCCATCGTGTTTGATTACGATAACATGCGTGCCGTCGTCAGCATCCGTAACGGCCTCGACGGTGCCTTTTTTGGCGGCAACTACTTTTTGTCCTGGCTGGGGCAGGATATAGATACCCATATTTTTAACACCCTTCCTCATTTCGCCGAATTGCGATACGACCTGTCCCTTTACAGGCCAGATAAACCCTTTTGAGGATACGCCGCCGGTTATGTTAGTCGCCGGTGTATAGCTTGAGTACGGTGCGGAAGAGGCATAAGATTTTCCAGAAGCAGGGATGATAAGCTTTTGGCCAACTTCCAGGTCTTTTGTATTCGTTATATGATTGGCTTTCAGGATTGTTTCGACTGATACTCCATAGTTTTTCGATATGCGCCACAAGGTATCCCCTTTTTTGACAATATGGGTCGTCTTTTCATCCAGAATTCCTCCTTTGCGCGGGGCAGTTGAAACGGCAGGCTGATAAGCCGTACCAGGCTTTTGGCCTTCAATGGTTTTGATTTCTTTTTCAAGTTGAACCGGCGCCCTTGACTTTGTGGGTTGAAGGGCACAGCCACCCATGAGAAGGGATAAAAATATACTGCCTATGATAATTGTGTTTACAGGAAGATATTGTTTCATGATAATTGGTGATAAATTTTAACAGTGCCTACAGGTAAATTCAAGTGTTTTCGATTTTTCGGGAATAAACGGCACTGTGTCTCAGTTTTCTCACCGGATATTTTTATCTGCCGTCATCAGGATTGGACGAGCAAGGGGGTATGAGGAGGGATTTTCAGCACTATCGCTTGGCGTCTTTGCGAACGATGGGTCTTCGGTCGGCATCCGGTAACTTTTTACCAGGAGCAGTAAAGTCTGTTAATCGGTGTTCGCTGGTAGGGAAATTATCCCCTAAATAGGACTGACGGGCAATGGGGTTGCTGAGAATTTCCTGAGTGGTCCCGCTGGCAACGACGGAGCCTTCGTTTATTATATACGAGCGGCTTGTTATGCTGAGGGCTTCACGGACGTTGTGATCGGTGATGAGCAGGCCGATCCCTTTGTTTTTGAGCTTTAAGACGATGTCCTGTACTTCGTTGACGGCAATAGGGTCTACACCGGTGAACGGCTCGTCCAGGAGGATCATGGTGGGTGAACTGGCAAGCGCCCGCGCGATTTCGAGACGCCTTCTTTCTCCGCCGGAAAGGGTGAATGCCTTGTTTTTTGCCAGCGATTTTAAGTTGAATTCGGCAAGGAGTTCAATCAGGCGTTTGTATTTATCGCTGGGATTGTACCGGTGCGTCTCCAGGATGGCGAGGATGTTCTCTTCGACTGTCAGACGCTGGAAGACAGACGGTTCCTGGCAGAGGTAGCCCATTCCTTTCCTTGCGCGCTGATAGATGGGGAGGTCGGTAATGTCCTCATTCTGGAAGATTACCCGTCCGCTGTCAGGCCGTATGGCGCCGATAATCATATTGAAGGAGGTGCTCTTGCCGGCTCCGTTTTGGCCAAGTAATCCTACGATCTCCCCGTCATTGACCTCGAAACTAACCTGTTTCACGACGGTGCGTTTGCCGTATGACTTTGTTAACCCTTCTGCTCGTAATAAATTCATGGTATTAATTCATAAATCCCTTTTTCAGGGAAATTCTCACTGGAACAATATATAGATTATTTTTTACTTTCTTTTATTTCCCTGACAATATCCTCAATGGTAATATCTTTAAATAATTCGTAACTACTCAACATATTGAGTAACTGAATTTTAACAAATAACATATAACAAGAAATGAAAAATGTTTAAGTGTTTTTTGCCGATTTATTTTTTCGGGCAGTTTCTATACTTCTCACAAAGATTGAAATCAATTCTTTGCATTCGGTAATCCCTTTATCAACTTTTGTAAAATCTTTAATAAGGGGTTTTCTTCGGATAATTTGTACTGCAATATGTGTCTCTTTCAGTTCTTTGAGGCAAATTTTCATCTTATGAATAAAATCGTCTCGTGATTCTGCAACCTGTGCTTCACCATAATTAAATGCAGGCGATGTGCCTGAACGAATCAATTGCCCTGCAATGTGATTTCCTGCCCTTGTATTTGGCAGCATTTCAACAATGTCAATAATCAGAAGTGCGAACTGAATCAGCCGCTCTTCTAAATCATATTTTTTTTGTCTTCACTCATCCTTTTTTACTTTTTAATTGTTCATTTCTTGTTATATGTTACTCATTTCTTTTGTAGTCAAAAATAACACCTGCCAAGCAGTAGCAATAACGTTACTTTATAAACTTAATATTGTTCAACGGCCAGAATACGAAAAATGCCTTGCCGACGATGTTCTTTTCAGGGACGAATTTCCAGACACGGCTGTCATTGCTGTTTCTGCTGTTGTCGCCCAGCATGAAGTAATCCTTCTCGCCTAATTGTATTGGCTGGGTTGTGCCCCATGTGCCTGCGGAGAGATTTGTATAGTAAATGTCATGAAAAATCCTAATGTCTTCAAAGGTTGCATTTACATGAGCGCCGCCAAAACGAATCCCGCTCGTATCGAACGGACGTACGTCCGGCAGTTTTCCGTCATCATTGTCGAATACAAAGGCTTTTTTATTGTTTATCGAAAGTGTCACGATACCATCCACATTTGAAAACGTTATGTTGTGTTTTTGTCCCGTTTGTATGTGAATGTCCTCTTCTATAACAATATTTTCGGCCTTCTTAAGACAGCCTTTTACGTTCGTATCGTTCGTTGGAATGATGGCAGTGAATACATCATTATTCTTTTCCAGAACAATTTCCAGGTTTTGGGAGCCTTTTAATGGGGTTACGTCGAAGCTGATCTTTATATCTCCCATTTCATTGCTGCCGGATCTGTTATTGTAACCGTTCTGGTCTGAAATCCTGCGCCCGAATGTTACTAAAGACGGATCCGGGCTGTCTTGTGACGTATTGTTCAAGGTGAGTGAATCTTTGTGAATTGTCCACGCATCGCTGTCGGTTACCCATACTGGGGCAGTCTCTTCTTTTGTCAAATAATGGCTATTGTAGATGGGTATCCACAGCGTTTCCTGGACAGAGTCGGGTTTTCTTTGAATCTTGTCGTTGATATAAATATCGCCATTGACGATCTGTAGTTTTTCGCCGGGCAGGCCGACAAGCCGTTTGATGTAATTCTTTGTTTTCTTCGAGAATCGGGTCGAGCCACACCGCGGGCAGCGCAATCCGTCGCGCCATTCGGTATCGGGCAGTTGTGCTGAACAGCTTTTGCACGTAAGATCATACAAGGGATAAACAAATACGGTAACATCCCATCGCTGAGGGTTTTTAAATTTCAACCAGAATTTGTTGACCAATATCCTGTTTCCTCCGTGGATTACCCGATTCGACAAGTCTACCCAGGGGATTGTGATTTGACACTTTGGACACGTTCCCTTTCTCCACAGCCATGCAGGCCAGTTGTATCGTATCCTGTTATTGCAGTTACTGCAATAGAGAGAGGAACTCATCTCGAACTGGCAATTGGGGCAGGTTGTGCTTTCGCTTTGACGGTCGGCGTAAAAAAACCAGCTGCAATTGGGGCATTTCACGTCCTTGTGTTCACCCAGTAAGGTCGGCGCCATCGAACCGGTAGGGATTTTAAACGCCTCCACCACGAAATAGCGGATGGCGAAGGCCAGCGCTATGGCGAATGCTATCGATTCAATGTTTTCTCGTAGCTTGCTTTTGCGTTTTTTTTGTTTGTCATTTAGCTTGGGGGTCGGCAGTTTTTCTTTGATATCGGCCACTCTGCACCTCATTCATCAACGGATAGCACAGATAAGAATGCCTTTTGCGGGATTTCCACGTTTCCTATGGATTTCATCCTTTTTTTACCTTCTTTCTGTTTTTCCAAAAGTTTTCGTTTCCTGGTAATATCGCCGCCGTAACACTTGGCGGTTACATTTTTTGCGATGGGGCGGATCGATTCCCTTGCAATAATCCTGCTTCCGACCGCCGCCTGCAATATAACCTCAAACAGGTGGCGTGAGATTTCGTTCTTAAGCTTTTTCACCAGTTTCCTGCCCTTAATATCGGCATCTTTCCTGTGTACAATTGTCGAAAGGGCGTCTACGCGTTTACTTGCCACAAGGATATCCAATTTTACAAGGTCTGCAGTCTCATATCCAATAAAATCGTAATCCAGTGTGCCATAACCCCTCGTGGCAGATTTCATCTTATCAAAGAAATCAAAGATAATCTCGGCCAGCGGCAGTTCATAGATAAGGATTGCACGCTTTTCACTGAGGTATTCAGTGCTCTTGTATCTTCCCCGGCGCCCTTCGGCGAGTTGCATAATTGTGCCCAGATACTCAGTTGGCAGGATAAAGCTGGCGCGTACCATGGGTTCGCGAAATTCCTCGATTTCATTTACCGGCGGCACCTTTTCCGGATTGTCAACCTTGATTATCTCTTTGTTTGTTTTCAATATTTCATAGGTTACGTTGGGTGCGGTTTGCACAATGTTGATGTTACTTTCACGTTCCAGACGTTCCTGGACGATCTCCATGTGCAAGAGTCCAAGGAATCCGCACCGAAAACCAAACCCGAGTGCCTGCGAGGTCTCCGGCTCAAAGGTGAATGATGAATCGTTCAGGCTCAATCGTTCCAATGCCTCGCGAAGCAGGTGAAAGTCGGAATTATTTGCCGGATAAATGCCGCAGTACACCATGGGCATGGGCGGCCGGTAACCGGGCAGCGCCTCAGCCGTCCTGTCCCTGTTATGAGTAACCGTATCTCCCACCTTCACATCGTGAAGTGATTTGATGTTGGCGATACAGTAACCTACTTCTCCGGCAGCAAGGCTGCCTTTTACCACCATCTTGGGTTTAAAGACGCCTACTTCTTCCACCTTAAAAGAACGGTTTGTTTTCATCATATAGATTTCATCGCCCACCTTAACGGAACCGTCGAAGATACGCAGGTAAACAATTACACCTCGATATTCATCGTAAACCGAATCGAAGATCAGGGATCGTAATGGAGCATTCGGGTTGCCTTTGGGCGGTGGAATATGCTTGATCACGGCACCAAAAATTTCATCAATACCTTTTCCTGTCTTTGCACTGACCATTAATGCATTTTCGGGAACAATGCCTAAGGTTTTTTCCATTTCGTTAAGCACGTCATCGGGACGGGAGTTTGGCAGGTCTATCTTGCTGATGACGGGAATGATTGCCAGATTATGCTCCATGGCAAGATAGGCATTGGCGACCGTCTGTGCCTCAACACCCTGTGAGGCATCCACCAGCAAGAGCACTCCTTCGCAAGCGCCCAGACTCCTGGAGACCTCGTAACTGAAGTCCACGTGACCTGGCGTATCAATCAGGTTTAAATTATATTCCTTGCCATCTCGCACAAGCTTCAATGCTACCGCGCTGGCCTTGATGGTGATTCCGCGTTCGCGTTCCAGGTCCATATCATCGAGCATCTGGTTGCGGAACTCCCGGGACGTGATCGTATGCGTCTTTTCCAGCAGACGATCCGCCAGGGTGGATTTCCCGTGGTCAATATGTGCAATTATACAGAAATTTCTAATTCGTTCAGTAGACATCCCGCTGCTCCTATAATCCCAGCATCATTTCCAAGCTGTGAAAATACTATTTTCGTTTCTTTGGCTGATGCCTCAAAGGCCTTTTCCTTGATTACCTGTTTGATAGGGTTCATCAATAAATCTCCAGAACCTATCATTCCACCTGTCAATACGATTACTTCCGGGTTTAATACATGCATAATATTCACGAGGGCGACACCGAGATAATGCCCGGTTTCTATGATAACGTCCAATGACGCCCTGTCACCCTGGAAGGCTGCGTCGTTGATCATCTTTGCCGTAACGTTATCGGCATCTTTTAGCGATGACGGCGCGCCGCTCTTTAATAATTCTTTAAAACGCCGCACCATGGCCGTAGCAGAGGCGTATGCCTCGATACATCCGTAATTGCCGCAGCTGCATTTCGGTCCATCCATCTGGATTACCATGTGACCAATCTCCGCCGCCACGTTATTGACGCCGCGCCAGAGTTTATTATTGATAACGATACCCCCGCCAATTCCCGTGCCGAGAGTGAGCATGACCAGGGATTCTGCTTCTTTTCCTGCTCCCACCCATTTCTCACCCCACGCAGCGGCATTGGCGTCGTTTTCCAGGACGCAGGGTGTGGAAAACCTTTCTGATACCATGCGTTTGATGGGGATATTCCGCCACAGCGGCAGGTTGGGCGAAAATAAAATCGTTTCGCCTTTTTTATCGACAAGACCTGGAGATCCCAACCCGACCCCAATAATATTGGTAGGGGCAAGTTTTAAACCTGCCCCTACTTTTACAATTTTATCTATCAGTTCAAATATTTGGTTGGATATTGTCTGCGGCTCGGCGTTGTTTTCTGTTTTTATGGAAAGCCGGTGGTGTATCTTCCCATCCCTGTCGACAAGACCCGCCTTCAGGTTCGTACCACCAAGATCAATACCAATAGCATAGTTACCCAATTTTATGTGTCCTTAATTTTGATGTCTGTTTATATAAACAAAAAATTTTAACAAAAGTCTTGTGCTAAGTCAAATTATATGCAACTGTTAGAAACAGATTCTTGCCTGTTTACTATCGTGTGTAGTATAATAGCGCCTGTTACAGAATGGTGTTAATTAAAGTTTTTCCATTTTCGGAGAAATTCAGGAGCAGAGGGTATCCATGCTCAGGTTAAGATTCCACGGCAGGGGAGGGCAGGGGGCAAAGGTTGCAAGCCGGGTGTTCGGGACGGCCGCCTTTTATGAGGGGTACTATGCCCAGGACTTTCCCCTTTACGGAGCCGAACGAAGAGGCGCGCCAATAGCCGCATTCACACGCATTTCCAAAGAGCCTATTCTTGAACGGGGGATAATAGCAGAGCCGGACGTTGTGATCGTGCTGGATGAAACCCTCCTGGAAGACCCTCTTGCGCACCCATTGTCAGGGCTAAAAGAGGGCGGCATCGTCTTTGTCAATACCACGCATAGTTCTGCCGAGACAAAATCAAAGTACAAAGTGACGGCGCAGGCTATTGCCCTGGATATAACAAAGATTGGTTTGGAAATGCTGGGACTGCCCGTCTTGAGCACTTTAGCAGGCGGCGTTGCATCGAGGATCGCAGGTCTTGGTGAGGATGCATTGAGAAAAGCTGTTGAGAAGGAGGCATCCGAAATTATAACGGACAGGGGGCTTGTATTAAAAAACATAGAGGCATCGCTCCATTGTTTTCATGCCGTTCAGCCGATAGCAGTGAAGACAACCGAAGCCGTTCACGAAGGAAGTCCTGTTGTTGATGTGCCATTTGAAACTGCGGTGATTTCCAGTCCCGCCATCAATACGACAGGGAATACTCCTTTGCGAAAGACCGGTAACTGGCGTGTATTTAAGCCCGTCTGGAATTACGATATCTGCACCAAATGTATGACCTGCGTTGCCAGGTGTCCCGATGGCTGTATTGCTGTGAATGAAGATGGCTTCCCCTATACGGACTACGATAATTGCAAGGGGTGTATGATCTGTTTTGAGGAATGTCCTGTAAAGGCAATTGATAGGGTGCGGGAGGTGCATGCATGGTGACCATGAATATTGTAAGGGCAGGTTTCAAACCGGCCCGTACTAAAAATAAAAGGGTAATACTATAAGTTAGTTGGACAACTTAAACACAAATCAACGAAGGGAGGCAAGGGGATAGTTCAGCAAGAGAAGGGTATATCCAAGCCTGGTTTGGATATGAACGAGTTAGACGAAAATCCATTAAGGAGGATAGCATGAATATATTCGTAGGCAATTTATCGCAGGATACAACCGAAGAGGATTTGAAAAAGGCTTTTGAGGCCTTCGGGCAGGTGAAATCCGTTACCATCATAAAAGACATGTTCAGCCGTGAATCAAAAGGGTTCGGATTTGTGGAGATTCAAGCCAAAGCCGAAGCGCAGGCTGCAATCAACGGGTTGAACGGCACGTTGTTAAAGGGACGAGCGCTCAATGTCAATGAAGCCCGCCCTCGCCCGGAAGGACGCAGAGGCGGAGGACGGCGCTTCTAGTTAAAGGGAATTAAAACTTGCAGTGGTAGTGCGAACTTTAGTTCGCATATGATGTAAGCGAACTGAAGTTTGCGCTACATTGAAAAAGTTGCTAAAGGCACAATTTAATGTTGAGGGATTTCAATCTTTTATGATTCCCCTCCCCCTTTCTCCCCCTCATGGAGGGGGACAGGGGGAGGGGATAAAGGGGTGTGTAAATTTTCCGTAACACACTCGCGGCCCCTATGGCAGGTCGGGCGCACTCGCCTGGCATTATGATGACGAGTGGGATCTCTTGTCCTAACAATAAGAGGAGCTTAAAAGTCGCTGCCGGAGGCAACCTAACGCATACTCAAGCATAATTGAATTATGGTAGAACGTTACCAAAGGCATGTTTGTAATTCGTTACGCTTCAAATGGCTTGAGAAGGGTGGCAATGACAAACCATGTCCCTGTATGATTTGAACAGAGATTGTTTGTTCATGCCACCCGACTGTGGTTGTGCAGCAGTGAATGAAGGTAGTTTTCCATATACGGACTACGACAACTGCAAGAGATGCGCGGGGGATGCCCCGTAAAAACAATAGAAAGGGTACGGAAGGTGCATGTTTGGTAACCATGAATATCGTAGGGGCAGGTTTGAAATCTGCCCCTACGGTTACCGGTCAATGTTTAGGATTACAATAATCTGAATTTGAGGAAAAGGAACAGTCGAAATGACAAGGGAAATGCTTACGGGGAATGCAGCGGTTGCGTGGGGAGTAAGACTTGCTGATGTGGATTATATTCCGACTTACCCGATAACGCCACAAACGGAGATTATTGAGACGCTGGCAAAATGGATTTCTGACGGGGTTCTGGATGCCAGGTTCGTTACGGTGGACTCCGAGCATTCCATGATTACGGCGGCAGGCGCTGCCTCAGCCACCGGGGTGAGGGTCTTTACGGCAACGTCGAGTCAGGGGCTACTGTACGGCTTTGAGATGCTCTATTCTGTGGCAGGATGGCGCGTACCGCTTGTGATGGTGAATGTGTCAAGGGGCTTGTCGTCCCCAATAACCCTTGAACCCGATCATAACGACATCCTCGCCGCACGGGATTCAGGATTTTTGCAGATTCACTGCGAGACCTGCCAGGAGGTGCTTGATTCAATTCTGATGGCGTATAAACTGGCAGAGGATGAGCGGGTGCTTCTCCCCATGTTTGTGAATATGGACGGATTTCATCTCTCTTTTACACGAGAACCTGTAGAAATACCGGATTGGGAAAAGGCCAAAAAGTTCCTGCCGGCGTATCAGCCCAAACACGCATTTTTCAAGGCAAGTCAGCCTATGGCGCAGGGTGTGGCGGTCATTGGCGGGTCTGCATATTCGTATTTCAAATATCAGATGCACCTTGCCAGCCGGAAGGCGCTGGAGGTTTATGCAGAGGTATCGAAGGAATTTGGCAATATTTTTGATCGAACCTACAATACCATCGAAGGGTATATGACCGATGATGCAGAATATATACTGATTATGTCGAACTCATTTTCAACACTCGGAAAGGCAGCGGTAAAGAGCGCACGGAAGAATGGTATTAAAGCTGGGCTTTTGAAGTTGAGACTCTTACGGCCATTCCCAGAGGCTGATATTGTTAAGGCGATTAAAGGAGCGAAGGCTGTAGCCGTCGTTGATCAGAATATCAGCGTAGGGAAGGGAGGTATTATTTCTTTAGAGATTGCCAGCGCCATATGTAATCAGAAGGATAAGCCGCTTTTGCTTTCCTTTGTTGGCGGGCTTGGAGGGAAAAACATAAGCCCTCAGGAATTTGAGTTTATCATTGATAGTATGGTTAAGGCGGCTAGTACCGGAGAGGTTCCAGTCCCTTGCCTGCTTTATACAGAGGCGGAATGGAAGGATATGGATAGGTTGAAGAAGATGGCGGGAAAATTGTGAAAGTTCACCGCAAAGACGCAGAGGACGCAGAGAATAGCTTGGTGAATCGCACCCAACAAAAATAGTAGTGATGGGTTCGCGTTGCTTAACCCATCCTACTTATTAATAGTAATTTTGATATGGATGTAATGCCCATAAAATCTATAAAAGACATTCCTACGGAGGAGGATATTTTCCCAGGCACTCCTGCGTGTGCGGGATGCGGGGGTCTTCTGGCATTGAGGCACTGTCTGAAGGCTTTAGGGAAAAAGGTCGTTATCGTGAATGCCGCAGGTTGTTTTACCCTCCTTTCTGTTTATCCGTTTACACCTTTCCAGAATTCGTGGCTTTACACGGCAATTGCATGTGCACCGGCAGGCGCGCAGGGGATAAGGGATGCCCTGGATATATTAATTAAAAAAGGAAGGTTTGACCCCGCAGAGGATTTGAAGGTAGTTGTGCTGACGGGTGACGGCGCCGCTTACGATATTGGTCTCGCATCCACTTCCGGGGCTGTACACCGTAACCTTGATTTCTATTACGTCTGCTACGATAACGAGGCATACGGGAATACAGGCTTTCAGTGGTCAGGGGCAACGCCATTTGCGTCGAAGACAGGAACAACGCCAGCAGGAAAGATAAGTCCAACAGGGACGATGCTCTCCAAAAAGAACCTCTTTGAGATATGGAGGAGTCACAAGCCACCGTATCTTGCCACGATCTCACCGGCACATCCAGTTGATTTAATCAATAAGTTTAAAAAGGCAGAACAATACACAGGCCCAAAACTCTTTATAAACCTTTCTCCGTGTCCGCCCGGATGGGCAGCGGATCCATCCTACTCTGCAATGTTTGCGAAATTGGCGGTTGATACGGGCATCTGGGCTTTGAAAGAGGCTGTTTATGGTGATGTAGTGCATACGGTTGTTCCGAGAAAATTCAAGCCAGTTGAAGAGTATCTGAAGGAACAGGGACGTTTTGTGCATCTCTTCAAACCGGTGCGGCAGGAAGAAATTTTAGCGAAAATACAGGCGAGGGTTGATCAGTATTGGGTTGAAGTGCAGGGTAAGGAATCAATAAAGAAATGAAATGCATATCACGACGAGAAATCACCATGAAATTGGGATGTTGAGAAGTTGAGAGGTTGTGCGATTCAACAACCCAGCTTCACACCTTCTGCGGTGAATTATTCTTGAAATAATTTCAGAATCTCTGAATCAGAGGGATTATTCGTTCCTTAAACTGTTTCAGGGCTAAGCCGCGATGGCTGATACTATTTTTGATTAGAGGGTTTAATTCGGCAAAGGTTTGATTGTAATCGGGCACGTAGAAGATCGGGTCATATCCAAACCCGCCTTTTCCCCTGGGTTCTTCAGTAACGAAGCCTTCGCAGCGTCCTTCTACTACAAATAATAATTGATGTGGGCTGGCAAGGGCGATGGAACAAAGAAATCTTGCCGTACGGCTTTCTTTTGGCGTATCCTTCAGTTCGGATAACACCTTTTCAATATTCTTTTCGTCGGTTGCATTTGGGCCTGCATATCTGCTTGAGTAGATGCCGGGTCGTCCGTTCAGGGCATCGATTTCGAGTCCAGAATCATCTGCCATTGCCCAGGTATTACAAGCCGCAGCAAGGATGACTGCCTTTTTTATCGCATTTTCCCGGAAGCTATTGCCGTCTTCTTCCACTTCAGGCAGAAAAGGAAAATCTTCGACGCCTCGAAGCAATATACCAGGGATTTTTTTAAGAATCTCTGATATTTCCTTTTTCTTGTTTTCATTTTGCGTGGCAATAACGACGGTTTTTGCGTGAATCTCATTTACTATTGAAGACATATTTATTTCCAGGAATAAAGATTTAATCGTTAATTTCCAGTGACTTCCTTTGGATTTCGGTAATCTCACGGATTCCCTTTTTTGCCATATTCAACATCTCTGCCAGTTGTTCGTCATCAAAGGTATATTCTTCACCGGTGCCCTGTATTTCGATAAACTTGTCGTTTCCTGTCATCACAATATTCATGTCTACCTGAGCGGCGGCATCTTCGGCGTAGCAGAGGTCTAACAGGACATCATCATTCACAATCCCGACACTTACGGCTGCAATACTGTTCAGAACGGGGTTTTCTTTGACAAGGTTTTTGCTCATGAGCCATTGTACGGCGTCCATCAATGCTACGTAACTTCCCGTAATAGCTGCGGTGCGTGTACCGCCGTCTGCCTGGATAACATCACAGTCGATCCAGATAGTCCGTTCCTTTAACAGGGCAAGATTGATGATTGAACGTAAAGAACGGCCGATGAGCCTTTGGATTTCATGGGTTCTTCCCGTTAATTTTCCCTTGACGGATTCGCGCGGAGCCCTTATGGGTGTAGAGCCTGGTAGCAATGAATATTCCGCCGTAAGCCAGCCTTCGCCGGTATTTTTTATATGAGGGGGCACGGTTTCTTCTATCGAGGCCGTGCAGATTACCCTGGTATTGCCTGTCTCTACAAGCACGGATCCCGGGGCGTATTTGGTAAAGCGCCTTTTGATGATTAACGGACGCAACTCGTCATGCGCTCGATTATCGACTCTCATAGCTATTTAATGGTTTTTTATTTTCTTAACAAAAGTTTTAAAAGGGCTTTTTCCACATGGAGTCTGTTTTCTGCCTGATCGTACACGATAGAATGTGGGCCATCGATAACTTCGTCCGTAATTTCCTCTCCACGATGGGCCGGGAGACAGTGCATTACCTTGACATCGTCCTTCGCCAGTTTCAAAAGGTCGCTGTTGATTTGAAAATCTTTGAATGCCTGTCGGCGAGTCTCTTCCTCTGCCTCCTGTCCCATGCTAACCCAGGTGTCCGTATAAAGCACGTTCGCCTTTTCGGCGGCTTCTTTTGGGTCCTGATAGAGATGAATCAGATCGTTTCCATCTGCCATCTGTTTGGTTTTGGAAACAAAATCAGGAGCGAGTTCATATCCTTTTGGTGAGGCAACATGGAAGTGAATACCCAGTTTAGCGCAGATTTGAGCCAGAGACCGGGCGACGTTATTCCCGTCTCCGATAAAAGCTATTTTTATGTTTGTATAGGCGCCGAATTTTTCTTTGATAGTGTACAGGTCAGTGAGCGCCTGGCATGGGTGGAGATAATCCGATAGGGCATTAATAACGGGTACGGTGGCGTATCTGGCCAGTTCCTGAATTGTGTCCTGACCGAAAGTGCGGATAACAATGCCGTTTACATAGCGGGACAGCACCCTTGCGCCGTCTTTCACGGCCTCCCTCTTGCCAAGGTTTATATCATTTTGTGTCAGATAAATGGCGTGACCGCCCAGTTGTACCATTGACACTTCGAAGGAGACCCGTGTACGCATGGAGCTTTTTTCAAAGATCATTCCCAGGATTTTGCCGCTCAGACATTTTTCATCATAGCCCTTGTTATGCCATTCCTTCAGTTCCTTTGTGACATTAAATATTTCCTCAATGTCGGATTGTGAAAGGTCTGCAATTGAAATTAAATCCTTACATTTCATAGGCATTCTCTCATGAATTAAGTTTTGGAAAGAACCGTTTTTAAAATGTTCAAGCCCTCATCAATGTGTTCTTTTGTAACATTGAGCGGGGGCATAAATCGAATGACGGTGTCATGAGTGCAATTGAGGAATAATCCCGCCTGGATACAACTCTTGATGATTTCCGCTCCATTTCCATTGAGTTCGATCCCGATCATGAGTCCCACGCCGCGGACCTCTTTTATTATCTTATATGTCCTTTGCAGTATTTTCAATTGTTCTACGGCATAACTGCCCATTTTTTGAACGTTCTCAAGCAGGTTTTTGTTTTCAATCGTTTCGAATACCGCTACTCCCGCTGCGCATGCCAGGGGATTTCCGCCAAAAGTGGAGGCATGGCTGCCGGGGACGAGGCTCTTCGCAATTTCTTTTTTGGCCGTCATGGCTCCGATAGCCACCCCGCCGCCGAGCGCCTTTGCCAATGTCATAATGTCGGGCTCTATGCCATAATGCTGATAAGCGAAATATTTTCCGCTCCTCCCCATACCGCATTGCACCTCATCGAGAATGAGCAGCAATCCTTTTTTATCACAGAGTTTTCGAATGCCCTGCATGAATTCCTTTGTGGCAATGTTAATCCCGCCTTCCCCCTGAATAGTTTCCAGCATAATGGCGCAGGTCGCGTCATCAACTTCTTTTTTTAGAGCTTCCAGATCGTTAAATGGGACGTAGGAAAACCCTTCGACCAGCGGCGCAAATCCCTTATGATATTTTGGTTGCGCGGTTGCTGTGACCGTGGCAATCGTCCTGCCGTGGAACGAATTGGAAAAGGTAATGATCTTATATTTGCCTGAACTTGAGTTGTGTATGCGTGCGAGCTTGATTGCCGCTTCATTCGCCTCAGCGCCGCTATTGCAGAAGAAACACTGTCCGCTGAAAGATTTTTCAGAGATGTGTTTTGCCAGTAATCCTTGAGGTTCTGTGTAATAGATATTCGGGGCGTGCTGGAGTTTTGCGGCCTGGTTTTGAATGGCCGCAACGACGTTTGGATGACAGTGTCCCAGCAGGCTGACTGCCCAGCCTGAAAAAAGGTCGAGGTATCGGTTACCTTCCGCATCCCAAACGTCTACGCCGCTGCCTCTGACCAGCAGAATAGGATTTCGGATATAATTCGGGATGACATAGCGATCGTAAATTTCTTTAATCTCTTTTGTGTTCATGGTTTTTGTTTATATTATGATCTGTGTTCCGACTCCCTTGTCGGTGAAAATTTCCAATAAGAGCGCATGCGGTATCAGTCCGTTGATGATATGTGCCTTCTTTACCCCAGCCTTAAGGGCGCTAATACATGCCAGCGCCTTTGGGAGCATCCCGTCTTTGATTACCTTTTTATTAATGAGTTCGTGGACTTCATTTTCGTGCAATGTGGAAGCAAAGGAAGTATCGTCACCGGGTCTTGTCATGATACCGTGCGTGTTTGAAAGGAAAACGAGCTTTTCAGCGCCAAGCGCCTTTGCAATAAACGCCGCAACATTGTCCGCATTGACGTTATAAACATCGCCATTGGTCCCTTTTGCGATGGGGGGAACAATGGGAATCGTGCACGTGCTGCACAAATTCAAAAATTTGTCGCTGTCGATGGATGTTACCTTGCCGACGAAACCGATATCCAATTTTTTAAAGGCGCCGTTCTCTGTTCTCGTTTCGATGTAATGCTTTTCTGCCTTTAATGGACAGTATCCGTCTTCCCAGATACAGGCAGCTTCATTCCCCAATTCTGAGATCCTCTTCACAATGGAAGCGCTGATCTCATTGATCAGGACATCCTTGGCTATATCAAGTGTTTCCCGGTCTGTTATACGATGTCCTTCAACGAACTTTGGGGTCAAATTCCGTTTTGCCATCTCCTCGCTGATGCGCGGGCCTCCGCCATGAACCAATATGGGCATAATGCCGACTGTTTTCATGAATACAATATCCTGGAGTACATTTGTCAGTACGTCTTCATTGGACATTGCGCTGCCGCCAAACTTGATTACGACGATCTTATTTCTAAAAGAACGGATATAGGGAAGCGCTTCAATCAGTATGTTCGCTTTCCGTATGGCATTTTCCATGCAATAATATACAAAAAATTATTCTGAGAATAAAAAAGAAGTTGAAATTATAACAAAAGAGACTCTCGTGTCAAGAGTAAACAAACTGGGAGTTTGATTTATTACAAAGGAAAGAGATGGTTTGTGTAAAGGCTTTGTTTACAGGCGCAGTCCAGCCCGTATTATTTGCGTCATGAGTTTATCCGTGGCTCATCTGCAAAATGTAGTTTGAACGGACACGGAATGATTGATTCCTTAAACATAATTCTGGCAAGACTGGACTATTCTTTTATCTTCTTAATTCTATTTTGTACATAAGCATCCTGGAGGGCAATATACGGGTCGATGGCTGGTTTTGTTACGCTCTCATACGTTGTCCCTTTATCTAGAGAGATATCGTTGACGGTGTCATAAGAATAATTTCCAAAGCCCTCGAGCGGTGTGAGGAAGAAATATGAAATCCAGCCTAACGGATTCAATGCGGCATCTCCTGCCAAGCCTACAGTGTCACGTACCGTTGATGGTCCGAGAAAAGGCCACACGATGTAAACTCCGGAATTCATCTTATGTTTGGCGAGGGTTTGGCCAAAGTCCCTCTCTTGTTTCTCCAAATGGAATTTTGATTTTGCCGGATCGAAGAACCCTGCCACTCCAACGGTGCTATTAATGACGAAACGCGCCAACTCCGTACCTGCGCCTTTGAATTCACCCTGGAAAAGACAATTGAAAAAACGGACGGGCATTTTGATGTTTGTAAAAAAGTTCCTGACGCTTACACGCGCCTTTTCAGGTATCATGGAATTGTATCCGGTATAGATTGGTTTAATAAAATAATGATAAGCCTTATCATTGAAGATAAAGATGGCCCGGTTATACGGCTGAAGCGGGTCTTTTACCAAAGGGGGTTCCTCTTTCACATCATTATTTATTGGCTCTTCCTCCTCTTGTGCTGTATCGGCAGGGGCTGCATCCTCTTTTTTTGTGTTTTCCGATTGTCCCGCCGGAACGGTATGGTTCAATTCACCGTCCTCATTCGCTTTGTTGATGACAGGAGTTTTTTCTTCTTGCGGGATTTCAGATGGTTGTCCTTCTGAAACGGGTGAAGGTTCTGCCCAGACAGATGCCTTGCATACACACATTGTAAAAACCACTACGAACATCAATAAAACCGGACTTCTCACGTGTTTTTCTCCTTTTCTGATACCCAGCAATTGTTGTATTGTTATTCTCTCCCTTTGTTGGTGTTTCTTCTTTAACTTTGTTTCGCCTTTATCTTTTGAATGAGTTCCTTGTATGAGGATTTAATCAGGATATTGTTAAATTGGCTGCGGTAATTATTAACCAGACTTACTCCTTCGATAATCACATCATAAATTGTACATCCTCCCGGATTATTGAGCATATTATAATCCACGGATATTTCTGTTCCTTTGTTTGTGATAATCTTGGTTTGTACCGTAGCATATTTTTTATCTTGTTTTTCACTGACAATAACGACTTTTTCGCCGGAATACGTATCGGTTTTTCCTATGTAAGCGTCTTTCATTATGTTGGTAAACAATTCCACGAATTCCTTTTTTTCCTCAGGTGTCCGGCTTTTCCAGTGCAGGCCAAGAGCCCTTTTTGACATCTCTTCAAAATTAAAAATGGGGGAAATCTCTTTCCATAACTTTTGTCTGCGTTCCTGCACCTTTTCAACGCCTTTCAGGGAAGGGTCCTTGAGAATGGCGAAACCTTTGTCTATCGTTTCCATAAGTAATTTTCCCGGTTCCCCTGCCCACAGAAGCGGCGATATAACGGCCAATGAAAACATACCAATACATAGTGCGGATGTGATTTTTCTATAATTCATTTTGTCATTCCTTTACCTTCCCAAAAACAAAATTTCCTATCAACTTTTCTATATCAATCGGCGGTTCTGTCTGATGCAACGAATCCCCGGGATTTATCAATGTGTCCGATCCTCCGGGGGTTATTTCCACATATTTCTCTCCTAGCAGTCCTTTGGTACGAATCGATGCAATGGCATCTTCCTGCAGTTTTATGTCGTCTTTTATTAGCAAAGTCACCACTGCCTGATAATCAATCAGTTTAATATCGTCCACTTTGCCAACTTCTACACCGGATATTTCCACCACCGTATCTTTTTTGAGTCCTTTAACGGAGCTGAAGACGGCGTTTACCGGATAATAGTGGTCTCCCAACAGGTTAATTTTCCCAAGCCTTACAGACATGTAAGCCAGGCAAAGTAAGCCGCAGAAAACAAAGATACCAACGATAATTTCAACGTTAAATTTCTTCATACTAGTCGTCACCTTTTAGATTGTTGGGAACACATTTATTGTATGGAAATAGGACCTTCCAATTCTCCATGTACGAACTGATGAATCACAGGGTCTTGTGAGGTCTCTATTTCTGCCGGTGTTCCGGAAGCGATAATTTTGCCATTGTATAACATAGCGACACGATCTACCAAAGAAAAAATTGCAGGTATTTCATGAGTTACCATGATTGCAGTAAAATTGAGACTTTTCTGACAATCTCTGATCAGTTTATGTATTGCTTTTCCAATCAACGGATCTAGCCCGGTTGTCGGTTCATCAAAAAGGACTATTTCGGGTTTCATAACGAGACAGCGCGCAAGGGCAACCCGTTTTTTCATACCGCCGCTTATCTCGGCAGGATATTTATTTTCAGCGCCTGAGAGTCCCACCCTGGTCAATTCTGCAAGCACCGTATCTCGAATTTGCGATTCTTTCATCCTGGTTTTTTCCCTGAGCGGGAATGCAACATTATCAAATACCGTAAGAGAATCGAAAAGGGCGCCTCCCTGAAAAACAATGCCACATCGTTCTTTTAATTGTTTTAATAACTTTCCTCTCAGCTTGCCGATATCCTGATTATTTATCAATATCTTGCCCCGATCGGGTTTTGTCAGGCCGATAATAAGCTTGAGAAGCACCGATTTCCCTTTCCCACTACCTCCTATCAATGCCAGGGTTTGTCCCTCTTCTACCTTTAGGTTAACACCCCGAAGCACTTCGTGGTTTTTAAAACTTTTGTATAAATCGACAACCTCAATCATAGGTTATCCAGATTACGTCAATAATATTGATGTCATAAAGTAATCCCATATCAGGATCGTGACAGATGAGAGCACCACTGCCTGTGTGGTTGCTTTGCTTACGCCTTCTGCCCCGTATCCGGTAAAATATCCCTTATAGCAGCTTATCCAGGTTATCAGCAAACCAAAGCTCAAGGATTTGTACAGACCCTCAAGGATGTCTTTCGCACTAACGAAATCTCTGATGCCGCCAAAATAGGTTCCGCTGGAGACGCCCGTAAGTCCCACACCCACAGCATATCCCCCCCAAACGCCTACTACAACGAAGATCGCATTTAAGAGGGGGAGAGATATGATGCCTGCCAGCAGATTAGGGATGATGAGATATTTGTATGGATTTAAGGCCATAGCGTCAAGGGCGTCAATTTGTTCGGAAATTCTCATAATGCCAATTTCTGCCGTTAATGCAGAACCGGCGCGTCCGGTAACCATCAAGGCGGAAATAACCGGTCCCAGTTCCCGGATTAGTGAAAGAGATACTACAGGACCCAGGCTCGTTTCGGCGCCGAACTTGACTAAGGCATAATATGTCTGCAATGCCAGCACCATTCCTGTAAATGATCCTGTCAGAACGATGACCAGGGTAGTCTTTACGCCAATAAAATTAATTTGCTTAACAATTCTTCGGAGTAAGTACGGAGGAAACACCACCCAAAAGAATGAGGTTGCGAGAAAACACGCCATCCTCCCTAATTCCCTTATGAATGTATGGACAAAATTTCCAATAATTTTAAATGGTGTAAGAATCCAGTTCACGAAAAAATTCTCTGTAACAGCCTTACCCTAAAATTCTTTTAAAATAAACACACATAGTATTATCAGTATTTTTTAAGATTTTTTATGCTCATGTGTGAGGTTGTGACTATGGCAAATCGCAATGGCAAGCGCGTCGGAGGCGTCCTTAGTCGCCGGGATTTCGGGCAAGCCGAGGATGATTTTTACCATTTCCTGCACCTGCTCCTTGTGGGCATTCCCGTTGCCTACAACTGCTTTTTTTACGACCGTTGCGGCATATTCAGTAATGGGGATATTCGCTGATGCCGCACAGAGAAAGACAATACCTCTTCCTTCGCCGATCTTTATTGCCGCTTTTATATTTTTGCCGTAAAAAACCTCTTCGATAGCCATTTGATCGGGTTGATGTTTAGAAATAATATCCATAATCTTACAGTAGATTGTCTTGAGTCTTTGGGGGAAATCAAGGTTTTTGCCGGCTTTTATAGAGCCATACTCGATGGCGTGTGTTTTTGAGCCTTTCTTTTCTATCACGCCGTAACCGGCAACTTGTGTCCCCGGGTCAATTCCAAGAATTTTCATAAATAGTCGACAACAGTCTGGTCGCAATATTTAATCTCTGTTTCCCGAAAATTTCAAAACATTAATTTATATTAGTTTATTTGATTGTCAAGTAAATCTTGGTAAATCATTATAAAAAATGTTGTAGCTAAAGAATTAATATTGAATAAGAATCTTTCCTAATTCGTTTTGTTCAATAAAACAATTATAAAAGTAATAACAATTGCTATGCCAATTAAAGAATGGTAATTATATAAGTAGTGTAACCGTCTTTCTTAATATAGTTAGCAACGATTACGTTTTAACAATAAGTAATGCGATGCATAAAAAGGTTGGCAAAAAGTGTTTTTTAGCGAAAATTTTGCGGAAAACAAGCGCGTTGAACAAAAAGACATGAAAATATTTCGCTTTATTATAAAATTATTTTTACATTTACACAACGGTTACTATAATACTTAAATTAAGTTGCCTTTGGCAGCGACTTTTAAGCTCCCCTCTAGAAAGAGGGGCTGGGAGGTGTGTTGTGGCAAACCAACATACCCCTTTATCCCCTCTCCTCACTTTCGTGAGGACAAGCTTTTAGAGGGGAATCAAAAAGATCGTAATTCCTGAACATTATATTAATGTCTGATATAAACTTATCTGTCAACTTATGCGGTATTCAGTTAACAAATCCTACTATCCTGGCATCCGGGATAGTAGGCACGACAAAGGCATTGTTGAAACGGGTTGCGGAGAATGGCGCAGGCGCTGTAACGATTAAATCTATTAGTGTCGAACCTCGGGAAGGACATAAAAATCCTACCGTTATTACCTTTGAAGCAGGGATGTTAAATGCCGTTGGGTATTCAAATCCCGGCGTTGCTGCAGCCGCCAGGGAGTTCACTAACCTTCAGGATGTGGGGGTACCGGTAATTGCCAGCGTCATCGGCACACAAAAGGAGGATTTTGTACAGGTTGTCGAAGGGCTTTCCGTCCAAAAATTTTCGGCAATAGAGATTCCTCTTTCGTGTCCGCATACACCAGGATTTGGGCTTCTCGCAGGGCAAGGCACACCGGAGGCTACTTTCGAGATTACTTCTGCCGTAAGGAAGGTAACGAAATTACCGGTATTTGTTAAGTTATCTCCCAATATTCCTGAGATTTGTACGATTGCAAAGGCCGCTGAGGATGCCGGCGTTGATGCTATAACCGCCGTCAACTCGATGGGGCCGGGCATGATCATCAATATAGAAGCCCAAAAACCCATCCTGAGTTTCAAGGTGGGTGGGGTTACCGGTGATGCCCTGAGACCAATTGCGGTAAGATGCGTGTATGATTTATATAAGGCCATAAAGATTCCTATTATTGGCGTGGGGGGTATTTCTACCGGAAGGCATGCCATTGAGATGATGATGGCAGGGGCATCCGCCGTTGGGATAGGGACGGGAGTTTATTCACGGGGTATTGACGTTTTTGGAAAGGTACGTGAAGAGGTCATTCAATGGATGCAGGAAAATCGTTTTAACTGTATAAAAGATATTGTGGGTGCAGCACATGATTGAACAGCCAGTGATGGTGAAAATCTGCGATATTCTGGAAGAATCACCGGGTGTTAAAACCTTCTTTTTCAAGCTCAATCCCAATTATGAGCCGGGTCAGTTTGTCATGGTGTGGATTCCGCTTCTTGATGAAAAACCTTTTACCCTCTCATATATGCAGGAGGGGCTTCTAGGCATTTCTGTCTTGCGCAGAGGAGCATTTACCAAGGCGCTCCACAGTAAGAAAACAGGAGACATGATTGGCATCAGAGGCCCTTACGGTAGGGGTTTTAATTTGCATGTGCATTCCGATATATGTGCAGTGGGGGGCGGGATCGGAATGGCATCTCTGGCGACTCTTGTGGATAGATTAAACCTTGCATCCGAAAAACGTCAGGGAACTACAACGATCATACAGGGGGCAAGGACATCCGCAGAAATACTCTATCAAAAACGTTTCAAAAATATGAAATTATGTACCGATGACGGAACGGCTGGGTTTAAAGGAACTACCGTTGATTTACTCAAGGACTTACTGACAAAACAACGCTTTCGGAAGGTCTATGCCTGTGGTCCGGAAAGGATGTTGTATAAGGTAGTCGAATTATGTAAAGAGCACGGTATCGAATGCGAGGTTTCTTTGGAGAGATATATCAAATGTGGTTTTGGCGTGTGCGGCCAATGCGACTGCAGCGGTCAGCGGGTCTGTATTGATGGTCCTGTTTTTAATGGAGAAGAGCTAAGCAAGATGGACGATTTTGGTAAAATAACCGTAACGAAAACAGGAGAACGAGTTATTCATCCATGAGTCACAAACAGTCAAAACGACGGGACATGCTGCGAAAATTGATGCGTCTCATGTTGCGTACTATACTGCGTGCTGTGGCAAAGACAGCGCCAGACGGTAATGAACCTCTTCCTGATTTAAGGGTGGCAAAACGGATTCTCCTTGTGCTCGTGAATTACCGTATGGGTAATACGGTATTAGCAACGCCCGCTGTGTCTGCCTTGATTGATGCCTTGCCTATGGCAGAATTTTCTTTTGTTGGCGGACCTTATGCACCCGGTATTCTTAAAGGATACAACCTGCAACACGTTTACACCGTCAGTCGCCGGGACTCGTGGTCACCTTTACGGATGTGGCGACTTGTTCGCACACTGCGTCAGGAGCACTACGATGTCGCCATTCACCTTAGTATGGCAACAACTTCGCTGGGCGCATTCATTATGTATGCTTCCGGCGCCAAACACCGGATTGGGTGCCGCGGTTCAGTTGGCAATATTTTCTTTACGTCCGCCATGGATCACCCACACTCATCCCACAAGGTAGATCAGGTCAATGAGTACATGAGATGGCTTGGCGTCCACACGTCGGGCGAACGAAAGCTGGTGCTCAGTAATGAGGAACGGTGTTGGGCCGAAAGTTTTTTCAGGGAAAGAATCCATAATTCTCGCGGTCAACCGATTGGCATTTTTGTCGGCAGCCGCCAGCGCAAGGGCAAGTTCTGGGATATTTCGAACTTTAGTGTCGTAGCCAAAGGTCTCCGTTCTCACGGTTTTCCCGTTGTGGTTTTCATTGGATATGAGGAGGCATCACGGGAGGAACTCATCCGTTCTTCGCTGGGTGAGGCATTATATATAAAAGAGCCGGACATTCGCAGGGTTGCGGCGCTCGTTTCCGGCTGTCGGGTTGTTTTCACTCCGGATTCCGGCCCAATGCACCTCTCGATTGCTGCGGGAACGAAGACCATAGCCCTCTTCGTCAAACCGAACTTTGATAAATACGGTCCGCGTCAACCGCAAGGGGAGGCGGTCTTTGACCCCCTTGGAACATCAGCCAACCGTGCGCTGCAAACAATTCTAAAGCTCTGTACTCAGCCATGTGCTGCGTCTTCAACCATGTAAGCGTTTCACACGCATTTTAAACAAAGTAATGTCTGAATTTTATTGACTTCACAAAATAAATATAGTATTTTCTACTCTTAAATATTTGTAAGTAAAGAGCATCTTACAAGTCTTTATAATTTCCTTGCATTTTATGCCCCCATCGTCTAGTGGCCCAGGATGTCAGGTTCTCAGCCTGAAGACAGGGGTTCAAATCCCCTTGGGGGTACATATAATAGCGGCATTGGATGCAATGGAAACCAATTCACCCGGAAATCAGAAAAACATCTTCCTGCGCTCCCTCGAAAACAAGCTATTTCAACTTTCTGCCGTTTTTTTATTCCAAAATAGACAAATAAAACGAGGATTATTATAATGATTTGTATTCATACGCAAGTAGAAATGATGACTTTCTTTTGACACTTACCATGATTATGGCGATTTATTTTAAGGAGGTTTTACAATGATAAAACTACAAATCCAATCTGACACAAAGGATGGTGTCATTGACATTATTCGAGCTGCTATTTCTTCCGAGATCAAAAGACTCGAAATCGGTTTGTATAAAACAAACAAGCAAATTGAAAAATACGAAACCGAATACAACGTAACATCAGAAGTATTTCAGAAAGAGTTTTCAGCAGAAGATATGAGAAAAGGAGACCAGGAATATATAGAGTGGGCAGGTGAGTTAAAGATCAGAGAGAAAATAATGGCGGATCTGAAAAAACTAAAAGAAATAGAATATGTTGCTTACTGAATATTTTGCCAGGATTGTAAAGGATATCGAGGAATATTCCAAAGCCAATTTAATAATCGACTCTGAATTACGCATTGATTGTAGAACCGAAAAAATTGGAACAATAAAAGGAACTATAACCTTTCTTGATAGTTCCTGTTTATGCTTTACTGAATACCTTGATGTCAAATATAAGATTGAAAAACTTACGTACTCTTTTCATTATCAACAAAAAGATGGGACGCTTATATTCAGATATGATAATGCCTATCATAAACTACGACTGGGTTTCGTAGCTCATAAGCACTTGTCATCGGGCGAAATAATCCAATCTGACATACCCGAATTAAACGATGTTTTTGAAGAGATAATGGAACATCTTTTATAAATAACAGTTGGTGTAAAAGTACGGCAAATAATAGCTATTTTCTTGCAATGAAAGGGCGAATTTACTATAAGACAAGCATGTTTGGCCATACAAAAAGCCCTCCCACGGATGTTATAAAAACGTAATAATTCAGCTAAAGAAATTTGTCTTATTCGTGACTATTCGCGTCCATTCGCGGCTAATAGTTTTTTGAAAAACGGTTTTCGAAACGTACAATTTGTTTAAAGAGAAAAGTTGAGTACTAATGGCTCAACGGATAATTGATAAGATACGTAACGCAGTCAAATCGGGTAACTATGATATGACACATCATGCTACCGAAGAAATGGCGGAGGATGAACTTGGAATTTATGATATTGAATGTGCCATTTTAAAGGGTAAAATTATCAAAAAAGAAAAAGAGGATCCTCGTGGTGTCAAATTTGTAATAAAAGGAGTTGGTGTTGATTTGTCTACCTCTATAGGAATAGTCGGCCGGTTCAAGGAAACAGGAGTGTTTCTGATTATAACAGTTTACAAAATCACTTAATATTGGAGAAAAGGAATGTATGGCTATACATGTGAA
>Ga0233425_10003580_pt1 | contig 27888 bp, 19 predicted proteins | sample Watercolumn_Towu_2_FD_181712 | JGI IMG/M metagenome (GOLD analysis project Ga0233425, IMG submission 181712) | Freshwater microbial communities from Lake Towuti, South Sulawesi, Indonesia - Watercolumn_Towuti2014_140_MG | ecosystem: Environmental > Aquatic > Freshwater > Lake | place...
CGTGAGCGTGAGCGTGAGCGTGAGCGACAGACGACACCAGACTCCTCTCAAGTTCCTCGAGCCTCATCCAGCCCTCGAGGTTCGATCTGTCGGGGGAGCATGGCGGCAACATCAGGCGTTTTTCGAATATTCGCCCACGCTCACGCTCACGCAAACCGCCTTGTCTCGGGCTCTGTGCTCCCCCCTTACGCAGAACCGCACGCCCGGGGCCGGTCGGCCTCTTATTTCTTGCCGAAGAGCTTCTTGAGGAGGGACCCGACGTCCTGGTTGAGGCCGGAGCCCGAGCCCTTCTTCTCCCTGGCACGGGCCTCCGACTTCGTCTCGGGGCGCCTCCTGGTCTTTCCCTTGCGGACCCGGATGTCGAAGAGCCGCTCCTCACGCGCGACATCGACGTTGTCTGGCTCCAGCTCCAAGGCCTTCTTGTAGAACTCCTTGGCCTGGTCGTTCGCGCCCTCGTGCTCGTTGATCCAGGCCATCAGGAGGTACGGATCGGCGAGCCTCGGATCGGTCTTGCGTGCGGCGTCCAGGTACTTCTCCGCCGCCTTGACCCTGTCCGGATTGACGATGTAGATGGCCCAGCCGAGCCACGCATCGTAGCGCGCGACGCCGGGCACGCGCTCCACGAGGCCCTTCAACTTGGAGAGGCCCTCCTCGAGCTTCTCGGTCCTCAGCGCAGCCTTGGCCTCCTGGAACAGCGTCTCTTCGGGAGACGGTGGCGGCGCTTTCCTCTCCGGCTTCTTTGCCTCGGCGACCTCGCTCGACTTCGCGATCTGGAGGCTCGCCTCGTGGTCCGCCTCGGCCTGTGCCTTGTGCTCCGCCTCGATGCGCTGCTTGAGCTTCTCGGGATCCTGGATGTCCTCGAGGTACTGCGCGCGCTGCCGCGGGTCGGCCAGCACACGGTACCCATCGACGAGCCGTCGATAGATGTCGGCGCCGCGCTTCTGGACCTCCGCGGGGTAGTTCTTCAGCTTGTCGGGATGGAACTGCTTGGCCCTGGCGCGAAACGCCTTGTGCACGTCCTCCGTCGACGCGTCACGCCCGATGCCGAGGATCTTGAACAGGTCTGAGTCCTCGAGGTCGATGAGGTCCTTGTGGATCTGGATGCTCGAGTCCGGCGGGGGCGGAACCGGGGACCCGCGCATCGAGCTGTCTTCCTCTGCGAGTAGGGCCTGCGCTTCCTGCGGACGGCCCTGGACATCCGACGGGCGGTCCGGCCCCCCCACGGCGACGGCCTCACCCCCCAGGAGCCCTTCTCGCTGCGGGGGAGGGATGGACGAACGTCTGCCCGTGGGCGCGAGGGTGAACCCGATGACCTCCATGACGTACAGGGCGTACAGGAGCCTGAGCACCTCCACGCGGCGACCCGAGGCGGCCCGGATGAGCCCGCCCAGCGACTCGCCTTGCCGGGCGAGGTCGAGCAGACGGGCCTCACGGGTGTTCAGCTCGAGCTGCTCGATGGGGAACGGAGCATCGCTCCGCTGGTAGATGAAGGTGTGATCCGGGATGCGGAGGATCTGGTCGAGGAGCCCTTCGTGATAGTAGCGGTCGATCCCGTCGAGGAGGACGCGCCGCGTCTTGAGCCTCACCGGCGGGACCGGGTATTCCGGCGCGCTGCCGGTCTCGAGGGCGAAGACGCCGTCGAGCCACGCGAAGCTCGAGACGAGCTTCTCCTTGATGTGCTCGATCAGGATCTGAAACAGGTCGTTCGGATCGATGAGGCCCTTGGCCACGAGGACGTCATCCAGCCTCTTGCCCGAGCTCTCGACCTCCATCTCGGCCTGGTCCAGCGCATCCCGGCTCAATCGACCTATCCGCCGCAGGTAGGCTCCGAGCGCCTCCTCGGGGATGTCCGATTCGATGAAGATCAGGTCTCCGTTCCGGAAGAAGATGCCCTTCTCGTGCGGCGCCTTTCGGAGCACGAGCATGCCGGAGAAACGCTCTGCCGCGCACCGATGGACGAGCATCGGGACCGAGAAATCGGTCAGCGACCCGACCTCGGGCAGCGGCGGCGGCCGGAGCTCGAGCCGCTCCGGGGGCCTCGAAGGCCGCGACGGCTCTGGCGGCTGTGAGCCTCGCCGGGCCTCGTCCGTCTCCACGCCGTACCGGAGGGTGTCCCTGAACTTGCTATCGGAGGACGCCGGGGCCTGCGACGCGCGGCGCGGGTCACGCGGGGGAACACCCACATGGGTCGTGGGCTGCGACAGCCCCGAGACCTGCGAGACGCGGTACGAGCCGGAGCTCCGGCGGGGGTCCTTGGCCGGCGGCGCGCCATCCGTCGCCGGCTCCCCGGATGGCCGGCTGGGCCGATCCTCGTCTTCGAGCGGCTCCTCGGGCACCACCTGGATCCGGCGTCCGAGGTGATGCACGATGACCTCCATCAGCTTCGGCAGGTCCTGGAACGGGTCGTGGATGACGGCGACGACTCCGAGTCGCTCGGCCTCGGTCTCTGCCCGGATGTCCGCGCCGGGAGTGCCGCTCATCAGGACGGGGACGATGATGGGCCCCGGCGTCAGATGGCGGAGCCTCCGGAGGAATCGGATGTTCCGCATCGACGAGCCCAGGTCCTCCATCAGTACGAGGTCGGGCTGCTCGGCGACGTACTTCTCGAGAGCCTTGTCCGGATCGAGGACGCTGCTGACGTCGTATCCCTGACGGTTCAGATAGCGCGCAGCCACGACGCCCACGTTGACGTCGTTCGTCAGGAGGAGGATTTTCCCCTTGGCCTCAGTCACCCCACCCTCCGAGGAGCCTCCGGTTGCCGACGACTCCGATTCTATGAGCAGCGTGCTGTTTCGACAATGTTATTATAACTCAACGATCCGCCGGAAATCGTGCGAATCTCCCGAGCAACGTGCCGGGCCGTCCTCCTCCGATGCTCCAGCGATCTGGTGCGTTCGCCGGAGTCTATCCGAGGCAACCCGCCGCCTCGAACCACGCGAAGGTGTCTCGCACGGTCTCGCGCGGGGGTCGAGCCCGGTAGCCGAGCTCGCGCTCGGCCTTCGCGCTCGAGTAGCGGCAGGCGCTCTGCAGGATGCGCACGGCCTCGCGGTCGAAGAGCGGGCGCCGGCCCGTCAGGCGACCGCACGCCTCGAACACCGGCGCGGCGGCCAGGCCCATCCACGCCGGGCATTCACGCGTCGGGACGCGCCGCCCCGTCACGTCCCGGACGAGGCGCGCGAGGTCCGCGACCGAGAGGTGATGACCACTCAGGACGTACCGTCCGCCGCTCTGGCCCACCTCCGCCATCGACGCGAGCCCCGCGGCGACGTCGCGTGAATCGACCCAGTCGTACGCGCCGGCGACGAGCGCCGGCAGGCGACGGTGATAGATCGCCAGGAGCGCCGAGCCGAAAGGAGAGGGCTTGAAGTCGTAGGGGCCATACACCGCGGTCGGGAGCCCGATCAGGGCATCGAGCCCGCGTGCCATCCCGGCGATCACTTCCCGGTCGGCCCCGGCCTTGGTCTCCTCGTACTCCGAGCACGTCCCCACCTCGTCCGCGAGCAACGTCGCTTCATCGATGACCTGGCCTCCGGGACTCCTGGCGAGGGCGTGGGCCGAGCCCACGTGGACGAGCCTGCCGACACCCGAATCCAGGCACGCGGCGACGACGTTCCTGGTCCCGAGGACGTTCACGTCGCGGACGCGCCCCGCACCGCCAGCCGGGGAAGTGATCTGCGCGGCCAGGTGATGGACCACGTCCACTCCGGCGAAGGCCCGGCGGAGGCTCGAGCGGTCCAGGATGTCGCCGCGCACGAGGTCGATGTCCAGCTCATCCAGCGCCCGCGTGTCCCGGAAGACGAGGGCCCGCACGTGCTGGCCGCGTCCGAGGAGCTCGCGCACGAGCGCGGCGCCCAGGTGTCCCGCGGCGCCGGTCACGACGGCGATCATGGTTGGCGCGGAGCGTCCACCCGCTCGGGCCAGCGGCCGCGGTTCGCCAGGAGGTGTCGGATCATGACCTCGAACTGCGGACCGATGTAGCCCGGGATGACCCGGCCGTTGACAACGAAGGTCGGTGTCCCGCTGACCGGGACCTGGAGGCCCTCCTCGAGGTCCTCGAGGATCCGCTCACGAGCGTGATCGCTCTCCATGCACCGGACCACCTCGTCGCGCTCCAGGCCCGCCCGCACGGCGAGGCGCACGATCATCTCCTCGTCGAGTCGCGCTCCGTTCTCGAAGAGCAGGTCGTTCAGCTCCCAGAACCTGTCGCGCTCCTCGGCGCAGATCGCGGCGGAGGCGGCGAGGCAGGCCACGGGATGGAACGGCCGGTCGATCCTCGGGTTGCACGACTGGTCCAGGGGATGGTGGAAGTGGACGAAGCGGATGCGGTCCGGGTAGCGCTCGAGGATGGCGCGGACCTCGTCATGGGCGCGTCGGCAGTACGGGCACTGGTAGTCGCTGAACTCGAAGATGACGATGGCGGCATCGGCCGGACCGAGCGCGGGCGCCCCCGTCTGGTCGATGCGATCCATCTCGACCAGCGGTCCGGCATCTGGCAGCTCGAGCGGCGGAAGGCCGCGGGAGCCCTCGGTCGCGGCGGCGTTGTTGAAGCTCGCCCAGATGAGCACGGCCGCAAGCGAGGGACCGCCAAGAATAGCGACCATGGACGGCTTGTTGACCAGGAGCGCCGCCACGTCCTCCCGGAGCGCCCCGAGCGTGCCACGCCTCCAGACGGCCGCTCCTCCGCACGCCACGAGCCCGACGTTGACGAGGTCGAGACCGAGACAGAACACGCACAGAGAGCCGATCTCGAACGCCATGACGTAGGCGAGGAACGCGCCGAATGCGAGGCACGGGATCGAGCCCCAGAAGACCAGACCACCCGGCCCTCGGGGGAACACGCGCCGGAGGATGCCTATGATCGCGAGCACGGCGAAGCCGGCATAGGTCACGAGGGCCCACGCGGCCGTCGGCACACCGAGGACCTGCCCCCATTCGCTGAGCGCGACCGGGCTGCAGTCGATCCCCTCGCCGAAGGCGCAGCTCGGCGGCGGCCCCTCCGGATCGAGCGCCTGGTGGTGGACCCGGACGAGCTCGGCCGAGAGTCCCATGCCCGTCAGAGCGATCACGAGGCAGGCGATGAACGCCGCCCGTCCCGTCGCGCCTGAGCCAGCATCCAGAGCCTTCGCCATGGTCGCGGGTGAACTTACACCGCCCGAACGGGGCGCGCAACGTGGACCGCGGCGGGGCTGGCGGGTCAGCGCGAGCGACCGTGGAACAGCTTCCACACGACGGCGCTGAGGTCCGCGTCACTGGTGCCGCCCTGGTGCGCGGAGCGCTTGCGCGTGGTCCCTCGGGCGAGCCGCTCGACGAACTCTTCCGACTCGCGGACGATGGCCGCGTCCCACGCGGCCCTGGACGCGGCCTCGGAGTAGAGGTCTCCGGCCTCGTCGTCCCGCCCCTCGAACTCGGCCATCCTCGCCAGGAACAGGAACGGCTCCGGGAGCTCGGGGAGGGTGGCTTGCGCCACCTCGATGTGCCGGCGGGCGAGCTCCGCGTTTCCGAGGGGGTCCTGGACGAAGAGGGCCCATCCCAGCCAGGCTTCGTACTGCGGTTCGCCGAGCTTGAGGTCCAGCGCGTCGTGGAGCGCGGTCACGGCGATCTCGGGCTGACCCACACCGATGGCCTCGATGCTCGCGGCGAAGAGTGTCTCGGTGTGGAGCGAGCACGAGATCGGCTCGCACGGCTCCTCGTCCTCTCGGCCTTCGAGCCGCCGCACGTACCACGCTCGCTGGTCCGGATCGATGAGGACGCGGTAGGCCTCGAACAGCCGTTCCGTGAGCTCGATCCCCTTGTGCTGGGCCACCGGCGTCATCCGCGCCAGGTTGGATCGATCGAAGCGTGGGAGGAGCTGATCGAACGCCGTGGTGACCTGCTCCTCGCCGGCGTCGCGCGTCAGGCCGAGGAGCGCGAAGTAGTCGGCGTCCATGAGGCGGAGGTAGTCGGCGATCAGCTTCTCGGAGGCATCGATGTCGATCTCGCCGATTCCCGGGGACTCCGAGACGCGAGCCACATCGCCGAGGTCCGGCGGGAGCGAGGTCCTGGTCGGCTCGCCCAGCTCGAACCCGACGAGCTCCATGACGTACAACGCATAGTAGATGCGCCGACCTGTGTCCCGGTCGCACCCGGCGGTCTCGAGGATCTCGGTGATCGTCGCGCGCTCGCTCGAACGCCGATACACCTCGATTTCGAGGTCGTTCAACGGGATGCGGGCCGGGGAGTACTGGGGGTCCTCCCGCAGGTAGGGGCGCGCCGTGTCGGGCACCGGAAACAGCGCGTCCAGCCGCGTCCCCGACAGGTGCAGGACGACGCCGTCCAGCACGATCCGTCCTGGCTGGAGGTCGAAGGTCACCATCTGGCCCGGGAGGTGCGAACCCTGCTCGAACGAGTAGACGCCGTCGTCCCACGCGAAGCACGATGCGATCTTCTCGGCCATGTGAGCCGACAGCACCTCGTAGAGCTCTCGCGGGCTGATCACGCCGGCCTTGATGAGCAGCTCTCCCTGCCGCTGCCCGGTGAGGCGCATCTCCTCGAGGACCTCCTGGAGCATCTCCTCCGAGATCCTGCCACGCCTGCGCAGGAAGGCGCCCAGCGTCTCGGACCGCAGGTCGGAGTCGACCCGAACCGGAAGTCCGCGGACGAAGTAGATCAGCTTCTGGATGGGTGGCCGCGCCACCTGGAGGACACCGCTCGCCCGTTCCACGCGGAGGGCGTGGAGCAGCTCGGCCATGTTCCAGCTCGAGAGCGTGCCGCGGGGTGGACGCGGCTCCCGGACGTGCTCGAGGCAGTCGGTGGGCTTGAGCACCGAGGGATTGTCCGAGAAGGACGGTCGCTTCGGGTTGCGCTCGGACTCGCTCATGTCAGGTCGCACTCATCGGCATCGTGATCCTTGCCGTCCTGATCCGCTTCTTCGAGAACCCCGAGCATAGCAAAAAAATCCCCTCTCACATGGCCCTTTCGAGCTGCAGCCCCACCTTGCGCCCCGCCTCGGCGAACGCATCGAGCAGGTCCTTGTCGTCCTCGAACCGGTTGTTCGGCATCCGCGCCGTCAGGCAGCTCAGGAGCTGCTGGACCTCGGGGGGCGCCGCGATCCCGAGCTCCTTGAGGCTCGGTCGTTTGACGTTCAGTCCGGCGAGCACCTGGTGGGTGATGGTCCCCGACAGCTCCGTTTCCCATCCCGTGATCATCTCGAACAGCACGACGCCGAGGCTGTACTGGTCCACCCGATGATCGGCAGAGGCCGGTCTGAGGACCGCCTCTGGCGCCATGTACGACGGCGATCCGACCACCATGTTCCCGTCGGACACGGAGAAGCTCCCCAGCCTGGCGAGGCCGAAGTCGGTGAGCTTGGGCTGCCCGATCGCGTCGAGCATCACGTTGCCCGGCTTCACGTCCCTGTGGACCACGTCCCGCTCGTGAGCGTGGGCGAGTGCGTCGGCCATGTCCCAGCCGATGCGCAGCGCGATCTCGATAGGCATCTGACCTTTCTTCATCTCGTGGAGGAGGGTCGGCCCGTCGACGTACTCCATCACGAGGAACATCTTCTTGCGCCGCTGGTCGATCCCGAAGTCGTGAGTGGCCACGATCCCGGGGTGCACGAGCCGCGCGAGCGAGCCGGCCTCGACCATGAACCGATCGGCGAAGCTCTTCTCCACCCCGCTGCCGATCTCGTAGTTCATGGTCTTGACGGCCACGAGCCGCCCCATGATCTCGTCACGACAGCGAAAGACCTCGCCCATCGATCCTCGGCCGATGAGCTCTTCCACGCGGTAGCGGCCGATTCGCTCAACGTCCTGCTCGCGCTCCGGCACCGTCGCCGGACCACCATCGGTGGCGGCGCGGCGCTGGTGCGCTGCGGTCGCGTACCGGGCGGCCCGGACCCGCGAGAGGAGCCGCTCGACCGTGGCCGCGACCTCGGGACGCGGCGCCGGCCAGGCGAGCGTGGCCGCGGCGCCGGGCCGCTGTGGCGTCTCGCCGGCATCGTGCGGCTCGAGCGACAGCACGGGGATGCGGATGCCGCCGTCCTCGAGCGTCCTGAAGAGGAACGGCTCACCGGGGCTGACCTGAAGGCTGATCGCGAGCTCGATCTCGGCCCGCGTGAGGATGCCGAGCGCCTCCACCGGGTCGCCGGCGGAATGGACCTCGTACCCGAGCCCCTCGAGGTAGTTGGCGAGGAGCATCCTCGGCATGTCGCCGCCGCAGACGAGCAGGAGCGTGCCCCTGGAGTCCATCACCACCCACCTCGAGGCGATTCGGAGACGCGGATCCGGTAGCGATGGACTTTGTTGGAGAAGGTGTCCCTGGCCGAGGCGCGGAGCAGCCCGTCCGTGCCGACCTCGAGGGTCAGCTTGACTTCGACCTCGCCGGCCGGGCGGCGAGGCAAGTCATCGATCACGAAAGCCCCGAGCCGGGCATTGTCGGCCGCGTTGGCGCTGTCTCCCTGGAGCACGACGAAGCGCATCTCCTGCTGTGCTTCCCGCCAGGTGGTGTAGCTCCGCTCGCCGATCACGGGCAACGGCGAGTTGCGCGGGATCACGGGATCGAACCCCCCCCCCGCCGTGGCCAGCCCGATCGCGTGGGGCACGACCTGGACGATCTCCCGTGGGAGCCTCTCCAGCGAGGGACAGGTGCCGCCTTGCAGCCTGTGGGCCTCGATGGCCGCGCCGATCGCCACCGCGGTGTCCGGGTCGAGATCGAACAGCGGGGTCTTCCCCAGGGCCCGCCGCACCGAGCTGCGCACGAGCGGGAGGCGGCTCGAGCCTCCGACCAGGAGGACCTGGTCCACGCTGTAGACGTCCAGGCCAGCGAGCGCCAGGGTGTCGAGTATCAGGTCGATGGTCTGGCGCACGATGGGCTCGACGAGGATCTCGAGGTCCGCACGGGTCAGCTCGAAGGCGAGGTCCAGCACGCCTCTCGAGGTGTTGGCGACATCGGGGACCTCGACGGTCGTCCGCTCGGCGCGCGAGAGCCGGCGCTTCGCCTCCTCGCAGGCGAGCAGCAGGCGACGCCACTGCACCGTACGGCCCCTGAGGTCCACGCCCTCGCGCTCGTTGAACTTCGTCGCAAGAGACAGCGCCATGGCCAGATCGACGTCGTCGCCGCCGAGGAAGGTGTCGCCGTGGGTGGCCAGCACCTTGGCCGACTGCACGGCCCACTGGATGACCGAGCAATCGAAGGTCCCGCCCCCGAAGTCGTAGACGAGGATACGCTCTCCGGACGCGCCGGTCAGGGAGTAGGCCAGGGCCGCGGCGGTCGGCTCGTTGAGGAGCCCGACGACCTCGAGGCCCGCGATCCTGCCCGCGAGCCTGGTCTGCTCGCGCTGGGCGTCGTCCGCGTTGGCCGGGACCGTGATGACCGCCTTGTCGATCCTCTCGCCGAAGAACTGCTCCGCGCGCCTCTTGAGCTCCCTGAGGACGCAGGCGCAGATCTCGGGGACCGCGTACGGTCCGCCCCACGCGTCGATCACGGGCCAGTTGTTCGGTCCCACGGTGATCCGGTACAGGTAGGCGTTCTGAGCGACGCGCACCGCGGGGTCGTTCATCCGTCGGCCCAGGAAGCGCTTGGCCGACATGATGGTGTTCCGCGGCTCCGAGGGGAGCATCGGCAGGGCGCGCGATCCGACGACCACCCGGCCCGTGGAGGCGAAGTGGACGATGCTGGGCATGCTGCGCCTCCCCTCATCGTCCTCGACCACGACCACCGCGTCGTCACGGACCGCGGCGGCGCAGGAGTTGCTCGTCCCGAGGTCGATGCCCAGTGCCACGCTCATCCCGGTCTCACGACTCCTCCGCCCCGCGGGTCCCGAGTCTAGCACACAGCGGCGCGTCCCGGCTCCCGTCGATTGACACCTCGGACCAGATGATTAGTCTCCAACTGCATGTCGGATTTGAAAAGCCCAATGAATACAGGAGGACAAGACGATGCGTCCTGACCGCCTCACCGTGAAGTCGCGCGAGGCGCTCGGCCGGGCTCACGAGCTGGCGGAGCGCCGCGGCAACCCGGAGGCGCTGCCCGAGCACCTGCTCGTCGCGCTCGTCGAGCAGGACGGCGGCGTGACGGGGCCCCTGCTCGAACGAGCGGGCATCGACCCCCGCTCCGTGGCGGCGGCGCTCCAGCGCAAGCTCGACGACCTCCCGCGCGTGGCCGGCGGCGCGGAGCCAGCGGCGTCTCGAAGGCTCCGGGAGCTCATCAGGCAGGCCGAGGCGACCGCGAGCGCCCTGCACGACGAGTACGTCTCGACCGAGCACTTCCTGCTCGCCGTGTCGACCGACGACCAGCTCCGCGCGCTCGTGGCCCCGACCGGCTGGTCCGACGAGCGGCTGCTCACGGCGCTGGCCGAGGTCAGGGGCTCGCAGCGCGTGACCGACCCCGAGCCCGAGGGCAAGTACAACGCCCTGGAACGGTACTGCAGGGACCTCACGGCCCTCGCCAGCGCGGGCAAGCTGGACCCCGTGATCGGCCGCGACGAGGAGGTGCGCCGCGTGATGCAGGTCCTGAGCCGCCGGACCAAGAACAACCCCGTGCTCATCGGCGAGCCTGGTGTGGGCAAGACCGCGATCGTGGAAGGGATCGCCCAGCGCATCGTGAACGCCGACGTCCCCGACTCGCTCAAGGGCAAGAAGCTGGTGGCGCTGGACCTCGGTGCGCTCATCGCCGGCGCCAAGTACCGCGGCGAGTTCGAGGAACGGTTGAAAGCGGTCCTCAAGGAGATCCAGCAGGCCAGCGGCCAGGTCGTCCTGTTCATCGACGAGCTCCATACACTGGTGGGCGCCGGCGCGGCCGAGGGAGCGATGGACGCGTCGAACATGCTCAAGCCCGCGCTGGCCCGCGGCGAGCTCCGCTGCGTGGGCGCCACGACCCTCGACGAGTACCGCAAGCACGTGGAGAAGGACAAGGCGCTCGAGCGGCGGTTCCAGCCCGTCATGGTCGGGCAGCCCGGCGTCGAGGACACGATCGCCATCCTCCGCGGCCTCAAGGAGCGCTACGAGGTGCACCACGGCATCCGTATCCAGGACTCGGCGCTCGTGGCCGCCGCGCGGCTGAGCCACCGTTACATCACCGACCGCTTCCTCCCCGACAAGGCCATCGACCTCGTGGACGAGGCCGCGAGCCGCGTGAAGATGCAGATCGACTCGCTGCCCGTCGAGATCGACCAGCGCGAGCGCCGGTTGATCCAGCTCGAGATCGAGCGGCAGGCGCTGAAGAAGGAGCGGGACAAGGCCTCGAAGGAGCGGCTGGACCTGATCGAGGCCGAGGCCGCGGAGCTCGGCGAGGAGCGCGACGAGATGAAGGCCGCGTGGCTCCGCGAGAAGGAGGTCATCGGCGCGATCCGCACCCTGCGCGAGGAGCTCGAGAAGGCCCGCGGCGAGTCCGAGCGGGCGCAACGCGCCGGGGACCTCGAGCGCGCCGCCGAGCTCCGCTTCGGGATCATCCCCGAGAAGGAGCGGCTGGTGGCCACCGCAGAGACCAGGCTCCAGAAGGCGCAGCTCGAGGGCCACTCCTTCCTCCGCGAGGAGGTCACCGAGGAGGACGTGGCCCAGGTCGTGTCGCGCTGGACGGGTATCCCCGTGGCGAAGATGCTCGAGAGCGAGACCGGACGGCTCATCGAGATGGAGGCCCGGCTCCGCGAGCGGATCGTCGGCCAGTCTGAGGCCATCGCCGCGATTTCGAACGCCGTTCGGAGGTCGCGCGCGGGCCTGTCGGACGAGGCGCGGCCCATCGGCTCGTTCCTGTTCCTCGGCCCCACGGGCGTCGGCAAGACCGAGCTCGCACGGGCCCTGGCGGTGTTCCTGTTCGACGACGAGCGCGCGATGATCCGGCTCGACATGAGCGAATACATGGAGAAGCACTCCGTCGCCCGGTTGATCGGGGCGCCGCCCGGCTACGTCGGCTACGACGAGGGCGGACAACTCACCGAGGCCGTGCGGCGGCGGCCCTACGCCGTGGTGCTCTTCGACGAGATCGAGAAGGCGCACCCCGATGTGTTCGGCGCGCTCCTCCAGGTGCTCGACGACGGCCGCCTGACCGACGGGCAGGGCCGCACCGTGGACTTCAAGAACTGCGTGCTGATCATGACCTCGAACATCGGGAGCCCCATGATCCAGGCGCTCTCGCACGACGCCGAGGCCATGGAGCGGGAGGTGATGGCGGAGCTCCGGCGCGCCTTCCGGCCCGAGTTCCTCAACCGCATCGACGAGACCGTGCTGTTCCACCGCCTCGAGCGGGAGCACGTGCGCGGCATCGCCGACATCCAGGTCCGGCGTCTCGTCGAGCGGCTGGCGAGCCGCGACGTCACGCTCGAGGTGACCGAGGCGGCGCGCGAGCGCCTGGTCGATGAGGGCTACGACCCGGCGTTCGGCGCCAGGCCGCTCAAGCGGGCCATCCGGCGCCTCGTGGAGGACCCACTGGCGCTCGAGGTCATCTCCGGCAGGGTCAGCCCCGAGTCGGTCATCGCCGTGACGGTCGGCGAGGACGGCGCGTCCCTCCGGTTCGAGAACCGGTCACCGTCCATTCTTCCCCCAAAGCGAGGCTCGCCCGAACAATGATCAGTATGACGACGACCCCTGCGACGATGATGCAGGCCACGGTGGTCATGGTGGCGGTCGATCACCTCGACAGGTCGAGGCGCGAGGCCCCCGTCTCCGGTCCCCCGGGCTGCAGCCCGGGGCTATTCGTCGTTGTGCCCCTGCGGGGCGCGGGTCACGACACGATGTGCAGCCTGCTCCCGCCCCGGAGGGGCGACCGATGAATAGCCCGGGGTGGACACCCGGGGCAAAGAACGTGGACTACCATACAGATTTCGTCAGCTCAGATACTTCTCCTCGAGCTCGAGCCCTGCTTCCTGGAGAATCCTCCCAAGCTCGTCGAGGTAGGGTTCCTGCCGATGGTGGGCCTCTTGGTTCTTGATGTAGTCGATGAGAGAGTCTTTCTCCCTGAACGAATGAGTAAATGCCGCATACCCTTCTTGCCAAGCATCGAATTCGGGGAAGAGGTCACGATGTTCGTGCATCCATCTCGATGACGACCGCTTGATGTCCCTGACGAAGTCTGCCAGGGCCACCGAGGGATGAATGCTCGTCAGGATGTGGACATGGTCGTCCACGCCATTGAGGCGATAGAGATGGCTCCGTGTGTCCCGGATGATGCCCCAGGTGTAGCGAAACAGGTCCTTCCGTCGCTCGAGCACGAGTGTCGGCTCCCTGAACCTGGTCGAGAAGACGATGTGATAGAGGAGTTGTTTATAGGTGGACATGACCAGACCTTTGGATCACCAGGTTCCCCGACGGATTCCCCGGGTGATACCCGGGGCTATTCGAGGCTCCACCCCTCCGGGGTGGCCCGTCGTTCCCCGAAGGGGACCCGCATGAATAGCCCCGGGTAACACCCGGGGCACTGGAGCTGGGTGAGGAGCTCATCTCCCGAGGCAGCAGCGGAACCCGATGTCGATGATCCCGAGCGAGGGACCGTAGTCCAGGGTCACGGCGAACGCGCCCGCGCCCGACCCGTTGGCCCAGCCCCCGCCGCGGACCGCCGCCGCGGGCAGGCCGTTCGTCCAGACATCGCCGCGATGAGACCGGCCGTCGAGGTTCCACGTCCGGTCGCCTCCGTCGCCGTAGCCCGAGGGCCACGGAGCCGTGCTCGCTCCGTCACTGAACCCGGCATCCCATCCCCGCCCCGCCTGCCACCAGTCCGCCGTCCACTCCCAGAGGTTCCCGATCATGTCCTCCGCGCCCCACACCGAGATGCACGAGCCCACGCCGCCGGGAGTCGCGCCCCCTCGGCCCGTGGGCCGCGGACCGGTCGGGCCAGGGCCGGTCCGGCACGAGCCCACGTCCGCCGTGCTCGAGCCCGGGTCCACCGTGCCGGCCACCGCTGCCTGCCACTCCGCGTTCGAGCACAGGTGTTTCCCCGATGCCTCGCACGCCGTCTGCGCCTGGAACCACGTCAACCACCGCGACGGTGTCACACCGCTCACCGAGCAGGCGTACAACAGGCTCGCCTCGCCGTTCACCTGCCCGCTGTCCGGGAACGTGTCCGGGTAGTCCTCGCCCTCCGAGCCGTAGGGCACCCCCGCACGAATGCCAGTCGTGCAGTCTGCGTCGGCCCACACGCTCGCCTCGAACCGGTCCACCCAGATGTCGCCGACCTTCACCACCTGGTCCCGGCCGTTCGTGCAGAGCACGATGTCGTCGCAGGTCGCGCAGGTCCTGTCGCGCTCGTACCCGCTCGGGCACTCGGGAAGCCAGATGGACCGGAGGACGTGAAGATCCTCGAACGTCCCCGAGGCAGCTTCGAAGTCGCCCGTGACGACCGCATCGCCGCCCACGGCGAGGTCGCCAGTGACCTCCAGGTCGTGAGCCAGCGTGCAGGTATCTCCGGCGCAGTCCAGACCGACGCCGTCCACGCCGTCGCGGCCGTCGGCCCCGTCCTCGCCGTCCTCGCCCTGGAGGAAGAAGACCCGCTCCTGGGCCTCGCCGACGGAGGTGGTGAGCACGAGCGTCAGCAGCACGCCCGCCATGCTCGCGGGGACACCGGGCGGAAAGCCCACGCGGACTCGTTCCATGGTCGCCTCCAGTATCTCGAAAACGATGGCGCCGCCGTCCGGGTGCTCGGCCTCCACGCTCTCGGTGTCTGCCAGGTTCTCTCCCGTGATGACCAGTTCGGGTGATGCCGTGTCGATCCTGTTCTCTGCGACGAGACATCCGTCGCCCGTGCAGTGCGGGCTCACGAGGTCCGGATCGATCGGCCCAGCCGGCCCGGTCCCGTCGATGCCGGTGATCACCGGCTCCCGTACGATGTCGAAGTCGAAGTCGATGTCGGCGTCAGCGTCCAGATCGCCATCGCCATCGACGTCGCCATCGACATCGGTGTCGGCGTCGACATCGCCATCGGTGTCGCCGTCTCCGTCGGCGTCTGGGCAGGGGATGCACCGGGACGGGTCTTCGCGGTCGGGGCACAGGTCGTCGTCGCACACGCAGTGGAGACCGTCGGCGCGGGCGACGCAGTGGCCTCCCTCGCAGGTCAGGTGCTCGCACGGGTCGCCGTTGGGCGAGCCGGTCGAGCACGATGCGAGCGGGACGAGGGCGATGAGCACGAGAGCCCTCCTGCTCATCATCGGGGGTGTGGACTCGAGCACGAAATGCCCCCTAGCTCAATTGAAATCGAGGCCATTATATCGAGTAGTCCATAGGATATCCAATGCGGAGTCGACGGTCGCTCGCGAGGTTCGAGCGGCCCTTGCTATGAATTCGATCCTCGGTGCTGGAGCTCGTCAGGTGTTCCAGTAGTACGGTCGATGGCACTCCGGAAACCGGTGGGGCCATCCGGAGAAACGCGGGAGGGCTTCCCGCCGGTAACACCGAGCTCGCGGTAGAATCCGAGGTGCTCCCCGAGATTGGACGGCCCTCGCCGAGAATTGCACCCGGCTCGTCGAAGATTTCACCCAGCTCGCCGAAGATTACACGGTACCGTGGGCGTGTGAGGTCACGGAGGCCATGGGCTCGAGCCGACGGCTCAGGGTGCGACCCGGACACAGCGTACATCGTCCCGAGAATACCACCGCGCGAAGAACCGGACCCGACCATGTGTCGTCGTACAGGATGCGATAGACTGCGCGGCATGGCGTGCAGACCGCGAGCGATCCTGGCAGGCGACATCGGCGGGACGAAGACGACCCTGGCCGTCGTGTCCGGTGACGACGGGCTCGAGACCCTCGCCGAGGCGACCTTCCCGAGCAACGACTTCCCGGACCTGGAGACCATCGTGTCGCGATTCCTCTCCGAGGCTGGAGTGCGCGTGCAGTACGCGTGCTTCGGCGTCGCCGGCCCGGTCTCGCGTGGGCGCTCCAGGATCACCAACCTCCCGTGGGTCCTCGACGAGGAGCGGCTCCGTGAGTCGCTCGGCCTGTCCGGCGTGATGTTGATCAACGACCTCGTGGCCATCTCGACCGCCGTGCCCGGGCTCGGACCCGCGTCGCTCCGGACCCTTCAGGCGGGGACCCCGGAGCCCGGGGGCGCCGTCGCCGTGGTGGCCCCGGGGACGGGTCTCGGCGAGGCGTTCCTGGTCTGGGACGGCGCACGGTATCTGGCCTGCCCTTCGGAGGGGGGGCACGCCGACTTCGCTCCCCGGAACGACCTCGAGGCCGACCTGCTCCGCTTCGTGCGCGAGCGGCAGGATCACGTGAGCATCGAGCGAGTCTGCTCCGGTCTCGGCATCCCGGTCCTCTACGATTTCCTGAGACGGAGGAGCGCGGAGTCCGAACCGGTGTGGCTTGCCGAGCGGCTGGCGAACGCTTCGGATAGGACCCCGGTCATCATCGAAGCCGGGGCTGGGTCCGGCCCGAGGTCCGCGCTGTGCGCGAGCGCCATCGAGCTCTTCGCATCGATCCTCGGTGCGGAGGCGGGGAACCTCGCGCTCAAGGTGCTGGCCACGGGTGGCGTCTACATCGCCGGAGGCATCCCGCCGAGGATCCTGCGGGCGCTCGAGGGCGGGACCTTCCTGGCAGCGTTCCGCGACAAGGGGAGGTTCCGCGGCCTCCTGGAGGGCATCCCCGTACACGTGGTGATCGAGCCCCGGGTCGCGATCATCGGGGCCGCGCGGTACCTGCTGTCGGCGGGCGGGGCTACTCCTCGAGGAAGACCTCGACGAGGCCATCGGACGTGATGGAGAGGACGGCCTGGGTGCCGGTGGGCTCGCCCGAGTCGTCGTGCTCGGCCACGGTGCCCTCGAGCTCGAAGCTGTACGCCTCACCGGTCGCGTCCCCGAGCGAGTGCAGGACGAAGCGGCCCGGCGCCGGACAGTCCTCGTTGGTGTAGTTGACCTGCTCCTCGAGGCTGCCGCCCGTGGTGACGTTCACTCGGAGGTCGACTGGGGCGCCCGCGCCGCACATGGCGTAGCTGGTCTCGGGCACGACGGACTCCACCGGGCCGCGGATCTGGACCCTGACGAAGCCGTACTCGCACGCCGCGCCGCGTGTCTGGGCCGTGAACCCGAAGTACATCCGGAACGCCGACTCGAACACCTCCATCGTGCACATGTGGTCGTTGTCGTAGAACCCGAGGTACTCGATGCTCAGGTCGGTGTAGACGTCGCCGACGCTCATGACGGTCCGGCAGGTCAGCTCTGAGGCGACGCAGCAGTCCATCGGATCGCCCGAGGGCGTGCAGTCGCCCACGCGACAGATGTCGTACAGCTCGCTGGTGTCGCACGGGGTGTAGCATTCGTCCTCGTCCGCGTCGGAGTCCGCGTCGCCGTCGCCGTCCCCATCGGTGTCCGTGTCGGTATCCGTGTCGGTGTCCGTGTCGGTGTCCGTGTCCGTGTCCGTGTCGCCATCCGCGTCGCCGTCCGCGTCGCCGTCGGGCTCGGTGCACGCGTCCTCGCCCCGGCAGTCCGGGTCGTCGCAGTCGGTGGCGCCGTCGTCGTCGTTGTCCACCCCGTCGTCGCAGATAGTCTCGGTGCACGCGATGTGCTGCTCACAGTCGGGGTCTCGGCAGTCGATCAGCAGGTCGCCATCGTTGTCGAGACCATCCTCACACAGGATCTCGCGATCCCCGTCGCTGCCCGAGTCGTCGCAGGCCGAGGTCGCCACGACGGCCACGACCCCCACCGAGAACATCCCTCCAACGGCGAGCTTGCTCAACCTCATGATCCGTGCTCCCGGGCCGCCGGGCGGCCCTGCATTTCATCCTCGATCGCTCATAACGAGTGTGAGGGAACGGAAGTCGAAGCGTCAAGCCCGGGTCGTCAGCCCACGGCGCGACAGCGGAAGCTCCCCCCCTCGCAGATCGGCTCGTACCCCACGGGGCACGCCCGCCAGTCGTCGCCGCAGTGGGTGATGGTGGCGCAGTCCGTCTCCGGCCCCCAGCAGCCGGCGCCGTAGTCCTCGATGCCCTCGCAGAACACGGGGTGGCTCTCGCTGCAGCAGTGGAAGGTGCCCGCCGCGGCGCAGTGGGGCGTGCGTCCCACGGCGCAGGCGCGCCAGGAGTCGCCGCAGAGCGTGATCGTCGAGCAGTCGGTGGTCTCGAGCCAGCACGACGGCCCGCGCTCCTCCGGCTCGCAGAACGTGGGCCGATCCGCGTCGCAGCAGTGAAGCGCCCCCGTGGAGGTCCGGAACTCGAGGTACCCGTGCTCACAGCGGCAGCGCCCGGCGTCTTCGTCGCAGGTCTGCGCCGCCCCGCACGTGCCGCAACGGCCGCCGCACCCGTTGTCGCCGCACTCCCGGCCCTCGCACGCGGGCGTGCACGTCGAGCCGGTGCACGCCGTCCCGCAGTCGCGGTCGCAGTCCATGCTCCCCGTGAAGACGCATGAACCGAGGCCATCGCACGAGCCCGCGCACGCGAAGCTCTCGCAGTCGGGGTAGCACACGTGCAGGTCGAACTCGTCGAGGGGCCAGCACCGGAAGCCGTCGCCGCACTCCGCCCGCGATCCGGCCTCCGAGCATTCCCCCGACGCCTCGGTCATGCAGATGCCGTGGACGCAGATCGTGCGGAAACCCGCGACCTCGCGACAATCGTCGTCGCACACGCACACACCGCCGGGGAGACCGGGCGTGCCGTCACCGTCGGAGTCACCGTCGGAGTCGCTGTCGGCATCACCGTCGATGTCGCCATCGCCATCGCCATCGATATCCGTATCGGTATCCGTATCGGTGTCCGAATCCGCATCACCGTCGGTGTCGCCGTCCGCGTCGCCGTCGGGACCGTCCGAGCACTGGCACGTCCCGTCCGCGCCGCACGCCCCGCCGAGGTGCCCCTCGTCCGTGCACTGCGCCGCGCACGCGGCCTCGTCGCAGCTCGGCGCGTGATCGTCCCCGCACGACGAGCAGATGCTCAGCACGGCAGCAAGCAGGACGAGCGCCACCCACGGCGTCGCTCGCGGCTCGCTGCCCCGGACCGTTTTGAATTCCGTCATGGACGAAGCCTATCAGAACGGCCGCGGCGCCGCCTATCTCCTCGGCCGCCGCGGCACAGGGCTGGCGGGCTCGCGGCGCGAGGCGAAGAGGTCCGACAGGTCGCCCTCATCGACCGCGGGCGCGGCTCCGTCGCCTGGTGGCGTATCGACCGGCCCGGCGTTGATCGGGGCTCGCACCGGCTCACTGGGCGCGAACAGGTCGAGGCGGCTCCGGTCCAGCGAGGCCGGACGCGCGCGGCTCCTGGCCCACTGCCGCAGCTTCTTGATCTTCTCCTCGTAGGTCGAGTACAGCGGCACGGTCTCGATCGCCTCGAGATCGAGGTCCTGCTGCGAGAGCTCGCGCCGAGCCGAGAAGGCCCGGTGCAGGCCGCCGACGACCACTTGCTCCAGCTCGCTCCCGGCGAAGTTGGCGGTGGCGCGAGCCAGGCCGTGCAGGTCGTACCGGTCCGGCGACCGCCCGCGCCGGCGGAGGTGGAGGGAGAGGATCTCGACCCGCTCGTGGACGTCCGGCAGGTCCACGAAGAAGACGGCGTCGAAGCGCCCCCTCCGGGTGAGCTCGGGCGGCAGCCTCTCGACCTCGTTGGCCGTGGCGACGACGAACACGGGCGAGCGCTTCTCCTGGAGCCAGGTCACGACCGTGCCGAGGACCCGCGCGGTCCGTCCCTCGGGGTCGGCCTCGAACCCCTTGTCGATCTCGTCGATCCAGAGCACGTCGGGGCTCATGGCCTCGGCGACCTTGAGCGCCTGCCGGAGCTCTGCCTCGGGCGAGGGCGAGCCGAAGAGGGCCGAGACGTCGAGGCGGAGCAGGGGCAGGTGCCAGAGGCCCGCCACCGCCTTGGCCGACAGGGACTTGCCGCAACCCTGGACGCCCATCAGCAGGAGGCCGCGCGGCTCGGGGAGCCCGAAGCTCCGGGCTTCCTCGGAGAAGGCCCGGTCGCGCTCGCCGAGCCAGCGCTTGAGCTCGTCGAGCCCGCCGACGTCGCCCAACGACCACTCGAGGGGCTGGGCCTCGAGCACCGTACCGCGGCGCAGGATGCGGCGCTTCTCGTCGATCACGACGTCCACGTCAGCCAGCCGGTGCCCGCCACCCGAGGCGAGGGCTTTACGGAACACGCGCTGCGCCTCGTCGAGCGTCAGGCCCCCGGCAGCGCGTACGAGGGACTCGACGAACTCCTCTGCGAACAGGACGCCCTCCTCGGCGCAGACATTCTCGAGCCCCTCGCGCAGCTCCGGGACGGTGGGCAGCGGGAGGTCCACGACGGAGACCTCCTTCTCGAGCTCGGGGGGGAGCTCACACCTGGGCGAGATCATCCACACAGACCTGCCCCGAGCCGGACCGAGACGACCGGCCTCCCTGAGCTGACGCACCAGCACCAGGTCCTCGGACAGCAGGGGCAGGAGGTCCAGCATCACGAGCACGGCCGAGTCGGCTCGCCGCGCGTGCGCCTGGACCGCCTGGATGGCCGTGGCCGGCGCCCCGTCGAGCCCGCGCGCGCTGCTCCACACCGAGCGCGCGAGCCCGAGGGCCTGGCACGCCTCGCTGGCAGCTCTGGACGCCCGTTCCTCCTCGTGCGTGACGACGAGCACCAGCCCGTACCGGGCCCGCGTCAACAGCACCAGCTCGTCGGAAAGCCACGACATCTCACTCACCAGTCTCGTGCCTTCTCACCCGGAGCTCAAGAAAAGTAACTTCTCGGGCATTCGGGTCCATCGTGCAGCCCAGGCTCGTGCTCGAAGAACAGTGAAGCCGTCAGCGTCAGCGTCTGCGTCAGCGTCAGCGTTCGGGAGGGACAGCCTCAGGCTCGAAACGAACGGTTCCGGCGCTCACGTCTCCGACGTGACCCGCACCACCTCGGTGAACGACGTGATGCCCTGGGCCAGCTTGCGAACCGCTGCCTCGCGGAGCGTGGCCATGCCGTCGGCCCGGGCCGCTCGCTGGATGTCCTTCGCGTCGGCCTTCGCGTTGACGAGGAGCCGGATCGTGTCGGTGATGGGCATGACCTCGACGATCGCCGTGCGGCCGAAGAGCCCCGTGTGCCGGCAGGTCACGCAGCCGGCCCCCTCCTGGACCATCAGCGGCCGCTCTCGCCCCGGCGGGAGCTTGATGTCCAGGACCGCGAGCTCGTCGCGGGTGAGCGGCCGCTGCCCGCGGCACTCCTCGCACACCTTCCGGACGAGCCGCTGTGCGACGATGCCGTTCAACGTCGATGAGATCAAATAAGGGTTCACGCCGAGCTCGATCAGGCGAGCGATCGTGGTGGCCGTGTCGTTCGTGTGCAGGGTCGAGAAGACGAGGTGTCCGGTCAAGGCGGCCTGGACGGCGTACTCCGCCGTCTCGGAGTCGCGGATCTCGCCGACCATGATCACGTCGGGGTCCTGGCGCAGGATGTGACGGAGCGCGGTGGCGAAGGTGATGTCCACCTTGGGTTGCACCGCGACCTGGTTGAACTGATCGACCACCATCTCGATCGGATCCTCGATGGTCGTGACGTTGACCTCGGGGCTCGCGACCTGCCGGAGCGTCGAGTAGAGGGTCGTGGTCTTCCCGCTCCCCGTCGGCCCCGTCACGAGGACCAGCCCGGTCGGCTGCGTGATGAACCCTTCGTACAGCTCCAGCTCGTGGTCCGGGAACCCGAGCTCCGACAGGTCCTTGAACAGGAGCTGCGGGTCGAAGATCCGGATCACGATCTTCTCGCCGAAGGCCACGGGGAGGGTCGACACGCGCAGCTCGACCTCCCGGTCGCCGCGCTGGGTCTTGATCCGTCCGTCCTGGGGCTTGCGCCGCTCGGCGATGTCCATCCGGGCCAGCATCTTGATCCTCGAGCAGAATGCGGGATGGACCACTTTCGGGATGGGATAGACGTCGTGCAGCACCCCGTCGATGCGCATCCGGACGACGGCGCGGTCCCGCTTGGGCTCGATGTGGATGTCGCTGGCCCGCTGGTCGAACGCGTAGTGCAGCACGTACTCGACGGCGTTGATGATGTGCTTGTCGGTCGCCTCGATCTCGTCCACGCGCTTGAGGTGGATGAACTGCTCGAGGTTGCCCAGGTCCGGGCCGCGGTTCATCTGCTCGACCGCGGCGGACACGGACTTCCGGAACCCGTAGACCTCCGTGATGATCTTCTGGATGTCGGCCCTCGGGCTGAGGACCACCTCGATCGCGTAGGTCGTGATCCTCTTCAGCTCGTCGAACAGCTCATGGGCGAGGGGGTCCGTCACCGCGACGGTGAGCACCCCTGCCTCCAGCGACAGCGCCAGCACGTTGTGGCGGCGGGCGAAGGGCCGCGAGAGCGTGGCGGTGATGAGCTGGTGATCGAGCTTGAGAGGATCGATCTTCACGTACCTCATCTTGAAGTGGCGGGCCACGGCCTCGGTGATGCGGTCGGCCCCGAGCTTACGTTCCGGAGCCTGACGGTCCGGCAGGCCCATCGAGGCGACGATGTCGATGGAGTCGATGTCGGCCTGGAAGTGCCTGTTGGCCGCGGACCCGTGACGTTCGTGGACGAGGCGGGCGCGCTGTGTCTCTGCGCGGGTCTGGACCGTGATCCGCTGCTCGGTGTCCAGCAGCCCCTGGGATTCGAGGATCTCGCACACTCCGTTCACGTCGAGCCGAAGTTGAGTCATCACAGAGATGATACCTTGGGAAAGTTGGATGCCAACACGCTTGGCGGTACCATTGAGCGAACGTGCGCCGGTGGTGCCCTGGCGTCAGCCGCCAAGCGGTCCGCGACGAGGGATGCGCGGGGCGATGCCGCGCGGCATGATGAGAGCATGGTCCGGAGAACATGACGTCCACCGTGGAAGACCCCAACCGGCTCGTCGACACCGTGCTGGGGAGCCGGTTCGAGATCAAGTCGCTGTCGGCCGTCGATAACGCCGGCGCGACGTACGACGCGTTGGACACCGAGCAGGGCAGCATGGCCTCGGTCCGGGTGCTCCATCGCATCCGTCCCGACGACGGGTCGTTGCGGCGTCTGCTCGAGCTGTTGACGGAGGTCTCCTCGCTCGAGGTACAGGGGATCAAGCGGCTCCGAGCCATCGGGAGGACCCGGGCCAAGGACGTCTACTACGCGACGGACGCGGTGGTCGGCCAGGCGCTCGCCCAGCGTCTGGAGCGCGGCCCACTGTCGCCCGAGGACGCGGCGACCACGCTCGCCGAGGTCGGAGAGATCCTGGCCCAGGCCCACCATCGCGGCGTGGTGCACGGCGCGCTCCATCCCGGGGCCGTCGTCATTCCACCCAAGGGTTCGGGCGGGTCGGTCCAGCTCCTCGATTTCGGTCTCGGCCCGCTCACGGTCTCGCTCAACATCCCCGGCTCCGACATGACGAGCGCCGCCATGCCGTACCAGTCTCCCGAGCAGGCCAAGGCAGAGGCGTTCGATCACCGGGCCGACATCTATGCCCTCGGAGCCCTGCTGTACGAATCGCTCGTTGGCCACCCGCCGTTCGCGGGGAAGAGCGCCTTCGAGGTGCTCGCCTTGCAGCTCAGGGGCGAGGCGCCGAGCCTGGCCGCGATCGACGCGAGGTTCGAGGGCTCTCCGCTCCAGCAGGTCATCGACCACTCGATGCAGGTCAGGCTCGAGGACCGCTACGACACCATGCAGAGCATGGTCATGGCGTTGCGTCGCGCGGCGCAGGCCGAGGTGACGCGCAAGGTCCGCCTTGCAGGGCCGAGGCCACAGACGGCACCGACGGTCAGGGGAAGCCCCAAGACGCACACGGGCAAGACCACGCTCCCCAGGTCGCAGCCAGGCAAGACGAAGTCCCCGATCCCCAGGGGGAAGACCGCGACCGGGAAGACGAAAGCCGCCGTGCCGGACAAGGCGTCTGGCGGGAAGGCCGTCGCGGGAGGAAGCCCGTCCAGGATCTGGCTGCTCGCCGGGATTCTGGCGGCGCTCCTCCTGACGGTCGGGTTCGTGCTCTGGCTGGTCGCGCCGACACTGCTCGGCGAGGGGGCTGGCGATCGAATATCGGCGATCGAGCCGGCGGTGGCGGGGAGCTCGGGGGGGCCCGCGGCAGAGCAGCCGGCGAAGGCCCCTCGGATCGAACCACAAGGCGGCGCGAGCGAGAGCCCGGAGGAGCGAGCACAGGACGCAGTGAAGGCGGCCATCGTGGCCCAGGCCGAGCCGTTGAACCCGAGGGCGACGAAGCTCGTCAAGGAGGGAAACCTCGCGCTGGCGGAAGGGCGCTTCCCGCACGCCATCAAGAGCTTCGCCGCGGCCCGGCGCCTCGCTCCCCATTCGCCCGAGGTGGCCCGCGGCCTGGGCATGGCGTACCTGAACCGGGGAGATCGGCGGGCAGCGGCCCGGGAGCTGAAGCGCTATCTCGATCTCGATCCCGATGCGGTCGACAGGAGCAGGATCGAAGCGACGCTCCGTGCGATGGACGAATAATTGGAGTACAAGATGGAGCCGACGAGGCATGATACGACCCGAGGAGCAGCCGAGATGAGAGAAGCGAGGTTCCAGCCCCGCGGTTTCCTGAGGTTCGACCTGCGCCACGGACAGCTCTCCACCCCCGACCAGCGCCGCTACCTCGTCGTTCCGGCGGATCTCGTCCGGGAGTCGGACATCGACCCGGAGATGAAGCAGGCCGCGCGGCGCTGGGGCGAGGAGCAGGGAGCCGCGCTCAAGGGGCTCGTGGGGCCGGACGTGCTCGAACGATCCCCCGACGAGCTCGTCAACGAGCTCGCACACCTGCTCGCCACCTTCGGCTGGGGGCTCTGCGAGCTCGAGACGTGGGGAGGGGTCGCGTTCGTCGTGGCCCGACACGCGCCGAGAGGCGGTGCCACGGCCATCCTCGCGCAGTTCCTCGCCGGGGTATTCTCCGCCATCGGAGAAGACCGGTTCGAGTGCGTGCCGATCCAGCGCGACGGGTCGGTCTACTTCGTCCTGACGGGTCCGGAGTGCGCCGCCGAGATCAGGTCCTGGGTCGCCCAGGGGGCCGAGGTCGCCGACGTCGCGCGGAGAATGCACGCGGGCGAGCACCTCCCCGCCAGCCTCGGGGGTCGTTGATGCTGTCCGTCGAACAACGCAGGAAGCAGCTCGAGACCGTGCTCGAGAGGATCGGCCGGAACCGGTCGCGGCTCGGCCCGGCTCGCCAAGCACCACCCGCGGCCGCCGAGACGGTCCGCCCCCTGACCGTCGAGATGTCGTCGCTCGCCGAGCCGAGGAAGATCTCCGAGGTCTCGGTCGCCGCGGCCCAGCCGGCGGTCGAGGTCTCTCACGGCAAGCCGGACGAGGCCCACGCACCGCCAGCCGAGATCTCTCCGACCGACACGATCAGGGAGCCGATCCGCGAGCTGGCCGCTGCCGCGGCTCGCCTCCCGGCCGAGATCGAGCCGCCCGGGCCCGACGTCGAATCGGTCGAGGTGATCGTAGACGTCGACGAGGAGCCAGCGCCCGCGGTCGTGGACCTCGGTGAGTTTGATGTGGTCCCAACCCCCACCGTGGCAGGCCTGGACGAGGAGCCCGAGATCGAGGTGTCCTACGGCACGCTCGAGGCGCTCGCCCTCCAGGCCGAGCTGGGCCTCGGCGGTGACGAGCTCGCCGCTCTCGCCGCTCGGAGCGACAGCAGCATCGCCCTGGCTGCCATCGACCAGGCCGCGGGCACAGTTCCGGCCGCGCTCGACGACCTGCCGGCACCGGCACCACCGGAACCCGCCCCGGAGCTCCCCGTCGCCTCCGCAGCCGTGGCGGAGCCGGCGATCGCCCTCGCGGTCACGGAGCCCACGCCGATCTCGCCCGAGCCGATGGCCGCGCCCACGACCCCGGTCACGGAGGCGAAGATCCCCGAGATGCCGGCACCGCCCCCGCCGTCCGAGGAGGCGACGCGGCGACTGCGTACCGGCGCGAAGACCATCGTGGATTTCCTCCCGCCTCCGGAGATGCCCGCCGCTCCCGTGCCCGCCGCTCCCGTGCCTGCCGAGGTGCCGGAGCCGGCTCGGACCCCGGAACCCGCTCAGGAGGCTGCACCCCACGACGTGGCCCGCGTCGAAGAGCGCGAGAAACCGACCGACGTCGCGACGATCGAGATGCTCGAGACCCCGTCAACAATGGAGCTGCCGCTCGATGCAGCCGTCACCGAGGCGCTCGACGCCGAGACTCCACCTGGCGGGCTGCTCGAGCTCGACGCGCTCGAGCTGGAACCGCGCGGCGTCGAGCCCGCGGTGGACGAGCTGTCGAGCCCCGACGCCCGCGTTGAGCTCGCGCCGCTGCCCGGCGACGGCGAAGAGGAGGTGCTGGAGCTCGACACGGCCGAGGTCGTCGTTCCCGAGGTCGTCAGACCGCGGACCGCGGAACCAGCGGCCGCCCCACCGAGTCTCGCCGAGCCGGAGACCGCTTCCCCGAGGCTCGCGGAACCGGCAGCAGCCACTCCGGTTCGCGAGGAGCCGACTCCCCTGGATCACGTCACGTACGCGGTCGAGGAGATCCGGACACACGGCGACCCGGCCGAGCTCATCGGCGCGGTGGAGCCGCCGCGCGCCGCCACCCTCGGCGACGTCCTCCGCCGCGCGCTCTCCGTCGGGAAGAAGTAGCGTTCAGACCACGCGGCGGTAGAGCTCCGTGATCTCGCTGGCCGTGCGATCCCATCCGCGACGCCGCGCCCGGGCACGGGCGGCGGCCGCGAGCGTCCGGCAGCGCTCTGGATGCACGGCGAGCTCGATCAAGGCCCGCCGCACTCCCTCGGCCACCCTCGTGGGATGGAGCAGCACTCCGCAACCGTCCACGAGGCTGTGTTGCTCGCCGACGTCGGTCGCCACCGGGACCGCTCCGCTGGCCATGGCTTCCAGCAGCGAGAGCGAGAGCCCTTCGATCAGCGAGGGGAGGACGAAGACGTCGAGGCCGCGCATGATGTCCGCGACCTCCGTCCTCGAGCTGATGTGGCCGAGCATGGTGATCGAGGGCTCTCCGCCGAACTTCCGCTGCAGGCTCGTGGCCGAGGGTCCCTGGCCCGCGATCACGAGGCGCGCGTTCTCCAGCTCCGCGCGGAGAAACCCGCGACACAGGGCATCGAGGTTCTTCTCCGGTGCCAGCCGGCCGAGGTACCCGACGACGTAGCTCTCCCGGATGCGTTGCCTCCACTCGGACGCGCCGGGGCAGAACCGGACGTGATTCACTCCGTGCGGGACCTCGTGGATGCGGGCTCCGTCAACTCCGCCGAGCCTCTCGAGCCACGCTCGCTGTTGAGGCCCCGACGCGACCACGGCGGCCGCCGCGGACAGTATCCGGCGGGAGAGCGCATAGATCGCGGCCGACGCGGCCGACGCCGTGTTGATGGTCCTGGCGAAGCTCACGTGGAAGTTGATCACGAGCGGGATGTCGAGGCGCTCGCAGATCGAGGGGAGCGCCATGTCCAGCGAGCCGACTCGCAACGACGCATGCACCACGTCCGGCGCGAACTCGCCGATGTGCCGAACAAGCGCGCGCGACGTTCCTGGCCGCGCCACCGCCAGCCCCGGCCCCGGATGGAAGCTCGGGAGGGTGAGGTACGCGATGCGCGGGTCCCTGGCCGATGGGTTGAGGTCCTCCGGGCCGTGGTACGCCAGGGCGACGGAGTGCCCGAGGTCAGCCTGCCGCCTCGTGATCTGCCTGACGAAGGCATAGTTCCCGTCCACTGGGAACCACTTGCCGTACCAGAGCACTCGCACGCCACAAGATTGCCGTCATGCGACCGGGAAGGCAAGTCGGAGAGGGAACGACCACCGGCTCGATGCGGGCGGCCTCGCCGCCGCACCGTAACGCGGGGTACGCACCACTGCATAGACGCATTCACATCCCCTCCCTCCCCGCCGCCGGAGGACCCGGAACAACGGTCCGTCACCTCACGCGATTCGACAACGAGCCTGACATCCCGCATTCTGCCCTGATCGTCGGCTTCGCCGACAGGCTGCAGGCTACAGACTACAGGCTTCAGTGCGAAAACCTGGCATGGCTCAGCCTCTGACTCTTCGCCTCGCGGGTGGTCCCCAGGACACCA
>Ga0233425_10003581_pt1 | contig 27883 bp, 24 predicted proteins | sample Watercolumn_Towu_2_FD_181712 | JGI IMG/M metagenome (GOLD analysis project Ga0233425, IMG submission 181712) | Freshwater microbial communities from Lake Towuti, South Sulawesi, Indonesia - Watercolumn_Towuti2014_140_MG | ecosystem: Environmental > Aquatic > Freshwater > Lake | place...
TAATGCAATTTCCTGATGATACCGCCTGGCAGGCTTTTTAGTTGTCCAAAGTGCGATTTCGCCGATTAGAATTGCCTTCTGTTTGCACTATCGATTAGAAACTGGCTCTGTTTGCGCAAAAACAAGGAATGATGGATGCAAACCTGACGTTTGTCTCCATTTCTACTTTCGCTCCAATGAGGACATCTACACGAGCAACGTATAAAACTCTCACGCCGACTGCCACGAAAATTTCAGAAATTACATCAATTCAGGCAACGAAAACAAAAGCCTTAGTAATGACCGAAACACCAACAAGACCGCCTTATATGAAACCGGATGATTTTATTCGATCATATTATCAGGAAATAAACGACCGTAATTACGGATTAACATTTTCATGGCTTTCCTCCGATTTTAAGGATAGGAACCATTGTTGCAATGCCGATGGTAGTTATAAAATTGAACCATACATCGAATGGTGGAAGACCATTGAGCGTGTGGATGTTATTTCGACCGAGGTGGTAAATTGGGATGATCAGACAGCCCAAGTCAACGTCAAATTGTGCTATTACACAATTAATGGTGTAACGGACATTGACAATAATGTTATTTTTCTCATGCTTGACGAAGATAGTAACACTTGGCTCATAGAGCGGGTCGAGTTGCGATGAAGGTGATCAGACTTGAAGACAGTTCAGGTATCCTTTATTAAACTATGAAAAGATTCTGTCCGCGTTGTGGTAAGTTGCTACCAGATTGGCAACCAATACATTTCTCTTGTTTGGTTTATCGTCTTCGATATGTTTTGGCTTGTATCGTAGCACCCTTTTTGGTCATTGGTTTAGCTGTGTTGATATATAATGGAAGGGGAGGAAAGGGTCCTCTTGAAGCCTTGGCTACTCGGACTTTCACACCTACCCCCACCATTACTTACACACCAACTCTTACGCATACACCCACAAGAACTCCTAAACCAACCATTACACCAACCCGGACGATTACGCCCACCTTAACACCTACACTAGGGATCGGCTCTACACAAACATCAAAGATAGATGGAATGGCTATGGTTTATGTGCCAGAAGGCTCTTTTCTTATGGGGAGCGATAAAAAATCTGAAAGTCCTAGTCATAATGTCTGGCTAGACGCTTTCTGGATCGACCGCACAGAGGTGACGAATGCGATGTATTCCAAGTGCGTACAAGCCGGAGTGTGCACAACGCCCTTGGACTATAGGTCTCATTCGCACCCTAGCTATTATGACAATCCAATGTATAGCAATTATCCCGTCATAAACGTGAACTGGTATCAGGCAAATGCCTATTGTCAGTGGGCCGGGAGAAGGCTTCCTACTGAAGCCGAATGGGAGAAAGCTGCCCGTGGTAATGATGGCAGGATTTATCCGTGGGGGAAGCAATCTCCTACTGCAAGCTTATTGAATTTCTACTACTACAATAAAGATACGGTGGCAGTGGATCTATATCCCAATAGTACTAGCCCTTATGGCGTCTTGAATATGGCGGGCAATGTCTGGGAATGGGTATATGACTGGTATGGAGAATCTTTTTATGGCGTTTCACCAAGCCGAAATCCAGGTGGTCCGAGTAAAGGTACTACACATGTGTTGCGTGGTGGGGGGTGGGCCAGTGACGCGAACCAGGTTCGTGTTACTACTCGTTCGGGAGACCTAAAACCTAATGAAGCTAACGATCGCATCGGTTTTCGTTGTCTTCTTTCACCTTCTGTAAATTCCCCAAAATCAATAAATGTACCCACCAGTACTGTGCAAATTTCATGTCCCGGAGCCCGAACTCCGAGACTTTGGGTGGGAGGTTATGCCTATGTTAATACTGAGCCGCCGGTAGCTAATCGAGTGAGAAGTGGCCCTGGGACAAACTACTCCATTGTAGAAAGGATCCAACCTGGAAAGGCAATGGAAATTATTGATGGGCCTAAATGTGCGGACAGTTGGCTTTGGTGGAAGATTCGCGACCTTGAAACAAATGTGGTTGGCTGGACGGCTGAGGGCGATGCGCAAGGATATTGGCTTGTGCCTTGTTCTTCAGAAAAAGATTGTGCTGGTCACTAATCTCTATAGGTGAAAAGGACAACTATAGCAGTGTGGACTATGATTTGTGAATAGTAGCGGGGAAAGCAACGAATCGAAATTACGGATACAAGTAAACCTCCCGACTGAATAGGTACATCGTCCCTCCAATGCGCTCGTCGGACTGGCGGATTGTCAGCCGCACCCACGTGCCTGTCGTAACGCTATAGTTAATCTCTGCTGCGAAGGAAACATAGCGATCATCCGCGCTTGGCTGGATTGCGACCATCTTCGAGCCGAACACCTCCCCACTCGGTGCAACCAACTCGATGATCAGCGGCTGGTCGTTGAATGGGCGCATCTGCCCGCTAATGGTCAGCTTCCCCTTTGAGATGTGCGTGTTGGAGGCGGGCGCGTCCAGCGTGCAGCGCTCGTCCAGTTTGTCCGGTGGATTGATCTCCGCATTGCCGGCCGAGAGCAGCAAGAGACGCACCGAGTACAGCGCGCTGAGACGTCCGTATTGATCCTCAGTGCTGATCTGCAAGCGCGCCAATTCTGCAGCAGCCTGCAACTCAAAAGGAATTTTCAATGACAGGTACGCCCATTTGACCGGGGTATATAAACGAAAAAGTTGGCGAGAGAGCAGGCGGCCATCCTCACCAACGAGTTCGACGCGCACCAGGTTATCGGAACCGGGGATGACATAACCCTGCAACGCAATAGGCGATAACACCCGTGAAAGAGGCCCCGGCGTGTTGACCTGGATCGCCGCCGCTGCGGGGTTTTCGGGAGTAATGGAAAGAGTTGGCGTCTCCGTGGAGGCTGGACTTGGCAGGAAGAAAGGCGTGGGAGAAATGGACGGTGAGGCCGTCAGGGTGGCGGACGGGAGGGGCGTCAGAGTGGCGGTCGCGGAGGGAGGGGGGAGAGACGGCGTGGCAGACGGCGAACTGGTCGCGATTGCGGTGGGAGACGGAGTCCAAGTGGGGAGCACAGCCATGGTCAAAGCCACCGCGGTGGGCAGGTAGCCGGTCGGCCAGGGAGTCGGCAGCGCGTTCCCCGACAGGGAGGTACAGCCGGTCAACAGGAGGGTCAATAGCGTCAAGAGACGAAGTATCTTCAAGGGGGCATCCAATTGCGAAAGCCGCGAAGTTTCTTCGCGATCACGAAGATGACTTCGCGGCCTTCGTTCCTTCGCGGTTCCTCGATATAAACGTTACAGGCCGTAGATTTTGCCGAATTTCTCTTTGAGATAGCGCACGTAGGGTGCCGGATCAATCTTGGAACCGGTGATCTTCTGCACCAACTCTTTCGGCTCGAACTTGCGCCCGTGGCTGTGGACTTTCTCGCGCAGCCAGCCGAGCAGGGCAGCAAACTTGCCGAGGCGGATCTGTTCGGTCACATCGGGAATGTCGCGACGGATCACCTCCCACAGTTGCGCCGAAATCAGGTTGCCAAGCGCGTAGGTGGAGAAATAACCGATGTAGCCGCTCGACCAGTGGATGTCTTGCAGCACGCCTTTTGCGTCGTTCGGCGGGGTGACGCCCAGGTAGTCTTTCATCTTGCTGTTCCAGGCCTCGGGCAGGTCCTTGACCGCCACCTTACCTTCAACGATGGCGATTTCAAGCTCAAGGCGCAGCATGATATGCAGGTTGTAGGTGGCCTCGTCGGCCTCCACGCGGATGAGCGACGGCTGCACCTTGTTGATGCCCTTGTAGAATTTCTCCAGCGGGACATTGCCCAACTGGACGGGGAAGACTTCTTGCAGGCGTGGGTAGAAATGTTCCCAGAAAGGCAACGAGCGCCCGACCAGGTTCTCCCACATGCGAGATTGCGACTCGTGGACCCCCAGCGAGGCGCCAGAACTACCCGAGGCGCTCATATACAACGAGGTGCGGTCCAGCGCGGGGGCGCTGCCAAGGTCGTAAAGGGCATGGCCGCACTCGTGCATCGTGCCAAAGAGCATCGTGTTGAGGAAGTTCGGCGCGAGGCGCGTCGTGATGCGCACATCGGTCCGGTCGTTACCGTTGGTGAAAGGATGAGCAGCCTTATCCTGGCGTCCGCAATTCCAATCGTAGCCAAACTTGGAGATGACCTCCACGCCGAAATCCCACTGCTTTTTCTCGTCGAAAGCCTGGTGCAGGAAGGAATCCTCTACCTGGGGCTTGGAAGCGATGGCTTTGATCAGCTCCACCTGTTGCGGGCGCAGGGCGTTGAAGATCGCCTTCACCTCAGCAGTCTTCATCCCTGGCTCGAAGCGATCCAGCAAGATGTCGTAGGGATGGTCCGCCGGCGGGAAGAAGCCAACGTAGCGATGGCAAAGTTCGACGATCTTTTCCAAGTGCGGGCGGAAGAGGGAGAAATCGGACTTGGCGCGCGCCGCGATCCAGGCTTGCTGCGCCACCGTTGTGACCTGGGCAAACGCCACCACCCACTCCGCCGAGACGCGCGCTTCGGTTTCGTAATCGCGCCGGGTGACTTTTACCAGCCGGGCCTCATCCGAATCGGGGTCGAGGCTGGCGGCGTAGGGCTTGAGATCGTCCAAGAGCCTGCCCATTTCAGCCGAGCTGATCCGGTCGTGAATCAGCCGCTTGAGCGTGCCCAGTTGGTTGCCGCGCGCTTCCGCTCCGCCCGTAGGCATGTAAGTTTGCTGATCCCACTCGAGCAGCGCCGCTGCTCCGGCCAGGTCGGTGATTTCAGCGAGCATGGTCTTGAGTTGAACGAATTTTGGTTCCATCGAGTTCTCCTATGATTTTGTATCATCAGCCATTACACGGCTTATTTGCAGGCTGTAATGTTTTGGCGTCGAACAGACACAATTATACACTCTCGCACCATCGCTCCGCCGAATGAATTCGGCGGCTGAGACGAAAAACCTGTTGCCTGTCCTCCCGAAGGACACCGGGACGGTGTGGCCTGACAGGCCAGGGAAACAGGTTTCGAACAACTTCTCACTCCTCCCTTCTCACTCCTCACTCATGCCTCAACGCCTCCACCGGCTGTAAATTGGCCGCGCGGCTGGCAGGGTAGATGCCAAAGAAGAGCCCGACCGCGGCCGAGAAGAGGGTGGCAAGCAGGATCGAATCAAGGCTCATGGACGGGGTGAAGATGGTGCCTGAATTCGCGGCGATGCGCCCGACGATGTACGAGAGCAGCCAACCCAGGCCGATGCCAAACACACCGCCGATCAGGCTGAGCAACAAAGATTCGGTCAGGAACTGGATGAGGATATCGCGCTTGCGCGCCCCCAGGGCTTTACGCAGGCCGATCTCGCGCGTCCGCTCGGTGACCGAGACCAGCATGATGTTCATGATGCCGATGCCGCCGACGAGCAGCGAGATACCCGCGATGCCGCCCAGAAAGATGGTCAGCACATTGGTTATCGTCTCCGCTGTGCTGAGAAAATCATCCTGCGAGAGGACGGTGAAATCATCCACGCCGATGGCGGTGCGGTGGCGCTGGCGCAGGACCTGGGAGACTTCATCCGCCGCCTGCGGCACCGCCTGCGCGCTCACCGCCTGCACCAGCAGCATGTCAACCCGGTCGCGCCCGTTGCGGCGGATGAGACGCGCCTGCGCGGTGCTGAACGGGATTACGACGCGATCATCCTCGCTGCCCATCATCCCGCCGCCCTTGGCCGCCAGCACACCGATGACGCGGAAGGGTTGGCCTTCGATGCGCACCGTCTCGCCGACGATGCCCTCCTGGCGGCCAAACAGCTTGTCAGCCACCTCCGAGCCAAGCAAGGCGACCGAGGCGTGGCCGAGCAAGTCTGAATCGGTCAAGTACTCGCCCTCAGTCAGGGTGTAATTGCGCAGGGGAAAGTATTCAGGAGTGGCGCCGACAAGAGTGGTATCCATACGCTCGCCGCCGAAAGTAACCAATCCGCTGCCGCGCAACAACGGCGCGACCGCTGCCACCGATGGCGCCAGGAAAGGATCGGCAATGGCGTTAGCATCCTCCAACGTCAACAGCTTGGGATTACGCACCTCCTGGATGAAATTGCCGCGAAAAACGAACAGCAGGTTGGTGCCCATGTTGGTGATCGAGCCGGTGATGGTCTGCTGCGCGCCTGCCCCAATGGCCAGCATGGCAATGACCGCGGCGACGCCGATGACAATGCCCAGAATGGTCAAGCCTGAGCGCACTTTGTTAGCGCTCAGGCTTTCGATCGCTTCGATGATCGCTTGACCGATATTCAAAGTAACCCGTCACCCGTCACACGTCACACGTCACCCGACACGTCACTCGTACCTCAACGCTTCCACAGGCTGGAGGTTGGCAGCGCGAGAAGCCGGGTAGATGCCGAAGAACAGGCCAACCGAGGCCGAAAAAAGAGTGGCGAGCAGCACTGCATCGAGACTGACCAGAGGGGTGAGCGGCGTACCGGCGTTGGCTGCAATGCGCCCGACGATGAACGAGATTGTCCAGCCCAGGCCGATGCCGATCAGCCCGCCGATCAGGGTAAGCATCGAAGACTCGGTCAGGAACTGCACCAGGATATCGCGTTTATGTGCGCCAAGCGCCTTGCGCAGGCCGATCTCGCGCGTGCGCTCGGTGACCGAGACCAGCATGATGTTCATCACGCCGATCCCGCCAACCAGCAGGGAGATCGCGGCGATGCCGCCCAGGAAAATGGTCATCACGCCGAGGACTGTCGAGGCCGTGGAGAGGATATCAGCCTGTGAAAAGATGGTGAAATCGTCCACGCCAATGGCGGTGCGATGCCGCTGGCGCAGGATCTGGGAAATCTCATCTGTGGCAGCCGAGACCGCTTCCGCGCTGACCGCCTGGACAAGGATCATATCCACTTGCCGCAAGCCGGAGCGGTGCGTCAGCCGCGCCTGCGCGGTGGTGAAGGGGACGATGACGCTGTTGTCCTCGCTGCCGAACATGCCGCCGCCCTTGGATTGCAGCAGGCCGACAATCCGGAAGGGTTGCCCCTCGATGCGTACCGTCTCACCGATCAAGCCCTCGCGGCGGCCGAACAAGGTATCCGCGATGCCTGGCCCGATGACGGCGACCGAGGCGCGACCCAACGACTGGTCTTGCGTGAAGAAATCACCATCCAGCAGGGTGTAGTTTTGCATGGAGAAATACTCCGGCGTTGAGCCGACAATGTTGATATCCATGGACTGCCCGCCTCCCGTGATGGTTCCCCCGCTTTGAATGACCGGCGCTACCGCCGCCACATTCGGCGCGGACAATGGGTCGGCAATTGCCTGGGAATCGGCCAGGGTCAACGGCTTGGCGTTGCGTACTTCTGCGGTGCGATTGCCGGAGGAGACGAAGAGCAGGTTGGTGCCGATGCTGGTAATGGCGCCGGTGATGCTGGATTGCGCCCCCTGTCCAATGGCGAGCATGGCAATGACCGCGCCGACGCCGATGACGATGCCCAGGATGGTCAGGCCTGAGCGCATCTTGTTGGCGTTCAGGCTTTCGAGCGCTTCGAGGATGGACTGTGCAATGTTCATGTTGCTTCCTCCAACAAGCCATCCCTTAAACGAATGACGCGCTGGGTTTGAGCGGCGATGGTTGGGTCGTGGGTGACGATGATGAGCGTCGTGCCGCGCTCACGGTTCAGGGTGAGCAACAAGTTCATGATCTCGTGGCCCGACTTGGAGTCCAGGTTGCCGGTTGGCTCGTCGGCCATGATGATCGCCGGGTTGTTGACCAAGGCGCGGGCAATGGCCACACGCTGTTGCTGCCCGCCGGAAAGCTCCGCAGGGCGGTGCTTTATGCGGTCGGCCAGTCCCACCGCTTCCAAGGCGGCGCGGGCACGCTCTCTCCGGTTGCCCCCGGATGTGCCAGCGTAGCGCATCGGCAGCTCCACATTAGCCAGGGCTGTCGTCCGCGCCAAAAGATTGAAGGTCTGGAAAACGAAACCGACCTTGCGGTTGCGGATCGTTGCCAGTTGGTCATCTTTGAGCTTGGAAACCTCTTCCCCATCCAGCGTGTATTCACCGGAAGTCGGCCGGTCGAGGCAGCCGAGCGTGTTCATCAGGGTGGATTTACCGGAGCCGGATGGTCCCATGATGGCGACCACCTCTCCACGCGCGATGGTGAACGAGACGCCGCACAAGGCATGGACTTCCACCTCACCCATCTTGTATACTTTGGTTAGATCCTTCGCAATAATGACAGAGGTTTCCATCAATCGCCTCCACCGAACATCATCCCGCCTCCGCGCCCACCTGGTCCAAAGATTGTTGGCGGATTGAGAATGACTGCATCGCCTTCCTTCAAGTCACCGGAAGCGACCTCGCTCACCGTATCGGAGCTGGCCCCGAGCGTGATCTTCACCTCCACCGGCTGCCCGTTGCGCAACACATACACCACCCGCTGGTTGTTCACCAAGCGCACGGCGCGGTTCGGCACCAAGAGCACATTCGACAACGAGTTCACGATCACATTCACCGCCGCCGTCATCCCCGGCTTCACCTGCCCATCCGCATCCGTGATCTCCACCGTCACCGTGAAGTTCACCGCCCCCTGCAGCACGCTCCCCACCTGCGCCACCTGCGTCACCTTGCCGTGATACTCCTGCCCAAGAATGGCATCGAAGGTGATCGTCACCGGCTGGCCGACCTTGACGCTGTTAATGTCCACTTCCGAAACCTGCACATCCGCCAGAAGATGCGAAAGGTCATCGATGCGGAAGGCGGTCGTCCCCGCCCGTACCTGATCGCCCCTCATCACGTCCACCTCGGTGATCGTCCCCGCAAACGGCGCAGTGAGTTGCGCCATGTCAATCGTCGACTGAGCGGCAGCCACTTTCGCTTGGGCAGCCTGCAGGTCCGCAGGGTCTGCCCCGTTCTTCAGGCGATCCCATTCGCGCTGCGCATCGTCGAGCCTGGCGCTCGCTACTGCCAGGTTCCCTTCCGCCACGGCAATATCCTGCGGCGTGGGCGGATTCAAGTACCACAGTACGGCTGTGTAGGCTCTTTGCTGTGCCTGGTCGGCCTGGTAGAAAGAGTTATATGCTTGCGCCCTTTCCGCGTTATCCTCAGGTAAATGTTTGACCTCCTGGAATACTTTCAACGCTCTTTCACGTTGGTCGGCAGCAATATAATAGCGCGCCCAGGTGTTATTGAGCAAAGCAGCGTTCGTATGAGCCAGGACGTTGTTACGATTGACAAGCGCCGTATCGTAATCCTTTTGGGCATTGGCCAGGTTCAACTGCGCCTGCGCCTGCTGTGACTTGGAATCGAGCAATTCGTCGAGAGACTTCTGCGCACTCGTCAGGTTCGATTCCGCCAGGATGCCGCTCTGCGGCAGGGACGATTTGGCAAGCGTAGCTAACACTGAGCCAGCAGCCACCTGTTCACCTACCGCAACGTTCACCGCCTCCACGCTGCCGCTCGTCTGCCAGGTCAATACCGCGCTCTGGTTGGAGCGCACTGTTCCGGTCGCGCCGATGGTGGCGGTCAGCTCCCCACGCGCAATCGCGGAGGTTTGATATTGCGGCGCTGCACTGGCTTGGTTGCGTCTGCGGATATAGATAAAACCAACCACACCTGCCGCAATGACAGCAATGGCAATGATGATCCAGATGATCTTCTTCATATTCTTCTTCCTCGATGAGGAGGCGCGAGCAAGGTGCTCATCATCCACCTCCGAACATCATGCGCCCTGGCCCGCCTTCAGTCAACATTGAGGGTGGATTGAGAATGACCGCATCGCCTTCCTTCAAGTCGCCGGATGCAACCTCGCTCACCATGTCGGAGGTGGCCCCGAGCGTGATCTTCACCTCCACCGGCTGCCCATTGCGCAACACATACACCACCCGCTGGTTGTTCACCAACCGCACAGCCCTGTTCGGCACCAAGAGCACATTCGACAACGAGTTCACAATCACATTCACCGCCGCCGTCAGCCCCGGCTTCACCTGCCCGTCCGCATCCGTGATCTCCACCGTCACCGTGAAGTTCACCGCCCCCTGCAGCACGCTCCCCACCTGCGCCACCTGGGTCACCTTGCCGTGATACTCCTGCCCAAGGATGGCGTCGAAGGTGATCGTCACCGGCTGCCCGACTTTGACGCTGTTGATGTCCACTTCCGAAACCTGCACATCCGCCAGAAGATGCGAAAGGTCGTCAATGCGAAAGGCGGTCGTCCCCGGCTGCACTTGATCACCCTTCATCACGTCCACCTCGGTGATCGTCCCTGCAAAGGGCGCGCTGAGCTGTGTCATATCGATCGTCGCCTGGATGGCAGCCACCTTCGCCTGGGCAGCCTGCAGGTCCGCAGGGTCTGCCCCGTTCTTCAGGCGATCCCATTCGCGCTGCGCGTCGTCGAGCGTGGCCTTTGCCACCGCCACTTTCCCTTCCGCCACGGCAATATCCTGCGGGGTGGGTGGATTGGCATACCATTGCCAATTGTTATATGCCCTGTCACGCTCCTGCTGGGCGGTGTAGAGCATGTTATACGCCTGCGCCTTTGCGGGGTGATCGTCTGGGAAGGTGGCAAATTTGTCGTAATTCTCCTTGGCATCATCCAGCTTATTCTGCGCCAGGATGTAGCTGGCGCGATAGTTCTCGATCTCGGATGGCTCGGCGTGGGCTTGGACGTTCTTGAGACTCATCACGGCCGAGTTATAACTTTTCTGGGCGTTGGCCAGGTTCAACTGCGCCTGGGCTTGTTGCAACTTGGAATTGAGCAAGTCATCGAGCGCTTTCTGCGCATTCACCAGGTCTGATTTTGCCAGGATGCCGCTCTGCGGCAGGGAAGACTCGGCAAGCGCCGCCAGGACGGCGCCTTCAGCCACCTTCTCGCCCGCCGCGACGTCCACCGTCTCCACGCTGCCGCTCGTCTGCCAGGGCAGCATCGCGCTTTGGTTGGAACGCACCGTGCCGGTCGCGCCAATGGTGGCCGTCAGCTCGCCGCGGGCGATCGTGGAGGTTTGGTATTGCGGCGCCGCGTTGGCCAGGTTGCGTTCCCGGAAATAGATAAAACCATACACACCACCTGCAATGACGGCGATGGCGATGATGATCCAGAAGATCTTCTTCATTTCTTCTTCTCCATAAAAAAGCTATCTAGCGCGGTCAGTGAGCGCAAGGGAGCGCTCACTGATCTCTACATTCGAGCAACGAATGCCGCTTACTCCAAGAGAGCTATTATACGCTCGATTGGTCAGAAGGCATACTTGCGGGGGCAAGTGTTTCCAGGGTCTTGAGCTCCCGGAAGGTAAGCGTCCAGACACTGGATTGGAAGATGTCATACAAGCCGCCGATCAGGCAAAGAGGTGAGAACGTAACCAGGAAGAAGAAGGGCAAGGCAACGATGCCGGCGATGATCCAGGTCAGCGGACTGGAGGCAAAGAGACTGGCGATGCCAAACGCTGCCAGGCCTGGGATGGCGGCGACGATCAGTCCTGCCAGTCCGGTGATCAGGAAAACGGGGATGAGCAGGATGAAGAGGATCAGCGTCGCGATCCCGAAGCCGATGTTAATTCCCAGCATCACCAGCCACACCAACGCGGCGCTCTTCCAATTGCGGGTGAACATCTGCCAGCCCTGGCGGAAGGAATCGCCGATCGAGGCATCTTCCAATGCTGCCTTGCGCACGAAGAATTGGCGCAACAGGTTGAGGAATACCGCCAGCACCACCAAGGCAAACAGCAGCAGGAACACACACCCGATGGAGGCTATCGCCCCGCCGACCGCCAGGCCAGTATTCCCACCGCGCACGCTGAAGAAGACGAGCAACCCCATGCCGAGCAGCAACAGAACGAGGAGAATAGCCGGCAAGCTGGTCACCAGGTCAATCACCCACATGCGGAAGGCGCGTCGCGACCAGCCCAGCTTCCATCCCTGCTTGAATCCAGCTTTCACACCGCTTTGTTCATGCTCATCCACCATGCGCAGGATCGCAGCCTCCGAGGTGTAGCGGATGAAAGCAGCAATGAGCGAGGCAATGAGAATGAACAGCAGCAGGCCTACCCCGATCCAAATGAGCGTGGTCACATACTGCTCAGGATGCGTGAACAAGGAAGCGACGTGCTGCTCGAACCACAAGTTGAATTGCCTCACACTGTCGTTGGGCGGATTGAAATTGAAGCCTGAATCAGGGTTGTAGCCTCCATTCCCACGGCGTCTGCTGAACTGGTAATTGAGGCCGTTCCCGCCTCCACCGCCGGTCAGGGCCAACAGGAAGCCGAATATCCACAACGTTCTATAGTTCCAGAGGATATTCCAGGCGCGTTTGAGGATTTTTGCGATGTCGATCATGGTAAACACTCCTTTCGATTTGCGAGTTGCGATTTACGATTTACGATTTGCGCTGGATGGGCGGCGATCCCGGGGAGCAGGTTCGGACGGCGGCGAAGCCAGAGGAGGGCCAGCCACCCCCAATAGAGCAGGACAATGCCGGCCTGCCAGAGCAAGCCATCGAACAGGTTGCCACCGAAGACGCTCAAATCGTTCAATGTTGAGAGGATGGCCTTTGTGCCGGCAGCCCCTCCTCCGAACAGGTCCGCGGCTGTCTGAAACCAGAGCGCATCCTGCCCGCCCCCCAGCCAGCCGGCGGTGGTTCCCATCAAGCCGGTCGCTTCCGCTGCAGAGACGAAGCCGGTGAGCAGGAAGACCGTCCGCACAAAGAACCAGGCGCCCAACAAGGCAACAGGTGCCAGCCACCAGCCCAGGGGGATGGGCTTGCGCGCTGGGGCTGCGGCGATGCGCCTCGGCAGGTCGGATGCGCTCCCCTCGGCATTCAGCCGCAGGAGCAAGTTCGAGGCGAAGCGCTCCGCCGGGGTGAAATCCGCCGTAGGAGGGGTTTCCCGCAGCAGGGTGGAGAGTCCACGCAGGCTCTGCAGTTCCGCGCGGCAGGCAGCACAGCGTTCCAAGTGGCCTTCCACCTGGAGCAGGCGCAGACCATGCAGTTCTCCATCCAGGTAAGCGCCTAACCACTCAGTCACGTGTTCGATCATCTACAGTCTCCACAAGCATACCTTCCGGTCTTAGCAGCTCCCGCAAGGCATTGCGGGCATAATTGAGCCGGGACATCACGGTGCCGATGGGAATATCCAAGGCGGCGGCAATCTCGCGATAGGACAATTCCTCGTACTCTCGCAGCACCACAACAGCCCGGTTGGGAGGCGTCAGCGACAACAGCGCCTTTTGGACCCGTTGCGCCCGTTCCTGGCGGATGTAGGCTGCTTCCGGCTCACGGTGCGCCTCGCTTGCCATTATTGCGCGGCCTTCATCGAGTGAGGCCTCCGGCGGCCGCCGCAGGGCATCCAGCGCGGCATTGACAGCGATGCGGTACAACCAGTTGCGCAGCGGCGAGGTCGGGCGATAAGAGGCCAGGTTCAACCAGGCGCGGATGAAAGCCTCCTGTGCGGCGTCCTCGGCCAGTTGCACGTCACCGCACAGGCGATAAGCAACGTTCACCACGCCTGCCTGGTGGCGGCGCACCAACTCTCCAAAAGCGCTGCGGTCGCCGGTCTGCGCCTGTGCGATCAGATCGGCTTCGCTATCCGCAGGGATTGTCGTCAATGCCGTCCGTCCTTTCTACTTGCTGATCTATTAACGGGTTACTGCCCAATTTTATTCGGAAAATGTATATTTGATGAAATTACTCATATTTTCCCCTTGAAATCTTACCTCAATCATTGTGATTATTGTCGCGACCAATGGTGACATTAAAGCCTGTGTGCCTTTCTCAAGATTGAGTATTATGGTAACAAATAGGAAAGGTTGCGCCGCCGAGTTGGAGGCCTTATGCAAAAGTACCCAAGCGAAACGCTCGAAATAGATCGCAAAGAGCGCGTCTATATGCCCTACGAAGACCTGACCCTGCGCCCCCCGGCGCAACGCGTCTGTGACTTCGGCGATGTGGTCATCCCGCTCGATTCCGACCGCGCCATGCTGGAGGCCTCGCGCTGCATCCACTGCCCCGACCCGGCGCCATGCATGTTGGCTTGCCCCTGTCACAATGACATCCCCTCGGCCATCTGGTTGATCGAACAAGGGCGCTACAACGAAGCCGCCCAACTCTACCGCCAGACCAGTTCCCTGCCCGAGCTTTGCTCGCGCGTCTGCCCGCACGAACAGCTCTGCCAGGGTTCCTGTGTCTTGAACAAGACGCATGAGCCGGTGCTGTGCGGCGCATTGGAGACCTTCGTCACCTGCCACGAGCGCAAGACCGTGGGCGTCACCCTGATCCCCGGCAAGCCGACCGGCAAGAAGATTGCCATCGTCGGCGCAGGGCCGGCAGGATTGGGCTGCGCCGAGCCGCTGCTGATGAAAGGCCATGCCGTCACTTTCTTCGACTCCAAGCCTGCTCCCGGCGGCCTGTTACTCTACGGCATCCCCAACTTCAAGCTTTCCAAGGACGGCGTCTTCACCCGCTGGAGCGATTTCGAGAAGGCTGGCGCAAAATTCTACGGCAATACCACGATCGGCAAGGACAAGACCGTTGACGACCTGTTCAAGGAAGGCTTCGACGCGGTCTTCATCGGCGTGGGCGTGTGGATCGACGCCAAGATGGAAATACCCGGCGAAGACCTGCCCGGCGTCTACGAAGGCACCAACTTCCTGATGCGCGCCAACACCGACCCGGAACTGCTGCCCGCAGACCAACGCGAGCGGCCGGAAGTCGGCAAGCGCGTCGCGGTTATCGGAGGCGGCGACACCGCCTCCGACTGCCTGCGCACCGCCTTGCGCATGGGCGCGGAGACGGTCACCTGTCTCTACCGCCGCACCGAGAAGGAGATGCCCGGAGGTAGGAAAGACCGCCAACTGGCCAAGGAAGAGGGCGCGCAATACCACTTCCTGACCCAGCCGGTGAAATTCATCGCCGGGGAAGATGGCCGCATAGCCGCCATCGAGTGCATCGAAATGAAACTGGGCGATCCCGACGCCAAGGGCCGCCGCAAGCCGGTGCCGATCGAAGGCTCGAACTTCAGCATCGCCGTGGATTCAGCCATCAAGGCGCTCGGCTACTGGCCCGACCCGCTCATCGGCAAGACCACCCCCGGCCTCGAAGTCCACGACTGGGGCCTGATCAGCGTGGTGGATAAGGAAACCGGCGCCACCACCCGCCCCGGCGTCTACGCCGGCGGCGACGACGTGACCGGCGCAGACTTGGTCGTGACAGCCATGGTCGGGGGACGGAAAGCGGCCAAGGCGATTGATGAGTATTTGATGGGGAAGTAGGGAGTAGACAAGCAGGCAAGTAGACAAGTAGGCAAGTAGACAAGTAGACAAGGATTATGAATGACCCGGCTCAGAGGTCGTGCCTCAGGAGCCGGGTCTTTTGTGTATTTGCCCGGGGCACAGATTGTCCGCAGTTCAACTGCGGACAGCCTCCGAGCCGGAGCTTGGCCTGCCATTTTTCGCCGCGGCCGCCGCCTTGCAGCGGATGGCACTACTGGCAGCCTACGAAAAGTGTGAGAGAGAACCAGCCGAAACCCGACATTGTTGTTGTAGTTGTCAGGGATGTTCCTGTTACGGTAGGCGCAGCGGGCGTTGTTACGATTGTTGTTCCACGAGCCGCCGCGCAGCACGCGCCTCTCTATCAGCCTGCCCCGTCTGAAAATGCCGTCTTCAGCCAACCGCCGAGCAGACGTCCGATCTCGACCAGCATTTTGGCGGCATGTTCATACTGCCCAATCGTGACCAATTCCATATCCTTGCACAGCCGCGCCAGATTGCGCAATTTTGCCAGTTGAATATCCGCCTCCATGAGCCGCTCCCTGCGCTTTTCACCGGTCGAGAGTCCAGCGGCAATGATCATCTCTTGGAAATCAAGCGCCAGGCGGACGACGCGCTCACCGACGCCAAAACGATGGGCGCGCGGGAACTTCTGCGCCTGGGGGATCAACCAGAGCAACAGATCGTAGGTGCGAGAGAAGATGGGGGACTCTTTCATACGTTGTTGAATCCATCCAGCACGGATTTTTGCAAACCGTGGGTATCACCCCAACCAGCATGGGCTTTCCACGAACGCGCCGATTCCTCGAGGCGCTGCGCGGGGATTTTGCCAGCCAGCCACTGCTTGTAAGCGCGGCGGAAGCGGCGCTGGAAGGCGATCCCACGACGTTTCTTCAGGCGGCGATGCTCTGGATAGATACAAAAACCGAGGAAGGGGATGCCATTATTAACCGGGTAGGTCTGCGGCTCATGCAGGGTCAAGCGCAGGCATGCCAGCCGCGCTTGAATTTTGGTTTTCCATTCCTGCAATTGCCTCAAGTCATTTGAAAACAGGAGGAAATCATCCACATAACGAACATAAGCCGGGCAGCGCACTTCCCGCTTGACGAAGTGGTCGAAAGAGTTCAGATAGACATTGGCCCAGAATTGCGAGGTAAGGTTACCAATGGGTGCGGCGGAGATCAGTCGTCGCTTGGGATCGTGAATGTAGAAACTGTGATAAGCGCCCGGCTGCCAGATTCCCGTCTCCAACTCGGCCTGCAGACACAACAATTCCTTCTCCAGATCGTATTCGAAAGAAGATGTGCTTTCTTTACCGCGCTTGCCTTTGCGCGCCTTGTGGAAAGCCAGGAAAAGGTTTTCGAAAGAGCAAATTTTCGGGTACAGGTCAATGTAAAGCATCAAGCGGTATAACCCCCTACAGGAGAATAGGTTGCTCGATCTTCAAAAATTTAAAAAAACTGGGGAAGGGGCGGTAGCCCCTTCCCCAGACCCCATCCCCGCAGAATCCAGCATCCAGAAATCCAGCAATCAAAAGATTAAATGGGAGAGAGAACCAGCCGAAACCCGACATCGTAGTTGCAGTCGTCAGGGATGAACCTGTAACGGGAGGCGCAGCGGGCGCTGAAACGATTGAGGTCCCACGAGCCGCCGCGCAGCACGCGCCTCTGACCGGTTTCAGGGCCGGTTGGGTCTGCCACGGAAGAACCGGCGTACTTTGTATAGGTGCCATCGGCAAACCAATCGGCGCACCATTCCCAAACGTTGCCCACCATGTCCTGCGCGCCGCAAGGGCTCTCGCCGTGAGGATAGATGCCTACCGGTGAGGTACTCCCAATCTTTTCTTTGGGTTCGGAATTATTGCAATTCTCCTCATCCCATGTGTTGCCCCACGGCCAAAGGTTCGCTCTTGGCCCGCGTGCGGCTTTTTCCCACTCAGCTTCGGTGGGCAGGCGGAAAGCCTGATTTTCTGCCAATTGCCCGGTCTGGTGCAGCACACCAGTCAACCAATTACAGTAAGCATCAGCTTCAAACCAACTTATACCGACTACAGGCAAAGCCGCGGCACTCCATTTTAAATCCTCCCACCAGAAAGGCCAACCACGCTTTTCTTTCGGACGGCCGGCAAGCCACTCGCGAATCATCTTCCGGGTATCTTCCGAATACATTGAAAGGTCCTGGGTATCCCACAATCCAATGCGCCAGCGCCAGCCAATCTCGCTCCACCAGGTCGGTTTCTCGCCATCCAACTCGCCATAGCCTTTCGCTTCCACGAAGAGGCGGTATTCAGCGTTGGTGACCGGGTATGTACCGATGCGGTAATCGTAAGAGATCGTAATAATCAAATCCTGCTCGCCGGTCTTCTCGTCATTCCATATATATTCATCCTCGACACCCTGAGCCTTGAGTTTCTCCTCGTCGGCTGCGTTTGTGCCTATGCGGAATGGCCCGGCAGAGACAACCTTCGAGAGGGCAGGCATTTCGCCGGGACGCAGGCGGGGATCGCCCGCCGCGCCAAGCGCCAGCCCCAGGCGGTGACGCAGGCGGGGCTTCAGGCGCGGTGGGTTGGCAGTGAGCAAATCCAACATGGCCGCAGGAACTGCCTCTTTCGTCTCCGGTATGATGCGCTCAGGGCGCAGGTCCGAGAGCGCCAGCCCGGCCAACGTCAGGGCGCGGGCACGCTGGTTATCATTTTTTCCCAATCCGGTCAATGTCTGCACGAAGCGGTTGGCCTGTCCCTGCCCCTTGATGGCCAGGTAACCCGCTGCCAGGCGGATGGCTTCCTCCCACTGGTCGTTATCCAGATGCGCCAACAGGAACGCCTCCCACTCGCTGTTTTTCTCTTCTGCCAGAAAACGCCCGGCCAGGAATTCACGGAAGGTGGCATGAGTGTAGAAACCATAATGTTCATCCATGGCTTCGAGTAGTCCGCCGCGCTCGGCTACATCGCGCAGGAAACGACAGGCTGCTTTTCGGGCGGCGTCTTCGTCCGAGCCGAAGCGCTTCCAGGTCAAATCTACCAGGTCGTTTTCGAGCATGGAATCAATTTGGCGCTCGTGCAGCTCGAAGGCGATATAGGCCAGGTGGTCACGCCGCGTTTCCCAATCCAGGCCGCCCAACTTTTCCAAGCCCTTGGCCTCCTGCCCTTTGTGCAAGGTCTCGGTCAGCAGGACTTCCACAGCATCCTCATAGAGTTTGGCGCGGTCTCGCGGCAGGGTATCGCGGCTGTAGTGCACCATGGCAAAGATGGTCGCCATCAGCGGCGTGGTTGCCAGTTCCTTCACCCGTTCCTCGCTGTGTAGAATCTGTGAGCAGAGATCCTCCGCACGGCGTGAGGCTTCCGCCGGGTTGTCAGCCATCACCGCTTTGTACCAGAAATGGATCAGGTTGTCGCGCTGCTCGGGTGTCAGGCGCTGGATCTCACAGCGCTTGAAGCCGGCCATCTGGTCTGCAACGTAAGCCGCTGAAGGTCGTGAGGTGATCAGGCAGAACAAGCGCGCCCCATCGTAATCGGCCAACAACCCCTCCACGGCTTCACGCACGCGCGCGCGATCGTCGCGGTCCACCTCGTCCATGCCGTCGAACATCAGCAGGCAGCCCTCTTTCAGGTGTTTTTGAAAAAGAGCCTCCGAGAGGTCTGAATCAGATACCTTTTCCGCAAAGGACTGTTGGATGTAACCAAGCAGGTTCTTTGACGTACAATTGACCGGCTTTTGCTTGCAATGCTCGTCGAAAGCCCGCAGCGAAACCAGGATTGGTAAAGGCGGCTTTCCACTCAATGCTGCTATAAAGGCTTTCTGCTCTTCAGTCAATTTCTCTTCAAGGAAGGCGCGGGCGCAGGCCAGCCCGGCCCATTGCAGCAGCGTGCTTTTCCCCGACCCGGCCACTCCTACCAGCGCAAGTTTGGGTGATTTTCCGATGGCTTCTGCCAATTCCATCGGGAGGGCGCTTTCCATCCCGGCTTTATCGTCCAAGGCTCCGAACTCTTCGCCTGGCAATTTCCCGGCGCGTAGTTCGCGTTTTGTCTCGGTCACAATCTTGACCGAAATGTAAGCCTGATCCAATTCCGGAGGCGCGATCCCCTCCCCCCTGGCACGCGGCAATCCGCGGAATTTGAAGCGCTTGTACGCTGCGCTCACGTGTTCGAGATAAGCGTGTTCCTGGACGGGAAGGGGAGGCGTGGAAAGTTCCTCCTGTCTCCCCCGGCCTTCAATAATCTCATCCACCTTTTTGTTGGCCAGTTTCTGGATGATCCACCAGAGTAACAATCCCACAGCGACTAAGATAACCAGCCACCATCCACCTTCTTGAAAAGCCTGCACAAGACACTTGCCAAGCCCTTCATCTAGGCAAGTTTGCCATACTGGTGGTGTTGGCGTCGCTGTGACTGTCGGCGGTGTAACCGTCTGCGCACCTGCCGGCGCGGCAAACACGAGCAAAATCATCGGAAGCAAGAAAACGAGCAAACGGCAATATCGACGAAACATAATCCCTCCACCAAACCAAAACAGGATCATTCTGGTATGAGTGTAGCAAAGAATGTCCAAATAGACAATAGTCTTGGAACACAGACTTGCGAGTTCTTGGAGAACTCGCAAGCCTACAGGTATACTTGCCCCATGACCCTCCCCACCGCCCAAATCACCGTTCCTCCCGGCTTCATCGATCTCGGCATCGGCGACCCGGCGCTCGAACTGCTGCCGCTCGATTTGCTCCGCCAGGGGGCGGACGCCTGCTTCGCCCAAGCTGACCCGGCCGTTCTGCAATACGGCGCGGAGCAGGGCAATGGCCCCTTCCGCCTGGCGCTGGCGCAGTTCCTGGGCAGGGGCTATGGCTTTCCGGTGGCGCCGGAGAGCCTGTTCGTCACCTCCGGCATTTCCGGCGGGCTGGACCTGCTCTGCACCCTGCTGACGCGGCCGGGCGATTCCATCTTCGTCGAGGAGCCGACCTTCTTCCTGGCCTTGCGCATCTTCGCCGACCACGGGCTGCGCCTCATCCCCATCCCGACCGATGCGGATGGATTGGTACTGGAAGCCCTGGAAGCAAAGCTGGATGAAGTCCGCCCGAAGTTTCTTTACCTCATCCCGACCTTCCAAAACCCCAGTGGGCAGACCCTCTCGCAAGCGCGGCGCGAGCGATTGGTGAGCCTGTGCCAGGAGCGCGATCTCCTGCTCGTTGCCGATGAGGTCTATCACTTCCTCAACTACACCGTCCAGCCGCCGCAGTCCTTCGCGGCTAATACGGCTACACGCAATATTATCGCCCTCGGCTCCTTCTCCAAGATCCTCGCGCCCGGTCTGCGCCTGGGCTGGATACAGGCCGAGGCGGGCCGCATCAAGTCGCTGGCTGCCTGCGGCCTGCTCGATAGCGGCGGCGGGATGAATCCGTTCACTTCGGCAGTGGTGCGCGGCATCCTTGAAGATGGCAGCCTGGAGGAGCACATCCAGCGCTTGAGAAGCGTCTACCACCTCCGGTTGAAGGCCGTGGATTCCGCCCTGCGCCGCCACCTGCCTGGAGCGACATACATCAAACCGCAAGGCGGCTACTTCTTCTGGGTGCGCCTGCCCGGCGATATGGACGCTGAGGAGCTACTGGTCAAGGCTGCGCAAGCCAAGGTCGGTTTCCGCCCCGGCGTGCGTTTCTCCTGCCAGGGTGGGTCAAAGGCCTTCATCCGCCTGAGCTTTTCGTTCTATGCGACCGAGGAGATCGAGGAAGGGATTCAGCGTCTTGCACAAGCCTGTGGGTACTAGGTTTTGGCCCTTTTTACACGAATAACGCGAAAAGTGTGTTGGTCAGGACCATGTTGACAAAACCTTTACCACGAAGGCACGGAGTCACGAAGTTTTTCCTTTGTTTTTCTTTGGGTCTTTGTGACTTGGTGGTTCGAAGCTGTGCAACATGTGACTGCCCAAGACAGAATAACGCGAAAAGGCGAATTTCGCGAATGCTCTTAATATTTATTCGCGCTATTCGCCTATTAGCGGCATTCGCGTTGAAGATATCCCCGCATGGTATAATCCTAGCCTATGAGTCCCGAAACAAGCGCACCAAAAACCAAGCTCTGCCCCACCTGCGGCACGCGCCTGGCGGAAAACGCCGCGCGCTGCTCGGTGTGCGGCAGCGAATTCACCGTCGAGGCGCGCGCCCAGAAACCTGTGCAAGGCTCGCGTATGCCGGAGATCAAACTCAGCCTGCCGTTGGCGATCGTACTGCTGCTTTTCATCCTCGCCATCGGCGCGGCAGCCGTCTACTTCGGCTTGCAGACCACCGGGCATGTCACCTCGCCAACCACCATCCCGACTGCCACGCAGACAGCGACCATTACCCTCCCCCCTACCGAGACGCCGGTCCCGACCGAGACACCCACCCCCACCCCATTGCCTCCGATCGAATACACGGTCAAATCCGGGGATAATTGCCTGACGATCGCCTTCACTTTCAACGTTTCGGTGCAGTCGATTATCCTATCGAATAACCTCTCGGCCACCTGCACCGACTTGAGGATCGGTCAGAAACTAAAGATCCCGCAACCCACACCAACGCCGCAACCGGCCGCCACCGCGACGCTCGCCTCCGCGGATGCCACCCGCGCCGCCTGCCAGACTGTATCCATCAAAGTGCAATCCAACGATACACTCAGCAGCATCTCGTTGAATTACAACGTGAGCATGGCGGCCATCAAGGAATGGAACGGTCTCAGCACCGATACCGTCTATCTGGACCAGCCGCTGCTCATTCCATTGTGCATGAGAGCTGCCACACCCGGCCCTTCGCCGACACCGACCGCGCCTCCGCCCTACCCGGCTCCCAACTTGCTGCTGCCGGTGGACGGCGCGCCGTTCACGCTGGCGAACGATACGGTTACACTGCAATGGGCATCTGTCGGGGCGCTACGCGAGAATGAAGCGTATATGGTAACAGTGATGGACGTGACCGCAGGCACCGGACGCAAGCTCGTCCAATATGCGCTAGACACCAAGTTCATTGTGCCGGTGGCTTTCCGCCCGCTGGATAACCAACCCCATGCCATGCGCTGGTGGGTTGTGGTTGTGCGCCAAACCGGCACCGACGACCAGGGCAACCCCATTTGGATAAACGCCGGGACAGCCAGCGATCGGCGCGAGTTCACCTGGACCGGCATTGCTCCGGCTGCCACGCCCACGCCGTGATTAGTAAGTAGTGAGTCGTCAGTTGTGAGTTGTTAGTTGTTCTCCCCACGAGGTGGTTTCTCGTGGGGATTTTTCAACGGAAAAGATAATATGCCAAAACGCAAATCAGACTTCGATGTGCGCGCCTATAACCGCCTGGCTTGGGATCGCGAGGTGGAACACGGCAACCCATGGACGGTGCCGGTCACCCCGGAGGTAATCGCCGCGGCGCGTGGCGGAGAATTTTCGGTGTTGCTGACCGAGACCAAGCCGGTACCGCGCGAGTGGTTCCCACCGTTCAAGGGGTTGGATCTGCTCGGGCTGGCGTGCGGCGGCGGCCAGCAGGGACCGGTCTTCGCCGCGCTAGGCGCCGACGTCACCATCTTCGATAACTCCCCCAAGCAACTGAGGCGCGACCGCGAGGTCGCTGAACGCGAAGGGCTGGAGCTGACGACCGTCGAGGGCGACATGCGCGACCTCTCGGCCTTTGCGGACGAGAGCTTCGACCTGGTCTTCCACCCGGTCTCCAATGTCTTCTGCCCCGATGTCCGCCCGGTATGGCGCGAGGCCTATCGCGTCCTGCGTCACGGCGGCACACTGTTGGCCGGGTTGGCCAACCCGGTGGTGTACATGGGTGACTTCGAGCAAACTGAAGGCGACATGCTGGAGATCAAGTATTCCATCCCGTATTCCGACCTGACAAGCCTGAGCCTGGAAAAACTGCAAGCCTACCTCCAAAGCGGCTCGCCGCTCGAATACGGCCACTCGCTGACCGACCTGATCGGCGGGCAGTGCGAAGCTGGGTTCGTGCTGACCGGCTTCTACGAAGACTATGACCCTACAAGCCCGCTTGCCAGGTACACCGCGAGCTATTTCGCCACGCGGGCATTAAAACTATAGTGTAGCTTCCAGAATGAAAAAGAACATGATCGGTATCCAAAAGCGCATTGCCTTGGTGGCGCACGACAACAAGAAAAAAGACCTGCTCGACTGGGCGAAATTCAACCGCGGCACACTGGCGGGACACCGCCTGTTCGCCACCGGCACGACCGGCGACCTGCTGGCGAAAGAACTGGGATTGTCCATCACCCGCTTTGCCTCCGGCCCGCTCGGAGGCGACCAGCAGATCGGCGCCAAGATCGCCGAAGGAAAGATTGACTTCCTTATCTTCTTCTGGGACCCGCTCGAACCGCAGCCCCACGATCCCGATATCAAAGCGTTGCTGCGCCTGGCCGTGCTGTGGAATATCCCCACCGCCTGCAACCGCTCCACGGCGGATTTCCTGATCTCTTCGCCGCTGATGGAACGGGAATACGAACGTCTCACTCTGGATTGGAAAAGAAATAGAGCAGGACGCCACATAACATAGTAGAATCTACAATCTACAATGAGTGAGGTAAGGATATGACTGACCAACACACGCATCAAAGAATTGGCTTCCGTTATCCCTTTGGGGAAGAATGTTGCGAGCATGAGATAAAAGTCCTGCACGAACATTACCCCGAATTCTTCTATGACCAGAGCCGTTTCAACGCCGAGGCGCTGGATCCGAACGTCTATCTCATCGTCGGGAGGCGCGGCTCTGGGAAGACCTCGCTGACCAAATATTTCAACTTTCAGAAGGAAATCCCAAACGCCAGGAGTATAGATGTCAACGAGCCAGAGGTCTACCACAGCATCCTGCAAAAGATCGCCGAAAAGGCCTATGTAGCACCCGACCTTGCCATAACTGAAGTAGTGCGGATTTGGGAATACCTGATCTGGTCACTCATTTTCGACGCCTACAGCGACCACGACCCGGTCATCGCCCGTGCCAAGGTGGTTAGCGCGCGGCAGACCAAACCGGCGTACCTCATCCAGGCTATACTGAACGGCTTGATCTCGAAATACGCCGATGATACCGGAGCCATCTCCAACGCATTGACCACTTCCCTATCGGATGGCCTGTTTGCCAACGCCATAGAGAAAGTGCTAGCCATCACCAGCCGGGAACCGGTCATTGTGGCCGTGGACACCTTCGAGCGCTATGATATCCAAAACCCGGCAATTATGGCCGTCACCGCAGCCCTGGTGCAGTCCGCCAACGATTTCAACATCTCATACTCCGACCGCGGCATTCACGTCAAGGCATTCGTCTCGGCAGAAGTATTCCCTCACTTGAAGGAATGGGGAATCACCAACACGACCAAATTCATCCGTTATCCTGTTTACCTTTATTGGAGACCTCGGGATCTGATCCGTCTTATCTCCTGGCGTTTCTATCGTTATTTGGAAGCAAGTAAATTCAAGGATATACCAGCCAAGGTCGAATGGGATAATTTTGACGATGTGCTGAAAAAGCTCTGGACACCGTTCTTTGGTGAAACAACCATCAACAAACGTGGAGAAACCGAACGCTGCTTCCCATATGTATTACGTCACACCCAGATGCGCCCGCGTCAGTTGGTAGTGCTGTGCAATGCCATCGCCCACGAATCAGTACGGCAGAACTACTTCCCATACTTCAATAAGCTCTCCATTGCTTCGGTCATCCGCGAAAGTGAACGGGAACTCGCTAACGAGGTGCTGAATTCGTATGCGCGCATATACCCAAAGGTAGCCCAGATCGTGGATGCATTGCAGGAAGCCCCAATGACCTTCCCGGGCAGCTATCTTGATAAAGTAGCCCCGTCAACTGCCTTTGCTTGGCCGAACAACGAGTATTCGCAAGCCAACTTCCGACAGTTGGTGGCTGAGCTGGGTATCGTCGGCCGCGTCCGGTCACGGGACGAAAAGACGGGCATCATCTCGGCTGACTTCGAGTACACCATGTACGACCGTCTCACCTTGCGCAACTCGGATGAATGCGTTATCCATCCGATGTTCTATACCAAACTGAATACCAACTTCAAAGAAAAGATGATCGTTTACCCCTTCCCCGACCACGAAGACTACAACCACATCCGATGAAAGAACAATCTCCCGGCGCTTTGCACCCGCCGGGAGACTCCGTTATAAGCCTTTATGTGCTGGACTTGGTAGTCCAGCACAGCAATTTATAAATTGTTCACAAAACACTGATCACTGGTTCTTCGCCGCGGCTTCCAGCATTGCCGTTGTCAGCGACTTGGGACGTTCGAGCGGTTGGCCCAGCGCCCGTGCCCAGACCGCATTGGCGGTCACACCCAGGGCGCGGCCAACGCCAAACAGCACCGTATAGAAGTCGAACTCGCGCACGCCGAAATGATATTGCAGCGCGCCAGAAATGGCATCCACGTTGGGCGCCGGGTTCTTGGCCTTGCCTTGTTCCTTCAATACCTGTGGCACGATCTCGAAGACCATCGCCGCCAGGCGGATGTTCTCGTCTTCTGGGAAATGCTTCTGGGCAAATTCCATCTGGGCGGTAAAGCGCGGATCCGGGACGCGCAACACAGCATGACCATAGCCAGGAATCACCTTGCCGCTGGCGAGCGTATCCCAGGCGAATTGGCGCAACTGCTCTTTCGTGGGGACCCCGCCGAACTTCTTCTTGACCTCCAAAAGCCAGGCCAGGCATTCCTGGTTCGCCAGTCCGTGCAACGGACCGGCAAGCCCGTTCAGGCCGGCTGAAAAGGCATAATAGATATCCGATAGCGAGGAAGCGACCAGGTGGGTGACATGCGCACTGACATTGCCCAGCTCGTGGTCGGAGTGCAGGATGAAGTACATGCGGGCAACGTCCTCGTACTCACGCCCATCCGCTCCGATCATTTGTGCAAAGTTCGCGCCCCAATCCAGGTCCGGATTAGGTTGAGGAAGGGCACCGGCGCGGTATTTCAGGTTGTAGATGAATGCAGCGAGAACCGGCAGCTTGGCGGTCAAATTCAGGCTGTCATCCAGCATCGGCAGCCAGTACTCGTCCTTTTTCATCCCCTCGTGGTATTTGCGGGTAAAGAGAGAAGAGGATTGCAGAGCTAATACGGCTTGCGAGAACAACTGCATCGGGTGCGCCAGCGGGGCAATCACGCGCAGAAAGTCGAAGACCTGCGCCGGGACAGTGCTGCGCTGCCGCCACTCCTCCTCCACCGCCAGCGCCTGTTCACGGGTGGGAACCTCGCCGACCAGCAACAGGTAGTACAAGCCACCAACGTATGGCATCTCCGCCCCTTCGGGCTTGGGCAGGGATTTCAGTACCTGAGGGATCGCAAGACCGCGCAGGCGGATGCCTTCCGCCGGGTCCACATAGGATATATCACTGACCAGCGATTTGATATCGCGCATCCCGCCGTAGACCTGGCTGATGGTCACGTGGTCGATCACCGTTTCGCTGTGTTCAGCCAGCAGTTTCTTGACACGCTCGCGCCATTCAGGGAGCTGTGCAGCAATCTTATCTTGTAGGATCATATCTTCACCAATTGGTTCAGAACAGCGATGCTTTCCTTGACAGCCGCCGCTGATTTTTGCAGAGTGGCCTTTTCATCGTCAGTGAGCTTGTACTCGTGGATCTTTTCGACGCCACTGCGCCCTAATTGCACCGGCGCGCCAAAGAAAATGTCGTTCAGACCATATTCGCCTTGCATGTAGGCCGCCGCCGGGATGATGAGATGCTTATCTTTTAGGATGGCCTCCGCCATTTGCGCGATCGCTGCGGCAGGGGCGTAATAGGCTGAACCGGTCTTGAGCAGGCTGACGATCTCGCCGCCGCCCTTGCGCGTGCGCTCGACGATGGCCGCCAGCCGGTCGGCGGGCAGGTACTCGTTCAGTGGAATGCCGGCCACATTGGAGTGGCGAGTCAAAGGCACCATCTCATCGCCGTGTCCACCCAGCACGTAGCAGGCGATGTTCTCCACGCTGACGCCGGTCTCCAGCGCAACGAAAGCGCGCATGCGCGCCGAATCAAGAATACCCGCCTGCCCCACCACGCGGCGCGGCGGCAAGTTGCCAACCTTCATGGTCAGGTACGCCATGGTATCCAGCGGATTGGTCAAAACGATGAAAATCGCATCCGGGGAATGCTTGAGCGATTCACGCGTCGCTTTGCCGACGATCCCGGCATTGGTGGTCAGCAAGTCTTCGCGGCTCATCCCCGGCTTGCGTGGGATGCCCGCGGTGATGATGACGATATCCGAGCCTTTGGTCGCGGCGTAGTCGTTGCTACCGACCACGGCCAAATCCTTGCCCAGCACCGGCATCGCTTCCAAGAGGTCAAGGGACTTGCCCTGCGGCATGCCCTCGATCACGTCCACCAACACCAGGTCAGCGATCTCACGCTCGGCCAGCCAGGCCGCCGAGGTGGAGCCGGTCATGCCGGCGCCGATGATTGAAATTTTGTTCATAAGACCTCCAGTTTTTTGCATCGAATTGCCCGAAGCATCACGAATATGTTATCGCGGCTTCGAATTGAGCGAAAGATGTTTTATTTTACGCGCGTTTTCTGAAATAGCAACATTCTCAGAAAATCCAGCACGAAGCCGATTTATACTACAGACCTTGTTTTTGCGCAAACAGACGGCATTTCTATTTTTTAGTGCAAACACAGGCGGTTTCTAATCGATTTCAGCCGCCTGAACAGTACCTTTCCAAACAAATAGTCA
>Ga0233425_10003583_pt1 | contig 27873 bp, 23 predicted proteins | sample Watercolumn_Towu_2_FD_181712 | JGI IMG/M metagenome (GOLD analysis project Ga0233425, IMG submission 181712) | Freshwater microbial communities from Lake Towuti, South Sulawesi, Indonesia - Watercolumn_Towuti2014_140_MG | ecosystem: Environmental > Aquatic > Freshwater > Lake | place...
CCGCAATCGAACTGTTGACCGCCGGGATGCCGTCGGAGGGATCCGGGTCATAGCCGGGGGAATCGGTCTTGTGGCAGACCCAGCAGACGTTGTTCGGCTGGCCTGGGGTGAAGTTAGCCAGGCGTAAGGGATTGGCGGCATCGAAGTGGCCGACGCTTTTGTCGTGGCAGTATTCGCAGGAGAGCCCGGCGCCGGGATTGCCGGCCCCGTCTCCGGGGACCAGGTCGTCATAGTGTTCTGATGTGGGGCGGCCATGGCCGGTGGTGCTCCATTGTCCCGAGCTGATCTGGGCAGGAGTCTGATTTGTAGTGAAGTCATCCACATCAGCTGCTGCCAGGTGGCAGATGCTGCAGGTGAAGGTCTGGCCCCAGGTGGGTTGGCTGGAGCCGTGGCAGGCGCTCGAGACGTTGGAGCAGGTATGGGAGGCGGGGTCATAGTTGATGGACAGCCCCGGTTTGGCGGCAATATCATAGACGTTGTTGGTGTGAGCCCCAGAACCGGGGAGGGAACCGGCCCCGATCAGGTCCAGTCCGTTGGTGGTGGTGGCGTAATGGCAGGTCTCGCAGGTGTAGCCGCTGTTGGCGTGGGCAGGATGACTGTTGGCCTTGGGAGTGCCCGAGGGATAGGACGGCGGCAGGTTGTGGCAGCCGTTGCAGCTAAAGGTTGAAGACGGCTCGCTCCAGGCCGCCTTCACCGAGGCCACATCCACATTGGGCGGGTTATTACCGTCAGCCGGAGTCAGATCGGTGCCGTCGTGATGGCAGTTGGCACACACCGTGGTCGCTGCCAGATGGGTGTTGTCCTTCAAGATCACCGCACTTCCGGCATCGCGCATATGCAAGGTGTCGTGACATCGGGAGCACTTCAGTTCCAGTTCCAGGTGCTCAGCGTGCTTGGAGTAGGTATAGGTGCCGTTTTGATTGTCCTTCTGATCGTTGTGACAGCCGGTGCAGGACGAACCACCATCGCTACCATGACCAAAGGCAAGGTGATGGGCATGGCACATGGTGCAGCGCAGGGTGGCGGCGTTGCTCTGGCCAAGGATATTTTCGTGGGTGTCCGGCGTTGAGTTGGAGAGAAAGTGCTTGGTCTGGCCGTGGCAGACCTGGCAGATGCCGTTGATGCCGTCGGAGCCGTCGCCATCAACAAATCCGCCCTTGCCGTCCCAAAATTTAACATCTGCCATCTCGAAGGTGCCGTCAAGGTCCGGGTCGACCTGGATCTGTTGTTTGATTAACTGGCCGTAGATCAGGCCAAAGCCTTTGCCCAGCGACGCCGCCTCGATCTGGCCATTGACTGTGAGGGAGCCAGTGGAACCGTTACCGGAGGAGGCCTTGATTTGATAGCTGTTCTCCATGCCCCCTGAACTTACCACCAGGATTAGGCCCCTGCCCGGACCGTTCTTCGCAATCCAGTCAGCGGGATCGGACCAGGCAGCCTTGGTTTTTGCCGGATCGAGGAGGTAATCGATAGTGCTGCCGTTGTTGCGCACGGCAGTGATGGTGCCCTGGATCAGAAAGAGGTCGGTGTCGGCAACGCCAGGGGCGCCGGACCAACCGCGCAGTTGCTGCTGGAAATGGGGATCATGGCAGTCCAGGCAGGTCCGGCTCCACCCTGAGGGTGGAAGGATATCCGCACGGTGAAGGCTGCCAAGGGCGGCGCTGGAGTGGGTGACGGCAGTGGGGGCTGGGGTGTTGCCGTTATGGCAGGAGGCACACAGGGCTTCGACGATGGCGGCACGGTTCGGGGTGGCATCAGAGGGAGAGAATTGCCACCATAGCGAGTAGGAGTGACAGTGGCCGCAGTATACGCCGTTGGCCGGGGTGTGCGGCGCGTCGAGGACAGCGGCTTTCAGGCTCGGGGGAAACAGCAAGAGGAGGAGGCCAGCAAGGAGGAAGAGATTCTTGGTCATGATGTTACCTCACGTCGTTCGACCCGTAGTGAAATAGCTTGGGTATCTTTGTAGATGCGATCAGCACGTCTGCCCGAAAGGCCAGGGGGCGTGGAGGATCCTCAGCTGCCGCGGCAAGACAATTTCTTGGCAGGCCGAGAACCAGGCCTATCCTCGGGAACTGAGATTTTACGTAAACTGAGGTTCCTAAATGAGTAGGGAAAAATACGATAGCCGGAGTCTGCGAGGGAGTCAATTGATTTCAGCATGGGAAGCCAAGGCGCGTGGGGGCAACAAGAGTCGCCGAAATACTAACATCGAAGCCTCAAGGCTTGTGGACTGCTCAAAGTAGCGAGCGGTGAGGCTTCGATGAAGGGTTGGATCCAAGGTCAACGGCCTCGGGCTCTCCGGCTTTGCGGGTTTTTCTTGTTCGGGGATGATCGGGGTGATATGGTGCATCCTTAGTTTTTTGGCCTGCATGGGGGGCGGGCATGCCCGGGATGCCCCGGGAAATCAGGCGGATGTCCACGCAAATCGCTCCAATGCCTGACAACAATAATCGAGGCTCCAGGCGGCCATGAGTAATTTTGCATGACCACAAAATACCGTCCCGACATAGACGGCCTGCGGGCCGTGGCCGTACTGGCTGTCGTATGCTTCCATGCCTTTCCCGCAGTGTTTAAGGGCGGGTTTGTCGGTGTTGATATCTTTTTTGTTATTTCCGGCTTTTTGATTTCCAGTATCCTGCTCACGAGCTTGGAGGAAAACACCTTTAGTTTCAAGGAGTTTTACATCAGGCGTGTCTTGCGCATCTTCCCTACCCTCATAGTCGTGTTGAGTTTCTGTTATGGCTTGGGATGGCTGGTTTTATTGCCGAACGAGTTCCAGCAACTGGGCAAGCACATGGCCGGCGGGACAGCATTTGTCTCCAACCTCTTTTTTTGGCAAGAGGCCGGCTATTTCGATAACTCCTCCGAGACCAAGCCGTTGCTCCATCTTTGGTCCCTGGGCGTGGAGGAGCAGTTTTACATTGTTTGGCCATGCTTGCTGCTGTTGGCCTGGAAGAAGCGTTTGAACTTCCTGAAGGTGGCGACCTTTTCCATTGCCGTCTCATTCCCCGTCAATGTCTATGCCCTGCATGTTGATGATGCCGTCCAGGCGTTTTACTCTCCGCTTGCCCGTTTCTGGGAGTTGCTGCTGGGCGCATTGTTGGCATACATTCAACTGTACGCGGTCCCTGTCGAGGGATATGTCGCGCAGGGACTTGCGGCCCTGTGGAGCAAGGGCCAGGCCGGTCGGCGGCCGGTGGTAAGCCCCGCCATGGTGCGCAATGGTCTTTCCATCCTGGGGGCTATGCTGATTGCGGCGGCGCTGCTGTTTCTCGATAGGACCCATACCTTCCCTGGGTGGTGGGCGCTCCTGCCCACCGTGGGCGCGGTCTTGGTTATTGCAGCAGGTCCGCAGGCGGTGGTGAACCGTTCGCTCCTCTCTGCGCGGCCCATGGTTTGGGTGGGCTTGATCAGTTATCCCCTGTACCTGTGGCATTGGCCATTGCTTTCATTCCCAACAATAATGGAGAACAAGACCCCGTCGCTTGCCATCAAGGCGACAGGCGTGACCCTGGCCGTTCTGCTGGCTTGGTTGACCTACCTTTTTGTCGAACGGCCGATACGCTTTGGCAGACGCTCGAAGACAAAAATATTTTTGCTGACCCTGTTCATGATTCTGCTGACAGCATTGGGCAGTGCCGCCTACCTAAAGGCGAACGTGCGCAGTTCGACCTTGACCCAGGGCATGGTCGAGCAAATTGAAAAACTACGCTTCGAGTTGCACTTCGCGAAGTGGTCGCCCTGTCCGGATAACGACGCTACCTGGAGTTGCAAGATGCTTGATCCGCAGAAACCGGCGGAGATCGCCTTGATCGGCGATAGTCATTCTGTCCATCTCGCCTCCGGTTTGGCTGAACTGGACACAGTCGGGCGCCACAACATAATCAGCCGGAATATGAACGGCTGTATGCCTGTCTTTGAATTGGGCCCTGAAAAGGTCGATTTTTTCTGTGGGGGATTCATCGACAGTGCCTTGGAAGAGGCCCTGCGTTCAACAAGTATCAACACGATTATGCTCAGCGGATACGCCATGTGGAGGATACAGCGCTTTGACCCCGAGCAACCGTGGGAAGGCTCTGGTGCCCAGGCGAAGGAGAATGCGGAGCGTTTGAAACTGGCCTTGACAAAAACGTTGGCCCGCCTGGTCGACTCAGGCAAGAAGATCATTTTCTTTGTCGATGTTCCTGAGCTGGACTTCGAGCCAAGCGAATGCGTTAATATTAGACCGCTGTATCTGGTGGGCCATACGGTAAAAGACCCCTGCGCCATCCCTCGTCAACGCTTTGATCAGCGCAACGTCCTCTATCACCGGGTTGTCAAGGATGTCCAGCAGGCATTTCCTTCTGTGCGCTTTATCAATCTGTATGACTACCTGTGCGACCAGGATATGTGCTATGCCCTTAAAGATGGGAAGGTTTTATACACTGGGCGCGACCATCTCAGTGTGGACGGCAGCCGCTACGTGGCCAGCAAGCTGCAGGCTGAGTTGGAGTTGTAACTGAGCCTGTGTCGGCTAGCGATCTTGTTGTCTCAGTCGATGGTTGTTGACTCGGAGTCGTCAGCTCAGATATAACTGTATCGGCAACCGTTGTCATGGGGCGCCGGAGCCCGTGCTCGCTACATATCCCCGGACGCCAGATTACCCCGCATGGCCATTGGCTGTGCGGGTTTTTTATTGCCGCGCGTTGTCGCTGCAGTGTGCTGGGCCATGCCCATGGTCTAAGTCCAGTGGGGAAATTGGCCATGACGCACCCGCCGAAGAGTGTACTTTACGTTGATCTCCCCCGCGATGCTGATTATATAGATTGAAACCGGAAACCGTGAGGGAGAACAGACCGTTATGACGATGATACCGACTCGATTGACCCAGGCCGTCAAGGGCGCTGGCTGTGCTGCCAAGTTGGCGCCGGGAGACCTGGATCGAGCCCTGTGCGGCCTTGACCTGCCGGTGGACGAAAATTTGATCGTGGGCCTGGAGCGGGCAGACGATGCCGGGGTCTACCGGATTTCGGACGAGCTTGCCCTGGTGCAGACCATTGATTTTTTTCCGCCCATGGTGGATGATCCGTATTGGTTCGGGCAGATCGCCGCGGCCAATGCCTTGAGCGATATCTATGCCATGGGCGGCACCCCGAAGACCGCCATGAACGTGGTAGCCTTTCCCGCCAAGACTATGGACATCTCGATCCTGCGTCAGATCATCGAAGGCGGCCTTGTAACCATGCGGGAGGCGGGCGTGGTGCTGGTCGGAGGCCATACCGTGGAAGACTCTGAGTTGAAATATGGACTGTCGGTCACTGGGTTTATCCATCCTGGCGGCATCCTTACCAAGCGAAGTCTCTGCCCGGGCGACCGCTTGATCCTCACCAAACCTCTGGGCACCGGGATTGTCTGCACCGCCATCAAGGGGGGGCTGGCCAGTGAGGAGGTGGCTGGCAGGGTTACAAGGATCATGGCCACCCTCAATCGTGATGCGGCTGCGGTGATGAGTCACTACCCGGTCAATGCCTGCACCGATATTACTGGTTTTGGGTTTCTTGGTCATTTGGCGGAGATGGTGGTGGACTCAGGAAGTGGCGTCCGGATCGATGCGGCAGCGGTGCCGGTGCATCCTGAGGCCCTGGAGTGGGCCGCCATGGGCTTGATCCCAGGGGGAGCATACAATAACAGGATGTTCAGAGGGCGGTTCGTCACCTTTGCGGAGGCGGTGCCGCAGCGCCTTCAGGATGTGCTTTTTGACCCCCAGACCTCCGGCGGATTGCTTATCGCGGTGGCGGCCGAGGCGGCGGAGCAGCTGCTCCAGGCCCTTATTGGCCGAGACATTACTGCGGCCATGGTGGGCGAAGTGATTGCCGACCCTAGAGATATGATTGTCGTGGAATGAGGAGGACGTAAATGGCGGACCAGTTGGATTGCCGGGGGCAGGCCTGCCCAGAGCCGGTATTGCAGGTCAAGGGTGTTTTGGAACGGCATAACCCCGATTCGTTGACAGTATTGGTGGACAATCAGGCTGCGGTGGAGAATGTTACCCGTTTCCTGGAATACCGGCACTTTCAGGTGGTCTGCCAGCGGGTTGGCGCTGATTTCATGGTGGCCGGCACCAGAGTGGGCGATGCCTCCGCCCCTGTCAGTCAGCCATTGCCGGAGCCTCTGGGCCTTGCCCGGCGCAAGATCCAAATCGTGGTGACGACCGACCGCATGGGCCACGGAGACGATTCCCTGGGGGCGGGACTACTCATCAATTTTCTCAAGACCTTAAAAGAGATGGGCCCTGAGCTGTGGTGCCTCGTCTTTGTCAACGGCGGCGTGAGGCTGACCGTGGAAGGATCTCCGGCGCTGCCGATCCTCCAGGATTTGGCTGGTGACGGGGTCCGCATCTTGGTGTGCGGCACCTGCCTCAACCACTTTAAGCTGCTGGACAAGAAACAGGTGGGCGAGACCACTAATATGCTGGATATCGTTTCCGGTATGCAGCTCGCCGATAGCGTTATCACGGTTTGACGCGTCCAGTCATTATGAGACGGCAATATCTCACAGGTATCGGTCTGTTTTTGTGTCTGGTGCACCTGTTGGCCTGCCCACTGCCCCTGGCAGCCGAGGCCGCAGGGCAGGATCTTGTGCTCTTTTACTCCAACGATAATCATGGCGAAACCGAGCCTTGCGGGTGTGAGGCCAACCAGCTGGGCGGTCTTGGCAAGCGGGGGTTTCAGGTGCAGCGCCTCGCCGCGGAGGCCGGTCAGCCCCACCTCACTGTCGATGCGGGGGATCTGTTGTTCAAGCAGAGCACCATCCCCCCGGGCCAGGAGAAGAAGGAGGCACTGCGGGCCGAGGCGATCGCCGAAGCCTACTCTCTGATTGGCTATGACGCAGTCTGTGTCGGCAGCCGGGATGTGATTGCCGGGATTGCCCTGCTCAAGGACTTGGCCAAGCAGGCCAAGTTTACCTGGCTGAGTGCCAATCTGGTGGACAAGGATACGGGTAAACCGGTGTTCGCTGCCACGCTCCGTCGTCAGGCTGGGGCCGTCAAGGCGACGATCATTGGCCTGACCGGTGCTGCCGATTTTGCCCCTGCTGATAATGTGGCGATCCGGCCCTGGCAAGAGGTCTTGCCACTTTTGCTGCAGGAGACCGCAAAAACGACGGACCTCGTTATTCTCCTCTCCAACCTGCCGGCTGAGGAGAACCGGCGGATCGCCGAGGCATACGACTCAGTCCATATTTTGATCCAGTCCACAGCCGGAGATGGCGGGGGGATAGCTACCGAGCCGGTGAATAATACGCTGCTCGCCAGCTCCAGGCCGCAAGGAAAGGACATCGGGGTGATGAACATTACCTGGCAGCCCAGTAAGCGTTGGGGCTGTCCTCCCGCTGAGGTGCTTGCCCAGAAGAAGAGCGCCCTGGACAGTGTGTTGTGGCAGCTTGGCAAGTACCGGGTGGACGATAAGGATCCGGAGGTTGCCCTGCGCGACCAGCCGGAACGGCTCAAGGCCTATCGGGGGCTCTTGGCCCGGGAGCGGGGGCTGCAGGAGGAGATCAAGCAGATAGGCCTTTGCGTCTTGGGAGAAGAGAAGACGCCAGGGGAACCCGCGACCTACAGGAATCGTTTTGTCACCCTGGAGGCGACCTTGCCGGACCGGCGCGATATCGTGGCCATCGGCGACCGTCTGGATTATGCCTTGAATAAGCTGGGGCGCGAGCAGGCCAAGACGCAGGCCCTTACCGATTCTGGCTATCTGGGCTCGGAGAGTTGTGCCCCCTGTCATGCCGAGCAGTCGGCCGCATGGCGCAAGACCAGACACGCCGGGGCGTATACGACTCTGGCCGACAAACAGCAGCAGTTTAATGTCGACTGTTTGCCCTGCCATGTGACAGGGGTCGGCATGGACCATGCCAGTGAGGCCCTTGCTGTCCCAGAGGCCAGGCGGGGCGTGGGCTGTGAGGCCTGTCATGGTCCTGGCCGTCTTCACAGCCAGGGGCCTGCCGCCAATCCCATGACCAGGAAGCCAGAAGCCGGGGTGTGCCTGGCCTGCCATGCCCCACCCCACGACGAGCAGTTCGATTATGAGCGTAATGTCCAGCTGGTGCATTGATGGCCGTAGGGTGAAGGGGTTTGACAGCGATTGCCCGTCCAGGGTGTTGGATTTTAGGCATGACTGCCGCTGTGTAAGGGCCGCTGGCTCTGGGAGTTAACCTGCTTGCCGGGGCGGTTTTCCGCTGAATCATGAATCTGATCCTGCTTTCTGTGTCCTGGGTTTGAGGTCGGCTGCTTGGTATGAGAGCGTGGCCGGTGGGTAACGGCGTTGCGAGAGGGGAGGGGACTATGAAGCTTGCGAGGGCGGCCGAGATGCGGGCAATGGACCGGCAGGCCATTGAAGACTACGGTATCCCCGGCGTGGTACTGATGGAGAATGCCGGCCGGGCGGTGGTTGAGGCCATTTGCCGTTGGCAGGGGCCGGTGGCTGACAGGAGGGCGGTCATCGTTGTTGGCCCTGGCAACAACGGCGGCGATGGGCTGGTGATCGCCCGCCATCTGCACCAAGCCAAGTGCCGGGTGCAGGTTGTGGCCCTGGTCTCTCCAGACTCGTGGCAGGGTGATGCGGCCATCAACTGGCAGATTGTGCGCCGGATGGGCATACCGGTGATTACCGTGACTTCCCCTGAAGCGGCTCCTGTCTGTGAGGCTGAGTTTGCCCAGGCCGATTTTCTAGTGGATGCGATTTTTGGGACCGGGCTCACCCGCCCGGTTCTCGGGCACTTCGCCGCAGTCATCGAGATGATGAACCAGTCGTCGCGGTCCATTGCCGCAGTCGATATCCCGTCCGGACTGGAGAGCGATAGCGGCCGGCCGTTAGGAGCCTGCGTCCGGGCTGGGCTTACCGTGACTTTTGTCCTTGCCAAGCCGGGGCACGTGGTCCATCCCGGGGCTGAGTATACCGGTCGTCTTGAAGTCGCTGACATCGGCATTCCGGAGGCCGTCATCGAAGCCTTTGGCCTGGGAATCGAGCGGCATACCCGCGACAGCGCCGCCCGTCTGTTGCCCGCCCGCCAAGCAGCAAGTCACAAAGGGACCTTTGGTCATGTGCTGGTCCTGGCCGGCTCCCAGGGCAAGACCGGCGCTGCTATCCTGGCCGCCCAGGGTGCGTTGCGCAGCGGGGCGGGGTTGGTCACCCTGGCCGTCCCCCGCTTGCTTAATCCGGTGTTTGAAGCCGCACTCTTTGAGGCCATGACCGTTTCATTTGTTTCGGACTATTGCCTGGAGGAACAGGATGCCGCCTGCGTTGCCGCCGCCACTGCGGGCAAGGACGCAGTGGTGATCGGGCCAGGGCTCGGGACCGCCCCAGGCACTGCGGCGATGATCCATCGGCTCTATCGGGAGGTGGGCCTGCCCATGGTGGTGGATGCCGATGCCTTGGCGGCGTTGGGCACCGATCTCCCGCCCACACCTGGAGTCTCCCGGGTGTTGACCCCCCATCCTGGCGAGATGGCGAAGATCACAGGGCTAAGCGTTGCCGATATCCAGGCAGACAGGATCCGGGCGGCGACCGATTACGCTCAAGCCAAGGGAGTGGTGGTGCTGCTGAAGGGGGCGGGCACCGTCGTTGCCGCACCGGATGGCCGGGTGGCTATCAACGTCAGTGGCAATCCGGGGATGGCGGCAGGCGGAATGGGCGATGTCTTGGCCGGGGTGATCGGTGCCTTGCTGGGTCAGGGGCTCGGCGCTTGGGAGGCCGCCTGCCTCGGTGCATTTGTGCATGGGTTGGCCGCTGACCGGTTGGCCCGGACGAGGAAGCATGGAGGCTTTTTGGCCTCGGAGGTGGCGGCGGAGTTACCTGCCGCCTTTCACGAAATCGCCGGGGGCGAGAGGGAGGAGAACGCGGTATGTTGACAGCACAGGATATCATGACCCGTCAGGTGATCACTGTGGACCAGGATTTGCCGGTCAAGGAGCTGGCCACCCTGTTTTTGGAGAATAAGATCGGCGGCGCGCCGGTGGTGGATGCGGCCGGTGATCTGGTCGGCGTGGTGACGGAGAGCGACTTGATCGATCAGGCGAAAAACGTCCACATCCCCACCGTGATCTCCATCCTCGACTCGGTCCTCTTCTTGGAAAGCCCGGGCAAGATGGATCAGGAGATCAAGAAAATGGCCGGCAGCACGGTGGGTGACATCTGCGCCCGCAACCCGGTGACGGTGGAGGAGGACGCGCCGGTGAGCGACATTGCCACCATCATGGCGGAGAAGAAGATCCATACCCTGCCAGTGTTGTTTCGAGGCACCCTGGTCGGGGTCATTGGCAAGGCCGATTTGATTCGGGCGATCAGTCAGGGACTGTAGCGGTGGCCGGGGTGCTCTCGAGGCGGACCTGGACCACGCCGCGCACCGAGTTGGCCAGGTAGATAGCCTGGGCCTTGTGCAGATCGTCTGGAAACAACACTTTCTCGGAGATCAGCCCCGGGTGCCGCGCTAGGAGATACTCGCGGCAGACCCCGGGCAGCAGGCCCGAGGCGAGGGGAGGCGTGTAGAACTGGCCCCCCTGGCGGATGATGATCGTGCTGATGCTGCCCTCGGTGATCTCTCCCCGTTCGTTGGTAAAGAGGACGTCAAAGGCGCCGCGTTCAGTGGCTTGCTGCCGCTGGCTGTCGTAGTGGGCGCGGAGGGTGGTTTTGTGATACAGGAACGGCGAGCTGGAATCTGTGGCCATGCTGCTGATGATCACCCAGGGCAGGCCGGCAACGGTAGCCTCCGCGGACACGGGCAGATCGATGGCGCTCGGCCTGGGGCACGGGCTGTGTTCGATGGATACCTCGCCGCCCCGGTGCAGGAGGAGACGGACCCTGGCGCTGTCGTGCTTCCAGACGGCAGATTCGCGTGCAAGGCGCGCGCGGATGGCTCCCACGGCAACGGGGTAGTCGAAGTAGCGAGCCGACTGTTCCAGCCGCTTCAAATGGAGATCGAGCAGCCAGAAGCCCGAGGTGCGTTGCCAGTGCATGGTCTCGATGAGTTGAAAGTCGGGCCGTGGGTGGGAGAGGAAGCGGCCCTTGAGCAGGCATTCCTGCCACTCGGCCACGGGGTCGGAGTCATGGACCACCCCCGAGCCGATGCCCATCTCGCCCTTGCCCTGGCGCAGCAGGATGGTGCGGATCGGCACGCTGAAGACTGCATCGCCATTGGGGGCGAAGTAGCCGATAGCGCCGGTGTAGACCCCCCGGGGGCCGTGCTCCAGTTGCTGGATGATCTCCATGGTCCTGATCTTTGGCGCGCCGGTCACCGAACCACAGGGGAAGAGGGCGCTAAACAGGGCCTTCAGGCCGGTCTGTGCATCGATATGGCCGCGGATGGCGGAGGTCAACTGATGGACTGTGGCGTAGGTTTCCACTGTGAACAGCGATGTGGTTTCGACCTCCCCCATGGCGCTCAGGCGGCCCAGGTCATTGCGGAGCAGGTCGACGATCATCACGTTTTCGCTGCGGTTTTTGGGGTCGTTGCGGAGGGTATCGGCAAGGGCTTGGTCTTCATCCAGGGTCCGGCCCCGGCGCATGGTGCCTTTCATCGGTTTGACCAGGCAGTGGCGCCCTGATTTTCGAAAAAAGAGCTCCGGGGAAAAGGAGAGGATTCGTTCCTCCCCCAGGTGGAGATAGGCGCTGTAGCTCACCGGCTGATTGCGGCGCAGGGCCAGGTACAGCGCCTCCGGGTCGCCGGTGAAGTCGAACAGGAGTTTCAGGGTGTAGTTCACCTGGTAAGTGTCGCCTGCAGCAATAAACTCCTTGATTTGGGCAATGGCTGCTAAGTAGTGCTCTTTACTGATGGCAGGGGTGAGGTTGCTGATCCCGTATGGGCCGCGGCAGGGGGGGGGGGCTCCCGGCGAAAGGGGCAGGGCGGGCTCGTTCAGCGAGGGTTGTGTGTGGTCGAAGATGAGCGGTTGGCGATAGACACCCAGCTCCGCCAGCGGGGCGTTTCCCAGTGTTGCGAGGAGTGGACCGAGGGTTCTCTCCAGGGCGTAGCCAAACTCATACCCCAGCCAGCCGGCCAGGTAGTACCCTTGGTCGAGATAGTGCTGGGCCTGGTCGAAAAAATGATCAGGCGGTTGGTTTGGACGGTAGGTGAGGCGGGCGACTGGCGAGGAGAAGAGGAGGGAGGTTTTTTCTTCGGCTGTCGGTTTGCTGGTCTCCAGGAAGACGAAATTCTGCTCTGCGCTCAGGCGGTTTAGGATAGAATTGATAGCCGGATCGGATAGAGGCGAGTTCAAGGCGTGTCTTCCGCTGGGATGAGCGTGAATGTGGGGACCTCGGATGCGGCTCTTTTGTACCGTCAGCAGGAGTCAATTGCAATATTTTTCTGGACGGTGTCACTTCCTGGCTTGCCAGAGCCGGGGCAATAATTTACACTAGAAATGATTTGCAGCAAGGGGAATGATGAAAGATGCCGGAGGAGGGCCAGTAACTACCTTGCACCACGGGACTCGGACAACGGGACGGCTTGTGGTTTGGCTTCGCTATGAAGAAACTACCAAATACTGATGAGGACGAACGATGTTAATTAGGGATTGGATGGCAAAGGATGTCTTGACTGTTGATGAGAACACTTCGTTGATGCGCGCGACCCGGATCATGAAGGAAAATAATATCCGCCGGTTACCAGTGGTATCCCATGGCAAGCTGCTGGGCATCATCACTGATCGCGATGTCAAGGAAGCTTCGCCATCCAAGACCACATCACTTGACATTCACGAGCTGTATTATCTTTTGTCCGAGATGAAGGTCAAGGACGTGATGACTAAGGACCCCATCACCATGAAGATGACCGACTCCTTGGAAAAGGCGGCCATGATCATGCTGGAGAACAAGATCTCAGGCATCCCAGTGCTTAATGATACCGGTCACTTGACCGGCATTTTGAGCGAAACCGATGTGCTGTTGGGGTTCATTCACGCCACCGGGATCAAGGATGGGGCCATTCAGTATGTCTTTAATCTGCCGGATGCCCCGGGCGCGGTTACCGAGGTGGTCAAAGTACTTCGTGAGAACGACGCCAGAATCATCAGTATTTTGACCTCCTATGATGACGCTGGCGACGGCATGAAACAGGTCGCCATTCGGGTGACCTTGCCGAAAAAGGGGGGGGCTGACCAGTTGACCGAGGTACTCTCAAAGAAGTTTGTGCTGGTCTTCCAGGCCCAAGACGAGCTTGCAGACCTGCCCACTAGGAAGCCCATGGGCGGGAGATAAAGGTTTTTGGGCAGGCGGTGGCTGTCCGCGGCACCGCCTGCCGATCTCCCCGTCTGTCTCTGCGCGAACGAGACCTTTTCTTGCCCTTCTATCCTCCTCTGCTGGTGTATGTACAGGGGATCGGCCTCATATCTCCGTCTCCTTACTGTTGTTGCTCGGTATTCAAGGCAGGGTCTGCTGCCTGTTCCCCATCTTCCGGGTACTCGCCCAGAGTGTCTCTAGTGTCGCGTTGTTGATCGAGCCCGGCGTCTTCTGCCGGGCGCCCTGTCTGCTGGCGCTCTAGGCTTTCTGCCTCTCCACCAATTGGGATAAAGGCTATTCCCTCCGGCACTTTGAAGTCATTGGCAGTCTGGTATTCGGGGGCCTGGGACATGAAGGCGAGCCAGGTCGGTGCCGCGGCTTGGCCACCCGTCTCTTTTTTCCCCAAGGATTGCAGCTTGTCATACCCCATCCATACACCTGTGACAATGCGCGGCGTATAGCCGATAAACCAGGCATCGATGTTGTCATCGGTGGTGCCGGTTTTGCCTGCTGAGAACGGAATGCCCTGCGCCTTCTTGCCGGTTCCCTCGGCAATGACGCCTTTGAGCAGGTAGGTAATCTGATAGGCCACCCGTTCGTCCAGGGCTTGTCGAGGCGTGCTTGCCCCATTTTCCAGGATTTTGCCGTTGCGGTCGATGATGGAATCAACGAATCGTGGGTTCTGGTGTTGGCCGCTATTGGCAAAGACGCCGTAGGCGGAGGTAAGTTCAACCAGCGATACCACCGACGAGCCAAGGGCCAGGGAGAGGTTGGGGGTGAGGGGCGAGTTGATACCCATCTCTTGCGCCAGCTTGATTATTGGTTTGGTGCCAACTGCCTGTAACAGTTTGATGGTAACGATGTTGTTGGAGTGGATCAAAGCGTTGCGCAGGGTGGTGGGCCCGCCGAACTTGTCATTATAGTTTTTGGGCCGCCAAATGGTATTGCCGGTTTTGAATTCAATGGGCGCATCTTCGATGATGCTGTTGGGGGTGAAGCCTTTGCCTAGTGCAGCTGCGTAGATAATTGGTTTGAACGAGGAGCCCGGCTGGCGTCGGGCCTGGGTTGCGCGATTGAATTGGCTCGACTTGAAGTCGGCCCCGCCGACCAAGGCCAGAACTCTGCCGGTACCGGTTTCCATGCAGACAAGAGCCGACTGTGGCGCATCCCCGCCGCCTGGCTGTCTGATCTTCCATTGGGCGATGCCGTGCTGGACGGCGTTGACGGCATTTCGCTGCAGCTTGAGGTCAAGGGTGGTGCGGATCTTCAGCCCCCCCTGGTTCAGGGTCTCACGGCCATAGGTGTCGGCGATATAGTTTTTTACCTGTTGGACGAAGTATTCTGCCGCTTCTGGCGGGCCAGCCTGGGTGGCCCAGAGCAACGGGTCTCGGTAGGCATTGCGGGCCGCTGTTGGTGTGATGTAGCCATCCTCGGCCATGCGGTTGAGGACGTATGCCTGCCGGGCCTTGGCTCGCTCGAAGTGCTTGAACGGGGAGTACCGGCTTGGCGCCTGGGGGAGCCCGGCCAGGATGGACATTTCCGCCAGGGTAAGATCCTTGAGGGCTTTGCCGAAATAGGTCTGGGCCGCCGCGCCCACCCCATAGGCCCCCTCCCCGAGATAGATCTGGTTTAGGTAGATATGGAGGATTTCGTCTTTGGACAGAAACTTATCGATACGGTAGGCCAGGATGGCCTCCTTGATTTTTCGGGTGTAGGTCTTCTCCGGAGAGAGGAGGAGCGAGCGCGCGACCTGTTGGGTAATGGTGCTGGCCCCCTGTTTGCCGCCGCTGCGGATATTATGCACCATGGCCCTGAGGATGGACAGAGTATCAACTCCTTGGTGCTGGAAGAAGCGAGCGTCTTCGGCGGCGACAAAGGCCTTGGTGAGGAGTTTTGGCATCTCGTCAAGCCCGGCCAGGAGTCGGTTTTCCGTGAACGCCCAGCCGATGGCCTCATCGTCCTTGTCGAAGATCACGGTGGTGGCATGGGGTTGATAGTCTGCCATGGAACTGATGTCGGGTAGGTTGAGGGCGGCCAGGAGGTAGAGGCTGGCGATAATGGTGATGGTCAGCAAGCCGCTGATGGAGAGGAGAAAGAGAGAGAGCTGGATTTGGCCCCAAACCCAGGGTTGGCGGGTCTTGGGCTTGGCGTTCGGCGCTGCCTCTGGGGGAGGCGAGTCAATGGTTATCTCGGAGATGGGGACGGAGGTTCTCACTGTGGGTAGGTATGAGTGTGGGGTTGCCTGGGGTGAGTGTCATGGGAGATACTGACAACGGCTTTAGCACACGACAGGGTAGTGCGCAAGGCGGAAAAGAGTGACTGCGGATTGGCTTGGGTGGGTTATCAATAAAAAAAGCTGCCCCGGAAGGCAGCTTTTTTTATTGATAACAGGGTGATGCGCAACTATTTGGTGTGGCATCCAGTGCACTTGGTGGGAGAATTCTTGCCCTCTTTCTCCATCTTTTTGTGACACTCCTTGCATTTGGCGTGGCCAACACCTTTAAGGGAGTTTAGCTCGACATTGGCAAAATCCTTGTTGTGGCAGGTTTCACATTTCTTCTCTTCTCCTGCAACATAGGGGCCTTTTTTGCCATCGGCAGTCTTGGTATGATGGCATTCTTCGCACTTGTACAAGTCTTGGTGCTTCTTGTGGGGGAACTTGGCTGGTTTGGTGGCGGCGGCAGTCTGCAGGGTGATCTCTGCTGGGCCAGCATTGGCCGCGAACGAGGCACTGACAGCCAGCATGGTGAAACAGGCACCCACAGCGGTAATCGTGGCGATCTTCATGATTTTTTTTAGCATCTCCTCTCTCCGTGTTTGATTGCAAATAAATGGTGACTCATACTCTCCAAGCAGGATTATTATTCAGGCGTCTATCCTTTGTCAAGGGCGAAAAATCAGGGCTGGGGGAAATTTTTGTGGCAGGTATGGCAGAGTTTCATCCCCTTGGAACGGCGGAGCAGCGATTCGTTATTGTACTCGGCATCCCAAAATTCCGCATGGTAGGAGTGGCAGGTGATGCAGGTAATCTTGCCGCTGGCAGTCCGTGGCATATCCCGGGGGATCTCCATGGAGGGAGTGACCTCCAGAGGGTGGGAAAAGGCATCTCCGTTTTTCGCGGCGCCACAGGGAAAGTCCTGGTGACATTTCTTGCAGGTTAGTCCGACCTCTTCGGTATAGGCCAGTTTCTCCCGATCAAAGGGGAGAGTCTGGTGGCAGTCAAGGCATTGGGTGTTTCCCTGGTCATCATGGACGGCACTGGCCAGGTTCGGCACGAGAAGGCATGCGGCGAGGCCAAGGATAAGAGCGTGGTGTGCTTTCATAGGATCAGGCCCCGGTTGCTTTGCAGAGGGCGGCGATGGTCTCCTTCAACTTGGCTGGCGTATCGCCGGAATCAGGGTGGGCGGTCTCGGCCAGGGCGATAATCGTGTCCGTGTGGTCCTGAATGGCCTGCATCCGCTGGTTAAGGCTGGTGGCCATGGTGCTCAGCTCATCAGCAATATCCCGAAACTCGTCATTCTGGCGGAGTGTCACCGGGAAGTGCAGCTCGCCGTCGGCCATCTTCAGGATATCGCTGGTCAGTTTTTTCAGAGGTCCGTTGACCTTGTTGAACAGGTTCCTGGCGGTCAGCACGAAGGCGATCAGGATGAAAATGATGACAAAGGCATTGGTATAGACCATCTCATCCCGGAGGAGGCCGCCCGGGGATATATTGGGCAGGCGCATGGAGTAGAGGACAGAGTCGATTTTTTTGTAGGCCAGATAATTGAACGCGGCCAGCGCTGCCGCACCTCCCAGGATGGAGAGCAGCACAAACCTGAAGATGAACTTGCTCTGGGCGCTGTTCTTGATGTAGTAGGTCCTGCGTTTGTATTGGGCTTGCATAGAGGTCATCTCCCGTCCATTTTATGGCAGGCGAAGCAGAGTTTGCTCTGGAAGTCTTCGATTACCAGTTTTTTGGGCAGTGTTGAGAAGGGGTCGTGGCAGGAGCCGCACCCCAGTTTGCCGTCATCAAAAAAACGGATCCGCTTGTCGACTTTATCCATGCCCTTGAGGGCCGCTTTGGGTTTGCGGTCGGCGATATCCCGGTATCTCATGCCGATGGGGTGCATGCCGCCTTGGTCATGATCGATAAAGTTCTCGGTGTGCCGCCAGACGCCTGCGTTGATTTGAACAGCTGAACCAAGCGAGCCATCGTGGCACGACAGGCAGTTGCGCGACATGGCGTCGATCTCCGAGTTTTTGTCGCTGGCCATATATTTAGACTCGAAATGGGCCTCGCGAAACACGGTTTCATGGCCGCCAGAGGTCAATTTACCTGAGTTCTGGTGGCAGATATCGCAAAAGTTTTTTCCCTTCTCGCTGCGTCGTAAGAAGGAAGATTTTTCGCCAGATGGATTTTTCAGCGGCGAGTGGATGTCATGGCAGGTGGCGCAGGTGATTGTCCCGGTGGGGGAGAGGGGGAAATCAAGCGGGACGCGGACCTTTTGCGGGCGGATATCCACTGGGTGCATATAGCCGTTGTCATAGAGGGTTGTGTGGCAGGACATGCACTTTGAGGTCAGTGCCGCGTACACCTCTGCCGTCACGTGTTTTGACTCCGTGGTGTGGCAAAGGCCGCACTCATTTTTGTCAAAGTCATGGGCCTGTTTGCCCATGCTGTAGACCACCGATGCCACCAGCAGGGCAAGGCAGAGAAGGGGCAGAGATTTTGTGTTCATCGAAGACGCAGGGTTGAGACGATATCCTTGATTGCCTTGGCGTGGGTCAAGATTTCTTGGGTCGACGGGGGGTCTCCGGGCCGGTCGAGCAGGCCTTGCAGGGCTTTGGCCTGTTGGTCGGCCTGGGTGACCTTGGCGGTATATGTGTCGATCAGGGTATTAAGCGCCTCGGCCAGAGGTTTAATGGCGTCTTTTTGGCGAAGACGGGCTCGCTGGCTGAAGTCACCGGCGGCAATGGCCTTGGTTACCCTTTTGATGCCTACTAGCGGTCCCACCACCCGATGGGAGTAAATCAGAGTGATAAAGATGACGCCAGCCAAGGTCATGGTGGTCAGCAGGCAGTAGATAATGATCGATTTAGTCAGTAGCTCTTGTTTGATTTGGGCGAGCTTGGCAAAGCCCTCCTGATAGGAGGAGCCCAGGGGCTGGTAGTTGCTAAGATAAAAGATGATGCCGGTTAGGATAAGGCCCGCTGCGAAGAGCAGGCCGCATTTGATAATGAGTCCGCTGAGGTATGACTTTGCAATAACTTGGGTGTTGGCGGGTGAGTGGGGCACGGTTCCTCTCCTCTGCTGGAAGTTGGGAGCGACATGCTGCGAGCGCTCATTTAAGCAAATTTAATGCCGGCTCGAATTCCGTCGTTGTTGCTGAAGGTCCACATGACGGTGCCAGATTGCGGAAAGTCCCACTCCGCATGACCGTTGGTGAAAAAAATCTGTTGGCCGACGCAGAGCTGGACGTTGCAGATGATGCCGATGCCGGCGTTGTTGATGTCCAGAATTGCTACCTCGTGGCTCTCGGCGGCACCACCGTTGTCACTGATGGTGACGGTGATGGTGGGAAATGTGGCGGCTTCTTGATCCTTGTCAAGGGCTATTCTGTTTTTTCGTGGTAGCAGCATGGCGGTCACATGGTGTTAGTCTGCAGGGGATGGTCAGCCTGTGTCAAGAGAGGACGAATTCAAGGCCGACCCTGAATCCGTCGTTGTGTTTCAGGCACCAGACCGCTCTGCCCTTTGGGGGGAGTTTCCAGTTTGGTTGATTTTTGACGAAATAGACGTATTTCCCGGTGGTGATGTGGAATGTGGTTAATATCCCCATCCCTGTGGCGCTGATGTCGATGATGGTGGCGTCAATGGGGGCGGAGGCCTCTCCTTCGCTGCTGTCGTTGACCTGCGGAGTGAGCGCGAACTGTACCGGGGCGCTTTGGGGAAATCTCGGGCTGATTCTTTTGTCGGCGTTGGTTGTCATGGCAATGTGTTGGGGGAAGTATTCGTGAAGCGTAGTCAATGCTCTAGGGGTCTTCTCCACTTCCTCCTAGGCAAAACATGACAGAGGGTTATTCCGTCTCGGCCCCAGCCGGTCCTTTCCGCATGGGGAGGCCGGGGGCGGCCAGGCGGTTGCGGTCGTAGCTCGCAGGGGCGTGGCATCCTGGGGTGCATTGTCCGCCTGTCTCATTGATGATGAAATGAACCGGCATCTTCCATCCTCCGAAGGAGACCGTGTCGGCCATGAGTTTTGGCTGGCTGCTGGCATGAACCTCATGGCACAGCTTGCAAGCGCGGCCGCGGGATTCACGGTGGACATGGACATAGTGCAGGTTTCGTTTTCCATCCCTGAAGTTTGTATTATATGAAGTGTTGGGATGAAGAAGCAAGTCTAATTTGTGGCATTGGAAACAGAGCGCGTACTGTTTTTCGTTGTAGTCATTAAAGAAATCTGTGGAGTAGGGGCCGGCGAGGAGATTTTTAAAAAAAGAGCCATGGGGAGTATGGCAGGCGGTACAGTGTTGTTTGGCAACGTCCCCGTGCAGCATGGTATCGCCTTCCTTCGAAACTGGCTGGTGGCAGGTGTAACAGAGTTCTTGCTCTGGTGTTTTTTTGAGGAGTGCGCGGGTTGTGCCGTGGAAGGCGTGGCAGACCTGGCAGTCGCCAGCTGCCACTGGAGGGTGCAGGTAGTCATAGTCAACGGTGGTGGGGTGGCACTCGAGACAGACATCCTTGCTCAAGCTGAAGGATGTCCCGCCCGGTTTAGGGTGATCCTTTGCCGAATCATTACCCTGGTGGCAGTGGACGCAATCGGCATGCCCCTTAGGCACAGGAGGCTCTTTGGCCAGCAATTGGGGGTGACACTGGTCTGTCGTGCAGCCCTGGGCCTGCTCTTCTTCAGCGAAGACATATTCAGGCGATGACAGCTCCCTGAGCAGTGGCAGAGCGGCCAGAAGAAGACAGAGGAGTGCGCGGAGCGGAATCGGTATCGTCATGGAGAGTTGTGATGGCCAATATTCCTAGGCCAGAGCTGCCGAGAGGGGCGAATTGTCGACACTTCCCGGCAGGCCTAAGGAGACTATTTCAGGAAATAGTGGAGATTGCCGCTATGGGGGTTGTGGCAATCGACACAGAGCATACCGTGGCTGACGATCTTGTCGTGCATGGCGGCGGCCAGCCGTTTTTCCTTGTGGCATTTAAAGCATATGGAGGCTAGGTCCTTCTTCAAGAGCGAGGGGTTGGCTGATGAGTGGGGGTCATGACAGGCTAGGCAGGCGCCGACCGCCACAGGGCCATGGACGTTTTTCCCTTGGACCAAATTTTTATGACAGAGGGAGCATATCTCGTTTTTGGGCAGTTTAAGTTTGTTGTCTGCCTGGAAGTTGTGACAGCCCAGGCAGTTTTTTTCAGCCCAAGGCCGGTGCTTGGACCCGGCCTTGGTTTTATCCTCGTCGGCGCCGGTGGTGTCGCCGGTCTCCGCCGCTGTGATCCGTTGCTCGTAGTACTTGTTGAAGAGGTCTTCCAGGTTGTCCTTGCAGAGTTCTTCCACCGGGGGAAGATCGGGCACGCCGTCGAACAGGGAGGTAAGAAGTTTATGTTTGGCCAGGGGGTCCATTTTGATGCAGCCTGTCAGGCCAAGCAGGATCACGGCAGCAAGGACGAGCCGCCGGTAAGTGGCATAACGCGCGAGCCTGGCAGGGAGGGTTTGCTGGGGTGATTTCATCGGGACGGCCAGTGAATTATTTCAGACTCTCGTATTCGACATGATATTCGCCGAATCCGGTCTCTTTACTGGAGTTGTCTGCCGCCTTGTCGCGGTTGTATTCCATCTTGCGGTGGCAACCGGGCATGCAGGAGCCGCCGTTGGCGGTGGTGGTAAAGGAGATTGACATCTGCCATTCCCCAAAGGACGAGCCGGTTTGGTTGATCAATTTGGGACCGTCGCTGGCGTGAGGCTGGTGACATGTCTGGCAGGTGCGGCCTTTTCGCGGAATAGCAGCGTGAAGGTTGTGGAGGTTGAGCGAGCCATTGCGGAATGAGGTCGCCTTGCCGGTGCTCTGGGTGGTCAGCAGTTCTTTGTCATGGCAGGTGAAGCAGAGGTCGTAGAGGTCCTGCTCATAGGGCGCATAGAAGGTGTCAGGATATGGCCCGGTGAGCAATTTTTGGAATTTTGAGCCATGGGGGTCGTGGCAGTCAGTGCAATCTCCCTGGGCAACGGGTTGGTGAAGGAAGGTCTTTTTTAGCTCGGCGGCAACGTCTTTCGGCGATTTCGAGCGGACCGGGTTTTTGTCGCTGTGGCAGGAGAGGCAGAGGTCAAGCTGCTTGTTGTTGAGTAATCTTGCGTACGGCGAGTAGTGTGGCTGATGGCAGGTGCCGCATTGCTTGTCAAGGTACACCCCGGCGTGCTTCGACCGCGATCTCGTGATTTTTTCCTCGATAGCGGGGTGGCAGGTGAAGCAGAATTGTTCCCCGCTGGCCTTCAAGAGGTTCGGCGAGTCGCTCCCATGGGGCAGGTGGCAGGAGACGCAGCCTTCTGTCTGCACTACCTTGTGGACGCTGGCAGATTCTTTGACCCCTTGGGCGATATCGGTATGGCATTCGAAACACAGGTCCTGGGGATCGGTTTTCAGCAGGCCCTTGTGGTCGGATTCATGGGGGGCATGGCAGTAAGTGCAGGCCCCAAGCCCCACCGGGCCATGGGTGAATTTCTTTTTGGCGACCTCCTGCTCGTGGCATTGCTGGCAGAGCGAATTCTGGTTCTCAGCCGTAATGTTCAGCAGAAATGGGCTGTCGGAGGCATGCGGGTTATGGCAGCCGGTGCAATCCCCATCCTTGGCCGGCGGGTGGGAGTATTTCTTGCCAAGCAGCCGGGGGTGGCATTTGGCGCAAAGGTCAGCCCCCTTGGCCGTTGGCTGGAAGTCGGGGCCGGCGGCATCCGGGTGCTGCTGGTTTGTCTGCTGGTGACAGGCCAGGCAGCGGTGGGTTTGGGCAGGGTGGTGAGAGATCTTGCCGGAGGTCAGTTCCTGGTGGCAGGCGGCGGTGACGCAGGATGGATTCTCCGGGAAGGATTGACTTCGGTTGATCAGGGCATCCTTTTTGGTTTTGCTCGCCGCCTGATCGGAGGTATACCGATCGATGATCATTTGCTTCATGGCGGCATCGGGCATTTTGGCTGGCGGCGGCACAGGCTTTGCCGGCGAGGTCTTTGCCTTGCCCTTGTCGCCTTGGCGGGAGCGAGGGGGCAGCGGCGCGCCCTGGGTGCTGTCGAGGGACTCCTCTTTTCCCTCGGTGGCGGTGGACACGGCTGCGGCGGCAGGTTTGGTGTTTCGCGTCGAGGCCGGTGCCGGTTGGCCCGCCTCCTGAGAGGGGACGGCGTTAGGGTCGTAGATCTTGGTGATCCGTTGCGGGTTAAAGGCGCCTTGGACAATGGCTGGCGGCCGCTGGGTGATCCTTTGTGTTTCTGTGAAAAGCGCGACAACCTCCTCCCGTTTCTCCGCTTTGCCGACCCGGATGGTGTGCAACGAGGCGATGGTCTCGATGCGCAAGAACTCTCTGTCCTTTGCCGGCAATGCTTCGGCAAGGCGGGCGTACCAGGAGAGTGCCTCGTCTTCATCGGCATAACTTCCTGCCTGGACCGTATAGAAAAGGGGCTCGCTCCCTTTTTTATCGGCCGCATGGGCGTAAAGGCTGAAGAACTGGTGAATCCCACTAAGGATCACGCAGAGTATGAATAGGCGGGTGAGACGATGTGGTGTCACGTGCAACGTATGTATGGTTGGGAGTAGGCTGTGATCAGTGGAACAGCTATCCAGCACAACCTTGCTCCGGTATTTTCTCCCGCTGAGACGTGCGCACAGCGACAGGGAGGTCGAGATTCTCCTCACAGTGTCCATGCGACGGCCCCGCAGGAAACGAAAAGTCTTTTATCGTGGGCGGAAAAATGTGGCCGCTGCCGCCTGTTGATCCGTTTGGATTCAGCTGTCTATGCTGCCATGGCCGCCAATTTTCACCCTGTGCCGCGTTATACGAATTTAACCGTTAAAATGCAAGGGCTCAGTGGTGCTAGAGTAAGAGCCAGTCATCGTCTGTATTGCCTGCAGGAAGTCGCCAGCGAAGCGCATGGGGTCGCAGATCCGAGACTGGCGCATCCTCTCGCGCATGGAGGCGCGTAAGTGCGTTAGCCGGTCGATGTCGGCGGCCAGAGTGGTGCTTACAGCAATATAGTCCTCCGCGGTCGGGGCTGCGAGTTCAGGGAGCCCCACGCCGTGGAGTACGCTCGCCCCCATTCTGGCGGCATAACGGTTACCCATCAGCGTCACCACTGGCACGCCCATCCACAGGGTGTGGCAGGTGATGGTATGACCGTTGTGCGGAAAGGGGTCGAGGGCAATGTCGATGGTGTTGTAGAGCTGCAGATATTGATCCATGGGCAGGGTGGCTCGCAGGGCAATACGTGCGGGGTCTACCCCGTGCTCGGCGAAGAGCGAGCGGTAACGGTTGGCGATGAACTCATCGGCAAAAGGGGCGCCGACCATGACCAACCGGGAAAGAGGCGTGCGCAGAAGGATCTGCGACCACAAGGCGATGACCTCCGGCGAGATCTTGGCTGGGTTGTTGAGCGAGCCGAAGGTGATTTTCCCTTGTTCCAGCGCAGGAAGCGGGCCAATGGCCGGAGCGGCGGCGGGCGGCTCGTAGCAGAAGAAGGCGTCTGGCAAACGGAGCAGTCTTTCGCTGTGCCAGGCCTCAGAACCGGGGGGGTCTGCCACCTGGTCGGTAAGGCGGTAGTCGATTACCGGGAGGCCGGTGGTGTTGACGTAGCCAAGCCAGCTCACCTGGACAGGGGCGGGCTTGAGCGCCATGATGTCCAGCCGGTTATTGGCCGAGTGCCCGGCCAGATCGATCAAGATGTCGATACGATCCCGATGGATCATCGTCGCAGCCTCGGCAGCCGAAAGGTTGATGGTGCTCGTCCAGGAGTCCGCCGAGGAGCGCAGGCGATGGCTTACGGCATCCAGTTGCCGGTCGTGCATCTCAGCGTAACAGTGCAGGCCTGCCGCCTGTTTGTCCATGGCGGAGAACAGTGGCAGCAGAAAGCTGCCCACCGGGTGTTGCCTGAAGTCTGGCGAGAGGAAGCCGATGCGCAGTTTCTGCCCGGCCAGCCTGGGCTGGTGGGTGAAAAGCGTCTGCTTTGGCCCATGCTGCCGCCACCAGCCTTGGGCGGCTACGTAAAGTTGTTCCGGACTGTAGGCGGGGTGGTAATTCATTGAAAAGAGCAGGTCGCTGTGGGCCTTATAGTCCTCGGGCCGGCGAGCCAGGTATTGGTTGAGGCAGGCAATATCCTCGGCAATCATGCCATGCTCTTTGTAGGTCCAGCTCAGGTTGACGTAGGCCTCGCCCAGGTCAGGGTTGCCACGGATGGCCTCCTGGTACTGGGTCAGTGCCTCATGGAGCTTTCCCTGCTTCACCAGGGTATTGCCCAGATTGTTATGGGCTGCGGCGTAGGCCGGGGTGATGGCGATGGCCTGTTGGTAGGCGGCCACGGCCTCGGCAAGCCTGCCCGTGGCCTGCAGGATATTGCCGGACTCGAAAAAGGCCCCGTTATGCTGCGGGGCAAAGTGGATGATCTCCTGAAAACAGGCCAGTGCCTCATCAAGAAGGCCCTGCTCGAGCATGATCTGGGCCAGCATCTCATGGGCCGGGATAAAGGATGGCTTGGTGAGCAGGATGACACGGAATTCATCCCTGGCCCCCTCCAAGTCCCCCAGTTCCCGCCGGGCCATCGCCAAGTTAAATTGGGCCTCCAGATGGCCGGGGTGCCGCGCCAGCGCTTTGCGGAAGGCGGTGGATGCCTTTTCGAGCTCACCGGCGCTGCGCAGGGCTGAGCCAAGATTGCAGTGATAGTCGGCCTGCGATGGTTGTTGAGCGATGGCTCTGGTGAGGAGTGGGATGGCGTCTTGAAACTTTCCCTGCTGCTGGTAGAGGGTGGCCAGCATGTTCAATGTGTCGGCATGGCGGGGCTGGGCGGCCAGGATGGCGCGATAGAGGGACTCTGCCCGGCTGAGGTCGCCGTTGCGATGCGCCTGAGTGGCATCTTGCAGGGTGGCTCCCGGGGCAGCGAGGGATGTCTTACGGCTGATGCCGGGGCGTTGTTTGATTTTTCGGGACATGGCGATGTGAGGAGGACGTGCTGGTAACCCGGCGAGAGTTGCTATGGCGCTTGGTTCTCAAGGCGAATGTCAGTCTTGTTGAGTTTCAGGTCGTGAGCGATGCCATGGCACTTGCCGCAGGTGTCAAACTGTGACAGGATGGATTGCGTATGCGGCGCGGGGTGGCATTTTTGGCACTGGGGGATAGTTTTGTGCTTGGTGGCATGGCATTGCGCACATTTGACGTTACGGTGTTTGGCGCGGCTTGCGCCGAGGCGGGAATACACCTCCATGTGGCAGGGGCCGCAGTATTCGGATGGGGTATCTTGAGAATAGCTTACCTCCAGCGGCATATGGGGCTGATGGCAGTCCTGGCAGGTTTCATTGGCCATGCCTTCCAGGTGAGGCGCGTGGCAGTTGAAGCAGGGCGGGCGGTAGCCGTGCTTGGTGTGACATGCCGTGCAGTCAAGGGTGGTGTGGATGGATGGGTGCTCCTGGAGTTGCTCGAGCTGCCCGTTATGGCAGGTAGTGCATGGGCCGGTAATGGTCCGGGATAGGGTGATCTCAAGGGGTGTGTGCGGATTGGAGTGGCACTCCAGGCAATTGGTTAATCCAAAATGGGGGGTGCCGGTATGGCAGCGGCTGCAGCGCGGGATGATATCACTGTCCCGGGGGGGATGCCCAGGGTGGCAATCCCGGCAGGTGAGCTTGTCGCGGTGGGCCATGCCTTTCCCTTCAATGAACGAGACGATGCCGGGGTGGCATTTGATGCAGTCGGTAAGGCTGAGCTGCTCTCCAGGGCTATCCATGGGTTCGGGCACGTCAACCGTGTCGGCAGCGTAGCCATGGCCAGGCAGGAGAAGGCAGGCGGCAATGAGGAGGCAGAGATATTTGGTTGCAAATATCAGCTTGGCTAGTATTATCGATGGGATGCTTCTATTAGATCCAGTATGGGGCATTATACGGTGGGTGGCTGGCGTTATAGAGGGAGTGGCGTCTATTTCTGAACACAGTACCTGGGAAAGAGTGACAGAAAAGGCATGTGTTGTCAAGAACTCTGGGGCATGTGTCTATGAGTGTGGGGGGCTGTTTGCAGGGTTTATGAATTTATTGTTATGCTGAGCCGGAATGTGCGATTACGTGGCTATTTAACTGTCGGGGGGGCCCTGCTTGCTCTGACGGGTGTGCAATCCTGCGTGAAGGCGAAACAAGGCCCGGTATTGCCCGATGCCACCCCAGTTGAATTAACCGGGAAGTGCCTGGAGGGCGATTGCCAGGATGGTACTGGCACCATGGCCCTTGATGGCGGAGGTCAGTACGCTGGTGCCTTTGTGAAGGGGAAATTCAATGGGGCTGGATCAATCACCTTAAAAGATGGCTCTAGCTTCACCGGTAACTTCCGTAACAGCAAGTACCTGGGCGGAGGCGCGGTGGTTATGGCCGATGGCCGAAAGGGGAATTGTCTGAAAGAATCGGACTGCCTCAACGGTTCGGGGATGATCACCTTTGAAGACAAGACAATCTACGATGGCCAATTCCGGCTGGGCCTCCTGGAGGGAAATGGCGCTATTGAGGAGCCTGATGGCAAAAACTACAAGGGGACTTATGTCAAAAATAAGCTAGAGGGGACTGGCTCGATCTCGACTAAGAGCGGCATTAGTACCAGCGGAAATTTTAAGAATGGGATGCTTCATGGTGAGGTCTCAATCATTTATCCATCAGGGGTTCGTTTTACCGGGATTTTTAAAGATGGGGACTATGAAAAAAATGGTGAGCTTGCCTTGCCGAATGGCGCGCACGGAAAGTGCGTGAAGGGGAACTGCATTGATGGCGTTGGCAGGCTGGAACTGAATGATAAGTCATCCTATGAGGGAGGGTTCAAGGACTGCCGGAAGCATGGCCAAGGTATTACGAGCTCAGCGGATGGCTCGGTCTACCAAGGAGAGTACAAGGAAGGGAAGAGGCATGGCATTGGCACCTATGTCTTTCCCAGTGGAATTAAGTATACTGGTTCTTTTAAAAACGATCAGCGCGACGGAAAGGGGGTCTATTTTTTTGCCAACGGCAAGACCCATATAGTGACCTATGACAATGGGGTGTTGAAGAAGGAATAAAAGAGGCTTTTCGCCCTCATGTCTATCTGACGGGTTTCATCAGCAGTGCGGCAATAAGGGGGTGGTCTGCAAGAACCCAGCTCCAACAACCCAGAGGATGAGCTCGGCTCGCGAGTCTGCGAGGGCCTTTTTTAGCTCGGCGCGGATAATTTTTATGTCTTTGCGTAAAACAGCTCAACGTCCCCCTTTGTGCACAGGTCAGCAGAGGTGTTGGCTCCTCTTACGGCCTCGGCAAGGGCTTCAGCCTGCCTGTTGGCCAGGCCAGAATGTCTGAGTGTCTGGACGAATTTGAGAGTATCAAACGCGATGGCAGTCATGGGGTGCCCCCCCCCTTTTGATGGGGAGTGTACGATGGATTTTGTCATCGTTGACTGAGGA
>Ga0233425_10003584_pt1 | contig 27871 bp, 25 predicted proteins | sample Watercolumn_Towu_2_FD_181712 | JGI IMG/M metagenome (GOLD analysis project Ga0233425, IMG submission 181712) | Freshwater microbial communities from Lake Towuti, South Sulawesi, Indonesia - Watercolumn_Towuti2014_140_MG | ecosystem: Environmental > Aquatic > Freshwater > Lake | place...
GTACTGCGACTTCGCTCAGCAGTGCATCTTCCCTCCTCCTCAGTGCACACCCTCGTGTGCGAACAAGGAGTGCGGAAGCGATGGCTGCGGCGGGGTCTGCGGTATCTGCGACTTCGGCGAGAACTGCGCTGCCGGAACGTGCGTGACCAAGCCCTGCACCCCCGCATGTGCAGGCAAGCAGTGTGGCGATGACGGATGCGGCGGTTTGTGCGGTTCGTGCCTCCAAGGTGCGTACTGCGACTTCGCTCAGCAGTGCATCTTCCCTCCTCCTCAGTGCACACCCTCGTGTGCGAACAAGGAGTGCGGAAGCGATGGCTGCGGCGGGGTCTGCGGTATCTGCGACTTCGGCGAGAACTGCACTGCCGGAACGTGCGTGGCTACCCAGCCGGCGCCCTGGGTCGGGCCCCAGACCGTCCAGTTCCAGATGGACGGCACCATTTGGAACGTGGGGACCGGGCAGGAGCTTCAGGTCTCCAACTACGGGGCCTGGAGTTTCGGGGCGGCCGACGTAGGGGACGATGGCCGCGTCGTCCTCTACGTGGAAGTTCTCGGCGTCCCCCAGGCGCCGATGAACGGAAAGGTCTGGAGTGGCCAGAAGTTTATGGCTGCTCTGGACGGGGGCTCGCCATCGCCCCCCGCCTGCGGCACTGCGCCGCAGGTCAACAACTTGGGGCTCCCGTGGAGCGATCCGTGGGAGATCCAGGACTATTGGGTCGTCCTCGGCTGTGCCCCCAACCCCAACTAGGGGGGACGGGCCAGCCGAACCCCGGGCGCTTGGGGGACACACTACTAACCCCCTGAAGCGTCCGGGAAACGGAGGCCTTGGCGGTTTTCTACCTCCGCTCAAGGTAGCCAAGGCTTCCACCCTTCGGGAGAGTGAGGGAGGCGGATCTGCGACGCAATACTGCACGCAGATTCCGCCCCCTCCTCACCCTAGGGGATTTCAATTCACAAAATCCTAATGCGAGTTTTCCATCTTTTTGTTATACTCCTCTCGCTATCAATTTAAACATTTAACTTATTAAACTTATGGCGAAAGGAGCATATGTAGATCCGCAAAAATGTATTGGATGCACGCTTTGCACCCAAATTTGTCCTGGTATTTTTGAGATGCAGGATGATGGCAAATCAAAAGCCGTCAATCCAACCGGCGATACCGAGGAAAAAATTAATCAATCCATTGAATCTTGTCCGGTGGATGCTATTTCATGGAAGGATTACGATTAACTACCTTTAAAATCTATGCCAATTAAAACAGCACCAAACATCAAACGAGGCGATAAAACTTGGGTCTATACTAAGATTGTTCGTGATCATTTTTTTCATCCAAGAAATTTGCTTGTTCCTGAAAAGGAAGTTTCGTACAAAGCTGATGGAATCGGCATGGTCGGCTCCCCTGCCTGCGGCGATGTCATGAAAGTTTGGATAAAAGTTAAGCCAGTTTACATTAAATCTTCCAAAAAATTAGACTTAAAAAAATCCAAAATTGTAGAATGCAAATGGCAGACTTTTGGCTGCGGCTCGGCAATCGCGTCAACTTCTATGATGTCTACAATGGTCACAGAAAAGGGTGGTATGTCTGTGGATAGCGCTTTGAAATTAAAAGCGATGGACATAAATACAAGACTTGGCGGGCTTCCCACAATCAAAATTCACTGCAGTATTTTGGGGGATCAAGCTTTGAAAAAAGCTATTGAGAATTATTTAACAAAAAAATAATGTACGACTTTATAATTATTGGCAGTGGGGCAAGCGGGCTTTCGGCGGCAATGTATGCGGCAAGGTTGAATTTAAAAACTTTGGTTGTCGGCGAACAGCCGGGCGGACTTATCACCACAACTCATGTGGTTGAAAATTGGCCGGGGACCGTTTCAATCAGTGGGCCGGATCTTGGCATGTCGCTGTTTACTCATGCTCAAAAATCTGGAGCGGAATTTAAAAATGAAAAGGTCGCGAAGGTTGAGAAAAAGGGCGACGCGTATGTTGTAAAAACTTCTAAGAACGAATACGAAGGCAGGACAATTTTGTTCGCGACTGGAACAGAGCACAGAAGTTTGGAAGCGCCTGGGATTAAAGAGTTCAAAAACAAAGGAGTTTCATACTGCGCGCTGTGTGATGGAGGGTTTTATAAGGGGAAAATTGTATGTGTTGTTGGCGGCGGAGACAGTGCGGCTAAAGAAGCTATTTTCTTGGCTGAACATGCGAGCAAAGTTTATATAATTGTCCGACGTGATGTCTTGCGCGCGGAGCCGAGAAATCAAAAATTGATTGATGAAAATAAAAAAATCGAAATTCTTTTCAATACTCAGATAGCTGAAGTTTTGGCTGACAATAGCGGCAAAAAGGTTGGCAAAATGAAACTTAGCGGCGGAAAATTTGACGGCAAAGAAGTTCCCGTTGATGGAATATTTTTGGCGATTGGACATGTCGCTCAGACAGAATTGGCAAAAGATCTTGGCGTTGAATTAAACGAAAAAGGTGAGATAAAAATTAACCGCCACTCAGAAACAAATCTTCCTGGTGTTTATGCAGCCGGCGATTGCGCTGACACAGAATTTAAGCAAGCAATAACAGGGAGCGCGGAGGGTGTAACGGCAGCGTATTATGCGTTCAAGTATGTAAATGGCTAAAGGGCTGCAGAGCTCAAGGACGCCTTCGGCGTCTGTTATGCGTTCAAATACGTGAATGGATAGAGGCTCATAGCACAAGCTCAAGGGCACTCACTTCGTTCGTGCCTAGGCACAGCTGTCGATTCTCCTGTGTTGTTTCCGATTACAAAGTCTCCAGAAACCTTAACATCACTCGTACTCCCACACCCGTGCCTCCCATTTGCTCGTATTTTTTTGGATCTCTTGTATATGCTGTTCCTGCAATATCAATGTGAGCCCATTTGTGGTCTTCAATGAAAAAGCTTAAGAAAGCGGCTCCTTTTGAACCTCCAGCCAAGTGCGCTGTCGCTTCGTCTCCGTTTCTCAAATCCGCAACATGCGATTTCATTTTGTCCTTGTGTTCCCTATCAAGCGGCATCGCCCACAGATATTCGTCAACTTCGTTTCCGGCGTCTACAAGCCTTTTTTCTAGTTCTTTGTCATTGCTGTATAGTGCTGAATACCTATCCCCCAACGCGTAGATTGACGCGCCAGTTAAAGTCGCGATGTCTATTAAATATTTTGGATTATATTTTGCGCCATGTGAGAGAGCGTCACCCAAAATAACTCTTCCCTCTGCGTCTGTATTTGTGATCTCAACTGTCTTGCCGTTAAGCATTGTGATGATATCGTCCGGACGGAGAGCTTTGCCGTCAACCATGTTTTCTGCGAGAGGGAGAACGGCTATGACATTTTGTTTTATTCCGAGTTCTTTTAGTGCTGCAAAAACACCTATTAAGGTCGCCGCGCCGGATTTATCGGAGTGCATGTCTTCGATAAATTTTGTTGGTTTCAAATTATATCCGCCAGTATCAAAAATTATTCCTTTCCCTGTCAAAACTATCGGGCGATCATTTTTCTTTCCTCCATAATATTCTATGATCACGCATTTGGCTGGTTTGTATGAGCCTTGGTTTATCGCCAAAAGCCCCCCCCAGCCGTCTTTCACCAGTTTGTCTTTGTCGAAAACCTTCGTTTTGTATCCGTAATCTTTGCTCAATTGTTTCGCAATTCTTCCAAAATAATCAGCGTCCGTGATATTCGCCGGACCGTTTACCAAGTCTTTTGCTATATTTACAGCCTGCGCAATCACGAGTGCTTTTTCGGCTTCCTTTCGCGCTTTCTCGCCTTTGTCCGTTATGAGGATTATTTCTTTTATTTCCTTTTTGCGTTCTTTTTCAAATTCTTCGCCAGTTTTGTATTTTGAAATTCTGTAATTTTTTAATGCAATGCCTTCTACTATTTCTTCTACATAGAGATTAGTTTCTGGCGTCATCAAGACTATCACTTTTTGTTGTTTGAAGGATTTCGCAGATGAGCAAATTTCCGCACCTATGTTGCGCGCACTTTTTGCATCGAATTTTTCTCTGCTGCCGCAGCCTATAAAAAGAACTTTTTCAGGTAAATCCTTCGCGTCGACTGTGAAATAAACTTCTTCTGCAAATTTGCCTTTGAATTCCTTGTTATCCAAGGCTCTTTTCACTAAAGCTTTTAGATCTTTTGAATAACTTTGAGGAAATTTTTCGGCATATTCTTTGAAAAATGGGACGGCCAAAATGCCGCCTTCCTTCTTTGACTTGTTGATTATTTTTATATCCATGGTACGGATATATTAGCAAATCTTTGTGGGGGTTTTCAAATGGAAATTCTGAGGGGCGCCATGAGCGCATCACCGACAACCGTATCGCATCTTGCAATGTTTTTGCGTCAACACTGCGGACTGTTGTTCGCATAACTCCATATTTCGATTGACCATTGCGCGTGATTCTGCGAGTGAGCATTACGCGCAACTCCGTATTTCGTGATATTTCACGTCAATGCTATGCGCGATCGTGTGATGATCTTTGCATAGCGGAGCCAAAAATTGGGGGTTGTGGGAATGAGATAGTCCGAATTTTTGCGTGTGGTGAAGTACCTCTGCAGGCTTATGGCAATTTGGGATTGAGCACTTTGTGCCAAATTCTTCTTTGATGATTTTTTTAACTTTTGCGGGGATATAGCGGGAAGATTCTCGCGCATCGTTTCTTTCTTTTGTGTCCTCAAGTTCTTGCACAATCTCCTCTTTTTTCTTTTCAATCTCTTCTTTTCTTTGTTTTAAGGCTTTTCTTAAAAACTCATTTACATCAATGCCTTTTGAATTTAATTCTTCGAGTTCTTTTTTTATATCTTCAGCTAATTGAAAGCTCAAGCCATCAGAGTTTGCATCACCACCAGCCCCAAAACTTAAGGGACGTTTTGCAATTTCCAAAGTCTGCCCGGGCAGACTTTTATCGTCAAAAGGTGGCTTAGATAAGCCATTTCGATTTTCGTTTTCGCTGAACAAATTCGCGGCACTCGTGTTATTTTTTTCACCGAATAGACCGTCCGAATTTTCACATTTATCGTTTGAAAAATTTCCCATCGCAAACTTTTCGTCTCTCACAAAAACTTCCAACGCGCTTTTCGGTAAAATTTTAACTTTTTCCGCCAACTCTTCCTGATTTTCAACTGTGGCGATTGAAGCGATACGAGTCAGTTTGTTAATACTGACCTCGCCATCTTCCAGCATCTTCTTCAAAACAGGCATTTTTTCAAATCTTTTTTCCAAATTGAGTGCCAAGCTAACCTGATCCGCTGAAAGTCCGCACAGTTTAAAAGCAAATTCAAAGATCGAAGAAAAACCTTTCCTTTCATACAATCTTCTTCTACTTACTTCGGGAAGAAGGCCTGTGAATTTTCGCCTCCACAAAAGAGCTGAAGCCCCATATTTTTCACAGAGTTCGAGGAGTTTTTCGTCTGTAATTTTCATGTTTGTTTTGGTTAAAAATTTGAAATTGAGATATTAACGAGACATCTAATCGCAAGTCATGTGCTTGCGATCAATGGTAAGTATACGCTCACCTATATTCTACTTTTACTCCTTTAAAAATCAACTTTTTTGGCTTGAAAAAAGCTGTCAATGATTACGCAATAACAGGCCGAAAACGGCTTGCACAAGCCAAAAACGCAAACACGGCTAATAAAAGGCAAAGGACGATGTAGTGAAATATACTTTTGGTAAACACCACCCGATCGAGATGCTAAACACGAACTTTGCCAGACCTACAAACGTGTTATATAAACTAAAAATACCCCTCCGCCTCCTTCAAAAGATTTTTGGCGTTGTCGTAGGTGAGGATTTTTAAAGCTTTTTTAAAGTCGAGCCACATTGAATTTTTGTGCTCAAAGGAGAGTTTTACTTCTTTTTCTGTTGTTTTGCCCAAGAAAAAGACAACTTGTTTGTAGGAGAGTTTTCCTTTTTTAAAATAAGTATAGAAAATTTCTGAGCGGAAATTTGGCATAAATTCCACTTTCTTTATACCTGTTTCTTCTTCAAGTTCGCGGAGTGCTGTTCTTTTTTCCGCGCGTTCCTCCCCTTTTTCAACATGGCCCTTTGGGAAATCAAAATGGCCGCCCGGGTAGTGAAGGATGAGATATTTTCGGTGAGATTTATTTGAAGAGATCACCTTTCCGCTTTGGCAGGATTCTTCTCTAAAAAGAACTATTCCGCATGATTTTTCATCAGGTTTTTTGCCTACCATTTCTTTTTTGTTAAAGCTTTTTTCGCCGCGTCTTCTTCTGCTTTTTGTTTACTTGAACCTTCACCTTTTGCGATCAATTCGCTGGAAATATAAACTCCCATCTCGAATTTTTTCGCGTGGTCTGGGCCGCTCTCGCTCAAAATTTCATAAGTCGGAGTGACACCAATTTTCTCCTGAATTAACTCCTGAAATTGGCATTTTGGGTCCAAATGCAGGTTCTTTTCTATAATTTCATCGAGCCTTGTCAAAATAAATTTTTTCACAAATTTTTCCGCGATTTTAAAACCTTTGTCCAAATAAATCGCTCCAATTAAAGCCTCCAAAGTATTCGCTAAAATGTGATTTTTTCTGTTGCCTTCGCCCTTTTCTTCTCCATGACTTAGATACAAATAATCTCCAAGCTTGAGGTCTTTTGCGATGTCAGCCAAGTGCCTCCCTTTCACCAATGCACTTCTAAAATTCGTCATTTGTCCTTCGTCGTGATCCGGATGATTTTTGTACAAATGTTCGGTTGAAACCAATTCCAAAACCGCGTCGCCCAAAAATTCCATTCTTTCATTGCTTTCTATTCCTTCGTTTTTGTGTTCGTTTAAATAAGACCTGTGAATAAATGCATTATTGAGGATGTTTTCATCTTTAAATTTAATCCCAATTAATTTTTCTAACTTTGAGAAATCTTTCATTTTTTCTTTTTTAAATATTTATTCATTACCGAGCTTAACACTCCGTTGATGAATTTTGAACTATTCGTGTCGCCAAAATGTTTTGCTGTTTCGATGGCTTCGTTTATCGCGACAACTGGGGGGATATCTTCGGCGAAAACAATTTCGTAAACGCCAATTTCCAAGATTGCTCTGTCTATTCTGGCAATTTTATCAACCGGCCATTCCGGCGCATTTTCTTCGATTATTTTTAGAATTTTTTTCTTTTTTGAAAGGATCCCAGCAAGCAGTGTCGAAGCGAAGTCTTTGTTTTTTAGCTTCGGTGCGAACTCCTTTAAGTTGCTTTCAAGGATTTTTTTGGCATTCCCTCCCCTAAACTCGTGAGTGAATATTGATTGCATCACACAAGTTCTGGCGAGATGCCTGTGGCTTGCCATATTAAGCTTTTATCTTTGTGATTTTCTTCATCTCTTTTTTGATATCCAAGACCTCTTTTCCTCTATATTTGCCGCATTCTTTGCAAACCGTGTGAGATGGAACTTTCGCTCCACAAGAGGGGCACTTTACGAGATTAACAAGATTTGCAAGTTTGTTTCTTGTTTTTGTCTGGAAAGCGCCAAATCTTCTTTTGCTCCTTGATCGGCACAGTTTTTGTTTGGGCGTAGGTTTTTTAGACATGCGTAGAGCATACCGGAATCAGAGGAAAATGCAAGATTATTTCCTGCCTTAAGAATTCTGTTATATCAAGTGTCCAATTTTTAGTGTCTACGTAGAAAATATCCTTCTGCAGCTCCATCTGTTTTGAGGGCTTGTTTAGGTACATCCATTCAGCTTTTGGGATTTCTACTGTTTGAATATATTGCTCCGCGCATTTGCTGCATTTCAGCTCCACGTCTATCTTTATATTTTTAACCTGTACATTAAACCCTTCATTCAATTTCATTATAAAAACTCTGCCCGTGAGGTTGCTTTTTGCGATAATTGAAGGCTCTTTGAAATCTACAGTCACGTCCAAACTGTATTCAAAAATTGAACCTTCTCCTTTTTTGTTTAATTCTGATACGTCAAACGTTAATGGTGAGTCCATGTTATCGGCGGTTTGAAGAAATTAACCTTAAAATGAATATAAAAAGGTTGAAAATGTCGAGATAGAGCTGGAGAGCTGCCTCGATGTACATATTTTCCGGGTACATTTTTAATTTTTGGAAGTCGTACATTGTATAGCCCGTAAAAAGAAGGACTCCAATTCCTGAATAAATCATTTCTGCCGTCGATCCCCATGGGAGAAAAATTCCGATTACTCCGACTATAATCATCCCAAGAAGGCTGATGAGCAAGAATCCGCGCAGGCCTGACAGGTTGAATTTTGTAGTCCAGCCAAAAACAGCCGCGGCGATGAATGTAAAGCCTGTTGCTAAGAGCGCTTTCATCAATATCGTGACTCCGCCAGGACTTGCGGCGACAAGCGCAATGAGCGGCGCCAATGTCATTCCCGTGATGAATGTGAATAATGCGAATAACAGCTTATTTAACGGCGTTTTTTGACTCCAAATTCTTGATGTAAAAACCAGTATCAACTCTGCAATAAAACATACCCACATCAGCCATGGGTGAAATGCAAAATAAGCTAGTAAAAATTGATAAGTTACAAATGTGCCGGCGAGAGAAGAAACTATTGCCAATGTGAAAAACGACATTACTTTGCCGAAAAATGTCATTGAGTAATTTTTGCTTACAGCCTGCTCAAACATATTTAGATTTGTTAAAAAATTGCAAAAGCAATTATACACAAAATATGAAAAAGGCCCCAACCATTTTTTGGATGAGGCCTTGATCAAGCTAAATGAATTTCTACCAATCCATCATGTCATACAATTCATCTGAAGTGTCTTGGACACCATTGCCATTGTCGTAGCTGCCGCCGCTTTGATCTTCTTTGACGTAATTTACCTCATTTACCTCCACCGGCATTGTTTCAATTTCTTGAATCGCTTGGACATCAACAGCCATCAACCCCAAGTTATCAATCATATTTTTTACCAATGTGAAGGCTTCAGCGCGATTGATTGAATCGTTTGGTTTTACTGTGCCGTCCGGGTTGCCGTTCATAACTCCGTTAGCGTAAAGAGTTTTAATATAGGATTCGTATTTATTACCTGCCAAGTCTACGAATGGAGTTTGAACATCCTGCATTGGGATGCCTGTGATTTCAACTATCATTCTTGCCATTTCACCGCGTGTGATCCTTTGATCTGGGTTCATAAATGTAACTCCACGTCCTTCAACTGAGCCATAATATCCTGCTGACCAGTGATTTTGAGCAGCGCCATAACTTGTTCCGCCGCTTTGTCCAACGCCAGTAGCTTCATCGATTACTTTCAACATTTCTGCGAAAGTTGTTTGGCCTGAAGGATCGAAGACTTGCTGTCCATTAACTGTTTTCCCACTGATATTTAATGCATCGTCATGAGCCGCATCGTAGTACCATGTATCTGATGTAGCGTCCTCAAATTTTGAAACTCCAAGCTCAACTTCCTGGCTTCTTGACTCTGTTTTATATTGTTCCAAGTTTTGGATAAATTCTGTTGCTTGTACTGAACCATCTCTCACATCTTCCAAAGTTGCAACAGCTTCTGTAAGAGCGTCACCCATTAAGTTAGCTCCGAGAATGTCGTTCTTGTATGCGTTTAATTGTGGAGCTGTTGTAATAGCTTCATCTAATGTATCTTTCAATTCACTCTGCCCGGTCATGTATTCCGCTCTCATTTTTTCAGGCATTTTTCCCATTACTTTGAAGATTTTGTCCGCCATTGCCGGATCCATGATTTTGTCTAGTATTGTTGGATCAAGTTCAATCAAGTATTTAACTATCTCTGTTGCTTCTCCAAAGCCCCTATCGCCCATAACTTGTTCAAATTTTGTGTTCATGCTTTTGTCGAAGCCCATTTGTTCGAAGTCAACATCCGGCCCACCGAAGATTTGATTGGCTTTTCTGCCAAGCTCTTCGAGGCGCATCTGAACTTCTTTTACACATTGAACATCGCCTGACGATAAACACGCGCGGCCTTTTGTTACTAAGTCTGTAGCAACTTGTGCAACTGTATCGAATTTCTTCTGCATTTCTGGAGTCATGTTTGCATAGTCTTCTTTTCCTTTAGCAATGTCTGTCTCGACTTGTGTAAACATTTGTTCTGCCCAAGCCGTGTTTCTGATCTGCTCAAATTTTGGCCAAAATTCGTCCATTGCGATTCTCAAGTCGTCCATTTCCCACCTCAAATCTTCCATTTCCATCTGCGCGTCGCTGTATCCGTTATAAATATTACAATCGTTGTCTTTCATCAAAGAAAGCATTTTGAGTGTTAACTCGAGCATTTGATCCATCCTTTCAATTTGCGCGTCAACTTCGTCTGACAGCTCCCCTGCCGGCATACTTTCCAAATCCTTTTTTGTTCTTTCAAAATCTGTTTTCATTCTTTCATAATCCTTTGTTTGCCTAGCGTAGTCGTCCCAACACCTATACTGTGAAAGAGTTGCATTGACTCCGCCACTGCCCATATCTCCCATGAGTGTTTGGCGTACCGCTTGTAGCTCTTCCCATGTTAGTGAGGAGCATGATTCAAGCTTTGTTTTTGCATCTGTGACTGTGGTCAAAAGAGAATTTAATTCAGTTGTATCTTCTCCGGCTTTTGTTTTTCTTTTAATTAATTGGTTGATTTCGTTGTACATTCTGTGAGCGTCGCGCTTGTCGAATTGGCAGTCTGTATCTGACGGGGTTGGGTTTTGCATGCCGCCACTTTCGCCACCGCCGTTATAGTTGCAAGTTGTTCCTGGAGCACAGCCACCACCACTGCCGCTTGTGTTGTAATTGTTGTATGGCTGCGTCTGAGTTGAATCAGTTGGATAATTTTGCTGATTGTAGTTGTTTTGTGGCTGAGTTGTTGTACTCCCGCAGTTTGCGCCAGTTGTGCTGTTGCACTCAACATTTACGGTTGGATTGGCTGTTGATCCGGTTGCTGGCTCTGTGTAATTTGAGCCAGTATTTGTGGTTTCCTCGCCGAGCAATATTCTTGCTTTGGTGAATTCCCCTCCTCCTGCTGGTGTTAAGGATACGATTCCCACTGCCAAAGCCAGCGCCAATAGCAAATGGGGCGTTTTGAAGTTGTACTTCATTTTTGATTGGTTAAGTTTTATTTTTATTTTTGTAATTTTTAACAAATATATTGTACTATATTTTTACTTGTTTGTAAAGTGCCATTGCGGGGAATTTCTGGTATAAGTTTTAGGCATAAATTATGAAAGATTTTTTGACATGGGCTGAGGTTTCTAAAGAAGCTTTGGCTCAAAATATTAAGCAGTTAAAAAGCAGACTTAAGCCCGATGTCTTGCTTTGCGCGTGTGTGAAGGCGAATGCGTATGGACACGGGATTATTGAAACTTCTAAGATTTTTCTTGAGGCCGGGGCTGATTGGCTTTCGATTAATGCTTTGTATGAGGCTGAAGTTTTGCGTGCGGCTGGGATCACTGCTCCCATTTATATAATGGGATATACATTATTTAGTGATTTGGAAAAGGCTTTTGATTTGGATGTTCGGCTTGTTGTTTATAACAAAGAGACAGTTGAGAGATTGGGAGAAATCGCAAAAAAGGCTCGGGGCTGCGGGCTCGGGGCTCATAGCGCCCCGACAAGTCGGGGCGTGAAGCTCCATATCAAATTGGAAACAGGAAATAACAGGCAAGGTGTTCACTGCGAAGACATTGTTGAGTTTGCGAATTTTATTAAAAGTTTTGAAGGGCTTGAGATTGAGGGCCTGTCTACGCATTTTGCGAATATTGAGGATACAACTGATCACTCTTTCGCTTTTGGGCAGGTTGAAAAATTCAAAAAAGCGATTGAGGATCTGGAAAAAGCCGGGATAAAAATTCCCATTAAACATTGCGCAAATTCGGCCGCTGCAATTTTGTATCCTGAGACACATTTTGATATGGTGAGAGTTGGGATTTCTACTTATGGCATGTGGCCCTCGAGTGAAACTAAAGTTTCATATAAAAATCTGCAGAAAAACGGGTTCGAATTAAAACCGGCACTGACTTGGAAGAGCGTTGTGGCTCAAATAAAAACTGTGCCGAAAGGCGATTTTGTTGGCTACGGATGCACTTGCAGAGCGACCAGGGACATCAAAATGGCTATTGTTCCGGTTGGATATTATGACGGGTTTGACCGAAGTTTATCGAATAATACTTATGTTTTGATCCGCGGGCAGAGAGCAAAAATTCTTGGGCGCGTGTGCATGAATATTTGTATGTTTGATATTACGGATATTCCTGAAGTTGAAATTGAGGACGAGGTTGTTTTGATGGGAGTTCAATCTTTTGATGGGGTTTCTGACGCTATTTCCGCTGAACAGTTTGCCGCGCAAGCCGGAACAATAAATTACGAGGTGACAACAAGAATTAGTGAGAGGATTCCTCGTATTTATGTTTAATTTGTTTTTTGTTTGAGTTATAATTTTTTTTGCTATGGCAAAAAAAATATGTGTCGGGGTTGTTTTTGGGGGAAAGAGCGGCGAGCATGAAGTTTCGCTTGTTTCCGCGGCGAGTGTTATTAAAGAAATGCCTAAGGATAAATATACTGTGAAAGAGGTTGGAATTGCGAAAAATGGTAAGTGGTACGTTGGCAAAGATGTTTTGAAAAAATTTAAAAACGGAGATTTTAAAGGATTAAAGAAAGTTAGTTTTGAAGATGCTTTAAAAAATTGCGACGTCGCTTTTCCTGTTTTGCATGGACCTTTTGGCGAGGATGGGACGATTCAAGGACTTTTTGAAATGATGAACATCCCTTATGTTGGATGCGGTGTTTTGGCTTCCAGTCTTTGCATGGACAAGGCTTTGTTAAAACAAGTTTTGCGCGATTGCGGAATCAGCGTGGTTCCTTCTGTCGAATTCATGAGAAACGAGTGGAAAGTTGGTTCCAAAAAATTGGCTAAGGAAATTAAATTTCCGTGTTTTGTGAAACCAGCGAACATGGGTTCGTCTGTCGGAATTTCAAAGGTTAAAAACAGTTCTTCGCTTGCCGGTGCCATCAATTTTGCTTTTGAATTTGATTCTAAAGTTTTGGTTGAAAAGGCTGTAAATGCACGTGAAATTGAGTGCGCGATATTGGGGAATGAGGATCCGCGGGCTGCTGAACTCGGTGAAATTATAGTCGGCGGTGAATTTTATGATTACTATGATAAATATGTTAACGGAAAATCTTCGACACAAGTTCCTGTTAAAAATTTAGCTGCGAAAAAGAAAAAAGAAATTTCCGAGATGTGTCTGATGGCTTATAAGGCGGCTGGATGCAGCGGACTTTCTAGAGTTGACTGTTTTTTGGACAGAAAAACAGGCAAAGTTTATTTAAATGAGATCAATACTCTTCCTGGGTTTACTTCGATCAGCATGTACCCGAAAATGTGGCAAGCGTCAGGTTTAAATTATCCAAAATTGATAGACGTTTTAATTCAACTTGGGTTAAAAAGATTCGCTGAAAAACAAAAAAATAAAATAAGCTTTGACAGCGGAAGCAACTGGTTTCAAACTCCTTGACGATAGGTAGTGCGGTGCGTATATTTGGAGGGTGTTTTTCCTAAAAAAGAAAAATTTGAGCGAGGGCGGTGGAAGTTTCATCGCTCTTGATATTGGAACGGATGAAGTAAAAGCTTTGGTTATTTTAAGCGAGGGTAGAAAGGGTCGCGTTGTCGGAATCGGGAGAAAAAAACAAAAGCTTGGTGATATGCAGAGCGGGACTGTGACTGATATCGCTGCGGTTATCGGCAATTGCCATGATGCTATTCGTGATGCTGAAAGAATGGCTGGTGTTAGAGCTTCGCAAGTGATAATGGGGATCGGCGGAGAATTGGTAAAAGGAGCCACTACTACTGTTTCTTATCTGCGCCGCGACCCAACTTCAAAAATCGATTTGGCCGAGTTAAAAAATATCGTCCACAAAATCCAATGGAAGGCTTTTGACCAGGTGAGAAGCCAACTTTCGAGCGAGACTGGGTACAATGAAATTGATGTAAAACTTGTGAACGCGGCGATTGTCGGGGTGAAAATTGACGGGTACAAAGTCACAAATCCAATTGGGTTTCAGGGAAAAGAAGTTACTGTCAGTATTTTTAATGCGTTCGCGCCGCTTGTGCATTATGGCGCGCTGCAAACTATCGCGGCAGAGATCGATAAAGAACTAATTGCTATTACTGCCGAGCCTTATGCTATCACACGCGCGCTAGAAAATGACGACGCAAAATTTGGCGCGATTTTTATTGATCTTGGAGGCGGAACTACTGATGTAGCTGTGGTTCGCGATGGCATGCTCGAGGGGACAAAGATGTTCACTTTGGGCAGCCGGACTTTCACAAAAAGATTGGCTCAAAGCCTTAACATTTCTTTTAATGAGGCTGAAGAAATAAAAATCGCGTACTCAACAAATAAACTAGAAAAACAATCTCATAAAATCGTGCGTGAAGCGATGAAAAGTGATTGTGATGTTTGGCTTTCCGGTGTTGCTTTGACGTTAAGCGAATTTGAAAATATTGATATTTTGCCGTCTAGGATTTTGCTTTGCGGAGGCGGGGCGAAACTTCCTGAAATCCGCGAAGTTTTGGAAACTTCTGAATGGGTTAAGACTCTGCCCTTCGCAAAGAAGCCGCAAGTTTCATTTGTAAATTCAAAATATATTTCGAATTTAACTGACGAAACGAAAAAACTTGATCAGCCGGAGGACGTCCCAGCAATGGCTTTGGCAAGCCTTGGGCTTGAATTTACAATGGAGGAGCAGGTACTCTCAAAAGTTTTGAAAAAAGTTGTAAGGCTAATGCAAATTTAATGTCAAAAGATCCCCGCAAAGTCGAAGACATTCAAAAACTCGCAAAACAACAGATAAGCGATGAGTTTGAAGATGGCGACGTTGGCGATAAGAGCGAAGTTATTTCCTCAAAAAAAATTGTTTATATCGAGATTGATGATGAGGTTACTGCTGTTTATGACAAAATTAAAAATTTAAAAATTCCTCATATCTATATCGTTGCGCCGCAGAGGGCTGTCATTTTTCAAAGCATTGTTAATTTAAAAATTCTAAAAAGAAAAACTGAGGAATCGGGGAAGTCTATCTACTTAATTACAAATGATAAAAACGGAGTTTATCTCGCCGGGCAGGTTGGGATTCCGGTTTATGACAGACTGTCGACTTCTGGCAGACCCGTTTTATTTACTTCCGAGGAAGAAGACGAAAAAATTCGAATAACTCCAATAAAAGCCGCTGTAAACGCCGTCATTGATGATACTCCGACAAGGCTTGCAGAAAAAAAAGTTTCAATCTCAGAAATTTTAAAAAGCAAAAGAGAGAAAAAAGGTTTTCCAATAATGAAAAAGTTTTCGGAGAAAAAGCCTGCGCAGGATTTAGTGAGACCGAAAGAAGAGAAAGCTCCGAAACACAAACTTACTTTTGTTGCGCCTAATAAACAGGCGCTTGTGGGGCTCGCCGCTATCAGTTTGTTCATTCTTCTTGTTATTTTTTATATCGCCTTGCCCGGCGTTACCGTCTATCTTACGCCAGCGGCGAGCGTGCTTGAAAAATCCGCTAACATCGTCCTTGCCGACTACGAAAAAAACCGTGCTGAAATTGAAACTTCTGCCCCCCATACTGTGGCAAGCCACAGACTCTCTGCCAAAATCGAAAAAACAATTATATATTTTTCTACCGGCAAGAAGTTGTCGCAGAATGCCGCTAATGCAAGCGGAAAACTGACTATTTTCAACAATGCGAATTACTCTTGGCCGTTAGTCGAAAAAACTAGATTCCAAACAAATGAAGGATTAGTTTTCCGCATCACAAGCCCTGTTGAAGTCCCCGCAGCTACAAGCACTGGCCCGGGGAAAGTGGAAGTTTATGTCACCGCCGACCCGCTCGACGCATATGGGCAAATTGCCGGACAGAAAGCTAATATAGGGCCTACAAAATTTTTCCTACCTGCTCTGCGTGAGGATAGCCGCAGTGTTTTGTATGCGGAAAGTTTTGGCAATATGACTGGCGGTATTACCGATTATGTTAATTACGTTTCCGCTGACGACATCAAAGCTGCCGAGTCAAAATTAAAAGAAACTTTACTTAAGGCGGTTCAAGACGAACTCAAGAAACAAATCTCATTGAAAAATGATTCCGAAGGAACTGACTATGTTTTGTTAACCGGTGAAGAAGCTATTGAGACAAGCGACGTCCAAATAAATCCAGTTTCTTCTCTACAGGATCAGGAATTGGCTCAATTTGATATCTCTGGAAATCTCACCGCTTACGGCTATTACTACAGCAAAAATGAAATGCTAAATCTGCTTACCCAAGAGTTGATGCTCAAAAAAAGCCCTCAGAAAAAGCTTGTAAAAATAAATGAAGACACTGTTACTTATAGAATTTTCGAGAAGGATTCCGTTCATGGAAAAATTAAAGTTACAGCTAATATAAAGGGCATTGAAGAATTTGAAATTGATCCCGAAAAAGAAAACGGCGCGAGGCTCATTGAAAAAATCAAAGAGCATATCGCAGGCAAAAATATCGAAGAAGCAAAATCTTATATTCAAAATCTTCCCGAAATAAATAAGGTTGAAATTGAAAGCTGGCCGGCATGGTCTCCCACAGTTCCAAGCGTTGCCGATAATATTAAGATTGAAATTCGCGACGCTGTGATGGTAGAATAATCCTCGAGTAAATTTTAATCCTCACCTCTTATGAAAAATCGAACAATTTTTTCTTCTGTTTTGCTTGTAGTTTTGGTCAGCGCGCTTTTCTTCAGCGTTTCAACGGTGTTTGGCGCACAATTGCCATCTCAAAATCCACCTGCTGGACTTGCCGCCCCAACGTTTAGCAGTTTAATTCTTACTGGTCCTGGGAATATAGATTTAACTGGCTCCATAACTAATAGTTCGGGGAGTTTTGGTGGAAGTGTAAATATTGCTGATCCATTGATTGTTGGTGGGTCTATAGATGTTACTTTCATAAAGAATTCTTCTGGGAATTTAACTTTCCAGGATACTTCAAATGGCGCTAAAACCTTGACCCAGTTGTTGGATAAAGGCCCAGCCGAAGCATGGCAAGAAGCTGCTAGTGGAATCTATACTCCGGTTGGAGAAAAGGTTGGGATTGGAACGAGTGATTTAAGTTATCCTGCTACACTATCTGTATCCGGCGGTGTGCTCATCAAAAACGGAGAAATTGATATTCAAAGCGCATTAAAGAATGGGACAAGTATAGATGCTAATTTTGTTACTATAAATGATTCTCTTAATGTCAAAAAAGCTATTGATGTTAATGATTCAATTTTCAATGGTTCCTCTGGTGCTGTTAATATAACCGACACCGATGGACTTATTGTTGCAGGACCTATAAATGTCCCGACTATAAAAAATTCTGTTGGGGCTGTTCCTGTTCCCGTTACTATTGATGATGCCCTTGATGTTTCGGGACATTTAAGTGCTGCTAGCATAGGAAGTTATGTAAACACACCAAGCTCTTTTATTGTTGTTAACGCTAATGGTGGAACTGGCACGGTTACTTCTGCTTGCGCTGCTGGATATGTTATAACCGGCTGTGGGTTTTATGGCTGGTCTGGAATAACTGTCTACGCTGCCGAAACTTCAACAACTGCAAACACTTGTACCGTTAGAGCTTATAATTCAACTACTGCAAATAAAAACATACAAGCTGTTGCACGATGTTTTAATCCTGGCGGCTAGAAGGATTTTTCACATTCCTTTATAAGATTCTCTTCTCCTATTTCTTTGCAGAGAGTTTTGTCGTTTGCCGATATTGCTTTGTTTGCGATCACGTTGAATCTGCAAATATAAACCTTGTTTTGATCTTCTATTTTGTCACAAATTTTATAATCTCCTTTATCTACCGCTTCTTGTTCTATCGCCAACATTTCTTCGCTGGCTTTTGCTTCTTTTTCCGCTAATTCCAAGCGATTTTCTTCGTCTGCTATTAATGCTTCACAATTTTCCTTGTATCTATCTAATTTAATTCCATCGCATACATCATCATCCATTTCTTCTAACGCTTTTTGAGTTAGAACTGCTGCATTTACTACGTCCTTGCATTCTTCTTTTTTGTTTTCTCCTAAAATTCTGTCACATGTTTCTAAATCATTGCTGCCTACAGCCTGTTCATATATTTGATTATCCAAAATCGTATCAGCGTTTACTTCTGCCGGTGGTTCGTTTTCTTTTTCTTCCTTTTCAAAAAGATCGCAGGCGCTGAAGGCTAATAATGCGAGAACAAAAATCGCTAAAAGTTTTTTCATAAGAATTTGGTTTAAGGATCGATGTTTAAAGTATTATATTAAGGGGATTTTTGCAAGATGTTGTGGTAAACTCTGCGCCGCTTATGAAAATTGCGATTAAAACATTGGGGTGCAAAGCAAACCGCGCTGATTCTGATAAATTAGTGGCTTTGGTTGGCGGCGAAGTTGTTGAAATAAACAACGCCGAGGACTTAAAAAAACATCATAGTTTTGATGTGTGCATTGTTAACACGTGCACAGTCACCGGGACTGCTGACAGAAAGTCTTTGGATGCTGTTTTGAAATTTAAAAAAAGTTTTCCTAAGGCCAAAATTGTGGCTTTCGGATGTGGCGTAAGGGCTAATAAAGATTTTTTTATGGGATCTGGAGTCGTAGATTTTTGTGCTAAAAATCTCTATGGAGTTTTGAAATTTTTGGAAAAAAATTTTAATAAAACTAAGTCGAAATTCAATATCGAAAGTAGGCGCACTCGCGCGACTGTAAAAATTCAGGATGGGTGCAATAATTTTTGTTCGTATTGCATAATTCCGTTTGTGCGCGGGAGGGAAAAAAGTTTTCTTGTGGATGAAATAATGGCTGAGATAAAAGAAAAAGAGAAATTGGGTTTTAAAGAAATTGTTTTGACCGGGATTAATATTGGGAATTGGAAAGGGGAGGAAAAATCCAGGAGACTGACGCTTTCTGAACTGATAATAAAAATTCTTAATGAGACAAAGATTCCTCGTGTTCGATTGAGTTCCATTGAGCCGCAGAATTTTGATAAAAATTTTGAAAAATTATTCACTGAAAAAAAATATTCTTCGCGATTTTGTCCGCACATGCACATGTCGCTGCAGTCTGGCTCCGACAGGGTTTTAAAGGCTATGCGCCGCCATTATGACACAAAATTGTTCAAAAAAGTTGCACAAAAGTTAAAAAAATTGGCTTCTGAAATAGCATTAACGACCGATGTTATAGTCGGATTCCCTGGCGAGACGGAAAAAGATTTTTTAGACACTTGCAGGTTCGTGAAAGAAATTGGCTTCGCAAAAGTGCACGTATTCCCCTATTCAAAAAGAGCCGGGACTTTAGCCGCTTTGATGGACAATCAAGTTCCTGAAAATTTAAAGAAAGAGCGTGCAAAAAAACTTCAAAATATTTCCGACACTCTCCGTAAAAAATTTATAGCCGCAAACTCCGGTAAAACTTTTCCCGTGTTAATCGAGCACAAATCAAAAAACGGATACTTTGAAGGCTTCACCCCGAATTACATCAAAGCGAAAATTCGTTCGACAAAAAATCTTGAAAATCAAATTGTAAATATAAAACTATAATCCGAGATTCTTCCTGATTTCGTCGGCTTTTTGCTGGTCAGCTTTTTTCTTTTGATCCTGCTCCGTTTCGCTTTCAAGCTGCATCCATTCCGCGTAGTGCTGGTCAGCCAATTTCTCAAGTTGAGGAACATGTTTCTTTGAAAGAGCTGCGAATTTCTGTTTTTCTTCCTCAAAAATTTTGATCAATTCGTCGATTTGTTCCTGTTTCAACTTTGGAACTGATTCAACAATTTTTTTCTTTTCGTCTTTTGAAAGAGAAATTGAACCTGCCAAAAGTTTTATAAATTTTTCTTCGTCAAATTTTAGACCGTGCGGAGGGCATTTTACCTTCAAAACTCTTGGAAGTTTTGTTCCAAGTTGGAAGTTTGCCGGGGTCATGTCTTCCTGCTGCATGCCTGCGCCTGGAGCGCCTGGCATTCCTCCTTGTGGTGGATACATTCCTGGCTGCATTGGCGGGTAGCCCATTCCTCCTGGTGGAGGCGGCGGCATGTAGCCTCCTTGCGGACCATATCCTCCTTGCGGTGGGTAGCCGTATGGTGGGTATTGTGGTGGATATCCATATGGATCGGCATATTGAGGATACCCTCCCCCTTGCGGCGGCATCGGCTGATAGCCCATTCCTCCTGGTGGAGGCGGCGGCATATAGCCTCCTTGTGGCGGTGGCGGATTAAATCCTCCTCCTGTTGGTTGTGGTGGAGGTGGCGGATTAGTTTTTGGTGGAACTGGAGTTCCTCCTGAAGCTGGTTCAGATTTTTTTGGTGGAGGTGGTGGTGGCGGAGGTGTAGCCCCGCTTTGCGGGGTCGTATTTTGTGGATTTGGTTGTGGATCTGTCATGTTAAAATTGTTTATTTATTCTGGAGTGTTATTTTACGCTATCTGATACTTTTTGGCAACAAAAAACTGGACTTTTTAAATTTTTGAAGGTAGAATCCCGACGTTTTTTAAAAACTTCGGGCGATTAGCTCAGTTGGTAGAGCATCCGCTTGACTTGCGGAGGGTCAGTGGTTCGACCCCACTATCGCCCACCAGGAATCTAAAACTCCTTTTAACTTTGATTTAAGGCGAAAAATCGGTTCGAATCCACTATGGTTTTTTTTGAGCTTTGACTTTCTTAATCTCATTTTAAGTCTTAAAATGGGTACAATATGAAACTTAATAAATACGGTTTAAAATCTGGTAATATTTTCCTTTTGTATATCACAACCTTTCTTGGTGGACTTATGTTCTTTCTGCCAGTTTTGGCTTTGTATTATGAGCAGACGTTGTTTTCTGCGACAAATGTTGCCCTAATTTTTTCTATTGAGGCAGTTGCTTCGGCAATTTTCGAAGTGCCTACAGGAGCTATCGCAGACTTGTTTGGAAGAAAGAGGTCAATGTTAATTGCTTACTCTATTGATATTTTGGCTTTTATATTGTTATGGGTTGGAGGAAGTATGATAATGTTTGTTTTGTATGCAATTTTGACTGCCATGGCACACGCATTGAATAGTGGTGCAGATACGGCCATAATGTATGACACTCTAAAGCAGGAGGGGAAAGAGAATTTATACAAAAAAATAAGTGGAATATATATGGCCATTTGGCCTTTAGGTGCGGCGATTAGCTCTATCGTTGGAGGATATCTGGCTACAATTTCTTTGAAAACCCCGGTGCTTTATACAATTTTTCCCTTTGTAATAGCATTGATTCTTATTTTCTTTATTGTTGACCCGCCATATGAAAAGAAAACTGAAAGCACAATCAACAGTCATATGATTGAATCCTTTAAGGATGTTCTAAAGAATAAACAACTCATCTTTATTCTTTTTGGTGGTATAGTTGCTTGGTCATTTGGAGAGAGCGTACATTTTTTGAGCCAATTATTCTTTGAATTTAAAGATATTCCGATATTGTGGTTTGGATATGTTGCCGCTGCCAGTTTTGCTTTCTCTTCGCTCGGGTTTTATTTCGCGCATAATATATCTGAACGATTTGGGAATAAGCGAACAGTTATAGCTTCCGTGGTGTTACTCTCCTTTTTGCTTGTATTATCCACATTAACTTCCAGCTATGTTATGTTGATATTATTCTCCCTTTCCTCATTTTTCTTTGGATTACGCAGTCCCATTCTTGGTCATTTGTGGAACGCCGAAATTGAATCAAGAAAGCGTGCCACTCTCAATTCTATAAATAGTTTGGTCTATCAGTTAGGCGTTGCGTTGGTTATTCCCTTAGTTGGATACTGGGCGGATTTGTTTACTGTAAATACTGCTTTTCTTTTGAGTGGTTTAATAATTTTGATTATTCCACCGGTATTTTTTGTATTTTTGAAGAAAAATTAATTAAAAGCCAATTTTGGCACCCTTAACACCTCAAACAATCTTTCCATTTTTGCCCACAGTCTAGTACAATAATTGGTGTCCGACATCATGGTTTTAATATCGAGCTGTTTCGTCCACCAGAAACTTCAATCTTCGTTTCCCTTTAGCACAAGGCAAAATATTAGTTCGAATCCACTATGGCGTTTTCTCGTTTTTCTTGTCATATTCCTCTGCCTTCTCCCATCCCAACTCAAACAAACTCTTTAAAGTCCGTGCAATATCCTTGTTGTACATCTTCATTCCTGTAGGTTCTTCTCCGTGAGATGAGAAAATCGCAATCATGTCTCCGATGATATTTAGCTCACAATTTGCAGGATATTTTTTGTTTGGTATCAATCTGGTGACTCTTAATTCGTCTTTGTCTCGTTTTTTATATTCTTTTGCGGGTTTAATATCTGGCTGTAAACTTCGGACATTCATTCCTATTGAAGCCCGCTTTTTTGTATATACTTTCCAATCATCCCAAAGATGCTCGGTATGGTATTTATTCAATCCGAAGCAAAGCTGTTCCTTCGCTCCTTCGTCCAAAGTCTCGTTAATCAGCTTTTTTACGGCTTCTAACCCCTGATAGTACTTAATTTTACCTTTGACCTCAAAAACGGGTTTAATCTGTTTATTTTCCGTTTTTTTAAGCTCCAACATGGCTTTTTCAGCCTGTTTCTTGAGTTCCAAATCCTTTTCAACCTGCCTGCTACAGATATTTACTATTTCTTCCGGCGAAACAGCTTCAAAGTAGGAGACATTGTTTCTCTGAAATGTATTTACGAGATTCTTTTCCACTAATGTTTTCAATGACGCATAAACAGTGACTCTTTTAATACCGAGTCTTTTTGCAATCATGCTGGCAATTGAATTGCCGTTTTCGAGCAGATACAAATAGATATCTTGCTCATTTTTGGTAAGGCCGAATTTTTTGAAAAATGTATTTATCATATTGTTTGGTGTCAGAGATATAACAACAGATAAATACTATCATGTTTTAATCTTAAAATAAAGCAAAATTGCTATTTTTGACTTTTTGTTGTTATTGACTAATTAACAATTATATATATAATCACATTCTGTTCTTTAAAACAGTCCTGAGTGGTCTAATGGTAAGACGCCGTGCTGTTAACACGGACGATGCAGGTTCGAGTCCTGCCTCAGGAGCCATTATGCGGGCGTAGCTCGTTGGTATGAGCGACCGGCAGTTAACCGGAAGGTTGTGACTATGGAGTAAGTACTTCTTCATAGTTTGGTTCGATTCCCACCGCCTGCTTCCTAGACTTGAAACGTCAATTTCGGCATTTTCAGCACCTCAAACAACTTTCCATTTTTGCCCATAACCTAGTACAATAATCAGTGTCCGACATTACGGTTTTAGTAAGGACGCCTTGGGGCCACCATAAAAATTTAGAAAAAATTTAGAAAAACTTTAGAATTGGGTGGTATGATCAGGTTATGATTTTTGAGCGTATTTTAAATTTTCTTTTTCCGGAAAAGTGTATTGGGTGCGGCAGAGACGGGGTTTTGGTGTGCGAAAAATGTTTGAGCGGGATTAAGCTTTTGGATTTTCAAGAGAATCCTTTTGAGCTGATTGTGGCTAGCAGATACGATAAAAATGGGCTTTTGAAAAAACTAATAACGACTTATAAATATAAATTTTCGGAGGAACTGAGGTGTGTTTTGGCTGGTTTGTTAGCGGCTCAAGTGCAGAGATTGTATAAATTTTTTGAACAAAATTGGGCAGAGGCATTGGTAGTACCTGTACCTTTGCATTCTCGTCGTCTGCGATCTCGTGGGTATAATCAGTCGGAGCTTTTGGCTTATTCATTGTTGAAAAATCCTATATTGGCCGGGATTAACTGGAAAATTTCAAATTGTTTGAAAAGGAAAATTTATACTGTGCCGCAGGTAAAATTGGGCAGAGCAGAAAGGCTGGTCAATTTGAAAGGAGCTTTTGAATGTGAAAATTTTAAAATTATAAATGGCAAAAAAATCATCCTAATTGATGATGTTTGTACGACTGGAGCTACTTTGAGTGAGTGCAAAAAAGTTTTAATTGCTGCTGGAGCTGCTAAAGTTACCGCGCTTGTCCTTGCGCATGGGGATGGCAGTTGATATGCTTTTTGCATGAAAATTGGAATTGATGCATCAAGATATTCGCACAAATACGCGACCGGCGTTGAGTGGTACAGCTACCAAATAATAAATGGGATTTTGGGAGAGGCGCTGAAACAGCCAGATGTTTCTGTTTTGTTATATTCTCCTACTGATATCGATATTCCAAAGGAGTTTGAACATCCCGGGAAAGTTAGAAAAATTATAATTCCTTTTAAAAGATTTTGGACTTTGATCCGGCTTTCGTGGGAAATGAAGAAAAATCCACCGGATGTTTTGTTTGTACCTTCGCACACCTTGCCGCTCATTCATCCGAAATTCTCAGTTATTACTATTCATGATGTTGCATTCAAATATTTAAAAAAATCTTATCCAAAATTGAGTTATTGGCATTTAAATTGGAGCACTAAATTCGCGGTTAAACATGCCAGTCGTATCATTGTCCCTAGCGAGGCGACGAAAAGCGATTTAATTAAATTTTTCAAGTGCCCTGAGGAGAAGATTTCGGTTATTTATCATGGGTTTAAAAAGCCGTCTGGGAGAACCGAGGGAGCGGCTGGCCTGACTTCAAATTTAAAGTTTTTTGGATTTGATAAAAAGTTTCCATACGTACTTTTTGTGGGAAGATTGGAGAGCAAAAAAAACCTAGCGAGATTGGTTGAGGCGTTTGGGCTTTTTTCTGAAAACAAGCCCGGTTACAAACTTGTTTTGGCGGGAAAACAGGGTTTTGGATTTGAGGAAATTTTGGCGAAAGTTAGAAAATTAAAAATTGAAGACAGAGTAATAATGCCTGGGTATATCGATGAAGATGAGAAAAAATATTTATACGAAAATTGTGAGATTTTTGCATTCCCTTCGTTATACGAGGGATTTGGATTTCCGGTTTTGGAGGCGTTTTATTATGGGAAGCCTGTCGTAACTTCTCATGTTTCGTGCCTGCCCGAAGTCGCTGGCGATGCGGCTCTTTATTTCGATCCTTTTGATGTTTCTGAAATTGCAAATGTTATTGAAAAATTAGTGAATAATAAAAACTTACGAGATGAACTTATAGAAAAAGGTAAATCAAGACTTGAAAAGTTTGATTTGAAAACTTCGATCAAAAAAACTTTCGATATTCTTGTTAAATAGCTATAATCTTATTAAATGGATAATAAAAGAATAGCTGAGATATTCCAGGAGATTGGTGACATTCTTGAGATAAAGGGCGAGAATTCTTTTAGAGTTAATGCTTACAAAAATGCGTCGATCAGTATTTTGAATTCACCCTTTGATTTGCGTGATATTTTTGAAAAAAATCCGCGAGATTTGGAGAAGATTCCTGGCGTTGGGCAAAATTTGCGTGAGCATATTGTTGAACTTTTTACTACCGGCAGATGCAAAGAATTTGAAAAAATTCAAAAGTCTATACCAAAGGGGCTGTTGTCATTGCTGCGTATACGCGGCGTTGGGCCGAAAAAAGTGAAATTGTTTTATAGCCAGTTGAAAATACATGATGTACAGGGGCTCAAAAGGGCTGCGGAGAGCGGGCTCCTTGCGGAGCTTCCTGGTATGGGAGAGAAAAGCCAAAAAGATATTCTTGAAGCGATTTCTGAACACGCGAAATTTGATTTCGATAGATCTCTTATTGGCGAAGCGCTTATGGAGGCAGAGAAATACATTGAATATATGAAGAAATGTGAAGCTATTAAAAGAATTGAATATGCCGGGAGTTTGAGAAGAAGAGAGGAAACAATCGGAGATATAGATTTATTGGCAACCGTTACTCCGCAGAGCGGAGATGGTGTGGTTGCGGATCATTTTGTAAAATATCACGATGTTTTGAAAGTTGTTGCTCGAGGTGAAACGAAATCAGCTGTTATTTTGGAAGGTGGCATGCAAGTTGACTTGAGGGTCGTGGAAGATGAGGTTTTTGGAGCGGCTTTGCATTATTTTACTGGAAGCAAAGCTCACAATATCAAGGTTCGAGAGATGGCGAAGAAAAAAGGATTAAAAGTTAGTGAATACGGTGTTTTTAAACTTCCAAAAGGCAATAAAATAGCCTGCAAAACTGAAAAAGATGTTTTTGATGCGGTCGGACTGCCTTATATTGAGCCTGAACTTCGCAAGGGCGAGGATGAAATTGAGTTTGCTTTGAAGAGTAAAAAAATGCCTCGTCTTGTTGAGCTTGAGGATTTGAAAGGAGATCTGCACATACACAGCGTTTGGAGCGACGGCACTAATTCAATCGCGAAAATTGCCGAGGTTTATAAAAACGCCGGGTTTGAATATATCGCGATGAGCGATCATTCTTCCGCTGTTGGGATTACTGGAGGGATGGGGACTCACAAAATCAAAGAGCAGTGGAAAGAAATTGACCACGTAAACAAAAACTTAAGAGAGTTTAAGATTTTGAAATCTTGCGAAGTTGATATTTTAAAAGATGGGAGTTTGGATTTTAGCGATGATATTTTAAAACAACTGGATGTCGTTGTTGCTTCCGCTCACATGTATATGCGGCTTGATGAAGAGCAGCAAACTAAACGCATTATCGCGGCAATTGAGAACCCTTACGTAAAAATTCTTGGGCATCCCACTGGCAGGATGATTAACCAAAGAGGTCCGATGAAATTAAATATGGAAAAAATTATTGATGCCTGCAGAGTGAATAAGGTTGCTATTGAAATAAATTCAAATCCTTTGAGGCTGGATCTGTCTGACAGGTACGCGAGAATGGTAAAAGAAAAAGGAGTTAAAATTGTGATTAACAGTGACGGCCATGACGCTTCACAATATCAGCTTTTGAAATATGGAATTTTTGTCGCGAGAAGAGCTTGGCTTACAAAAGATGACGTTTTAAACACTAAAAATTTAAAACAGTTTTTAAGTTTTTGGGAATAGGAGGGAATTGACTTTTTATCTTTAGAATGGGATTCTTTATGGGAAATATCTAACCCTTTTTACCATGAAAAAATTCGCATTATTATTGGTTCTCGCTCCTTTGCTTTTTGTATCGTGCGGAGGATCGTGCGTAAATGAAAAAGATTGTTTTATAAAAGCTACTTCTGAAGCTGCTTGTGAAATTTTTGGGAATCCTGATGCTTGGAGTAACCCGGATGCTTTTGAAGAAAAAGCAGAAAGTATTTTTGCGAAATACGGTTTCAATGTTGACGATGAAGAAGCGATGAACGCCCTTTCTGCAAAATATGAAAATGATGAGGATGTAATGGCTGCTTTGACTGAAGAGATGGCAGATTGCAGCAGTGGGACTTTTGATCCATCTTTGCTTCAACAGTAAAGAACTGATAAACTCGGGTTATGAAAGTAGCTTTGGTTCATGATTTTTTGTTAAAGCTTGGCGGCGCTGAAAGAGTGCTTAAGGTTTTTGCTGAAATGTATCCTAACGCGCCAATTTTTACCCTTCTTTATGATGAAGAAAGGGTTGGAAAAGTTTTCCCGAAGGAGCGCGTGAACACTTCGTTTTTGCAAAATTATCCAAAATTTTTGAGAAAAAGACATAGACTTTTTACACACAAAATGCCCGCTGCCGTTGAGTCATTGAGTTTTTCTGATTTTGATTTGGTAATAAGTTCGAGTTCCGCATTTGCGCATGGGATTATGGTTCCCTCTCATGTAAAACATCTCTGTTATTGCCATTCCCCTATGAGGTACGCGTGGGATCATTCCGCCGAATACATTGAAGAAAACGACATTTCTGGATTCAAAAGGATCCTTTATTCGCTTTTGATAAAACGTCTGCGCGAGTGGGATTTTTTGGCTGGGGACAGGCCCGATAAATACATCGCGAATTCGCAAAATGTCGCCAAACGTTTAAAAAAATATTATAGAGTTGATTCAAATGTTGTATTCCCGCCGGTTGATGTCGAAAAATTTAAAGTTTCGTATAGCAACAGCGATT
>Ga0233425_10003585_pt1 | contig 27870 bp, 23 predicted proteins | sample Watercolumn_Towu_2_FD_181712 | JGI IMG/M metagenome (GOLD analysis project Ga0233425, IMG submission 181712) | Freshwater microbial communities from Lake Towuti, South Sulawesi, Indonesia - Watercolumn_Towuti2014_140_MG | ecosystem: Environmental > Aquatic > Freshwater > Lake | place...
CAAAAGATGTTGTAAGGCATTCTCTTGTTCAAAAAATTGTTGATGCCTATAAAATATATGAGGAAAACGGCAGGAACGAAATCAGTAAACAGGAACAGTAATATATAATGATTGCAAGAAGTAAAAATATTAAAAACAGCACAAAGGCTCTTATAAAGTCAGGACAGTATGAAGACATAAAAAGCACAAAGGGATTTTTCTGGAGATACTTTTCTTTTAAAAGCAGGTCCGCCCAGCGTTTTTATATATTTCTTCTAACTGCTGCTGCTATAATTTTTATCCTTTCTTATAACTACACTCCTGATATTGGAATTGAGCTCGGAAAACCCAGTCCCAGAACAATTAAGGCAAACAGGGATATTCAATTTGAGGATACAGTAAAAACTGAAGAGGACAGGGCAAAAAACGAGGCGCTGGTTGAGGATTTGTATATTTATGATACGGAAGTTTTAAATGGTCCGGAAGGTGCCCTGTTTCAGATAAAATATTTCTTTAATCTTGCCAGAATAGTCAAAAATAAAGAGGATAAATCACCTGAAGAAAAAATAACATATCTTTCAAATATTCTTGGAAATATCTATCCGGAATCAACTGTAACAAGGGCACTGGATCTTACTGTAAGTGAAAACGGCAATATGCTTAACAGCACGCTGGGTATTGCCAGAAAGATAATGGGTGAAAAGATAAAACCCACTGAGCTTGATTTTGTAAAAAGCAGCATACCGGATGAGGTGTTATTAAACGAAAATATTAAATCCGAAAATGTCGCATTTATTGTTTCTGTAATCGAGGCCAATATAAGACCCACTGCTGTATTTGATCCTGATGGAACCCTCAATGCAAAACAGGAAGCAAGGGCGAAAACTCCTCCTCATATGGTAAGTATTCTAGAGGGTCAGACTATAGTATCTGAAGGAGAAGTTGTTGAAGAAGACGATATAGCTGTATTGAAAAGACTGGGTCTTTTTGAAATAGAAATTAACTGGAGCAGATATTTTTATATATCCTTTGTAGTGATCATTACAATTTTTATGCTTGGTTTTTATCTTTTTAAATTTGAAACTCTGGTTTACGGCAACTTAAGAAAAGTTTTGCTCATAGTGATGTTTCTTGTGCTGTTTACCGGGATAATTAAAGGCTTGAATACTCTGGCAACGGTTCACCTGAATCTCTGGAATTATCTTTTTCCGATAATCACCGTCTCAATGATAATAGCCATAGTGTTTAATACAAACCTGGGTATTATAGTTACAATATGCCTGTCTTTTCTGGCAGGTATAGCAACAAATCTGGATTTCAGCCTGACAATTGCTTACATGGTGGGAGGTATCATATCAACTTATCTTGTTTCAAATATCTCACAGCGTTCACAGGTCATGAAAAGCGGATTCATAAGCTCGCTTATACTGGCTTTTTTATTTTTTGTAATCAATCTTTTCAGTGGCCAGTTTGCATCAATCGCCCTTTACACCGCACTTGGCATTGTTAACGGAATAATAAGCGCAATTCTCACAATAGGGCTCATGCCCTTTATTGAATCTGTTTTTAAAATAGTGACAGCAATGGGGCTGCTGGAACTTTCTCATACCGATCAGCCGCTTTTAAAGGAGATGCTTATAAAGGCTCCCGGAACATACAACCACAGTTTGCTTGTGTCTCACCTTTGTGAAAATGCAGCCAAGGCAGTGGGAGCAGATTCGCTTCTGGTTAAAGTTGCCGCACTTTACCATGATTTAGGAAAACTGAGAAGGCCCGAGTATTTTTACGAGAACCAGACCGATATGGATAATGTGCATGACAGATTAAACCCTTCCATGAGCAAAAATATAATCGCCAGCCATATAAGGGATGGGGTTGAGGATGCTATAAAAAGCAATCTTCCAAGAAGAGTTATAAGAGTCATCTCTCAGCACCACGGCACATCGCTTATGACGTATTTTTATGAAAAACATAAAGACAGGGATACCATAAAGACATCCAATGGGCATTCAGAGCTGGTGGAAAGCCACTTCAGGTATCAGACAAGAAAACCGCAGACCAGGGAATCCGCTATACTGATGCTTGCCGATTCCTGTGAAGCTGCAGTCAGATCTGTTGATGTCATAACTCCAAAAAAAATTGAGCAGATGGTGGATTATATAATTGAGAATAAAATTAAAGACGGGCAGCTCAGTGAAGCAAACATAACACTTAAAGATATAAATATAATAAGACAGAGTTTGATTGACGGGCTTGTTTCCATCTACCATTCAAGAATAACTTATCCCCAAAAAGAGCTTAAAGCTGCCAGCAACACTAAATAGAAAACCTGGTTGATTTTTATGAAAATATTTCTCATCAACAAACAAAAAAACATTTTACCTGACACAGGATCAATAAAAAAAATAACAGAGTATGCTGCCGGAAAATTTGACCGCAGTAAAAATATCCAGGTAAATATTATTTTCACTTCGGCAAAAGAAATCAGAGTGTTAAACCTGAAATACAGAAATATTGATGAACCAACAGATGTTCTCTCGTTTTCATACATGGATTTCAATACTCCCGTAATTGTGTCCGTAAATGAAAAAAATAAAAAAGTTGAAAAAGGAAAATCAAACTGCGGCACTTCTGAATACGGACCAGTTGAAATCGGAGAGATAATAATAAGTCCTGAAATGGCGGTAAAAAATATAGAAAATAAAGCCACCGGCTCTGGCTGCAGAAATAAAAAAGAAGCAGAGAAAGCAAATGATGCCGTTTTATTAAAAGAAATTGCAATGCTTATAATTCACGGGTTTCTTCACCTTTATGGGTATGATCATGAAAACAACCGGCAAAGGAAAGTAATGGAAAATATCCAGGAAACCCTGCTTCAGGACATAATTCGCCTTTTTTTTAACAACCCTCTTGTTTAAAGATTCAAATTTGGCTCAAATGGTTTTTTTAGTACCCATCCGGACATGTTAACTTATTTTTATCATGAAATTTCAGATGCTTCCAATCGAATGATTTTTATATAATTTTTATTGACACATATTGTAAAATAAATAATAGTTAAATTTTTTTTGCCCCTGGAACAGGAATGATGAGCGGGATTAAATTTTGTGTTCTTGAAAGTTTCAATACCGGTCTGATATTAAAGCTGAAGGAGCTTGAAATTAAAAACCTTGGAACTGATTCTGCTATAAACGAATGGCAGATACCTGTGTTTATACGTTACGGTAAATTTATAATCGCTGAAGAAAAAAAAAGGATCATCGGGGTGTGCCAGGCAATTAGAGCCTGGAATAAACCTGAAAAGGCTTTCATCCATTCTTTTTATATTGAAAAAGAATTCAGAAACAGGGGCATAGGCTCGTCATTTCTTGAGTTTGTTCTGGATTTATTCAGAAAGGATGGCATCTCAGAAACCGGGCTGACTGTTGATCCTGCAAATGATGCCGCATTGAAATTATATAAAAGTGCCGGTTTTGAGATTATTAAAATGTTAAAAGATGAATATGGCAGAAAAACTGACAGATATCTGATGGAAGTAAAATTTGAATAAAAATAAAAACAGTAAAATTTTTAAGTCAGGATATGTCGGGCTTATCGGCAGAACAAATACGGGAAAATCCACATTAATAAACAATATAGTCGGCAGGAACGCAGTGATAACTTCCGATAAAGCACAGACAACCAGAAACCGTATAAACTGCATTTACAATACACCCGTTTATCAGGCGGTATTTGTAGACTGCCCGGGTTTTTTCAAGCCCAGAAATCTTCTTGGCAAAAAATTAAACAGTATAATCTATGAAGTTCTTTCCGATGTTGATGTCATTTGTGCAGTCGTTGATGCTGCTGCCGGAATCGGCAGGGGTGACAGGTATGTATTTGAACAGGTAAAAAATAAAAGCAAACCTTCGATTCTGGTTCTGAATAAAATCGACCTTCTGCCGGATTCCGCATTAAAAGAACTTCCCGGCATGATCCATGAATTAAAGAAGGAGTATAATTTCTTTAAAGACATTCTCATAATATCTGCCAGGACGGGGGAGAATGTTTCGGGTCTTCTTGATATGGTTTCCGGGATGCTTCCGGCTGGTCCGAAATATTTTCCGGACAATATGGTAACGGATATGCCGCTGGCAAAGATGGTTTCCGAAATTATAAGGGAAAAACTGTCTGAAAATCTTTTTGAAGAGCTGCCCCACAGCGTTAGCGTTGCAGTTGAAAATATGGTTCAGTCACGGACTTCAGGCAAAGAGGATATTACCAGAATAGAATGCAGCATATATGTAGAAAAAAAATCCCACAAGGCAATGATTATCGGAAAATCCGGTGCAAATCTCAAAAAAACCGGAGAGCTATCAAGAATGGAGCTGGAATCATTTCTGGGTACAAAAGTGTATCTGGAGCTATGGGTTAAAGTACTTGAAAACTGGACAAAAAATGAGCATTACATAAATAAATTGGGCTATGCATAATACAGAAAGGAAAGGTGGTTAAAACGTTAACCCGGGAACAATTGGCTAAAACAATCGATCAGACGCTGCTCAGACCCGTTGCAACCCTGCAGGAGGTCCAGAGCCTTTGTCTGACTTCAAAAAGAAATCATTTTGCTGCTGTTGTTGTCAACCCGTGCTACATTGCCGTTGCGAAAAGAATACTGGGGGGTTCTGATGTAAAAGTATGTTCTGTCGTGGGGTACCCTCTGGGCGCAAATACAATAGAAGGGAAAGTATTTGAAGCAAGGGACAATGTGAAAAAAGGTGCCGATGAGCTTGATGTTGTAATTAATTTTGGAATGCTCAAGAGCGGTAATATTTCATACATTGAAAAGGAGATAGGTGTCATAATAAGTGTCATAAGAAGAGAACAGATGGCAGAGTACAATAAGCATATAAATATCAAGATAGTAATTGAAGCCGGTGCTCTGGAGAAAGAAGAGATAAAGGAAGTATGCAAAATCGTTGAAGGTTCGGGAGCGGATTTTATCAAAACTGCCACCGGATTTGGAAACAGGGGAGTCGAGCTTGATGATGTGAGGCTTATCAGGGAAGTGGTCACAAGAAATATTGGCGTTAAAGCTGCAGGGGGGATAAAGACTTTTAAGGATGCACAGTCACTTATTGATGCAGGTGCAACAAGGCTGGGTACGAGCAGCGGTTTAAACATTGTGGAAGAATATATTGAGTTATTTGGCAAATAAAACCAATCAGGTTTATGGCTTCCTATAAAACAAAAGCTGTTGTGTTAAAAACATATGATCTTGGTGAAGCGGATAAAATAGTCAAACTTTTTTCCGGGGAACATGGCCCTATAGATTCTGTTGCAAAAGGTGCAAGAAAAATTAAGAGCAAATTTTCAGGGAGACTTGAGCTTTTTAATTTTGTTGACCTGGAAATGTCCAGGGGAAAAAATCTTGACATCATCACCCAGGCTGATATTATAAAAAACTTCCCCGGTATCAGCCTTGATTTTAATAAATTCATATTCTGCCAGATGATTTCGGATGTAATGCTTAAAACACATCTAAGTTCGGAAAATACAGGTCAGGTTTTTAAGCTCATATATCTTTGCTTCAATGAAATAAACAGCACCAGTGAAATAAATGATATTAAGATGGCGGGGTCATTTTTTATTGCAAAGTTCTTGAAAATAACCGGTTATGCGCCCCGGCTTGCTGAATGCCAGGTGTGCGGTCATAACATAATCGGTAAGGATAATTTCAATTTTTCAATAAAACTCGGCGGTATTGTATGTGACAGATGCCATCAGAGATCTGGGAATAATACAGATTCAGGAGCTTATTTAAATTCTGAAAAATTCGGACTTTTAAAATATCTGTTTTTAAGGGACCTTAAAACACTGAAAGGATGCAATTGGGATGCTTCTTCTGCGGATGAAGTTTTCAAACTCCTTGAAAACTACCTGAAATACCATGCGGAACTCAATATAAATATCTCATCTTTCTTAAAAAGAATCTGATTGAGCCAGTATGGGTATTTTAAAAATACACCGGCAGGCACGCTTTTTTAAATTGACTATTAATGCCAATATCATTAAAATTAAAAAATTATGAATTTCCAGGATATTATTTTTAATCTTCAAAAATACTGGGCCGGAAAAGGCTGTGTAATAAGACAGCCCCTGGATCTTGAAAAAGGTGCCGGCACATTCAACTCCGAAACATTTCTGCGGTGTCTTGGGCCGGAACCATATAATGTTGCATATGTGGAGCCAAGCAGGAGACCCACTGACGGACGGTATGGCCAGAATCCATTCAGGACACAGTTTTATTACCAGTTTCAGGTTCTTCTGAAGCCATCACCGGATGATGTTGTTGCATTGTATCTTGGCTCTCTGGAAAACCTGGGTATTGATCTTAAGAACCATGATATCAGATTTGTTGAAGATGACTGGCAGTCACCGACAATAGGAGCAGCCGGTCTTGGATGGGAAGTCTGGGCAGACGGAATGGAGATAACCCAGTTCACTTACTTTCAGCAAATGGGCGGAATTGCTCTAAAGCCTGTTTCCGCAGAACTGACTTACGGGCTCGAAAGGATCGCCATGTATTTACAGGACAAAGACAGTTTCTGGGAACTTAGATGGAATGATCTTTTAACTTATGCCGATATTCTGCTTGAATCTGAAAGACAGTGGTCGGAATATAATTTTGAAGTCGCCAATGTGGACATGCTTAAGGATCTTTTTGAAAAATTCGAAAAAGAATTTAATGAAACGGTAAAAAAGGGGCTCTTATTTCCTGCGCATGAATTCGTCCTTAAATGCTCACATGTTTTTAATCTTCTTGATGCAAGAGAAGCTATAAGTGTTTCTGAAAGAACATCATATATTGCAAGAGTAAGAAATCTTGCCAAAATTCTTTGCACCGAGTTTGTCAGGCAGAGGGAGGAGGAGGGCTTTCCGCTGTTGAAAAACAAAATGTAGCATGTACCCCATTTTTATTCAGAATATAAATATTGTAAAATTTTTTAAATTTTTAAATTATGAAAAAAAATCTTCTGCTGGAAATAGGAACCGAGGAGCTGCCTTCGTCAAGTATTGAGGAAGGCATTTCAGCATTAAAGAATAACCTTGAAAAAAACCTGAAAGAATTCAGGATAGAATTTGATGCAGTTTCAACTTTTGCAACTCCCAGGCGCATAGTATCTTTTATTGAAGGTATTGAAGATTTGCAGAAGGACCTGGAAAAAATAATAACCGGTCCGCCAAAAAAAATCATCTATGATTCAAGCGGAAAACCTGCTGAAGCGGCAAAAGGTTTTGCAAAAAACCTTGGCGTGGATTTTAAGGACCTGTTTGAATATGACAATGGAAAAGGCATTTATCTTGCATATAAAACGGTCGAGAAGGGTAAAAAGACAAAGGATATATTACCCGAAATATTGAAAGAAAGCATTACTTCAATGTCGTTTGCCAAAATGATGACATGGGGGGATTACCTGATAAAATTTTCAAGGCCCATCCGCTGGCTTTCTGCATTATACGGCAGCGATGTAATAAATTTTCAGATTGAAAATATCAGCTCCTCGGATAAAACATATGGCAACCGCTGTATTCTGTCCAGGGAGCTTAAAATTCCGAAAATAAGCAACTTAAAAGATTATACGGATTTCCTTGAAACAAAGGCATATGTTATTCTGGAAAGCAGCCGCCGGCAGGAAATGATAACCGATGCATTGAAGGTGCTTGAAAAAAATTTATGGAACTCAAAAAGAAGGGTTATTCTTGATTCTGACCTGCTTTCCGAGGTGGTAAACCTTGTCGAATACCCCAATGTTCTGGTTGGCTCCTTTCCCGAAGAGTATCTATTTATACCCAAAGAAATACTTGTAGAGGCAATCCAGCATCACCAGCGGTATTTTGCGGTTGTTCAGGAAGACACCGGGGAAAAAATAACAACTTCATTTATAACGGTTCAGAACGGCCTTGAGGATTCCACCGGTGAAATAATCAAAGGAAATGAGAGAGTCCTTAAGGCAAGATTAAGCGATGCGAAATTTTTCTATGAAGAAGATAAAAAATACAGTTTTGAAGACCTGCTTGATAAATTAAGAGGGGTGGTTTTTTATTCAGGTGTCGGAACAATGCGGGATAAGGCTTCCCGGCTTGAAAAAATAAGTGAAGAAATACGGAAATATCTGCCAGTGGATGAAAGAAATGCATTTTCAGACAATGCAATCAGAGCCAGCCGAATTTGCAAATGCGATCTTGTGACCAATCTTGTGGTTGAATTTCCTGAACTGCAGGGCCTGGTTGGCAGGGAATATGCAAGGGAAAGAGGCGAGCCCGCGGATGTCTGTGAGGCAATTTTTGAACACTATCTGCCAAGATATTCGGGAGATGGTCTTCCAAAAACAGATGCAGGGGCAGTCGTATCAATTGCTGACAAGATTGATTCGATTTCATCCATGTTTCTTGCAGGGAACATTCCGACAGGTTCACAGGATCCGTTTGCGCTAAGAAGAAAAGCCGGTGGCATTATTCTAACCTGCATTGAAAGAGAAATGGATATAGATATTTTAAACCTGTCTGGCTATTCTGTTCAGATTCTATGCAATGATTTCCCTGTGCTTGAAAAGGAACCATTAATTGGCAGTGAAAGCAAAAAAACCATGGCAGCAGGTAAAAATATTTCTTATGATATTGCAGATTTTATTACAGGCAGGTACAGGTTCATGCTTGAAAGAGATGGAAAAAGAACTGATTTGTTTGATGCAATAAAAGCTGCAGGAGATTTTAAAGTGCTGGGTGTTGACAAAAAATATAAGACTCTTTTATCTTTTGCAGAAAATAATAATATACTGCAGATGCTGTCTGAGCCCATGACAAGGTGCAAAAACATTATTAAAGGCAAAGAAATAATACCTGTCGATAGCAGCCTTTTTATTGAAAATGAAGAAAAGAAACTTTTTGAGATTATGTTATTGAAAGAAAATGCTGTTACTGAGTTGCTCAAAAGATTCAGGTATGAGGAAGCGCTTGCAGAGCTAGCAGGTTTTGCCGGGAGCATAAATATCTTTTTCGACCGTGTGCTTGTTATGGATAAAGATGTCAAAGTGAGAGACAACAGAATCGGCCTCATTCACAGATGCTCAGCCCTTTACATGTTATTTGCCGATTTTTCAAAAATTATAATTGCTTAAATCCGGCATTGATAAATCTGCAAATATTAACGTGATCTTTTTCAAAAGATAAAAAAATTAATGTTGCTTTTTTCAGGGAAAAAAGGATAATTATTTAATTTTTTAAAAATTCTATTTATACGGAAAGGATATTTAATGGCAACCGGAAAGTATGTTTATTTTTTCGGCGAAGGCACGAAAGATATGCGAAAGCTTCTTGGGGGAAAAGGTGCAAACCTTTCAGAAATGACCAATATCGGACTTCCTGTACCCCCGGGTTTTACAATTACAACTGAAACCTGTAATCTTTTTTATGAGCTTGGAAGAAAGTGGCCGGAAGGCTTGTGGGAACAGATCCTTGAAAATCTTGACAGGCTTGAGAAAAAAATGGGTATGAAGTTCAATGACGACAGGGATCCTCTGCTTGTATCGGTGAGATCGGGGGCAGCCGTCTCCATGCCCGGAATGATGGATACTGTTTTAAACCTTGGGCTCAATGACGATACTGTCACGGTACTTATAAACAAAACCGGAAATGAAAGATTTGCATGGGACGCCTACAGAAGGTTTATTCAGATGTTTGGCGATGTCGTAATGGAAGTGAAGCATGAACATTTTGAACATGCTCTTCAGGAGAAGAAAGATTCAAAAAATGCAAAAGTGGACACGGACCTTGGTGCCGCGGACCTGAAAGAGCTTGTGGGCGATTATAAAAGAATTGTACTTGAAAATTCCGGCACCAGTTTTCCGCAGGATCCGAGGGAGCAGTTAAAAATGTCCATCAATGCCGTTTTTAATTCATGGAACAATAACAGGGCAATAGCTTACAGGAACCTTTATGAAATTCCTCACAACCTTGGGACTGCAGTGAATATACAAACAATGGTTTTTGGAAATATGGGGAATAATTCCGGCACAGGGGTTGCGTTTACAAGAAATCCGTCAACAGGAGAAAACCTTCCTTACGGAGAGTATCTTATAAATGCGCAGGGAGAAGATGTAGTTGCCGGAATAAGGACCCCGCAGACGATAGATAAGCTGAAAAAAGAAATGCCTGAAATATATGACCAGCTTATGGATATTTTCAAAATCCTGGAAAACCATTACAGGGATATGCAGGACCTGGAGTTCACTTTTCAGGAAAGAAAACTATTCATGCTGCAGACAAGGACCGGAAAAAGAACGGCTGCTGCAGCGGTGCAAATTGCAGTGGATATGGTTGAAGAAAAACTTATTGATAAAAAAACTGCAGTACAGAGAGTAGAGCCTTCACAGCTTGACCAGCTTCTTCACAAGCAGCTGGATCCCAAACAGAAGGCAAAATCAGCCAGAATTGCAAAGGGCCTGCCTGCTTCTCCCGGAGCGGCAGTGGGCCAGGTTGTATTTCATGCCCATGAAGCTGTCGATGAAGTCAAGAAGGGAAAGAGAGTAATACTTGTCCGCACAGAAACATCCCCTGAAGATATAGAAGGAATGGCAACTGCCCAGGGTATTCTGACCGCAAGGGGCGGCATGACATCTCATGCAGCAGTTGTAGCAAGAGGTATGGGAAAATGCTGTGTTGCAGGAGCCGAAGAGATAAAAGTATTTGAAAATAAGGGTTATTTCACTGTCAACGATCATAAAATAAACCAGGGGGACTGGATAACTCTTGACGGTTCAACCGGTGAAGTTTTTCTTGGCCAGCTGCCTGTTATTGATCCGGAACTTTCCGGCAATTTTGGGGTATTTATGGAATGGGTGGATTCGTTCAGAAAACTGGGTGTCAGAACGAATGCCGATACCCCCAGGGATTCTGAGGTTGCCCTGAAGTTTGGTGCAGAGGGTATAGGGCTATGCAGAACGGAGCATATGTTTTTTGAATCTTCGAGAATTAAAGCTGTAAGAAAAATGATCGTTGCAAGTGATGAAAAAGCAAGAAGAGATGCGCTGATGGAAATCCTTCCATTTCAGAAGCAGGATTTTATTGAAATATTTAAAGTTATGCAGGGATTGCCGGTAACAATAAGGCTGCTTGACCCCCCGCTGCATGAGTTTCTGCCCAGTGAAGATGCTGATATTGCGGAAATAGCAAAAGAGCTCGGGATTGAATTCGAGGACCTTAAAGCCACAGTTAAATCTCTTCACGAAATGAATCCGATGATGGGCCACCGTGGATGCAGGCTTCCAATCACATATCCTGAAATTCTTGAAATGCAGACCAGGGCAATAATAGAAGCAGCAATTGAACTTGCCAAAAAAGGTATTTCGGTAAAACCTGAAATAATGATTCCTGTTGTAGGAATTGTTCAGGAGGTTAGATTGCTGAAAAAACAGATTATTGATATAGCAGAAGAACTGAAGAGCAGGAATAATATAGATCTGGAATATAAAGTAGGCACAATGATAGAGGTGCCAAGGGCATGTCTGACGGCAGACGAGATAGCTTCCGAGGCTGAATTTTTCAGCTTTGGGACCAATGACTTAACCCAGCTTACATTTGCATTTTCAAGGGATGACTCGGGAAAATTCCTGCCGTATTATATTGAAAAGGGAATACTTGAGAAAGATCCTTTTGCAACCCTTGATCAGACCGGAGTCGGTGAGCTTATAAAAATGGCCGTGTTAAAAGGAAGGGCCACAAGAAAAGATTTGAAGGTCGGGATATGCGGTGAGCATGGCGGGGATCCTGCTTCTGTCGAGTTCTGCCACAGAAATAATTTTGATTATGTAAGCTGTTCCCCCTACAGGGTACCGATTGCAAGGCTTGCAGCGGCCCAGGCAGCTATAAAGGAAAGCTCCGGCGGTGATATTTTCAGGGATAAATAGCTCCGGAACCTAAAAAAAATATACTGATTTTACATTTTCATCCGGCCGCGGAAAAATCATGGAAATTTCCGCAGCCGGTTCCGCTTTTATCTGATTGTATTTTATTTTTTAAATATTAAAATAATTAAAGTAATCATTTATTACCAAATATCAGCAGAAAACCATCTTTAAATATGTCCGGAAGCTTAAAAGAAGGCGAAATAGAAGAACTCAAATCCCGGTGTGATATAAAGGAAATTATCTCAGGATATATCAATCTGAAAAAAGCGGGCAGGAACTTCACAGGGCTGTGTCCTTTTCACAAAGAAAAGACACCGTCTTTTTCTGTTGATCCCGTCAAGCAGTTTTATCATTGTTTTGGCTGCGGCCAGGGCGGTGATGTAATAAGCTTCATTGAAAAAATTGAGAACATTGATTTCATAGAGGCAGCGGAACTCCTTGCAAAAAAAATAAATTATAATCTGAAATACACCGAAAAAAGTGACCGCAAAACAACTGAAAAAAAGGGAAGACTGACTGAGTTGAATGAACTTGCTTCAAAATACTATAATTATATCCTTTTTAACAGCAAGGCAGGCATCCGGGCATTGAAATATCTGGAAGGCAGAAAGTTAAAAATAGAGGTGCTTGAAAAATTTCAGACAGGTTACAGCCCTGAAGGCTGGAGAAACTTTACCGAATATGCAATAAAAAAGGGATTCAGCAGCAGGGAGCTCATTGAAAGCGGCCTTTCAATAGAAAGCACAAAAAATAGGGGTGAAGCATATGACAGGTTCCGGGGAAGGGTAATATTTCCTATAAAAGACGTTGTAGGAAGAATTGTGGCTTTTGGAGGCAGGATTATACTGGACACTCCCGGCTCTGCCAAGTATATAAACACACCTGAGACAAAAATCTATTCCAAAAGCAAAAATATATATGGTTTGTTTGATGCAAAAAGCGCAGTGATTGATGCAGATAAAGTTTTGATTGTCGAGGGTTATACGGATGTGATAGCACTGCACCAGGAAGGCGTAAAGAATGCTATTGCAAGCTGCGGTACTGCACTTACCGGAGAACAGGTCCAGCTTATAAGCAGGTTTTCAAAAAATATCACACTTGTTTTTGACAGCGATACAGCCGGAGAAAATGCATCATTGAGGGCAGTGGAAAGATTGAGGGAATACAATGAGAAGCTTGACCTTTTTAATGAAAGCAATATTGACATAAAAGTTGCAATTCTGGAAAAAGGTTATGATCCCGCAGACTATATAATTCAAAAAGGCAATAAAAATTTTTCTGAAAAAGTTGACGGTGCGGTAAGCATAATTGATTTTACAATCTCAATGGTATTGAAAAAATACAACATTGAAAACTACAGTGAAAGATTAAGGGCATCAGATGAACTGGTTGAATTTGTATCCACACTGTCCTCAAAAATAATACAGGAGGACTGCATAAGGAAAATATCGGAAAAATTAAAGCTGCGCGAGGCCCTGCTTTTTGAACTGTTAATAAAAAAGATGCAGAAGAAAATATTAAAAAGCAGCGCTTTTGAAAAACCTGGCGCAAAACCGGAGGATCCGGTAAGCAATTATCCCTCAAGAAATATTGAAATTGAGGCACTAAAAATACTTATTAATGGGATAGGCGAGAAGTTTGAAGATATTCTGGCGCTGGGAGAAGATTATTTTAAATTTAAGGATACAAAGACATTATATGAATTTATAGTAGGTGCTGTAAATAGACAAAAAAAAGATAATTCAATCGTAAACTTTCCACTCCAGATTTCGTCTTCTGAATTTGAAGATGATTCAGTGAAAAACCTTTATAATTTAATATTATTCAGCCCGATAAGTTATTCGGATTACGATCTGGCATCAAGAGAGATTTTTAATAATTTAAACCGCATATATATTTCAGACAAATATGAGGAAGTGAAAATCTATCTGAAAAAAGGAGAAAATTATATTAAAAACCTTAATAAAATGACACTGGAAAAAGAAGATTTATTGATAAGAAAGCAAAAAGCGGAAGAAAAAATTAAAGAGCTGAGTTTAAAATTGAAGGAGCTGGAGGTCGAGAAATTTAAATTTAATAATTGATTTTTTTAATAAATATTGTAAAATGCTTTTTCCTGAATTTTAGGCCGGTATTATTTTTTTAAATATTTTTGAGGTGATTATTAAATGAAAAGAATGTCTGAGTTTAAACTCGACGAGGTAAAGGATCTGATAAATAAAGGCAAAGAAGAGGGTATGCTCACAACCGAAGAGATAACTGAAACCCTTTCAAATCTTGACCTGAGCAAGGAACAAATAGAAAACATTTATGATGTTATTCAGAACCTTTCAATCGAAATTGTAAGTGAAGACGATGAAGACATAGACAGTATTATACAGCAGAAAAAAGATCAGGATATTTTAAAGAAAAAACTGGATTTTTCTGTTAAATCTCCGACCAATGATCCTGTCAGAATGTATTTAAAAGAAATCGGAAAGGTGAGGCTCCTGACTGCTGCTGAAGAAGTTCAGCTTGCAAAAAGAATCGAGAAAGGCGACATGTCGGCCAAAAGCAGGCTTGTGGAAGCAAATCTGAGGCTTGTTGTAAGCATAGCAAAGAAATATGTCGGCAGGGGGATGCTTTTTCTTGATCTTATACAGGAGGGAAATCTTGGATTAATAAGGGCAGTTGAGAAGTTTGACTATAAAAAAGGATATAAATTTTCAACTTATGCAACCTGGTGGATAAGACAGGCTATAACAAGGGCAATTGCAGACCAGGCAAGGACAATAAGGATTCCTGTCCACATGGTGGAAACAATAAATAAACTCATCCGGGTTCAGAGACAGCTCCTGCAGAAACTCGGGCGCGAACCAAGCGCTGAAGAAATTGCGGAGCACATGGATTTTACCCCCGATAAAGTCAGGGAAATAATGAAAATTTCACAGGAACCGGTTTCACTTGAAACTCCCATAGGCGAGGAAGAGGACAGCCATCTCGGCGATTTTATAGAGGATTCAGAGGTGGAGGCTCCCTCAGATGCCGCATCTTTTACGATGCTTCAGGAACAGTTAAATGAGGTTTTAAACACCTTAAATGAGAGGGAAAGAAAAGTAATACAGCTAAGGTTCGGGCTCCAGGATGGCCACCCCAGGACACTTGAAGAGGTCGGAAGGGAATTCGGGGTTACAAGGGAAAGGATCCGCCAGATAGAGTCAAAAACCTTAAGCAAGCTAAGACACCCCAACAGAAGCGGCGTACTCCGGGACTTTCTTGAGTCCTGAAAAAAAGCATTTCTTACTTGAAATCTAAGGCTTATATAATATAATTACACTTTGCAGCATACCCAAGTTCCTCGGTAGCTCAATGGTAGAGCGTTCGGCTGTTAACCGAAATGTTGTAGGTTCGAATCCTACCCGGGGAGCCACTCTATACATCCACAACTATTCTCCCTACTAGTACCGGCAGGAATTTCTTTTTTAAAATCAGAATTCTTAACTCTGCCAGTGGCTGCCCGCACCCAGCCACTGGCATCATTTTTAGCGATTACTTCTTCAGGACTCTCCCTGTAATAAGCAGTTACAGCTATTTCATCCCGGCAATATTCTATCTTTTTAATGAACCTTTTTACCAAGAAGCTCCTATCAATTCCTTTTTTCTGAGGGAGGATTTTTATAAATTGCTGTAGAGCATTCATAAAGATTTCAGGTGAAATTTTTACATTTTCGGAGGATCCTTGAAATGGTTCGAGTCCCAAACGGTCATCCTCTTTGTTAAAATTAAGCTTAAAAATCAAACTAGCAATATATTGCTTATCCTGTGATATTCTTTCCATATTTTGGAATATGTAATTTTCCAATCTATTAGCGTTTACTTGTTTTGTACTGCAATAATTCCAATCTTTTTTTAAAGTACTTGTACATCGATAATAATAGTATCTCTTAATACTGCTTTTTTTCTTTTTATTTGTATGACTTGGTGTCATAAATGAATTACATTCTTTACAGCTAATTAATCCTGCTAATGGGAAACTTTTATATAGTTTCACTTTTTTAGCTGCCTTTTTATGTATTTCTTGTGCTAAATCAAATAACTCTTGGGAAATAATTGACTCATGATTTCCTTGCAAGAGTTTACCATCATATTTAATTTTTCCTAAATAAATTGGGTTTCTTAACATTGTAAATATTTTGCTTTTTGAAAGATTTGTTTCATGAGAAATTTTTGTGATAGAAATAGCGGAAATATACATTTCATAAATTGATTGAACGATTTTGGCTTCATTATTATTAATTGCCAGCTTTTTATTTTCTGCTTTATACCCAAAAGGAATAAATCCTCCGTTCCACATGCCTTTTTGCGCCCTTTGCAACATTTTATCTTTGGTTCTTTCACTGGTGAGCTCTCTTTCAAATTGGGCAAATGTTAGCATAATATTTCGAAGCAGTCTTCCCGATGGAGTCGATGTTTCCTTGAATTTTAAGCTCCTTTTAAATAAGATTTTTTAAATGATACAGTAATTTTATATTAAATTATTATATATAATATTAATATTAAATACAAGCTGCATAATATTTATTTTAACTTATTTAAACATAAATATAAAAGAATTTAAATTACACAAATATTCAAAAACTGATCATGATTTTAATTTGTGCGGACTTTGCTTTATCAGGTGGAAACGGCAACAGGGATTATATAAAATTGTCTTAAAAAAATTTATTTAAATTTTATAGTATGGACAAAAACGTCTACATTTATTAAAATATGTATACGATTATATCCAAGGAAATTTGTATTATGAAAAAGACAGAGGAAAATATAACTAAAGTTTTTAAAAAACAAAGTGGTTTTGCCAGAACAAAGGATATTCTAGCAGCAGGTATTCATCCCCGTTATGTAAAAAGAATGAGAGACGAAGGGCAGATAATAAGAGTAAAAAGGGGACTTTATCGCCTTTCAGACACTCCCATTATTTCAAATCAAGGGTTTATAGATCTTGCCAGAGCTGTCCCAGAGGGAGTTATTTGTCTGCTTTCAGCTCTTTCTTATCATGAGCTGACTACGTTTAATCCATCTACAATATCGATGGCTCTCTGCCGGGGGAGAAGACGCCCTAAAATTGAATATCCACCAGTTGAGTTTTATTATTTTTCTGCAGAACAATTTAAAGCAGGAATTGACGAAATAAATATTAAAAATCATAAGATCAGCATTTATTGTCAGGAAAAAACTATATGTGACTGCTTCAGATACCGCAGTAGACTGGGGCTGGATATGGCAAAAGAAGGACTATCTGGATATCTTAAACGAAAAGATCGTAATCTGGTGAAGCTTCTTGAATATGCTGAAATCTGCAGAGTTAAAAAACTAATGGACATCTGGATTAATGCCATGATTTAAAAAAGCTATGAAAAGAGAGATTAAAAATAAGCCAGCCTCAATAAGGGATAAGCTTACAAATATTGCAAGAATTGAAGGAATTGACTTTGATGCTCTTCTGCTGAGATATTTTCAGGAAAGGTTTCTATACCGTCTGAGCATTTCTGAATTTTCTGACAATTTTGTACTTAAGGGAGGATTACTTTTAATTTGTTTTCAGATACCAGCTACAAGACCAACTAAGGATATTGACTTTCTTGCAGAACAGTTGAGCAGTGATCAAATAGAGCTTGAAGATATTTTTAAAAAAGTTGCTGAACATTATTGTAATGATGGGGTTAGATTTAATTCTTTATCTGTTAGTTCAGAACGGATAAAAGAAGATGCTGATTACGAGGGAATAAGAATGAAGATAGATGCAACTTTGGGCCAGGCAAGAAAAAGACTGCAGATGGATATTGGATTTGGAGATACTGTAATTCCTGGGACTAAAAAAATAGAGTTTCCAACCTTACTGCAGCAATTGCCACCGAAAATTAAGATTTATTCAATAGAAAGCATTATATCTGAAAAGTTCGAAGCTATGGTTAAACTGGCAATGGTAAATAGTAGAATGAAAGACTTTTATGATGTATATGTTCTTTCTATTAACTATAATTTCCAGGGGGAAATACTTAAGAAAGCAATTGAATCTACTTTTCTTAAAAGAAAAACTCTACTTCCTGAAAACCCTCTGATTTTTCAACCTGAATTCCAAAATGATAAAGGCAGACAAAGACAATGGACTGCTTTTCTTAATAAAACAAGAATTGCTGATATTGATGAGAACTTCAATAAAATAATTGAGAGAATAACAATATTTCTTGAACCAATAGTGGTTTCTATCAAGAACAAAACCCGAAAAGAAAAAACATGGTATTATTCGTTAGGTTATTGGGAATAGTTTTAAAATTATTAAATCTTGACTGTGGTATACTTGCCAACGGATTTGCGCGTGTTAAATGCCGCAACTGTAAGCATGAATATCTTTTGGCATTTAGCTGCAAGAGACGTCATTTCTGTCTGTCATGCCATTCAAAGAGGGTCGCGGCCTTTGGCGAGTTTGCATGTTCAAATATATTGAAAAATGTTCCACACAGACACTTTGTATTTTCAATACCAAAAATTATAAGGATATATTTTTTATTTGACAGAACACTTCTTAAAGATCTTGCAAAAATTGCCTGGGAAGTGCTGTCTTGCTATTACAGATACAGGAAAAACCATGGTTTTAGAAAAAAACAATGTTAGCAGTAAATATGATAATTATGAAAGTCTTGTTGCTAAAATAACCAATGAAGTTATTAAAAATTTAAAAAAATAGCCTCATCTAAACCTAATCTTGTAATATAACCTACTTCTGCCTCAGCAATTAATCCTACACTATGAACAATATCTTCTATAGGGTCTTTTTTTACAGACTCCAAACTATTCAACTCCATCAAGTTCAGTGTTAGATTTTTCCAAACTTTTACCTGCTTTGTTTTTTTAATTTTTTCTTCAAAACTGAGCCCTATAGGCCCATCATACATTAAAGATGTGAAACCACATTTTATGGCATTTACAATAGATGAAATCTCGGTTGCATGATCAAGATGCAAAATTAAGGGCACATTAACCTTATTAGAAATGTCTTTAACGAGATTGGAAAATGTCTCAAGATTGCTATATTTCAATTGAGGTTCATATACTGCACACACCACTGGCGTTTTTAAATTAATAGCAGCTTCAACAACTCCTTCAAGCGTTTCAACGTTAAAGACATTGAAACATCCCAAACAATACTTATCCCTCCTTGCATCTTCAAGAAAAGGTTTTAAACTTGCAATAGGCATAATTTCTCCTTCAATTATTTTTTATAGCGATCTTACTTTTTTTAACCAATCATTTATACCCGAATCAGAATCTATTCTAAAAACTTCTATACCTGCCAGATTACAAGCGTAAATCATTTCTTTGGTAAAATCCCCCCCAATAGCAACGAGATGATTTGCGCCAAAGGCTTTTACTAAAAGTTGTTGATCAGCATTTATTGAAACCGCTGTATGTGGCCAGGTATTTCCATAATAAAATTTAGAACTTATTTTATCAGATATCTTTAAAGCTTTTACAAGGCCAAGATGCATAAAATATTTACCTTTAGAGCGAACAAGCCTTGCCACAGTCATATCACCTTCAGGACATTTATATCCGACTGCGCCACCCGATAAACCTTCACAGTTTGCCTCAATTGTTATATTTTTCAGCATTTCCATTGCATTGCACGACCCGCAAGAGTAGTATACTGATGAAGCTCCGCAATTTGATATTATTAAATATTCTTTACCTATATATGTCAAATCCCCAAACAAAGCTGGCACTCCACCTGATATATTTGATAATAAAATCATTGTAAGAAGTCCCTTAATATCACCTTCACATATAGCATTTATAGGAATTTTATCACCTTCACTATCTTCATTATAGGGGATAAAAGCTGGTATAAAACACCCATCTACCCCATATATATCAGATAGTTCATTAAAGCATTTTACAGAAACACCAGCAATATTTTTATTAAAATCACCTATTCTATCCTTTGCAGCCAGGTATAAAGCTATCTGTTTTCTTAATACTTCCTTGGTGAACATTTTATTATCAAAAATTAATTTAGCTTTGCCGTAATTTAACCACTTTATGAATTTATCAATTCTTTCCTTAGAAATCTTTTCTGCACTGTTAATTAAAACATACTGATCCTCTATAATGATGTCACTTATTAAAAATGACTTCAATTTTGGAAAATCATCCTGAAGATATTCCATTCTCAATGAGTAGGAACCACCCCATAAAATAACATCCATTTTTTTCATCTTTTCTAAAGCACAAACTCCCTTTAGCCATTTTAAGGAACCCTCTTTATCGCCATAAAACCTCTCATGCAGTTGTGCTGGCCTGTTAGGAGAAGTTTCCCAGAGTGATGCTCCACCTGCAGTTAAAAGACAGGTAGCTGCCCATGCAGGATCTTCATCAGAATATAGCATTATGGGTTTGTTAGCAGCTCGAGCAATTTCAACAATAAACATGGGTTCAGTCCAGTGCCAGCAACCTATAACTATTGCTTCAACATGATTCAATAAAAAGAGATCTACAGCTTTCTGAATTGTATCTGATGAAAAAAATCCTATTCCATCGTTCTGCTTATCAATATGCTCTGAAGCATCAATTACTTCAATATCATTATTTAAAAGGTATGACTTGTAGTCATTATGCTTTTTAGAGATTGCATTTTCACGCTCATTTGTAAAAGCAAGTGCTCTGGGGGTTTCCATAAGAGTTATAAGACCTATTTTAGGTTTTAGATTATTGTTCAAATACATTTTTCCTCCTGTGCTTTTAAATTCTTTTCTAATTAGTTCCTGCTGAATAATTCAGCTTAAAATATATCAGATTATGAAAAGTATTAACACAAACAAATATAAAAGGCCTGTAAAATATGATAAAATTCCTTTAAAACATTAAAGTCTTAATTATATTTCTAAACGAATAGAAGCTTTATGAAATCAGTTCAAACTGTTTGCGGAAAAATTAGTGTTAATGATCTTGGGATAACTTTACCGCATGAGCATTGTCTAATAGATCAACGTTGCTGGTGGAAAGGTGAACATAAAGAACTGTCCAAAAGAAATTTATTTAATCAGACGGTTTCGCTGCAAAATAGGGGCGAAGTGATATACAATTGTTTCCACTTTTTAGATAATTTGATCTTTACAGATATAGAAGATTCAATAGAAGAGATAAAAAGGTTTTATTTAGCTGGGGGTAATTCAATAGTAGACTTGACCTCAGATTCCATTGGCAGAGATCCTGAAGCGCTGAGGGTCATATCAAGAAGTACAGGGATAAATATAATTATGGGGTCCGGCAGGTATATAGAAAGTTCTTTGAATGAGAGTGATAAGAATCTAAAACCGGGTGAAATCGCAAAGCAAATTATAAAAGAATTTGAAAATGGCGTTCGGGATACGGGAATCAAGCCTGGAATTATAGGAGAAGTTGGTATTTCAGAAGGAATAAGCAACAAGGTAGAGGTTAACAGTCTCAGGGCTGCAGCAAAAGCGCAGAATCATATCGGTTGTGGCCTAAGCATACATCCTCCTATATGGGAAAAACAGGGTGGAATTATTTTAGACATTTTAATGGAAGAAAATGCAGATATTAAAAAAGTTGTACTTTGCCATTGTGATCCCACGCTGGATGATTATGAATATCATGACTCAATGGCAAAAAAAGGATGTTTTATAGAATTTGATATGTTTGGATTAGAAATCATGACTTTTGAAGGAATATTTTTGCCATCAGATGGAGAAAGAATAAGAGCTGTTAAAAAACAAATAGATCTGGGGAATATAGACAATATTTTAATTTCTGGTGACCTGTGTTTCAAAATAGTTTTTTCAAAATGGGGGGGTTGGGGGTATGGCCATATTTTAAACCATATTGTGCCCAGAATGAAAAAAATAGGCATAACAGAAGAAGAAATAAATAAAATTATAGTTGATAATCCCAGGAGGCTTTTATCTTTTTAAGTATTATGTATATTTAAACTTTTATTGTTTAGCTGTAAAGCACTAATAAAAGATTAAAAGGGTTAAGTATTAATTATTTAACTGGAGATTATATGAATTCAAGGGAAAGAATACTAACAACGTTAAATCATGAAGAACCGGACAAGGTTCCGATAGACAGCTGGATAGCTCCAGAAGTTGCAGAAGTCATTATCAGCGATTTAAATATAGATAATTCCAGGGACCCAGTTGCATTATCCAAAACATTGGGCAATGACCTTTTATACTCCATGATTGGTTTTTGTGACGGTTTCAGTTCAATTTTTAAAGAAGAGAGAAAAATCGGTGAAAATCTATACCAGGATGACTTTAAAATACAGTGGAGGAAAAAAAGTTTTAAATACGGCAGTTATTGTGAATTTGCACAGCACCCGCTTTCAGATATAAAAAGCTATGATAAATATATATGGCCCGACCCATATATAATATACAAGGATGGGTTCAAACTTTATGATGAGCTAATAGCAGCAGATGGAAAAAATTATGCAATCCTTGGCGGGTGTCCATGCACAATGTTTGAGGCATGCTGGTATTTAAGGGGCCTTGAAAACTTCCTTACAGATTTTTATCTAAATAAGGATTTTGCTATTGAGCTTTTAGACAGGACAATGGAAATATCCCTTAAGATATCAAAAAAACTTGTCGAGACCGGCGTTGATATTATCTGGTGGGGTGATGATGTAGCCAGTGAAAGGGGCCCATACATAAACCCCAAACTATTTCTGGAACTTATAAAACCCAGGTATGCAAAGATGGTGGATGAAGTAAGGAAAATAAATAAAGATGTAAAAATAGCTTTCCATTGCGACGGGAAAGTGGACTGGGCAATAGAGGATTTTATAGATATAGGTTTTGATATACTAAATCCGCTGCAGCCGGATGTTAATGATGTAGCAGAAATAAAGAAAAAATACGGCAAAAAACTTGTATTCTGGGGAAATGTCGACACAAGAAGAATTATGAATAGGGGCTCTTTTACAGAAGTTGCTGAAGAGGTCAGGCATGTAATAGAGGTGCTTTCTCCAGGGGGCGGGCACATACTCTGCACAAACCACACAGTGCAGTCTTCAGAAAGGGCAGTGGACAATACAGTTGCATATTATTGGGCTGCTGAAAGATTTCGCAACTACCCGATAATGCTTAAAAAACTTAAAGAAACCAAAAAGCTTGATGTTTATTTTACATAATTATTTTATTTAAAAGTTAACTTTTATTTTTAGAAGGTTGATTTTGGAAAGTAGTCTTGAAGGTGCTGTGCTTTCTGAATTCTCTACTCACAGCTTTGATGCCGGCGATATTTTTTATAATAAAAATATTTACAGGAAGGCGGTTGATAATCAGTAAAGAATCACTTGATTCCTGAAGTAATTTTTAACTTTAGATAGAATTTTATTTACTGGAGGATTTAAATGCCGTTAGTTGATTTTAAGGAATTGATGGAGCATGCTGAAAAGAAAAAATATGCAGTGGGCTATTATGAAAGCTGGAATATGGAGTCACTTCTTGCTGCATATGATGCTGCTGAAAGGCTGCGCTCACCAATAATACTGGGTTTTAGCGGGATATTTCTGACTCATGATAAAAGAGTCGTAAAAGACCCTTTAAGCATGTATGCAGCCCTTGTTAACGAGTCATGCAGGCAGATTTCTGTTCCGGCATGTTCATTGTTTAATGAATCCCCCAAACTGGAGCCTGTTCTTGATGCAATTGACATGAATTACAGGATGGTCATGTTTACTGATGAGAAATTATCCTTTGAACAGCAAATTGAAAAAGTCAAACTGGTTGTAAATAAAGCTCATAAAAAAAATGTGGCTGTGGAAGGTGAACTTATTTCACTTCTGGGCATTGAACATGAGCTTACCGAAGTGCCTGATGATTTAAAATTTACAATTCCTGAGGCAGCACTTAGTTTTGTTGAGCAAACGGGTGTTGACTCACTTGCAGTAAATATCGGCCAGGCCCATATGCATGGGAAAAAAGAGTTCCATATAAGGCTTGACATACTTAAAAAAATAAAAGATAAAGTCAATATCCCCCTTGTTCTGCATGGAGGAAGTTATATAAATGCTGATGATATGAAAAAAGCAATTGAGATAGGCATCAGGAAAGTTAATGTGGGAAGCATCTTAAAGAAAGTTTATTTCCAGAGTATAAAAGAAGCGGCCCAGCAGCTTGGTTTTGAAAGCAATCCCTATGAAGTGGTAGGTTCAGGTTTTGAAAAAGATATAAATGTTAAAGCCAGGATAGAGCTGCAGAAAGTAATAGAAATGTTTATTATGCAATACGGCAGCAATAACAAGGCTTAGAAAAAGACAGGAGATATAAATGGCATTAGATATAAAGATGCCCCAGCTTGGCCAGACATCCGATGAGGTAAGGCTTATTAAATGGCTGGTAAAAGAAGGCGATGAAGTCAAAAGGGGCCAGCCTCTCTGTGAGGTTGAAACTGATAAGGTAACAATGGAGCTTGAAAGTGTAGAGAGTGGAAAAGTTATAAAGCTTTTAGTTTCTCCTGACGCTGAAATAAAGACAGGCGAGGTAATTGCAAAAATTCAAAGAACCGGCCAGGGAAAGGAAGTAACAGACACCATTGGGCAAAACACCAGTGCCATAAAGCATGAGACATATGATTTTACAGAGTTTTCTGTTACAGGCAAAGAAATAAAAAAAGAAACAGAAAATTTCAAGGAGGCAGTAATTACAAGTCCATTTTCAGCAGTAAAAACTGGCAATGGATTAAAAATCAAACAACTCTATCCAAAACCAGTTTCATCCGGAAAACTTGAGACTGACAGGATGACCCCGCTTGGCTTAAAGCAGAAGCAGAAAATACTATCTGAAATCGGTTCTCAAAAGGCTATAGCAATATTTAAAAAGATGCTTGAGATCAGGGAATTTGAAGAAAGGATAAAGCTACTTTTCCTTGAGGGTAAAATGCCGGGGACCATCCATCAGTATATAGGACAGGAAGCTTGCGCAGTGGGAGTATGTGCCGCCCTTGAGCCAGATGATGTGATAGCATCTACCCACAGGCCACATGGTCATGCAATAGCAAGAGGAGTTGGGCTAAATGAGATGATGGCGGAGCTTTACGGAAAGATAACCGGATGCTGCAAAGGGAAAGGCGGCTCCATGCATGTAGGCGACCTTGGTAAAGGGGTGCTTCCTGCCATTGCAATAGTGGGGGCAAACATCCCCATAATCGGAGGCATGGCGCTTGCATTTAAACTTAAAAAGGAGCCAAGGGTTGCAGTAAGCTTTTTTGGTGACGGCGCATCAAATGAAGGAGCATTTCATGAGGGTCTTAATATGGCAGCAATTTATGACCTTCCAGCCCTGTTTGTGTGCGAAAATAATCTTTATGCTGCATCAACGCCTTTAAAGCTAACACTTAGGCTTGAAAATATTGCCCAGAGGGTATGCTCATATGGCATGAGGGGCGATATCGGGGACGGTATGGACGTTCTTGACGTATACAGCAGGGCAAAAAAAGCACTTGATATAGCAAGGGCCGGAGGAGGACCCACTCTTCTTGAGCTTAAGACTTTCAGGTTGTGCGGGCATTCAAGGCGCGACCCCTGCAATTATATGACAAAGCAGGAAAGGCAGGACTGGGCAAAAAAAGACCCGATAATACTATTTGAAAACTTCCTTTTAAGTGAGGGTGTATTTGATAAAAACAGCCTTGATGCAGTAAAAAAAGAAGTCAATGATAAAATAGATGCTGCGGTCATATTCGGGCAGACAAGCCCCGACCCAAAACCTGAAGATACTTACCAGGATCTGTATATAAACATGGAGGTGCCCAGATGAGGATGAGCATCGCTGAAGCTTTGAGAAAAGCAATTCATGATGAGATGAAGAGAGATCCTGATGTTTTTTGCATTGGCGAGGATATTGCTATTCCTGGTGGTTTTGGAGGGGCATTTACTGTAACCCTTGGCCTTGAAAACAAGTTTCGTGAAAGGATGATTGATACGCCGATTTCCGAGATAGCAATTTTTGGCTACGCTTGCGGAGCAGCAGTCATGGGGCTCAGGCCAATTGCTGATGTTCAATATGGCGATTTCCTCCTGTGCGCCATGGACCAGATAGTCAACCAGATAGCAAAGCTTCGGTATATGTCAGGCGGAAAGCTAAAAATGCCGCTTGTAATGAGAGCTCCTGTAGGGGTTACCGGCAGAGGTTCACAGCATGCACAGAACCTTGAGCCTTATTTTATGTGCTGTCCCGGAATAAAGATTGTTGCACCAGCAACAGCTTATGATGCCTGCGGGCTTCTTAAAACTGCAATACGCGATGATGACCCTGTTCTTGTCTTTGAACATAAGCTTTTATACGGCTCAAAAGGCCCAAGGCAGGAGTCCGGCGCTGTTGATGCCTCAAGTGAAATACCTGATGAAGATTATACTGTGCCCATTGGAAAGGGCATAATAAGAAGGGAAGGAAAGGATGTCACAATTGTAGCAAGTCTTCTTATGATGCATTTTGCCATTATGGCTGCGCAATTACTTGAAAAGGAAGGGATAAGTGCTGAAGTAATAGATCTGCGCACACTATGGCCGCTTGACATAGGGCTTATTGTCGATTCAGTTAAAAAGACAGGCCGCATTGCAGTAGTTGAAGAGTCTCCAAAGCAGGGCAGCATTGGTGCAGAGATCTGTGCACAGATATCTGAAATAATTCCCGATTATTTAATAGCACCATTTACAAGAATAGCAGCACCCAATACTCCTGCACCATTTTCACCTGTTATGGAAAAATTCTATATACCGCAGCCTGAAAGGATTGTACAAGAAGTTTTTAAAATGGTGGCTATATAAGTTTAAAATACCCCGGTTTTTATTTGCTGATGTAATTATGCTTAAGCCTTATTATATGAGAGCCTGTCTTTATTTAATCAATATGCTCCTTTTTGCCTATATTATGTGAAATACCTTCAACTTTATCCAGACTTATCTCTATCTGAAATTTTGACATATCCCCCCTGATTTTATTAAGGGTGTATTCCACTGGTGTACCGTCTTTCAAAAATGCAGTATTATAAAATAACAGGACCGGTGCCCCTATTCTTGTCTTAAATAATTTTGAATCCTGCTGAGTTGCAATTGTCGCTTCAAGGATCCTTTTAACCCTGTATATTTTAAGCCCATAATTTTTATCAAGTACATTTATCATAGAATCATTTATAAGAAGCTCAGCATTAAAATCCGGGCATAATTTTTGCGAAATGGCTGTAAATGAGTAATGGTAAGGCTGGTCGTCAATAAACCTTAATCTTTCGACCCTGAAAATTCTATCACTTGAACTGAGATTTAAATTTAATATTTCATTCTCATCAGGAATTTCAAGACAGAAACTCAGTATCCTGTTTGTAATTTTAAATCCCTTTTCAATAAGGTCCTGGTAAGTTCCAATAAGCTTATTGAACAGCTGCTCTTCGATCTTTGGCTTTGATACAACAGTTCCTTTAGCTTTGATTTTTTTTATTATGCCCTCAAGTATCAGGTTATCAAGTGCCTGTCTTATTGTAACCCTGCTGACATTAAAACTTTCAGAGAGATCCCTTTCAGCTGGCAGAAATTCCCCGGGCTTCCACTCACCCGCTTTTATTGCTTTTTTTATAAGCTGCTGTATCTGGTAATAATATGGAATCGGACTGTCTTTTTCAATTTTATAAATCATTTCTAAAAATCTCTAAATAATTTTTATAAACTTATTACTATTATATTATTGTAATATTAATACCATTTATAAACCAACAAAAACTAAAAAATGCCCGATCCGTGCTCAGCAACTCTTATCTTTTTCCTAGGACCTAAATTTAGAAAACTTACCTGTTATATCACCGCTGCCTTTACCTGTGGGAATGTCTGAGAAGCTGTTGGCAAAGATACGGCAGTGAGGCATTGCGACATAGTGTCCCATGG
>Ga0233425_10003586_pt1 | contig 27866 bp, 18 predicted proteins | sample Watercolumn_Towu_2_FD_181712 | JGI IMG/M metagenome (GOLD analysis project Ga0233425, IMG submission 181712) | Freshwater microbial communities from Lake Towuti, South Sulawesi, Indonesia - Watercolumn_Towuti2014_140_MG | ecosystem: Environmental > Aquatic > Freshwater > Lake | place...
GGGACGCTGCGGCGCGGCGCTCGGGCGAGCCGCCGGAGCAGCTGCCGCCGGGCGGACCGGCGCAGGTGTCGGACGCGCTTCCGAGGCAGGCGCCGGCGAGGCGGCCGGCGCGGCTTCCGAAGCCTGAGGAGCCGGCGCGGCAGGCGCCTGAGCCGGCGCTTCGGGAGCGGCCGCGGCGGCGGCACGGGCCGCTTCTTCCTCGGCAGCGCGACGCCGTGAATCCTCGGCGGCCTTGCGGCGAAGTTCGTCCTCCTGGCGGCGACGCTCCTCCTCCTCGCGGCGACGCGCCTCGGCGGCCTCGCGCTCGCGGCGCTCGGCCTCCTCGCGGTCGCGGCGGGCCTTCGCCTCGGCTTCGGCACGGGCGCGGGCGTCAGCCTCGCGGCGCTGCGCGTCGGCCAGCGCGGCGGCGCGGGCGTCGCGCTCCTGCTCACTCAGGGTGCGCAGAACCACGCCGGAGGCGCTACGGCCCGTAGGACGTGCCGGCGCGGCGGGAGCGGGTGCAACGGAGGCAGGACGCGGCGGAGGCGCGGCGGCGGGCTCACGGGGCGCGACCGTTCCGGGGGCGGCGCCGATCGTGCGCCGCTTCACCGTCTCGACCACGACGGACTTCGACCGCCCGTGGGAGAAGCTCTGACGGACCGTTCCCTGCTCGACCGGGCGCTTCAGCGTCAACGGCTTCGAGGGAGCTCTAGTCTGCGTCTTGTCACCCGGATTGTTCGTATCGCTCATTCAGTCTGAACCCTGAGGGCTTCCATCGTCCCATCGGCCGGCGGCGGGCATGCCCGGCCGAGTGTCATTTCAGTTCGTCGTCGTGCGAATCGAAGGCGGTCGCGCCAGCAGAGAGCGGGGCGTCCTCCTCGGACGCCGACGCCATACCCTCGAAGGTGCGGAACCGACGCCAACGCGCGAGATAGCCGGTTGTGCCGGCTCCCGCGATGAGGGCAGCGTGTATCACATGATCCCGGCCCAATGCCATGTCCAATTCGGCGTTGGACAGGTCATCGACAACGGGAATAACCGATATGGCATCGCCGTAGCGGCGCCGCAAGGCGGCGGCGAGCTTGCGGCGCCCGTCCGGGGCGGCGTCGCTGGCATGAATCAGCGCCGCGATCCCTTCGGCGCCGAGGATGGCCGACTCGACCTTGCCGAAACCGGTCACCACGCAGCCCGCCTTGTTGGCCAGCGCCAGGGCCTGACGCAGATCGGTGCGCAGCCCCTCCGCAACCTGATCGGCGAGGTCAGGGGCAGCCTTTACGTCACCGGTCTTGAAGGCGCGGTGGAAGGCACGGCGCTTCACCGCCGCCTGGACCGTGGCACGGGTGGCGGTGACCCAGGCGCCGCGACCCGGAAGTCGGCTGCGCAGATCCGGCACCACTCCGCCATCCGGTCCCAGGACGAAGCGAATCATGGCCTCGGGCGACTGTGCGGTGCGGGTGACGATGCAGGTGCGCACGGGCTCCCGGCCGCGGCCGGGGCCGCGGTCGAGTTCCGGGCCGGCTTCCGCCGGCGCTGCCTGCGCATCCATGTCCTGCACAGTCCCGTCCCGCTCCCGGCTCAGGCCTGCTGCGGCTCGGCCGCAGCGGTCTCGGTGACCTCGCTTTCACTGGCCTCGCCCTCGGCCGCCTCACCCTCGGCGGCCTCGCCCTCCGGCTCGGGCAGGGCCTCGATCCAGCCGGCCTTCAGGCGTGCGGCCATGATGAGAGCCTCGGCCTCGGCCCGCGACAGCTCGAAGCCGTCGAGATAGCCGGCATGGCGCACGGCTTCGGGGCCGCGGCCTTCGGTGTAGCCCACGAGGTCGTCGGTGGCGCAGCCGGCGAGGTCCTCGACGGTCTTCACCTCGTTCTCACCGAGCGCCACCATCATCGCTGTGGTGATGCCGTCGATCTCGCGCAACTCGTCCTCGACGCCGAGTTCGCGGCGGCGATCGTCCTGCTCCTGCTCGATGCGGGCGAGGTAGTCCTGGGCGCGGGCCTGGATCTCGGCGCCAGTCTCCTCGTCGAGGCCCTGGATGTTCGAGAGTTCCGCCACGTCGACGTAGGCGATCTCCTCGACGTTGCGGAACCCTTCCGCGGCGAGAAGCTGGCCGACGGTCTCGTCGACGTCGAGCGCCTCCATGAACACCTGGGTGCGCTCGGCGAATTCTTTCTGGCGGCGCTCCGATTCCTCGGCCTCGGTCAGGATGTCGATGTCCCAGCCGGTGAGCTGCGAGGCCAAGCGAACGTTCTGGCCGCGGCGACCGATGGCGAGCGAGAGCTGGTCGTCGGGCACGACGACCTCGATGCGATCGGCCTCCTCGTCGAGAACCACCTTGACCACCTCGGCCGGCTGCAGCGCGTTGACGATGAAGGTCGCCTGATCCTGCGACCACGGGATGATGTCGATCTTCTCGCCCTGCAACTCGCCGACCACCGCCTGGACGCGGGAGCCGCGCATACCGACGCAGGCGCCGACCGGATCGATCGAGGAATCGCGCGAGATCACCGCGATCTTGGCGCGCGAGCCCGGGTCGCGGGCGACCGCCTTCACCTCGACGATGCCGTCATAGATCTCCGGCACTTCCTGGCCGAAGAGTTTCGCCATGAACTGCGGGTGCGAGCGCGAGAGGAAGATCTGCGGCCCGCGCACCTCGGAGCGCACGTCGAACAGGTAGGCGCGAATACGGTCGCCGGGTCGGAAGGTCTCGCGCGGGATCATCTCGTCGCGCCGCACGATGCCCTCGCCGCGGCCGAGATCGACGATGACGTTGCCGTACTCGACGCGCTTGACCACGCCGTTGAGGATCTCGCCGATGCGGTCCTTGTACTCGTCGTACTGGCGGGCGCGCTCGGCGTCGCGCACCTTCTGCACGATGACCTGCTTGGCCGATTGCGCGGCGACGCGGCCGAAATCGAAAGGCGGCAGGGTGTCGGAGATCACGTCGCCGACGAGCGCGCCGGGATTGTAGCGGCGGGCCTGATCGAGGGTGATCTCGCGCGCGTCGTTCTCGACCTGATCGACCACGAGCAGGTGGCGCGACAGGCGCAGCGCGCCGCTCTTCGGGTCGATCTCGGCGTGAACGTCCGTCTCGGCGCCGTATCGGGAGCGGGCGGCCTTAGCGATCGCCTCCTCCATCGCCTCGATGACGATCTGGCGGTCGATCACCTTCTCGCGGGCCACCGCGTCGGCAATCTGCAGGAGTTCGAGCCGGTTGGCGCTGACGACGGCCATGGGTCTGGTCCTTCTCTCGGTCGTGTCTTCCGCTGCGGGAGCGGGCTTTCTCTTGAGGACGTCTGGACCGCGACGATGCCGGGCGCGGCCGGCCGAAGCGGTGCCGCGGGTTCAGTGGAGCGTGTCGCGGTTCTTGAGGCGGGCGGCCTTGGTGACGATCCCGCCGCCGGGCTTGGGCTTCTTCGCCTTGACCGGCTTGTCGGACTTCCGGTCCGCTTTCGGCTTCGGCCGCTTCGGCTGCGGGATGAAGCGGATCTGCGGCGCCTCGTCCTCGGCCGCCTCGCCCTCTTCCTCATCGACCTCGTCGCCGTCCTGCGGCGGGGCGGAGCCGCGGCGCAGCGATTCGCGAATCAGATCGTCGGTGAGGACGAGATGCGCCTCGCCGAGGTCGCGCAGCGGCAGGTCGATGCGGCTCGGCAGGCCGGGCTTCACGTCGGGCAGATCGATCGGCACCGTGGCGCCGTCCGCGCTCGGTACGCCGAGGATGCCGCGGAAGCGCTTGCGCCCGTCCATCGGCACGGCAAGCTCGACCTTGGCCTCGTAGCCGGCCCAGCGCTCGAAATCGGAGACGCGCACCAGCGGGCGGTCGATGCCGGGCGAGGAGATCTCGAGATAGTAGGCGCCGCCGACCGGATCCTCCAGGTCGAGGATCGGCGAGATCGCGCGGCTCACCGTCTCGCACTCGTCGACGCCCATCGTGCCGTCGGGCCGCTCGGCCATGATCTGCACGGTGCAGCCGTTGGTGTTCGAAATTTTCACCCGCACCAGCCGGAAGCCGAGGCCCTCGATCGGTCCCTCGACGATCTGGGCGACGCGCGCGGCGACGCCGGTCTCGCTGACAAGACGTTTCTCGGTGGGCTCCGCCATGCTGTGGTTTTCCGGCAAGTCTCGATCGGGGTTTGAGCTTGGCAATTCGGGTGCAGGAGGTGCTTGCGGAAATAAAAAAGAGCGGACCCCGGGGGGCCCACTCCCGCAAGCAGCCTATCGACTGCACCAGAAATGTTGAGCCGTGACTTAACCCCGGCGGGACACGAATTCAAGCGCTTCGACGCGCGATCCCCGGCCTCCGGCGTCGCGATCCGGCCATCTCCGGCTGTAAACACCGCCTCAATCGCACGCGAGAGGGGAGGGAAGCATGCCGGCGACCATGATCGGACCGGATCCGGATGCTTTGCATCCGATGCTCGGGCACCGACGCATCACCTTCATCCGCAACCTCGCTTTGCCGGAGAATGTCGAAGTCGGCGCCTACAGCTACTACGACGATCCGGCCGGGCCGCAGGCCTTTCTCGACGCGATCCTTTATCATTTCCCCTTCATCGGCGACCGGCTGGTGATCGGGAAGTTCTGCGCCCTCGCGGCTGGCACGCGCTTCCTGATGAACGGCGGCAACCACCGCCTCGACGGGCGCTCGACCTATCCCTTCTCGATCTTCGGCGGCGATTGGATCGGCCGCTTCGAGGGCGAGCTGAACTTCCCGAATCGTGGCGACACGCGCATCGGCAACGATGTCTGGCTCGGCTACCGGAGCACCGTGATGCCGGGTGTCTCCATTGGCGACGGGGCAGTGGTCGCGGCGCATTCGGTCGTATCGGCCGATGTCCCGCCCTACGCGATCGTGGCCGGCAACCCCGCGAAGGTTGTCCGCCGCCGCTTCTCGGACGAGGACGCCGCGCGGCTGCAAGCGGTGGCATGGTGGGATCGGCCGATCGAGCGGATCACCGCTCATCTGCCCCTGATCAGCGGCGGCGACATCGCCGCGCTGGAGATGGCGGCGCGGGAGGGCTGATCAGGGGTGCCGTAGGGGATCAGGGGCGCCGCCAACTTCACCGGCCTATGCTCGGTGGCCAACACGGCTGCGATTCAGAGCCCGAGCAGCGCGAGGAGTACACTCTCCCTCGCGGTCGCGGACCGAGTGGATTTCAGGCGAGTTCGGTTCAAGGAAGGACATACGGCCCGAGGGAGCGCTCTTCCTGTCGGCCGATTGTTTCCGAATTATGTGGGAAATTATCACACGCGGCGTACGGCGAGGCTGTTCAGGCTGTCTCTTCGAGCGGGAAGGGGGACGGCATCCAAAACGCCTCGGCCTCGGTCCCGGCGACGTTCTCACGCTCCCATCGGTGCAGGATCGCGGCGAGTGCCGCGCGGTCGTCATCCATCAACGGCTCGCCCAGAGACTGGATGCGCAGCGCCCACGTCCGCCAAAACTCATCATGATGGGAGGCGTGCAATGCAGGCGATGCCTCGACCCGTTGCCACCAGCATCGCGCAAGATTTAAATTCCCCAACGCGATATCGTAGACTAAATTCTCGAAAAAGTCTTTTCCCCATGTATAGTCCATATGTGCTTCAGTAAACGATCGGCAGGCCTGCAGCGTGTCGAGCGTGCGCAAGAGGCGCAACGTCTTCTCGATTCCGCAAAGCAGATCCTCGGGCATTGTGGGGTCATCCCAGCACCAGGCTTTGGCGGCTTCCGAGGGCTCGAAAGGTCGCCGGATGAAGTCCCAGCAGAAACCGGCGTGAGCTGTTGCTCTCACGTCGGGTAGGAAGAGGGGGGTCAATGTCCAATGCAGATCGAAGTGAAGCGCCGACCGGGTCGGGTAGATCCAGATATCCCGCGTGACATGCGTCACCGGCGTTAGCCACAGCATATGGCTTGTGGCGAGTGTAAGATCTTTATGACGCTCAAGAAGAGGGCGAACGACTTGTCGGACCTGTCGAGCAGTGGTCATCAGCGCGGTTTCACCTGTGTCACGATAATTCGTACGGTGCCAGGGAAATGCTTGCTCGCCATGGCGGCAAGGATGCCAGCGCGCTTCAAGGTGAGCTTCGCATTCCCCGTTTTGTAATCGTAGATGCATGTCGTCCCACGAACGCTCCTCTCGAGCAGATCCAATCGAACCGATCCAGGGGCTCCATACTTCGCAAGCTCCTGCTTCGCATCGAATGATATTTCAGATTTGAAATTGGGATCGTTCATGACTTCAACAATTTGATGGATTTCGAAATGAACTCTGTTCGCGAATTCTTGAGCGGTACGATATAGGCCGCTGGCGCGAACGCGGCGCGTCACTTGATTCGTAATTTTCTCGACTTAACCATTTCGCTTGCACGCCGCGTCGAGCATCGTTTGAGAGATGGGACCAACCCAGATCGCCGGGTTCGTACCGCCTTGAGGGTTCGGAACGAACTCCTGCGCCGAGAGACCGAGCACGGTCCGGCTGTATGGATCATTCCGTAGCGCATAATAGGTGTAGAGTCCGAGTGCGAATTCGACGATGGCTGCCCCGACGGGAACCGCCGGGGGAGCGAATGCGGGCTGAGCAAATGCCTCGGGCTCCACACCTGTTGCCGTGAAGGTACTGCGGCCGAGCACAGCACCGGTCTCGCCGTCGCGGATCGTCTGCGTCAGGCCCGAGGTTTCGAAGACCCGGCTCTGACCGTCCGGCGCCGTGACGATATCCTGCCGGTCGTAATCGCGACGACCGGCCCGGATGCGCAGCGAGAGGACACGCGTCCCATCGTCCAAAACCGTCTGCTCACGGTGGGCGACGTCGCTGTCGGATTCATTGGATTGCCCGACGATGCCCTGACCGCCGCTCGACGGGACCCACCGCCCGCCATCCGACTGACCGGCGGGCGCCCGCGGCTGATCGACCGAGAATTTGCGCCGTAGGATCCGTTCGAGCCGGACCGCTTCAAGATCGAGCGCTGCCCCTGCCAGGAGACCTCGAATGGCCTTGACCTCGTTGCGACGGTTCCCGCGCTGGTTCATGCCTCGATCCTCCTGTCCACCGAACAGGAAAATATGCATATTATAACTTAGATCATATTACAAGATTTTTATCCTATAATGGGTCCGGCGACCTCTGCCTCACCAGCACAGCCCAAACGAAAACGCCGCCCTGAGGGGCGGCGCTTCGCGACGTTATCGACGTGTGGCTGAGGGTCAGGCCGCCTGCTTGGCCTTGTTGAGGAGCTTGCGGTTCACCAGAACCTCCGCGATCTGGACCGCGTTCAGCGCTGCGCCCTTGCGCAGGTTGTCCGAGACGCACCAGAAGTTCAGGCCGTTCTCGACCGTGGCGTCCTCGCGGATGCGGGAGATGTAAGTGGCATCCTCGCCCGCCGCCTCGTGCGGGGTCATATAGCCGCCGTTCTCGCGCTTATCGATCACCAGCACGCCGGGGGCCGAGCGCAGGATCTCGGTCGCCTGCTCCGGCGTGATCGGACGCTCGAACTCGACGTTCACCGCCTCGGCATGGCCGATGAAGACCGGTACGCGCACCGCGGTCGCCGTGAGCTTGATCTTGGGATCGAGCATCTTCTTGGTCTCGGCGACCATCTTCCACTCTTCCTTCGTGTAGCCGTCCTCCATGAACACATCGATGTGCGGGATGACGTTGAAGGCGATGCGCTTGGTGAACTTCTTCGTCACCACCTCGCCGGCGGTGAAGACGGCGCGGGTCTGGCTGAACAGCTCGTCCATGGCGTCCTTGCCGGCGCCGGAGACGGATTGGTAGGTCGAGACCACGACGCGCTTGATGGTCGCCGCCTCGTGAAGCGGCTTGAGCGCGACGACGAGCTGTGCGGTCGAGCAGTTCGGATTGGCGATGATGTTGCGCTTGGTGAAGCCGACCACGGCGTCGGCGTTCACTTCCGGCACGATCAGCGGCACGTCGGCGTCGTAGCGGAACGCGGACGAGTTATCGATCACCACGCAGCCCTGCTGGCCGATGCGCGGGCTCCACTCCTTGGACGCGTCGCCGCCCGCCGACATCAGGCAGATGTCGGTGTCGGAGAAGTCGTAGGTGTCGAGCGCTTTGACCTTCAGAATCTTGTCGCCGAAGGAGACTTCCTGGCCCAGGCTGCGGCTGGAGGCCAGCGCCACGACCTCATCGGCCGGGAAGGCGCGCTCGGCCAGAATGTCGAGCATCTCGCGGCCCACATTGCCCGTGGCTCCGACGACGGCGACCTTGTAACCCATCTCACCAAACTCCGCTGCGCGGGCGGGATGATACCGGCCCGCCTCCTCCCGTGGCCGGCGGACGCACCGCTCGGGCCCAACATTCGGGAAGATTCCATAGGCTGACGCGCCCGCCGCGATTCGGTATCGAGGTGGGTCCATCAGGCGCCGGGAGCAAGATGCCCGCCGCGCCGGCCTGTCAAGTGGCAGAGGCGGGGCACGGCCGTGCCGATGTCACCGCGGCGCCTGCTCGCTGGCGTCGGATTCACCATAGGGCGAGAATTGCGAGGATGGGCTCCGCCCCCGCAACCGGCTGGTGGTTGGCGGCGGGGCAGAGGTCGAGGACGGCGAGGGCTCATCGGGCCCCGCGGACCCGATGAAGGCCTGCGCATGCTTCCTCTTGCGGACGACGCCCCCGACCGATTCGACGATCTCCAAGCCATCCCGTCCCACCACGCCCGAGGCCGGACCGGTCTCGTCGCCAAGCTCGTCCTCAGTGCGGCCTTGATCGCAGGCCTGTCCCTGATCGCCCGCGATCGGGCTGCCGCGCCCGAACCGCAGCGGGCCTGGAGTGAGCCGCCCCGAGCCGCCGAGGGTGCGCGGCGAGCGATCGCCGCGACGGAGCCGCTCCTGTCGCTGCGCGACGATGCGGCCGAACTCGCACCGCAGATCGAGCCGACGCGCTGGAACTCCGGCAACGGGCAGCGCGAGGACAGTGTGAGCCAGGGCGCGTTCGACCGTATCGAGGCCCCCTATCTCCTCGTCACCGCGACCGATGCCGGCGGCCGGAGCGAGTCCGGTTCGAGCCTGTTCGTCACATTAGTGCGGCGCGCGGCGGACGGGCGCGGACTTTCCGTGCTCCGCACCGGCGAGCGCGGAGTCGTGGCAACCCGCCTCGGCGGCTTCGAGACCGTCGAGGCGACGCTCTCGGCTGCGGGGAGGCGGAACTGCATCGGCTTCCGCAGCCTCGACCTCAAGGCCGTTGCCATTGACGGTTGGCTGTGCGGAATTCTCGGTCAGGCACCGGAACCACGCGCCGTCGCCTGCGCTCTCGACCGGATCACTCTGGCCGGTCGCGTGACGGCGACGCTCGGCACCGACCCCCTCGCTGGAGAGAGCGCCTGCCGGACGGAGCAAGCCGCCGCGTCGGGGCCGGGCGACAGCACCGGTTCGATCGCCGTGGCGGCCGCCACGGAGCCGCCCCCAAAAAATGCGGCGAAAACGCGGCGAAAATGATGAAGCGCGGCCATATTTCGGGAACAACGGCCACGCCAGAACGTCTACTCTGCAACAAGCGGGATTCTTAACGAACGGCCCGTACAGTCGCCTCTCACACGACAAGGTACGCCATGCGCTTTTCCAAGCTCGCCCTGCTGGGCGCCATGACCCTCACCGCGATCGGCTTCGGAACGAGTGCGGAGGCGCAGGGCCCCTACGGCAATCCCGGCTACGTGCGCGTGAGCCAGCCGCTGCCGATCCGCATCCGTCCGCGCTCCTGGCTCGATGCCGGCAACGTGGTCGAGCCCGGCAACGGCTCCGTTTCGAACCCGGCCACCAACCCGGCCTTCATCGCCGCGTCGAACGCGCTGCTGCCGCCCTACGGCCCCACCGACCGCTACGGTCGCGGTGTGCTGCCCGATCCGATCACCAACGGACCGTTCATCGGCGCGCGCTCGACGGCGATCCGCAACGTGGATTTCTCGGCCGTCGACGCGATCGACCCGACCTCCTACGTCGCGCGCTACGGCAACCCGTACCGGTAAGATCATCTCGCCAGCTCAGGCGATGGAAGCGGGCCCGTCGGGGCCCGTTTTCGTTTGAGGTCGTCAGGTCTTGAGAACCGGCTCGGCCACGTCGCCCGCACCGCGCTCGGCCAGGTAGTGGGGCTGGAACAGGCACATGCGCACGGCGTCGCGGTAGCGACCGTTGACGAAGAACTCGTCCCTCAGGATGCCCTCGGGACGGAAGCCGCAGCTCTCGTAGATGCCGGCTGCGCGCTTGTTGTCCTTGTCCACATGCAAATAGAGCTTGTGGATGTTCAGCACCTTGAAGGCGTAGTCGATAGCGATGCGCGTGGCACGCTTGGCGTAGCCCTTACCCTGATGGTCAGGGTGGATCGCGATCTGGAACTCGCAGCGTCGGTGCAGGTGGTTGATCTCAACCAGCTCCACCATGCCCGCCGGCTCACCGCGCTCCGTGGCGATGATGAAGCGTCGTTCGGTCTGATTGTGGATGTTGCGCTCGTAGAGCTGCGCCAGTTCGGCGAAGGATTCGTAAGCCTCCTCGAACCAGTAGCGCATGATGCTGTCGTTGTTGTTGAGCTGATGCACGAAGAGAAGGTCTTCGCGTTCCAGCGGTCGCAGTTTGATACTCATGTCCGCACTCGGGCCGGAGCAGAAAGGGTTGGCCTCCGGCCTACTCCCATGCCGACCAAGACGGAATGATGAAAGCCGGCTCTAAACCGCGCGCAGACAAGCCTCCTCCTCCGCCAACGCTTGGGCGGCGACTGCGTCGAGATCGTCGAGCGGGCCGCGGAAGCGAAGGGCCCTCGTGGGCTCGCCGACCCGCATCACCAGCACAATCGTTTCCGTGTCGGGACAGCCGGGATCGGCGCAGGCGATCTCGTTGACGGAGAGCGCATCCGCTTCCGTCAGAGCCAAAGCCGGACGCAACGCGGCTTTCGCCCGTGCGGCCGCCTGCGCCAGTGCGGCCGATCGGGCGCGCCAATCCTTCAGGCTGATGAAGGCCATGACGTCACGCGACTGCCCGCTGCCAGACGGGGAAGGGATCGGGCAGGTCGCGATAGGCGTCCGGATCGAAACGCCGGATCTCGGTGGAGCCGACGAGGCAGGCATCGAGCGCGGTGGTGATCGCCTCGCGGTCCATGCCGCGGCCGATGAAGACGAGTTCCTGGCGCCGGTCGCCCCATACCTCGCTCCACACCGTGTGAAGGCGCTCGTGGAAAACGGCCTCTTCGGGCCAGCGCTGGCGCGGCACGGCCGCCCACCAGAAACCCATCGCGCCGATATGCGCGACGGCACCGGCCAGCGAGAACTCGCCGACCCATTCGGGACGGGTCGCGAGCCAGAAATGTCCTTTTGCCCGGATCAGGCCCGGCCACGTCGTATTGGCGAAGGCCTGAAACTGGTTCGGGTCGAACGGTCGGCGCGCCCGGTAGACGAAGGACTCGATCCCGTACTCCTCCGTCTCCGGCACGTGCTCGTGCGCGCCGTAGAGTTCCTTGAACCAGAGCGGGTGCTCCTGCGCCTTCTCCTCGTTGAACAGGCGGGTATCGAGGATCGCCTGCGGCGGCACCCGCCCATGCGAGGCTTCGATCAGGCGCGCATCCGCGTTCAGCCCCCGCACCACCGAGCGGACGAGGTCGAGCGTCTCCGGTGGGACATCGTTGGCCTTGTTGATCACCACCACGTCGGCAAACTCGATCTGCTCCACCAGAAGGTCGACCAGGGTGCGGGTGTCGTCGGCCCCCGCCGTCTCCCCGCGCTGACGCAGGAAATCGTTCGACCCGTAATCCCGCAGCAGGTTCACCGCGTCGACCACGGTCACCATCGTGTCGAGCCGAGCGACGTCGGCGAGCGCTGCGCCTTCCTGGTCGCGGAACGAGAAGGTGCTCGCGACGGGCAGCGGCTCGGCGATGCCGGTTCCCTCGATCAGCAGGTAGTCGAAGCGACGCTCGGCGGCGAGGCGCCGGACCTCGGCCAACAGGTCGTCGCGAAGGGTGCAGCAGATGCAGCCGTTGGTCATCTCGACCAGCCGCTCATCGGTGCGGGACAGGTCCGCGCCGCCGTCACGGACGAGGTCGGCGTCGATGTTCACCTCGCTCATGTCGTTGACGATCACCGCGACGCGCCGGCCCTCGCGGTTGTTGAGAACGTGGTTGAGCAGCGTGGTTTTGCCGGCACCAAGGAAGCCGGACAGCACGGTGACAGGGAGGCGAGGATCGGGAGACGACATGGACATCCGCAGCGATGGAGAGAATGTTACTATATAACGTTTCATCTTTGCGGCACGGTCAAGCCTCGTCGGCGGAAAAGACGGTCGACTCGTAGACCGACTCGATGGAAAAGGCCGAGGTAAGATCGAGCGGACGGCCGGCGGTCGTCGGGCGTGACCGCTGACGGGTCTCAGTCGTTAGCGATACGCGATCTAACAGCGCGAAGGAGTGACGGGTGCGACCCTGGCGCGAGGGACTGGGAGACCGGCGCAGCTACCATCACGGCAACCTCAAGGAAGCTCTGATCGAAGCGGCGCGGCGCTTCATCGCCGAGCGCGGCATCGGCGGCTTCACGCTGGTCGACGCGGCTCGACTGGTCGGCGTCACGCCTGCAGCGCTCTACCGGCATTTCCGCGGCCGGGAGGCGCTGTTGGAGGAGGTGGCGGGGCGTGGCTTCGCCGATCTTGCCGACCGGCTCGCCCGGGCGCTGACGAGCCGCGGCACACCGCTGGAGCGTTTCACCCGCATGGGCGAAGCCTATCTCACCTTCGCCGAGGAGGAGCCCGGCTACTACGCGGCGATCTTCGAGGTACGCGGTCAGGCCGTTCCCGCCCCAGCCTCCGTCCGGCCGAACCCGTTCGACCTCCTCGTCGAAGCGCTCCGCTCGACTTTTCCCGACGGCTTCGACGGCGTCGACCCGCGCTTCCTCGCTCTCGAAGTCTGGGCGCTCTCCCACGGCATCGCGACGTTGGCAGCGGCCGGTCAACTGCCGAAGCCCGGTCCGGACAAGTACGAGTTGCTGCGTGCGGGCGTATTGGCGCTGGTTCATGGCGCCGGCGGACGGTCGCGCGAAATGCCCTGAGCGGGGACTTGAAACGGCCCAGGCGGCTCCGCATGTGAATGTTGTTCACATTCACACCTGGAGCCCCGAGCCGTGAACACGTCCTCCACCACTCCCTGGTCCTGCGGCGCGTCTCGCCGGAGCGGCCCTTTTCCCAAGCGTTCCTTGGAAATCGGCGCGATCGTCGTCGCTTTCGTCTACTGGTGGCCGATTGCCGTCGCTTACGTTGCCTGGAAGATCGCGGGTTACCCCGCGCTCAGCCAGATGAAGGAGTTCGCCAATAGCGGCAGCTTCAGCTTCGCGGGCGGCGATGGCCGGTCGCGCTTCGCCCGCGCCTTCGAGGCGGCCAAGGGCTATTCCGGCACCGGCGCGACATCCGGCAACTGGGCCTTCGAAGAATATCGCCGGGCCGAGCTGGAGCGCCTGGAGGCGCGTCGTCGCGCGCTGCAGGAAGAGAGCCAGGCCTTCGCCGCGTTCGTCGAGGAGCTGAAGCGGGCCAAGGACCGCGAGCAGTTCGATGCCTTCATGGCCAAACGTCGCTCGGAAGGCGGCGGCCCGACCATCAACGCCTGATCCCGGCCTCAGACTGACACGCGACTGAGAAGGGCTCCCCGCCGACCTCGGCGGGGAGCCCTTTGCATGTTTGGAGCCTTTCGCGTGCAGTGCAGCGATTCCGTCACCCCGGGCGGTTGTCGCAACCCGCCAGCGCCATAACTGGCGCTGCTGGGAACAAGCGGACGCCGCGCGCCTTGTGAGACACAGAAGCGGCCGCCCAGCCTGAGCGACGATCGATTCTTACTCCAGCGGAGACCGGTGGCCTGATGCGGCGCGCCCATGCGATGCGGTTCGGCAGCGAGTTGGCCGAGGATGGTGTGCGGTTCGCCCTGTGGGCGCCGACTGCCAAGGACGTGACCCTCGTCGTGGATGGGGCCGACCATCCGATTCCCGATGTCGGCGAGGGATGGCGCCGGACCACGCTCCCCGGCGTCAAGGCCGGTGCGCGCTACGGTTTCCGCATCGACGGCGATCTCGTGGTGCCCGACCCGGCCTCGCGGTTCCAGCCCGAGGACGTGTCCGCTCCGTCCGAGGTGATCGATCCGAACGCCTATGCGTGGTCGGACGGCGAATGGACCGGACGCCCGTGGGAAGAGGCGGTCGTCTACGAAGTGCATGTCGGTACCGCGACGCCCGAAGGCACCTATGCCGGCTTGGAGAAGCGGCTCGACGATCTGGTCGATCTCGGCGTGACGGCAATCGAGTTGCTGCCGCTCGCGGATTTCAAGGGAACGCGCAACTGGGGTTACGACGGCGTTCTGCCCTATGCCCCGGATTCAGCCTACGGCCGTCCGGAAGATCTGAAGCGCCTGATCGATACCGCCCACGCCAAGGGCCTGATGGTCCTGATCGATTGCGTCTACAATCACTTCGGACCAGCCGGGAATTACCTCCATTCCTACGCCAAGACGTTCTTCACCGAACGTCATCAGACTCCCTGGGGTGCCGGCATCAATTTCGACGGGACGGAATCAGGTCCGGTCGTGCGTGACTACTTCATCGAGAACGCACTCTACTGGCTCAAGGAATACCATTTCGACGGTATCCGCTTCGACGCGGTGCATGCGATCCTCGACGACTCCGAAAAGCATTTCTTGGCCGAACTCGGCGAGACGATCCGCAGGACGTTCCCGGATCGGCATGTCCACCTGATCCTAGAGAACGAGGCCAATCAGGCCCGATGGCTGGAGCGGGACGACGGGGGACTGCCGGTGCTTCACAGCGCACAATGGGCGGATGACCTTCACCATTGCTGGCATGTGCTGCTGACCGGTGAGGATGCCGGCTACTACGCGAGTTTCGCCGACCGGCCCGTCGAGCATCTCGCCCGCTGCCTCGCCGAGGGCTTCGCCTATCAGGGCGAGCCGTTCCCGACTCTCGACAACCATCCCCGCGGCGAGCCCTCGGGACACCTGCCGCCTTCCGCCTTCGTCACCTTCCTCCAGAACCACGATCAGGTCGGCAATCGCGCGCTCGGGGAGCGGCTCAACCATCTGTCTGATCCGAAGAAGCTCGCGCTCGCCCGCGCCGGTCTGCTCCTGGCGCCGCAGATCCCCATGCTCTGGATGGGTGAGGAATGGTCGGCCTCGGCGCCGTTCCTCTTCTTCGTCGATTTCGCGCCGGACGAGGAGCTGAACAAGGCCGTTCGCGAGGGTCGTCGTCGCGAGTTCAAGAGCTTCGCGGCGTTCGCCGACGACACCTCCGTCATCCCCGATCCGACCGAGGCCAAGACCTTCGAGGATTCGAAGATCGATTGGGATGAGTCCGAGGCCGAGCCGCACCGCGCCGTCTGGGCCGACACCCGAAACCTTCTCCAGATCCGCCGACAGAGCGTGGTGCCGCTCACCAAGAGTCGCTTCCTCGGTGCCAAGGCTGAGATCCCGGCGCCGGGCGTGGTGGACTGCACCTGGCGTTACGAGAACGGCTGGCTGCGCTTCGTTGCCAATGTCGGGGACGACGATGTCGCGGCGGATGCCGACGGAGGTCAGGTGATCTGGTCCAACGGGGCATCGCGGCAGCCCATGCAGCTTCCGTCCTGGACCGGCGTGTTCCTGATCGGGGGCGCCAAGTGAGTCTTTCGGACGTGAGTACCTCGGACGTGAATGCCCTCGAACGCCTCGCCGATCTCGTCGGCATCGCCGACGGTTTCACAGACGCCTTCGGGCAGCGGGTCGATACGCCGCTCGATGTTCGCCGCGGCATGTTGGAAGCCCTGGGCTTTTCCGCCGGTGACGACGAAGCGGTGCGCCGCAGCCTTGCTGCCGTCGAGGCGGTGCGTGCCAACGTCGTTCCGCCGCTGCTGGCGGCCGAGGCACGGCGCGGCCTGCGTGTGCCGGTTCGAATGGGCGTCACCTCGGGTGCGGTGGCATGGCGGCTGGTGGATGAGCACGATCGCTCCCGAGAAGGACGCGCCACGCTCACTCCCTCCGAGCACGGCGCCGGCTTCGATCTGCCGCCCCTGACGCCGGGCTATCACCAGCTGACGGTGACCGTCGGCGACCGCCGGGCGCAGGCCTGGATCGTCGCCGCCCCGCAGAAGTGCTGGCGCCCGCGCGCCTATGCCGAGGACGGCGCCCGCGACTGGGGCCTCGCCGCCCAACTCTACGGCCTGCGCTCGCCGAACAATCTCGGCATCGGCACCTACGCCGATGCAGGCCGCGCCGCCCGCGACGCCGCGCTGCGCGGTGCGTCGTTCCTCGGGCTCAGCCCGGCCCATGCCCTGTTTCCGACCGACCGGGCCAAGATCTCGCCCTACTCGCCATCCTCGCGGCTCTTCCTCGAAACGCTCTACATCGAACCGGGAGCGCTGCCGGGCTTTGCCGGCAGCCGCGCCGCCGCACTGCTCGAGAGTCACCGCGCCTGCATCGAGGCGCTGCGCGACACCTCCCTCGTCGATCATGCCGGCGTGTGGGAGGTCCTGTCGCCGATCCTCGAAGCCTATTGGGAGGATTCGGATGCCAGGGCCGGCAGCGATGCCGGCTTCGCGGCCTTCCGCGAGGAGGGCGGCGAGAACCTCGAATCGCACGCCACCTTCGATGCGCTCTCCGAGCACTTCCGACGACAGGGCGCGCACTGGCTCGGCGATTGGCCGGAGGAGTACCGCCGCGCCGGCACCGACGCCGTGCGAGCCTTTTCGGGAAGCCACGCCGAACGCATCGGCTATCACGTCTTTCTGCAGTACCTCGCCGACAGCCAGCTCAAGGCGTCGTCCGAGTTGGCGCTCAAGGCCGGCATGCGGCTCGGGCTCTACCGCGATCTCGCGGTCGGCGCCGACCGGGGCGGTTCGGAGATCTGGTCTCACCCCGAGCGCTTTGCCAACGGTGTTTCCATCGGCGCTCCACCGGACCTGCTCGCGCCCAAGGGGCAGGATTGGGGGCTACCGGCCTTCGATCCGCTGGAGATGGAGCGGGATGGCCTCAAGGCTTTCCGCGCCCTGGTGAAGGCGAATATGCGCCACGCTGGCGCGATCCGCATCGATCACGCCTTTCAGCTCGCCCGCCTGTTCCTGATCCCGCTGGGCCGCTCTGCGCGCGAGGGCGCTTACGTAGCGATGCCGTTCGAGCCGATGCTGGCCGTGCTGCGTCTGGAGAGCCACCGCGCCAAGTGCCTCGTCATCGCCGAGGATCTCGGCACCGCGCCGGAAGGCTTCTCGGACGCGCTGATGCAGTCCGGGATCCTGAGTTATCGGATCCTCGCCTTCGAGCGGGAGCACGGCGGTGCCTTTAAGGCGCCCGAGGCCTATCCGAAGGATGCGCTCACCGCGATCACCACCCACGATCTACCGACTTTCGTCGGCTGGTGGAGGGGCGTCGACACCGACACCCGGCAGTCGCTGGGCCTCTACGACGCCGACCGGGCGGAGGCGGAGCGCACCGAGCGCGTCGCCGAACGGTGGCGTCTCTCGGAGGCCCTGGCCGCCCAGCAACTCCTGCCGAGTTCCGAGCCGCCCGAGCACGCACCGTTCGAGGCCGCCGCCCGTTATCTCGCCCGCGCGCCGTCGATCCTGACGGCCGTTCAATACGAGGACGTGGTCGGCGAGCTCTCCCAGGCCAACGTGCCGGGCTCGACCGAGGGCTACCCGAACTGGCGGCGCAAGCTCGACCGCAACCTGGAGGCCATCGCGGCGCCCGGCGGTCCGCTCGCCAAGCTCGCTGCCGCCCTCTCGGCGGAGGAGCGCGGGCCGCGCTCGGGCGCCGCACGCCTCGCCTCGGCCCCGCCGCGGGCGACCTACCGCCTGCAGTTTCACGAGGGCTTCACCTTCGCGGACGCGGAGAGGATCGTTCCGTACCTCGCCAAGCTCGGGATCAGCCACGTCTACGCCTCGCCGCTGCAGCGGGCGCGGCCGGGTTCGACCCACGGCTACGACATCGTCGATCACTCGCAGATCAACCCGGAGATCGGTGGCGAGGAAGGCTTTCGCAGCTTCACCGATGCGCTCCACGCGCATGGGCTGAAGCTCCTGCTCGACATCGTGCCCAACCACATGGGCGTCGGCGGCGCCGACAATCCCTGGTGGCTGTCCGTGCTCGAATGGGGCGGCCTGTCCCCCGCGGCCAATGCCTTCGACATCGATTGGGAGCGGCTCGGCGCCAACGGAAAGCTCGTGATCCCGTTCCTGGGCGAGCGCTACGGCGAGGCGCTCGAGAAAGGCACGCTGGAACTGAAATTCGATGAGGCGGCCGGCGCCTTCAGCGTCTGGCACTACGAGCACCAGTTCCCGATCTGCCCGCTCCAGTACCCGACGATCCTGAACCGGGCGCTCGCGGCCCTCGGCGAGATCGGCGACGACATGTCGGCGGAGGTGCTCGCGATCACCGAGCGCCTGCGCGCCATGGGCGAGGAGACCAACTCCGAGCGCCGCCAGGCCATGCCGGAGGCCGCCGAGGAGCTGAAGCGTCAGCTCGCCGGCGCCGTGCGGGCCTCGCCGCAAATCGCCGCCTCGATCTACCGGGCGCTGCATCTGCTCAACGGCAACCGCGATTACCCCGATTCCTTCGGGCCGCTGCACCGGCTGCTGGAACAGCAATCCTACCGGCTCGCCCATTGGCGGATCGCGTCGAGCGACATCAATTATCGCCGCTTCTTCGACGTGAACTCGCTCGCGGGCCTGCGCGTCGAACTGTCCGACGTCTTCGCGAAGTCGCACGACCTGCTGTTCCGCCTGATCGGCGAGGGCCGGATCGACGGGCTGCGCATCGATCACATCGATGGGCTCGCCGACCCGCTCGGCTATGCCCGCGCGCTGCAGGCCGCGGTCGGCCCCGGCTTCTACATCGTGGTCGAGAAGATTCTGGAGCCCGGCGAGAAGCTGCGCGACTGGCCGGTCGCCGGCACCACCGGCTACGACGTGCTGAATCAGCTCGACGGCATCCTCGTCGATCGCGCTCTGAAGCCGCGGATCGAGAAGTTCTACCGCTGGGCCACGGATATGGACGAGCCTTACGGCTTCCAGTTCCGGGCGGCCAAGGCGGAAATCCTCGAGATCAGCTTCGCCTCGGAACTCGAGGTGATGACCGGCGACCTCAAGCAGATCGCCGATTCCGACCGGCGTACGCGCGACTTCTCCACCAATGCCATCCGTCGTGCGCTGATCGAGATCGTCGCGCGCTTCCCCGTCTACCGCTCCTACCTGCCGGGTGATCTCGACGAGACCGAGATCGAAGCCGAGGACGTGCGGCTGATCGAGGGGGCCGTGCGGAAGGCCAAGCGCTGGAGCGCCTTGCCGGACCGGTCGGTGCACGATTTCGCGGCCGATGCCCTGCTCGGTCGCATCGATGTCGGCGGCGCCGGGCACCCGGACCAGCAGGTGGTTCTGCGCTTCCGTCGTCGCTTCCAGCAGCTCACCGGCCCCGTCATGGCCAAGAGCCTGGAAGACACGCTGTTCTACCGCTTCGTGGAGCTGCTCGCGCTCAACGAGGTCGGCGGCGATCCCGGCGAGTACGGGCTCGACGCGGAGCATTTCCACGCGCTCCAGGCAGCGCGCGCCCGCGACTGGCCGAACGCGATGATCACCACGGCCACCCACGACACCAAGCGCGGCGAGGATGCGCGCTCGCGCCAGCTCGCCTTGTCCGAATTGCCGGAGGAGTGGGCCCGCGCCTGGGACACGTGGCGGCGCGCCTCCGAGCCGCATATCAAGCAGGTCGAGGGGGAGCCCGCCCCCGACGCCAACGACCAGTGGATGTTCCTCCAGGCGATCCTCGGCGCGTGGCCGCTGGAGCTTCTGGAGCGGGACGACACGGGTGCGATCGAGGAGTTCCGTAAGCGGCTCGACGCCTATGCCGAGAAGGCTCTGCGCGAGAGCAAGCGCCGGTCGAGCTGGGTCAACGTCGACGAGGGCTACGAGGGCGCCGTCCACGCGCTCTTCGCAGCCCTGATCGCGCCCGGATCGGATTGCCTCGAACGGCTTCGGCCGCTCGTGCGCCGGCTCGCCTTTCTCGGCATGATCGCCGGCCTCGGCCGCACGGTACTCAAATGCACCTTGCCGGGCATTCCCGACACGTATCAGGGCACCGAGTTCTGGGACTTCTCCTTCGTCGATCCCGACAACCGGCGACCGGTCGATTACGCGGAGCGGTCAAGGGCGCTGGAAGCTGGCGGCACGCCGGCCGACCTGATCGGCGCATGGTCGGACGGTCGCGTGAAACAAGCGACGCTCGCGCGCCTGCTTGCCGACCGGGCGGCGCGCCCGGCCTTCTATGCCGATGCCGACTACCGCCCGCTCGCGGCGCAGGGCCAGCGCGCCGACCACGTCATCGCCTTCACCCGCTCGGCGGCGACGTCCGGCGCGGACGATCTGCTGGTGGCGCTCCCCCGCCTCGTCGCACGGCTGACGCCCGAATCAGGTTGGTCGGGCGAAGCCTTCGCTGGAACGGTCCTGCCGGTGCCGGACGGCAGCCGGTGGGTCGACGTGATCGGCGGCGGTGAAGTCACAGCCGAGGGCGACCGGCTCGATCTCGGTCGGCTCTTCGCCAAGCTGCCCTATGTGGTGCTGCGGCGGGCTGCTTGAGGGCGGCGCCCGGTAAGCCCGGTCATAGGCCCAGCCGCGGTGACCGAACCGGGGTCGCGAGCGTTTCCGGAGCGCGGCTCCGCGGCCTTCCAACCATGAGAACGCGCCAAGGCGTGAAGCGACAAGACGGAGGCGATCGATGAACGCACCGAACACCGCGATGGCGCCCGCGACCCGGACCGGGGTGGAAACGGTGGCCCTGCCGGCCGCCTTCGCCCCGCGCGCCGAAGGTCCGCGCATCTACAACCTGTTCCCGCTCCTCGTCGGCACGGTTTCGGCCTGGACGGCGGAGCTCCCACGCGTCGCCGCCCTCGGCTTCGACTGGGTCTATCTCAACCCGTTCCATCAGACCGGCGGATCGCGAAGCCTCTACGCCGTGGCCGATCTCGACGCGCTGGACGAGCGCTTCCGCGACAGGGATGGCACGCCCGACGACGAGCAGATCACCCGCTTCTGCCGGGCGGCGGAGTCGCACGGCGTCTCGGTGATGAGCGACCTCGTCATCAACCACACCGCCGACAATGCCCGCCTGTTTCACGAGCGGCCCGATCTGTTCGTACGCGACGCGGAGGGCAAGCCGGTGAGCCCGGCGGCGATCGATCCGGATGATCCGTCGAAGCGCACGGTCTGGGGCGATCTGATCGAGCTCGACTACCATTCCGACTACGCTCGGGGCGAGCTGATCCGCATCTTCGACGGCTACATCGCCCGGCTGCAGCGCCTCGGCGTTCGCGGCTTCCGGTGTGATGCTGCCTACAAGGTGCCGCCGGATGTCTGGCGCGCCCTGATCCAGGCGGCCAAGCAGCGCGAACCCGAGACGCTGTTCGCCGCCGAGACGCTGGGTTGCACGTTCGAGGAGGCGCAGGCGACGGCCGGCGCGGGCTTCGACTACCTGTTCAACTCCTTCGCGTGGTGGAATCTCAAGGCACCCTGGGCGCTCGAGCAGTACGAGCGGCTGCGGGTGGTGGCGCCCTCCATCGCCTTCCCCGAAAACCACGACATGGCGCGCCTCGCCGCCGACATCCCCGGCGGAGCGGAGGCGGTCGCTCGGCGGCTGAAGGCGCGCTACGCCCTCGCGGCCTTCTTCTCGGCCGGCGTGCTGATGCCGATCGGCTACGAGTGGGGCTATCGCCGCGCGCTCCACGTGGTCGAGACCGATCCGGGCTCGCGCGAGCACGAGACAGGCATCGACATCTCCTCCTACGTGGCAGCGATCAACGCGTTGAAGGCCGAGGTTCCAGCGGCCAATGTCGAGGGTGCGCAGATGCGGCTCTCGGCGCCGGACGCGCCCTTCACCGCCCTGTTCCGCACCGATACCGGCCATTCCGCCTCGGCGCATTCGGCGACGCTCGTGCTGTACAATCCGGGCGAGGTTCCGGCACCCGTCGATGCGGGCCGCCTTATCGAGCGGACCGGCGGTCAGCTCGGCACCTTCATCGACCGCACGCCCGAGGCAGAGCCGATCGCCTTCCATCCGGGTGCCAGCATCGACCTCCTGCCGGGCGAACTGCGCATCCTTGTCGCCGAGCGCGCCAAGGTTGCCGCTCCGCCCCCCGCGACGACGCCCGCGGGCAAGGGCCGCGTCGTGATCGAGGCGGTGACCCCGGAGATCGATGGTGGGCGTTCGGCGGTGAAGCGCGTCGTCGGCGAGCAGGTGCGCGTCGAGGCCGACATCTTCTCGGACGGCCACGAGATCATCAACGCGGCGGTGCTTTCCCGCGTGGTCGGTGAGGAGACGTGGCGACGCGACCCGATGGTGTTCGTCGACAACGACCGCTGGGCCGGGCACTTCCCGCTGGAGAAGAATGCCCGCTACGAATTCACGATCGAGGCGTGGCGCGACGGTTTCTCCTCCTGGGTGCGTGACACCCTGAAGAAGCGCGACGCCGGCGTGGACGTGCGCCTGGAGACGATCGAGGGTGTCGAGCTGATCCAGATCGCTCAGGATCTGGCCACGGGCCCCGACGAGCAGCGGCTGGACGCGCTGATCCGTTCCCTGGCCGCCGAGCCGGAGGGCTCGCCCGTGATCCTCGAAAAGATCCTGGCGCCGGACTCGACGGCGCTGATCCGGCGCAACGCCGAACGGGTCAATCTCTCGCGCTATCCGGTCAACATCCCGGTCATCGCAGACCGGCTCGCGGCACGCTTCTCGGCCTGGTACGAGATCTTCCCGCGCTCGCAATCCGGCGATCCGAACCGCCACGGCACCTTCAGGGACGTGATCCGGCGACTGCCCGAGATCCGCGAACTCGGCTTCGACGTCCTCTACTTCACCCCAATCCATCCGATCGGGAAGACCAACCGCAAGGGCAAGAATAACACCCTCAAGGCGCAACCCGGCGACGTCGGCTCGGTCTACGCGGTGGGCTCGGAGGAGGGCGGTCACGAGGCTGTTCATCCCGAACTCGGGACGCTGGAGGATTTCCGCCAGCTCGTCGCGGCGTCCCACGCCCACGGCATGGAGGTCGCCATCGACTTCGCGATCCAGTGCTCGCCCGATCACCCCTGGATCAAGAACCATCCGGAATGGTTCGAGTGGCGCCCCGACGGCACTCTCAAATTCGCCGAGAACCCGCCGAAGAAGTACGAGGACATCTCCAACGTCCACTTCTACGGCGGCGCGCTGCCTTCGCTCTGGATCGAGCTGCGCGACGTCGTGCTCGGCTGGTGCGCGCACGGCGCGCGCATCTTCCGGGTCGACAACCCGCACACCAAGCCGATTCCGTTCTGGGAATGGATGCTGCGTGAGGTGAACGCGCAATACCCCGACGCGATCTTCCTCGCCGAGGCCTTCACCCGGCCGAAGATGATGAAGAAGCTGGCCAAAGCCGGCTATCAGCAAAGCTACACCTACTTCACGTGGCGCAACACCAAGGCCGAGCTGACCGAGTATGCGCTGGAGCTGGCCGGGGAGATGGGTGAGTACTACCGGCCGAACTTCTTCGCGAACACGCCGGACATCAATCCGTATTACCTGCAGACCAGCGGCCGACCAGGCTTCGTCGTAAGAGCGACGCTGGCTGCGACGCTATCCTCGATCTACGGCATCTACAACGGCTTCGAATTGTGCGAGGCCGCGCCCTATCCGGGCAAGGAAGAGTATCTCGATTCGGAGAAGTACGAGCTCAAGGCATGGGACTATCACCGTCCGGGCAACATCCGCGATCACATCATCAAGCTGAATCAGATCCGGCGCGATAACCCCGCCCTGTGGGATTTCCGGAACATCCACTTCACCGGGGCCTGGAACGACAACATCATCGCCTACGCGAAGGTGACGCCGGAGCGCGACAACTGCGTGTTCGTGATGGTCAACCTCGATCCGAAGAACCGCCAAGAATGCACCTACGAGGTGCCGCTGTGGCTGCTCGGCCTGCCCGACGACGGCGCGGTCGAGGTCGAGGATCTGCTGCTCGGCTACAGGTTCGAGCTCTACGGGAAGAACCACCGGATCGCCCTCGATCCGGCCGACCGATCGGCGATCGTCTGGCGGCTTCGTCCCCGGCGTTCCTGAGGACGCGCCCGTGCCGAAGCGGCCTCCACTTTCGGTGGGGGCCGCTCTAGATCGGGCGGAATGCGGCGTTCACCGTCGTGTTCTCGCCAAGAAGCGAGCCGAGGAAGCTCGCAGTCCGGCGCCGCAGGGCCCGGTTCCGCTCTCGAAAGTGACGTGAGGCAGCGACGGGATGATCGATCGCAGCGATCCGCAGTGGTACCGTGACGCCATCATCTACCAGATCCACGTCAAGTCGTTCTTCGACTCGTCGAACGATGGGATCGGGGACTTCGAGGGCCTGACGCAGAAGCTCGACTACGTCCGTGACCTTGGCGTCACGGCGATCTGGCTGATGCCGTTCTACCCCTCGCCGCTGCGCGACGACGGTTACGACATCGCCGACTACCGCGACGTCAATCCATCCTACGGGACGATGGACGATTTCCGGCGCTTCGTGGACGCGGCGCACGAGCGCGGCCTGCGCGTCATCACCGAGTTGGTCATCAACCACACCTCGGATCAGCATCCGTGGTTCCAGCGCGCCCGCGAGGCGCCGGCCGGCTCGCCCGAACGCGATTTCTACGTGTGGTCGGACACCGACGACAAGTACAGCGACACGCGCATCATCTTCCTCGACACGGAGGTCTCGAACTGGACCTGGGATCCGGTGGCCAAGCAGTATTTCTGGCACCGGTTCTACTCGCACCAGCCAGACCTGAACTTCGACAACCCGGCCGTGCTGGAAGCCGTCATCGAGGTGATGCGCTACTGGCTCGACATGGGCGTGGACGGGCTGCGGCTCGACGCGATACCCTATCTCATCGAGCGCGACGGAACGAACTGCGAGAACCTTTCCGAGACCCACGACGTCATCAAGGCAATCCGTGCGGCGCTCGACGCGAGCTATCCCGACCGGATGCTGCTGGCCGAGGCCAATCAGTGGCCGGAGGAAACGGCGCAGTATTTCGGCGACGGCGACGAGTGCCACATGGCATTCCACTTCCCGCTGATGCCGCGGATGTACATGGCGATCGCCCGGGAGGACCGGCACCCGATCACCGACATCATGCGCCAGACCCCGGAAATTCCCGAGGGGTGCCAGTGGGCGATCTTCCTGCGCAACCACGACGAACTAACTCTGGAGATGGTCACCGCCGAAGAGCGTGACTACCTCTGGTCGTTCTATGCCGCCGAGCGTCGCGCCCGCATCAACCTCGGCATCCGCCGTCGCCTGGCGCCTCTGCTGGAGAACGACCGGCGCAAGATCGAGCTGATGAAGTCTCTCGTCCTGTCGATGCCCGGCACGCCGGTGCTCTACTATGGCGACGAGATCGGCATGGGCGACAACATCTATCTCGGCGACCGCGACGGCGTGCGTACGCCGATGCAATGGTCGCCCGACCGCAACGGCGGCTTCTCGCGGGCCAACCCGCAGAAGCTGTTCCTACCCGCGATCCAGGACCCGATCTACGGCTACGACGCGATCAACGTCGAGGCTCAGACGCAGGCGCAGACCTCGCTCCTGAATTGGACGCGGCGCATGATCGCGATCCGCAACAATTCCGTCGCCCTGGGTCGCGGCGCGATCCAGTTCCTCTATCCGACGAACCGCAAGGTGCTCGCCTGGATCCGCGAGCACGACAACGAGCGCATCCTCTGCGTCGCCAACCTGTCGCGGGCGCCGCAGGCGGTGCAGCTCGACCTGTCCGACCTGCGCGGCGCGATCCCGATCGAACTGACCGGCGGCAGCGCCTTCCCGGCGATCGGCGAGTTGCCCTATCTGCTGACCCTGCCGTCCTACGGCTTCTACTGGTTCTCGCTCTCGGTCGCGAATACCGGCGAGATCGGCCCGCAGCCACAGAGCCCCGAACTGTTCACCCTGGTGCTGACCGGCGGCGTCGAGACCCTGATCAAGGGCCGCGAGCGCACCGCCTTCGAGCGCACGGTCGCTCCGCCCTTCATCGGGTCGCGCCGCTGGTTCGGTGCCAAGGGCTCGCGCATCAAGTCGGTGCAGGTCGATGACAGCGCAATCGTCAAGGACGCCACCGGCGAGGGCAAGTTCCTGCTGCCGCGGGTCGCGGTGACACTCGCCAACGGCGAGCGCCAGGACTACTTCGTCCCGCTCGCCGTCGAGGAGGGCCGCGAGGACGAGACTTTGATGGACCACGCGGTCGCCCGCGTGCGCCGCGGGCCCCGCACCGGCCTTCTCTACGAGGCCGCCGCCGCGGCGCCCTTCACCGTCGCCCTGATCGAAGCCATGCGCGACGGCGTGACGATCCCGTCGGAGCGCGGCAGCATCGTCTTCTCGACCACCTCGGCCTACGATCCGGAAATGCCGTTCGAGGCGACCGACGTGCGCCGCCTCTCTGCCGAGCAGAGCAACACCTCGATCGCCATCGGCGCGCGGATGATGCTCAAGCTGTTGCGCCGCCTGCAGCCCGGCACGCATCCGGAGATCGAGATCGGTCGCTTCCTTACCGAGCAGGCGCATTTCCCGAACACGCCCGCGCTTCTCGGCGTCGTCGAGCACGTGGCCGAGGACGGCACCCGCACGGCGCTCGCGCTGCTCCAGAAGTTCGTCCTCAATCAGGGCGATGCCTGGACGCTGATGCTGGAAGGTCTGCGGCGCGACTTCGAGACCGTGGTGCTCGCTCCCGAGAGCGAGGCGCCGACGCCGGAGGAGGCGTTCAACGCGCATCTGCGCTGGGCGATCCTGCTCGGCCAGCGCACGGCCGAGCTGCACCGGGCGTTTGCCATCGACACCGACGATCCGGCCTTCGCGGTCGAGCCCTTCGGCGAGGCGGATCTCGCCGCGCTCGCGGACGATGCCCGCCATCAGGCGGCGCGGGCCTTCAAGGGGCTCGACGCGATCACCGCGTGGTCCCCGGGATCGGCGAGCGAGGCGCTCGCCGCCCGCCGCGGCGAAGTCGAGACGCTCATCGACGAGTTGGCCGCGGGGCCGCTGCGGGGTGCCACCAAGACCCGCATCCACGGCGACTACCATCTCGGCCAGGTGCTCGCCTCCGAGGGTGATCTCATCATCGTCGATTTCGAGGGCGAGCCCTCGCGTCCGGTCGAGCAGCGCCGTTCGAAGTCGACGCCCCTGCGCGACGTGGCGGGCATGCTGCGCTCCTTCGCCTACGGGGCCGAGACGGTCGTTCGCGAGATCGCGGCCCGCTTCGGTGACAGCGAGGAGCGGGCCCGCAACGCGGCGATCGCGTGGCGCGGCATGATCGATGCAGCGTTCCTCGACGGCTACGGGCAGGCCGTGGCGGGCAGCCGAGCGGCGGTGGAGGATGCGGAAACCCATCGCAACCTGCTGCGCCTGAGCCTGCTGACGAAGGCGCTCTACGAGGTCGATTACGAGGTCAACAACCGCCCCGACTGGATCGAAATCCCGGCAAGGGGTGTTCTCAACATACTGGACGAGGCCAAGCGCGACCGCGCTTCGGTCTGACCATCGCGCTCTCGCGGCCCGGCCGATCCCCGCCCTGGCCCGAGAGCGATTCCCTGGATGAGGTGACTGGATGACGGCTCTGGACGACAAGGCCGCGGCTCGAAACGAGGGGCAGGCGGCCGCCAACGTCCCGAACAAGTCAGGCTCGGCCGAGGCGTCCCGTGCGCCCCGGCCGGCGGATGCGCTGGGAGGAGACGGGGGAGCGCCCCGGGTGGGCCGTCCCGCGTCGCAGCCGCGCGACACGCACCTCCATCCCGATGCCGTTGCCGCCGTGATGGCGGCCGATCACGGCGACGCCTTCGGTATCCTCGGCCCGCATCAGGTCGGCCCCGGGGCCTGGGAGGTCCGCGCGGTCCTGCCCGAGGCCAAGGCCGCCCGCCTGATCA